>Ga0081539_10001629_pt1 | contig 36707 bp, 28 predicted proteins | sample TabmetS4T2R2_FD_71023 | JGI IMG/M metagenome (GOLD analysis project Ga0081539, IMG submission 71023) | Tabebuia heterophylla rhizosphere microbial communities from the University of Puerto Rico - S4T2R2 | ecosystem: Host-associated > Plants > Roots > Rhizosphere ... | reverse complement strand
CCGCGGCGATATTCGCGAGCTGGTTGCCGCTGCCAGTGTCGATCGTGACGGTGTTTCTTTTCGCGGGGCCGCATAACTGGTTTGAGTTTCGCTACTTTTTGCTGCGGCTGCCGGCCCGGTTCGGCAAGTCGCGCACGTTCTTCCTGACGGCGTTCACGGGCCTGGCGGTGCTGACGATCAGCTACGTTTCGCTGCCGTTTGCTTACGAAGCTTTCGCAGCATCGAGCGAGACGTGGCTGGTCGTGCTCGCGGTGTGGAACACGCTGATGCTGGGGTGGGTCGCCATACTGATCCACTTGCGTGCGAAACAAAAGCGCAACGCTGACTGGTCGTGGGCCATTCCCGTTGCGCTCGCGCTGGCGGCGTTCAACTGGTTCGCTCCCGAATTCTTCAGCCTCGCGCTCGTCTACGTTCATCCGCTCGTCGCGTTGTGGTTTCTCGATCGGCATCTCAACAAGACACGTCCGGCGTGGGTTGGTCCGTACCGCCGCTGCTTGTGCGTGCTGCCGTTGCTACTCGCCGTGATGATCTGGCGGTTGTCACAAACAACACCGCTCGCCGATGACAACGGACTGTTCTGGCGCATCACGCAACACTCGGGCGCGCAGTTGCTCCCGCAACTGTCGAGTCACCTGCTCGTGTCGGTGCATCTGTTTCTCGAGTTGTTGCACTACGGTGTTTGGATCCTCGCGCTGCCGCTGATTGGATCCGGTTTCTGGAACTTTGGGCTAAAGCCCAAAGCGTTTTCGCGAACCACGCTGTTGGCTGTAGGCGTCATAGCCGTCGTCGTTTTGTGGGTGGGATTCGGCGCGGATTACACCAGGATAAGAGATCTCTACTTCACCATCGCCATCGCGCACGTGCTCGCCGAAGCGCCGTTCCTGCTAAGGATGCTCTGACGAATGTCGCCGCTCGAACTCTGGCGTTTTCTGCCGCTCGGTTACCTGTTCACCATCGCGATTGAAACGCCGATTCTCTTCTTCGGGCTCTCCCGCCACCACTCGAAACGACAGCGGATCGCAGCCGGAGTCTGGCTGACAGCCTGCACCTATCCAATCGTGACGCTGGTGCTGCCTTTGCTGTTTCAGAATTACTCGCGGGCAGCTTACCTGGTCGTAGCAGAAACGTTTGCGCCAGTCGCCGAGTGCGTTTTGTTCTGGTTGGCTTTCGGCAAAGGAACGACATGGCGGGACTTAGGCGCAATCGTACTTGCGAACCTCGCCTCATTCGTCGCGGGCGAAATCATTTATCGATTAGTTTAGCAAGCTGATCGGGATCGATGTTCCCACCTGACAACACCACGCCGACGCGTTTCAGGTCCGCCGGCAGTTTTTTGAACATCACCGCTGCCGCCGCCGCGATTCCCGAAGTCTCAACCAGCAACTTCATGCGCGTCAGCATGAACTGCAACGTCTCGATCATCTCCTCGTCCGTCACCGTCAAAACGTCTTCCGCCAACTGCTGCACGATCGGAAACGTCAGCTCGCCCGGAACCTGAACTCGTAGCCCATCGGCAATCGTCGGCGGCGGCGGAATCTCAACGCGTTCGCCTTTCACGAACGACTGCCGCGTGTCGTCCGCCGTCGCGGGCTCGACGGGAAAACAACGAATCCGCGAATTCATCGTCCGCGCGGCCGTCGCCACACCCGCAAACAGACCGCCACCGCTGCACGGCGTCAAAACACAATCAAGATCGCCAACAGCCTCGATAAACTCGAGCCCGCACGTAGCCTGGCCCGCGAGGATCAGGTAATCGTCGTAAGGCGGGACCATCACCAGGCCCTCCCGCTCGGCGAGATTAAGCGCAAACTCGTGCCGGTCTTCCTTGTGTCGATCGTAAAAGATGATCTCGGCGCCGTAGCCGCGCGTGGCCGCCACCTTCATCTTTGGCGCGTCTTCCGGCATCGCCACCAGCACGCGTACGCCCGCTTCGCGCCCGGCGAGCGCCACCGCCTGCGCGTGATTTCCTGAAGAGAACGCCACGATGCCGCGCTTCTTCTCGTCGTCAGTCAGCGAGCGGATCTTGTTGGTGGCGCCGCGAATCTTGAACGCGCCGGCGCGTTGCAGGTTTTCACACTTGAAGAAGACTTCCTTACCGGCGACTTCGTCAAACTGGCGCGAGCTGATTACTGGCGTGCGATGAATGCGCGACGCGATGCGCTCGCGCGCTTCGTGAATTAGATCGGTTGTAAGCATGAGTCCATTTCTACTCGCATCGCAAACACTTCCGCGAACCGCGCCACGATGCGATCTTCGACCTCGCTCAGCGGAGTTTCAGAACCGACCAACTGCTCCATCGACGTGACCGGCTCACCTTCGCAGGCGATGATGAAATTGAAGTAACTGAGATCGGTGTTAACGTTGAGCGCAAAACCGTGCGTGGTGACCCAGCGCGCGATATGCACGCCGATCGCCGCGATTTTTCCACGCGCCGTGTAGACGCCCGTCAGACCTTCAATCCGAAACGCTTCGATGCCGAAGTCAGACATCGTGCGGATCAAGACCTCTTCGAGATCGCGCATGTAACGATGCACGTCCTCGCGATCCGGACTGAGGTTGATAATCGGATAGCCGACGAGCTGGCCCAGCCCGTGATACGTCACTTTGCCGCCGCGATTCGTTTCAAACACAGTCACGTTTCGCTGCTGCAATTGCTCAGGGTCCATGAGCACGGCAGAACTGTCGCCCCGACGGCCGATCGTGAGCGTATGCGGATGTTCGAGCAGCAGGAGCGTGTCAGGCTGGGCGCCGAGTTTGACGGCTTGTTCGGTCTCTTTTTGCGTGGCGAGGGCTGCTTCGTAACCGATGAGGCCGAGCCTTTGGACCAGAAGCTTTCTTTCGTTTTTCATGCAACCACGGAGTTATGTTTCGGCGTCCTCATTCTAGCAGCCGCGTTAGTCTTTGGTACAATCGGCCATCCGCAAAGTTCGAAGAGGAGAATCATGTTGAGACGCATCGCCACCGCTACACTCGTAGCCATCCTAATCGCGCCCGCCGGCGCCCTGGGCCAAACGCGCAGCCGCTCCAGCCGGCCGAAACCCGCGCCGAAAACCACGACGGCGCCACCCGTTTCGGCGGCTCGCACCGCGGGCGCCACGCGCGTCGCGGACCAAATCAAGCTTATGACCAAGTTTATTTACCTGCTGGGCGGGGTCACGAGTGGCATCGCGGCGGTCGATGAAGCCGCGAAACGAAACGAAGCGTCGCCGGCGGTGCTGCAAAAGAACCAGGAGAGCAAGGCGCAGGTGAAGCAGTATATTCAGAACTTTCGCGTGGGGCTCGATAAGTTGGAGACAGATTTTCGGGCGACGCCGGAATTGCAGCCTTACTACATCAAGCTCGCCGGTTCAGCCTCTGGCGCGGCGACTGCCGAAGAGCAGGCAGCGGCAAATCAGTTCGATGCTGCCGGCCGCTCGCTGCTGAACGTCATCAACCGCCTGACCGACGTGCTTGTGATCATGAGGCAGTAACTGGAATTTATTTGGGTTTGGGATAGTAGCCCTGGCGCGCACGGACTTTCGCACCAGCGCGCGTCGGCACCGTGACCTCGATCCGGCGAAACTGGCCGGCCGGCGCTTCCGAGTTTCCGTAATACTGAAGCAGATACTGTCCCCGTAACTCCGCCGCCACCTGCCGAAACACTCGCTCGAGATCCGCGTCTGACTCGGGCACGAACGCAGTGCCACCGGTCGTCTCCGCAATCGCTTCCATGCCCGCCTCGGCCCGCGTGCTGATCACGTTCAGCTTTACTGACGGTCCACCAGGGTTAACGGAATAAAAGATCGCGTCGGCCTTCTGCACCGCTTGTTGCACTTGCTGCACGGCTCGGCGATGTCGCTCCAGCAGACCGGCGCGTACCCCGACGGGAGTGTCGCGCCCACTTAGCTGCGCGGTCGCGTCGGCCCGCGACAGCTCGCGGAGCATTGAACTGAAATTGTCGTCGCCGTCAGACAATACGACGATGACGCGGCGATAATTGCTCGGTGCGTTCGCTTCCAGGTAGGTCGCAGCCGCAATGACCGTGTCGTAGAACGCAGTCGGAACGGCGGCGGTGGCGGCGGGAATCGTCAGCATCTTCGCGGCCGAGGTCTCCGCCGAAGCGAGCGGCTGGACCAGCGTTGCGTCACCCGTGATCGTAAAAATCGCTGCCTTGTCGGCGGGCTTCATCACCAGTCTTAAAAACGTCGCGGCCGCGTTCTGCTGAGAATTGAAAAAGCCCTTCTGACTGACACTGCTCGACACGTCGAATAACAAAGCTATCGCTAAAGGCACTTGTTCAGGATTACCGATGTCGGTGATCTCCTGCTGTTTGCCTTCTTCGATGAGACGAAAGTCGGGCTTCGTTAGTCCCTGGATCGCATTGCCCTGCTGGTCCGTGACGGACACCGGCACCATCACGAGATTTGAGGTGATGCGTACGCGGTCGAGCACTTCCTCCTCGGGCGGTTTGGGAGGAGGTGTTGGTTTCGGCTTCCAGGGCGGCGGCGGTGGCGGCAAGTCTTTGACGCCTTGCGCGTGGGCCGCGGGGCCGAAAAGAGAAACGCAAAGAAAAAAGGCCAGCACTCCGATTTGGAATGCCGGCCGTCCAATTTTTTTCTCAACCCCGGTCATCGTGACACCCTCGAGTCGTCGCATCATGCCGCCATCATGCTGGCCTGCATGCTTTCTTTATCCTACCGCGTTTCTAACGGCATGATCCACGACTCTTTGGTGCCTGCTTTAGTCCGTGGAGTTGCACTCGACGCGCAACTCCACAGAGTTAGTGTTAATTACCGGAACCCGAAGTGCCCGGGTTCATCGTCGGCGCTGGACTGGTCAGGCCCTTGTTGACAAGCAACTTGATCTCGACGCGTCGATTCTGCGCCCGACCTTCGCGAGTGTCGTTTTCCGCAACTGGATTCATTTCGCCATAGCCATACGGCGTCACGATCCGGCGCAGCGGAATGTTGTGGTTCTCAACCAGGTAGCGAATGACGGCGTCAGCACGACGCTGGCTCAGTTGGCGATTCAGGTTGATGCTGCCTCTCGAATCCGCGTAGCCCGAAACCTCGAGCACGTAGCCCTTGGCGTTCATCGCCTTGCTGGCAATTTGATCGAGAGTCGACTTGGCGTCGGCCGAAAGCACCGCACTGCCGGTCTTGAAGTTCACGGCCGCAGTATCCTGCGGGGTGTAATCGTCAAGCGCCGAAATGCGCTCGTTAGTCGCGTTCACGCCGGCAACCGCGGCATCAGCCGTGGCCTGTGCTGCTTTCGCACCACCGCGCGCGGCGTTCGAAACAGCCGCCAGCTCTTCCAACTGGCCCGACAGGCGCTGCGCGTTGGCTTCAACCTGGCTCAATTTTGATTCAGTGGTGGAGGCTCGTTCTTCGAGTGGCGCAGCTCGCGATTCAACCGCACGCGCAACTCGCATGTCTGCTTCATTGAACCTGATCTTCTCTGCCGCGAGTTCACCGGAACCATTGCCGCGTCCCTCAACCTCGACGTTCAAGCCGCGCAGGATGCTGGTCTGGGCATAGTTGCTGCCGCCACGGAGGAAACCACCGTGAGTTTTCACGCTGGTTTTATCGTCCAGGCGCACCGTCGTATCCACGCCGTTCATGTCGCGAACAACGAAGGTATCGGAGTCACGCCGGGTGACCACGCCTTTGATTTTCAGTTTCTGGCCGCTGGTCACAGTGCGTGAGCCGGCCGGATTGGTCGTGTCTTGCGCCAGAATAGGGGAGGCTGAGAAGAGTAAGAGGCAGGTAGTAAGCACTGCCGGGGCAAACAATTTATGTTTAGTGAATACCATCGATTTTTCTCCTTACTAGCTAGTCTGATGCGCTCTCAAGCGCTCCTTTTAGGCTGTTGGCGACCGCTCGCCACTCGCCTCCCGCTCCTCGAAATTTTGCGGATGACATCTCTTAGAACTAACTCGGAGTTAAGTCAATAGGCTCGCCTATTCTTCATTGAATCACCACTTTATCGCAATGAAGCTTTGCCGCTTTGTGGTTTACCTCGCGAAAACTACACGGAAAAATCACCTGACTCCAACTGCTCTTTAACAAACGCCAGGAAGCGTTCGGCATCCGCGCCGTCGATCACGCGATGATCGAAGCTCAGGGCAAAGTAGGCCATCCAGCGTATGGCGAGGAAGTCGTCGCCGTCCGCACTGGTCATCACTTTGGCCCGTTTTTCAATCTTCCCGACGCCCAGAATCGCCAACTGCGGCTGGTTGATGATGGGCGTTCCGAATAGACCACCGAACACGCCCGGGTTCGTGATGGTAAACGTGCCGCCCGTCACCTCATCGGGTTTCAACTGCTTGGTCCTGGCCCGATCTGCAAGATCGTTTGCAACGCGCGCTAGCCCGGAAATGCTGAGGTCGTCGGCGCGTTTAATAACGGGAACGATCAGGCCCCAGTCGAGCGCCACGGCCATGCCGAGATTGATGTCCTGCTTGTAGATGATCTGTTCGCCGCTTACCTGGGCGTTAAAGATCGGAAACTTGCGCAGCGCCTTGTTCACCGCTTCGAAAATGAACGGCATGAACGTTAGCTTGGTGCCGGTGCGTTCGTAAAAACTGTCGCGATGCTGTTCGCGCAGCTTGGCGATGCGCGTCATGTCGATCTCGTAGACGGTGGTGACGTGCGCGGAAGTGCGGCGAGACAGGACCATGTGCTCGGCGATCTTCTTGCGCATGACGCTCATTTGTTCGACGCGATCGCCCATCTGTGGACGCGGCGGTGGCGGCGCGACGATCTCCGCCGGCGCCGGTTGCGGCTGAGCTGGCGGAGCGGCTGATCTTGCCGGCGCGGCTGCCGGTGATGCTTCGGCTGTGCGCGGCGTGGCTGCTTCGGTGGTGCGCGACGGTGCGGCGGCCGGGGCGCTGCCCGATTCGATGTAGCTCAGGATGTCGTTCTTGGTGACGCGGCCGCTGAGGCCGGTGCCTTCGAGTTGCGAGATATCGACGCCGTGCTCCTGTGCGATCTTGCGCACGAGCGGGCTGGATTTTGTGCGACGCAGTTCTTCGGCGGATGGAGTTGCTGACATAGGAGTCGCCGGACGTGGTCCGACTGCGGGAGTCGGAGGCGGCGGTGGTGCGGGTTTAGCTTCGACCGGTGGTGGTGGTTCAACTTGCGCGGGTGGAGCGGACACGGATTTTGCGGATGAATCCGCACTATCTCCGTCCAACACGGCAACGGTAGTATTGACCTCAACCGTGTCGCCTTCCTTGAACCGGATCTCCGTCAACGTTCCCGCCGCCGGCGACGGGATCTCCGCGTCGACTTTGTCCGTCGAGATTTCAAACAACGGCTCGTCGCGTTCGACACGCTCGCCGACTTTCTTCAACCACTTCGTAATCGTCCCCTCCGCGATGGACTCGCCCATCTGCGGCATCACCACTTCAGTGCTCATAATCTGTGTTCATCCGTTCAATCCGTGGCTAATAAGCCGCCAGCTTCCGCGCCGCGTCGACTACGTCTTTGGTCTGCGGCAGGTAGTAATCTTCGAGCGGCGGCGAATAGGGCACCGGCGTGTCGAGCGACGCCACGCGCACCAGCGGCGCATCGAGCCACTCAAACGCCTCTTCGGCAATCGTCGCCGCAATCTCGCCGCCAATGCCGCCGGTGCGCGACGCTTCGTGCAAGACGATCGCCTTACTCGTCTTCTTCACGCTCGCGAGAATCGTCGCCTTGTCGAGCGGCGCTAACGTGCGCAAGTCGATGATCTCGACGTCCAGACCTTCCTTCTCGAGTTCTTCCGCCGCGTCGAGCGCGGTCAGGACCATCGCGCCAAACGTGATGATCGAGAGGTCGCGCCCGGAGCGGACCACCCGCGCTTTACCGATCTCGACGATGTAATCGTCAGCCGGCAACTCCTCGCGCAGGCGCGGCAACCGGTAAAGCTTCTTGTGCTCGAAATACAGCACCGGATCGGGATCGCGAATCGCTGCTTTGATCAGTCCTTTCGCGTCGTATGCAGTCGATGGCTCGACCATCTTCAGTCCCGCCGTGTTCAGGAAAAACGACTCCGCGTTCAGCGAGTGAAACGGACCCGAACGCACTCCCGAACCGCACGGCCCGCGAAATACCGCCGGAATTCCGGCGCCCCAGCGATAACGACACTTCGCGGCGTAGTTCGTCAGCAGATCGAACCCCGCGGAAATGAAATCGATGAACTGAAACTCCGCCACCGGCCGCATGCCCATCAACGCCGCGCCACACGCCGCGCCGACAATCGCACCTTCTGAAATCGGCGTGTCGATGACGCGCTCCTTACCAAACTCGTCGAGCAAGCCGTCGGTGACTTTGAACGCGCCGCCGTAAACGCCGACGTCTTCGCCGATCACAAACACCGACGGGTCGCGTTCCATCTCTTCCCAGATACCCTGGCGAATCGCTTCGACCATCGTCGCCTGGCCGCCGCGTTCGGGCCGCGCTGACTTGTGTTCCTTTTTAAGCGTGGTTGACATCGGTTTTTAGGGCCACGGACGGACACGGACAACACGGACCGGTCAAAGCACGGACTGTTTCACCAACTCTCGTTCGACTTGTCCGTGTCTGTCTGTGTCCATCCGTGGCTAAAATTCCTCCAAAACTTTCGGCCGAAACGCCGGCGGCACGATCGAGTTATCGAAAACGTTGAAAGCCGCCTGCTCCGCGTCGGGCATCGGCGACGACTCGGCCCAAGCCGTGTCTTCATCGATCTCGCGGACAACGTCGGCCGTGATCGCATCGAGCTGTGGTTGGCTCACGCCGGTTTGTAGCAGATACTTTTCAAAGCGATCGACCGGATCGTTGTTTTTCTCCCACCACTCGATCTCGCCGGGCGGGATGTAGCGCTGGTCGTCGTGCTCCGCGTGACCCTTGCGACGATACGTCTTCGCTTCGATCAGCACGGCGCCGCCGCCGCGACGCGCGTAATCAGCGGCGGCTTTCGTCACTTCGTAACACGCGACGACGTCGTTGCCGTCGACGATGTACGCCGGGATGCCGTAGCCGGCGGCCTTCTCCGCCAGATCGCGAACGGCGGTTTGCAAACTCGTCGGCGTCGAATAGGCGTAGTGGTTGTGTTCGGCGACGACGATCAGCGGCAGTCGCTGCACCGCGGCGAAGTTCAGACCCTCGTGAAACGCGCCGGTGCTCATGCCGCCGTCGCCGATGTAAGCGACGCCGACAAACTTCTTCTGCTGCATGCGCGCGCCGAGCAGAATCCCGGTCATCACCGGGATCATGTCGCCGAGGTGCGAAATCGGGCCGATGAAACCCTTCTGCATGTCGCCGAAGTGAATGTTGAGATCTCTGCCGCCCGACGGTCCCCACGCCTTGGCCATGTACTGCGCGAAGATCTCGCGCGGGCGGATGCCTTTGACGAGCACCGCGCCGAGATCGCGGATCAGCGGCGTGATGAAGTCGTGCGGTTGCAGCGCGTAGGCCGTGCCGACCGCGGTCGCTTCCTGCCCCAACGAGCGAAAAACGCCGCCGACGACTTTCGTCTGGCGATAAAGATTCACGAGCCGTTCTTCGACGAGCCGCGTCAGCTTCAGGTAGCGATAGATTTCGAGCAGCTGTTCGGGTTTGAGCGTGGTTTCAGCCGTGCACGTGAGCGGCTGGTCGTTCTTTGACCTACGCGGTGCGTACTTCGTGCTGACACGCATTTGAAAACGCGGGACTCTCCGACGACGGCGCTTTTCGCGATCTGGTTTGGGATGTTGATCCATAAAGGGGATAAGACTAACTAAATATGCACCGCGAGATCGTGAACGCCTTCGGCTGCTTCCATCACGGCTTCGGACACAGTCGGATGCGCGTGCATCGTCTTGCCGAGCTCGTCCGCGGTTGATTCGAGCTGCATCGCCACACAAGCTTCCGCGATCAGCTCGGTCGCGTGTGGGCCGATGATGTGCACGCCGAGAATCTCATCGTACTTCTTCTCGCTGACGATCTTCACGAAACCCTCTTCCTCGCCGATGATGCGCGCCTTGCCCGACGCCGAGAACGGAAAACGCCCGACCTTCACGTCGTAGCCCTGTTCTTTTGCTTTCGCCTCCGTCAACCCAACCGATCCGATTTCCGGATCACAGTAGGTGCAGTTTGGCACGAGCCGCAGGTTGATCGGCCGCACGTCTTTGCGACCGGCAAGGTGCTCGACGGCAACGATTCCTTCTTTCGACGCGAGGTGCGCCAGCAAAGGCGTCGGCACGACGTCGCCGATCGCGTAGACGCCCTTCTCCGCCGTCTGCTGATATTCGTCGACGTGGATAAAACCGCGATCGACTTTGATCTTCGTACCTTCGAGGCCGAGTCCCTGCGTGTAAGGCATGCGGCCGACGGCGACCAGCAGCATCTCCGCTTCCAGCGTCACCGTTTCGCCTTTACCGTTCTTGCCGCTGACCTTCACGCCCGTTGGGGTCTTTTCCAGTTTGTCGAGCTTCGTGTCAACCAGCGACTTGATGCCGCGTTTACGAAAACTGCGCTCGAGTTCTTTCGAGACTTCCTCATCCTCAACGGGCACTATGCTCGGCATGAGCTCTACGATTGTCGTGTCCGCGCCGAAACGCGAATACACAGACGCAAACTCAACCCCGACAGCGCCGCAGCCCATCACGATCAGCGACTTCGGCACGTCTTTCAACTCGAGAATGTGATCGCTGTTGACGACCTGTTTGCCGTCGGTCTCAAATCCCGGAATCGGCCGCACGACGGAACCGGTCGCGATGATGATGTTTTTGGTTTGAATCGTTTGCGTCTTGCCGTCGGCATCCGTGACTTCGACCCGGCCGGGGAGCACCAGCTTGCCCGTGCCTTTGATCACCGTGACCTTATTCTTCTTCATCAGATACTCGATGCCCTTCGAGTTCTTCGTCACGACCTTCTCTTTTCGCTTCTGCACGTCGGCAAACGCGAGCTGAATTCCCGAAGCCTGCACGCCAAAATCCGCCGCGTGCTGCATCTGCTCGAAAACGTGTGCCGACATCAACATCTGTTTCGTCGGAATGCACCCGCGCAGCGTACACGTGCCGCCCAGGCGGGTGTCCTTTTCAACGATTGCAGCCTTGAGTCCTAACTGACCGGCGCGAATTGCGGCTACGTAACCTCCTGGACCGCTGCCAATAATCGTCACGTCAAACTGTTCGTTTGCCAATTTCTTCGGAGTCCCCTTAGACCAATAATATGTGTGGAAAGACCGGGCATTATAATCATTCGCGTGCCCTCGACCAAAACGACAGCCGAACATCTATATTGCCCCAGAGCGGAGGACCAAAATGAAGCATACTCAAGGCTTTTTAGATCTGGTAAACGACGCCAAGAGCCGCATTCGCGAGGTTAGCGTGGCGGAAACTCAAGACCGGATGCGCGCCGGCAACGACCTGAAACTGATCGACGTGCGCGAAGACAACGAATGGGACGACGCGCACGCTGCCGGCGCGATCCACCTCGGCAAAGGCATCATCGAGCGCGACATCGAAACTACCGTCCCCGACAAAAACACGGAGCTGATTCTTTACTGCGGCGGCGGTTATCGCTCAGCGCTCGCCGCGGATGCACTACAAAAGATGGGTTATACGAACGTGTTTTCGCTGGCCGGTGGCTGGAAAGCCTGGAAGGAAGCCGGCGCGGAAGTCGAGACATAAAAATGGGCGTGCTGCTTTTACAGCACGCCCACCAAACTGCAACTCAAGTTTAGTTAGAACTCGAACCGGGCCGCGAACTGCACTTGCCGCTCACGGAACAACGTGCTGTCGGCGCCCGTCACGTTGAAGAACGGATTCGTCCCCACTCCGTTGAACGTCAACGTCGAACCCGACAGGTTGTAAAGCGTGCCGTTCACAACCGTGACTTGGGTGCGGTTGAAGACGTTGAAGCCTTCGGCCAGCACTTCCAGTTTCACCTGTTCAGTCAGACTGAAGCGGCGTGAAAGTCTCGCGTCAACGTACCAAATGTTCGGTTGCTTGAAGAAGTTGCGCGGGAACAGCGCAAACCGCGTGGAGCCGCCCGAACCATTCGCACCACCGCCCGGCGTTTGGTTGGAACTGAAACCAAACGACCGCGGATCGATGCTGCCGCTGATGTTGCCCGTCACTCGCTGTCCGGAAAACGCATTCAGGATCGGGGCGAAGGTCCAGCCGTTGAAGATGTGCTTCGCCGCGCCGTCGGCAAACGGGTTCGGCATGTAAACAACGCTGGCCACAAACTTCTGCCGCCGGTCGAACGCCGACAGCGCCTTTTCACCCGCCTGATCGAATGCATTGAAAGGCAGGTTGTTCGTGGTGAACGTGGTCGAGCTTTGCCCGTTGTCCATCGCCCGCGACAACGTGTAGTTCGTCTGGAACTGTAGTCCGCTCGTCAAACGACGATTGGCTTGCAACACCAGCGCGTGATACTTCGAGTAAACGTTGCTGCGGATCGCGGTGAGCTGCGCAAACCGCGTATCCGGCCGTGTTCCGGTAAACAGCGGCGTCAGGTACGTCTGGCCGTTTGCCGGTCCACCCGAAACGCTAAGTGCAACGGTGCGCGTTGGCGCCGGCAGGTTGGTGTCCACGAAGTTCGGCAACGAGTTGCCGAAGCTGCCGATGTAAGACGCCGAAACGACCGTGTTTCGCGAAATCTCACGCTCGAAGATGAAGTCCCACTGGTGAATCTGCGGCAGTTGGAAATCAGAGTCGAAGAACTGCACCGCGCCCACCGGTGGATTCGTGGCCGGCAACAGATTCGGATAGATCGGCAGGAACGTGCAGTCGTCTGCGCCGATTGGCGGATTGGCGCCGGTGCAGGCGAACGGCAGGTTGTTCGCGCTGGCGGTGAACTGGCGCTGACCGACGTCGATGCCCACGCCGGTGTTGACCAGCGTGTTGTAAACCGTCGAGTTGATCACGCGGCCGTAGTAGATGCCCCAGCCGCCGCGCAGACTCGTCTTTCCGTCACCGGTCAGGTCATAGGCAAAGCCGATGCGCGGACCGAAATTGTTTTTGTCGCTGACCTTGTTGTTCGTTTGCGGCAAAAGCGGATTCGGATGGACCGGATCCGGATTTCGCTGGTACTCGTAGCGCAGTCCGAGATTCAAAGTCAGTCTCGGAGTCGCGCGCCAGTCGTCCTGCACGAAGTAGTTCAGATCCTGTGTCTTCATGTTCAGGCCCAGCACACCGAGGCCCTGGTTGAAGTTACCTGCATAGCACTTGCCCGCTTTGCGGAAAACGGTGGGCGTGGTGGTGCTGACCGGACTGACGCAGCGGCCCAACGGGCTGGCGCCGCTCGACAAGGCGCGAATCGCGCCGTTGGTCTGAAAGTTCACGTAGTCGACGATGAAGTCGGCGATACCCGTCGTGGCGCCGGTGTAGTTGAACTCGCCGCCGGAGAAGCGCAGGTTGTTGATGATGTCCTTGACGAAGTTGACGTCGCCGCCAAACTTCCAGGTGTGATTGCCGGCAGTCATCGTGACTGTGTCGGCAAACTGCCAGCGTCGCTCGTCAGGAAACGCCGCGCGCTCGAGAAACTCGGGCATGCCGAACGAGAATGTCGACGTGCCGACGAGGACTGTTTGCGGCGATCGTCCACCGACAGCGTTCGTCGGCTCGCCGGGCGCCGGCGGCTGGCTGAACTGAAACTCGTTGTCACGACCCCACTGCATGCGAAACTCGTTCATCAGCATCGGCGTGATCGTCGAAGCCAGCTTCGCGTTTACGGAATCGATCTGCACGAAGTCGTCACCGAAGTTATCGATGGCTCTGGTGTTGGTGGCCTGTGTTTGAATGCCCGCCGGAGATGCCCAGCGCAAACGGTTGTAACTGACCGTCAGCGTGTTCTTGTCGTTGATTAGCCAGTCCACCTTCGGCAGGAACAGCTTCTGGTCGCCGGTCCTGGGAACGGGGCCGGAAATGCTGGAGAGAAAATTGAGTGTGCCGGTGATCTGCGCGTCCGTCAGGCCGCGTGCGAGTAGCGCCGTTTTGTTGCTTGCACTCAGATTCAGGAAACCATTCTGGCCGAACACCGACAAGCCCGGGAAGTTACGCTTCTGCTGATCGTAGCTAAAGAAGAAGAACGCTTTGTCTTTCACTATCGGCCCACCGATCGTGCCGCCAAACTGATGGCGCACGTCCTTCGGTTTGTAACCGACCGGCGTGAAGACTCCGTTAATCAACTCCTGCCGCACCGCGAGCGGATTGCGTGCGCCCCACTTGTTGTTGCGCTGGTAGTAGAACGCGCCGCCGTGAAGATCGTTCGTGCCGCTCTTCGTGATCGCGTTGACCACGCCGCCGGCGGAACGGCCGTACTCGGCCGAGTAGCTCGAGGTGTTGACCTGAAACTCGCGAATCGCCGCCTGGCTGATCGAGTAGCTGATGCGCGTGCGGCCACGTTCCTCCGCGAAGAACGCCTGGTTATTGTCGCCGCCGTCGATCGTGTTGTTGTTGAGCAGTCCGGAGATGCCGCGGAAGCTGATCAAGCCAAACGTGCCGTCAGGAACGGCGCCCGGAGTCAGCAAGGCGAAGTTAGACCAACGGCGCCCGTTGATGGGCAGCTCGTTGATCGACGTCTGGTTGATGTTGCTCGAGAAGTCCTGCTGCGTGGTGTTGATGACCGGCGCTTCCGCACTGACGTCAACTGTTCCGGTCACCGGCCCGACTGACAACGAAATTTCGAGCGGTGTCTCGCGGCCGATTTCCACGATCACGTTCTCCTGCGTCAGCGGACTAAAGCCGGAGGAACTGACCGTGACTGAGTAGCGGCCCGGCTGCAGGTTGGCGACTTTGAAACGGCCGGTGTCATCGGTGGTAGCCGATTCTTCCTTGTTCGTTTCGAGGTTCTTGACCGTCACCGAAGCGCCGGGCACGACCTCTTTATTCGGATTCGAAACTACACCGCCGATGGCGCCGGTAGTCGTCGACTGTGCAAAGGCAATAGCGCAGAGAGCCATCACCAGCAGGCTGGCGAAGCAAAGCTTTATAGTTTTCTGCATCTTGGGGAACTCCTTACAGAACTGGTTGACTGGTTGAAGGGCTTTAGCGTTTGTAAGAGCCTCGACTTCTATCACGCTACGTCTGGTTTTAGCAAGAAAAACGCGGATGACACGGAATTAAATCCGTCACATCCGCGTCATCAGTCGATCACTTGTTTGGCTAAAACTCGAAGCGAACCGCCAACTGGATCTGGCGTTCGCGGAAGAAAAAGCCGTTCGACAGGTCACTCGGCGTGCCGAATGTCGGGTCGAAAGTACCGATCACGTTCTGGCCCGAAGCGGACAGCACGTACATACGGTTGTTCACCGCGGTCACCTGCGTACGGTTGAAGATGTTGAAGCCCTCAGCGAGGAATTCGATCTTCGAACCCTCCGTCACTCGGAAGCGACGCGACACGCGCAAGTCGACGTACTTGATTGACGGCGTGTGGAACGCGTTGTTCGGCGTCAAGCCGAAGCGCAGCGAACCGTTTGAACCGTTGATGCCACCCGCCTGGCCGGTGCCGAAGGTTCCCGCAGTCGCAACACTCGCCGGCGGAGTGAAACCGTTCGTGACGGCCGTGTAGCGGAAGCCCGAATACATGTTGACGATCGGCGCGATCGTCCAGCCGTTCAGGATTGCTTTGCCGGCATTGTTGAGCCCGGTGAAGTTGGTGTTGTAAACCACACTGGCGACGAACTTGTGACGGCGGTCAAACGGAGACAGGCCATTGTCATTCGTCGGATCGAAAGGATCGAAGAGCGCCGAAAAGCTCGGAGTGAACGTCGCGGAGCTTTGTGAACCGCCGTTGTCCTGTGCTCTCGACAGGGTGTAGCTGGTCTGGAACTGCAAGCCGTGCGTCAAACGACGATTCGCCTGCAACACCAGCGCGTGATACTTCGTCGAGATGCTGTCGCGAATCTCGAGGATGTTGCCGAACGCGGTGTTCGGCCGGCTGCCGCGGTAGTACGGGAAGTCCCACGTCTGGCCGGCGAATGGCCCATCGACGATGCTCACGCGACCGAGCGCCGTCGGCGCAGTCAGGTTGGTGTCGACGAACGTCGTCAGGTGTTTTCCGTAGCTAAAGAGATAGCTGGCGGAGACCACCGTGTTACGCGCGATTTCGCGCTCGACGATGATGTCGCCCTGGTGAATGAGCGGATTCTGGAACCCGTTGCGGAAATAGTTGACGCCCGCCGTTCCCGCCGGCGCTGAGGTCAGGATGTTCGGGAAGAGCGGGGCCGCCGGGTTGCCGGTGATGTCGTTGGCGTTGGCATTGCCACCGCACAGCGCCGCACTGCAATTCGCCGGGACCGAGCTGACTGCCTGACCGGTCGACAGACCGGTGTTGATGAGCGAGTTGATGATGATCGTGCCGTTGATGCGGCCGTAGTAAATTCCGTACCCGCCGCGCAGGCTCGTCTTACCGTCGCCAGTCAAGTCGTAGGCGAAGCCGATGCGCGGACCAAAGTTGTTCTTGTCACTCGGCCGGTTCGCCGTTTGCGGCAACGCCGGATTTACCAGGAACGGGTTCGGAAACTGTTCGTAGTCCCAGCGCAAGCCGAGGTTCAAGGTGAGCCGCGGCGTAGCACGCCAATCATCCTGAGCAAAGAAAGCCCAGTCGATCGTTCTTTCCTCAAAACGCGGCTGGCCGAAGCCCTGTTGGTAGTTGCTGGTGTAGCACTTGCCGGCGAGACGCGTGTTGGCCGTGTTCGGCGTCGGCAGATTTGAATTCTGAACGGTCGTGGCGCATCTGCCGATGAGCGAGTTTATGTTCGCTGCGGCCGCAGTAGCGCCAGATGCGCGCAACGCGCCGCCCGTTACGAAGTTTGTGTAGTCAACGATGAAGTCGTTGATGTTGCTGTAGGTGTAAGAGCCCGCGCCAGTGAACAAGTTGTCGTCAACGTCGCGGACGCGATTGATGTCGGTACCAAACTTGAACGAGTGGTTTCCGCTCGTGTACGTCAGCGAATCGGCGAACTGAAAGCGTCGCTCGTCCGGCAGCGCCCTGCGATCCAACGACGTGGCCTTCCCGATCGTGACGCCGTTGGTCAAAGTGATCTGCGGCGAGAATCCGTCAGCGGTGGTCGGCTGGCCCGGAAGCGGCGGCTGCGCAAACTGCGAGTCGAGCTCATCGGCCCACTGGAAACGAAACTCATTCAGGAACTTGCTCGAAAGCGTTGAAGTCAAACGCAGGTTCAGCGAATCGATCTCGACGAAGTCGTTGCCGAAGCCGGCACGGTCGCGAGTCACGGTCGCGCCGGTTTGAACGCCGGCCGGTGATTTCCAGCGCAGGCGATTGTAGGTAGCGCTGAACTGATGATTTGACGTCACCTGCCAATCGATCTTCGGCAGGAACAATCTCTGATCGCCGCGACGCGGCACTTCGCCGGTCTGGTCGTTGAGAAACTGCAAAGCCGCATCGATCTGCCCGTTCGTCAGGCCTCGTCCGGTGAGCGTGCTGCGGCTGACGGTGTTGAGATAACCGGGCGTGCTGAAGACCGACACGCCGGGGAAGTTACGCCGCTGCTCGTCGTAGCTGAAAAAGAAGAACAGCTTGTCGGGAACGATCGGGCCGCCGAGCGTGCCGCCAAACTGGTAGCGCACGTCTTTCGGTTTGAACGCCTCGCGCGTCGAGACGCCGTTGACTAAGCGATTGATGAACGTGTTCGGGTTGCGCGCGCCCCATTTGTTGTTGCGATCGTACAAGAACGCCGAACCGTGAAACTCATTCGTGCCCGACTTCGTGATGGCGTTGATAACGCCGCCGGCCGAACGTCCGTATTCAGCCGAGAAGTTTGAAGTGTTGACCTGAAACTCGCGAATCGCCGCCTGGCTGATCGAATACGCGCTGCGCGTACGGCCTCGCTCTTCCGAGAAGAAGCCCTGGTTGTTGTCGCCGCCGTCGACAGTGCTGTTGTTCAGCAGTCCGGAGATGCCGCGAAAACTGATCAGACCGAAGTTGCCGTCGGGCACCGCGCCGGGAGTAAGAATCGCGAAGTTTGACCAGCGACGGCCATTGACGGGGAGTTCGTTGATGGAAGTCTGGTTGATATTGGTCGAGAAGTCCTGCTGCGTGGTGTTGATGACCGGCGCTTCGGCGCTGACGTCGACCGTACCCGTTACCGGACCAACGCTGAGCGAGATTTCGAGCGTCGTCTCGCGTCCGATTTCGACCACGATATTTTCCGAGGTGCTCGGACTAAACCCGGACGAGTTGATGGTGACGCTGTAGTTTCCGGGTTGCAGGCCGGCGACTTTGAATCGGCCGGTGTCGTCAGTGGTGGCCGTGTCTTCTTTATTCGTGCCAATGTTTTTGACGGTGACTGCGGCGCCCGGCACGACCTCCTTGTTAGGATTGGTGACCACGCCGCCGATTGAACCGGTGGTGGTCGACTGCGCGAGCGCGACCGCGCTGAAAGCGAACACCAACAAAGCAAACGGGAACACACGGGCAAACAAAAACTTTACCGATTTCGACATATACAGGGGAACTCCTTCGACAAATGAGTTGACGGTTAAATGCACGTTACTTTATGGAGAGTGAAAGCTAACCCTGATGGGATTTTAGCGTCCAGCGGAAATTCGCAATCGTTGTGCCGGGTCGGCTTTGGCTCGAAACCCCGCGAAACCCCCTCAAAATGTTAGACAAAGCCGATCCATGTTTCCGTGCCTCAGCGAACCTGGCTCAAGAATTTGGATTTATCGGAAAATCACAAGACCCAACAGTTCACACGCGCTCGACGATCATCGCGATGCCCTGACCGCCGCCGATGCACGCGGTTGCCAGGCCGTAACGACCCTTCCGGCGGTGCAGCTCGTGTAGTAGCGTCAAAACCAGCCGCGTGCCGGTCGCACCCAACGGATGACCGAGCGCGATCGCGCCGCCGTTCACGTTCGTCCGCGAACGATCGAGGCCGAGTTCTTTTTCCACAGCCAAGTACTGCGCGGCGAACGCTTCATTCACTTCGATCAGGTCGATATCGTTGAGTGAAAGATTCGCCTTCGCGAGTGCCGCACGCGTCGCCGGCACCGGACCGATGCCCATGATTTCCGGCTCGACGCCGGCGTAAGCCCAACTCACGATGCGACCCATCGGCGTCAGGTCACGCTGCTTCACAAATTGTTCGTTCGCGATCACCAACGCCGCGGCGCCATCGACGATTCCGGACGCGTTTCCGGCCGTGACAAATCCGTCCTTCGCAAACGCGGGTTTGAGTTTCGCGAGCCCTTCGAGCGTCGTTTCCGGTCGCGGATGATCGTCGTGTTCGACGAGCTGCGTCCCCTTGCGCGACTTCACTTCAACCGGAACGATCTCTTCCGCGAAGAAGCCGGCATCGAGCGCGCGCTTTGCTTCCTGTTGTGAACGCAACGCGTAGCGATCCTGCTCCTCGCGTGTTACTTCGAACTTACGCGCGAGGTTTTCCGCTGTGCCGGCCATCGGCGTGTTGCAGTAAGTGTCCAGCAACGCCACCATCAAACTGTCTTCCAGCTTCCCCTGCCCGAGCGCGAACCCCGAACGAGCGCCACGAATCACGTGCGGCGCCTGCGACATCGATTCCATGCCGCCGACGAGACACGATTCCGCTTCGCCGAGCTGCAGCATGTGCGCGCCGGAAACGATCGACTGAATGCCGCTGCCGCAGAGCCGGTTCACGGTCAAAGCGGGTCGATCGAAAGGAACGCCGGCCTTGAGTGCGACGTGACGCGCGCCGTAGATCGCGTCGCCGGACGTCTGGAGCGCGTTGCCGATGATGGTGTGATCGATCTCGTCAGGCTTCACGCGCGTCGCTTCCAAAGCTCCGCGCGCCGCGATCGCGCCCAGGTCGATTGCCGAAATGTCCTTCAACACGCCGACGTATTCACCCATCGGCGTGCGCTTGCCACCCAGTATGAAAACTTCCTTAGTCATGTCTTACAGCCTTTGTTACGAATCTCCCGGTAACGAAAACCTTTGAGACTAACAAACCGGAACAGCGCGGGTCAATTGGCGATAAAACGGCGCTCCTGAAGGTAGCGGTGCAGCAGTTCTTCGAGGAAGCCTTCGTAGGTAAAGGTGGTGAGATCGTAAGTGGGACGAAGCTTGTAAAGTATCGGCAGCGAAACTCGCCAGGCCATCCATTGCCGCGGCACGTCAGAGAGATCCCAGCGCCGGCGCAGGAACGTTTCGACGACCTGAATCTCCGCTTCGGTGAGGCTGTGCAGGTTGGCGGTGAAGTTCACCGGCTTGAAGGAACGACGCAGCGCGGGATCGCTTACCGGGCTGGCAAACACCTGCGCAAACGGCGGCGCCTCGGCTTCGCGCTCGCGCACCACAACCGTTCCCGCCACCATGTCGCCGACGCGTTGATCGCGGCCGGTCACAAACACCGAGATCAAACCGACCGAATAAAACGGCGCGGGCATCATGTCGAGTGTGCGAATGAGATTTCGTACCGAGGCTTCCCAAAAAGTTATCGGCCGGCCGTCTTCGCGAATCACGCGCAACCGCATCCAGCGTTTGCCCGGCGTCTGGCCGCTCCACAGCCATTCGAAAAACGCGAAGTAGCCGGCGAAGATGAGAAACACGAGCAGGATCATCACCGCGTAGACCCACTTCGGCGCGCTCTCGATCGTATTTTCCCAACTCGTGAGATTGGCGAGCGCGAGTCCGGCGAGAAAGATGAGCAACAGCGTGAGCACCTGAATCGTGTGATCGATTGCGCACGCCAGAAAGCGATTGCCGATCGACGCCAGCGCGAAGTGCAGCGGCACGCGCTCCGGCGTTTCGATTATTAAGATCTCTTCGCTTGCGATCGTCGCTGACATCCTGCTCTTGCCTGCTCGCTTGCTGCGCGATCCGTCTAATCCCCTGTCCCTCTTACTCGCACAAAACGCCTCTTCCCGACTTGAAGCAGGAACGACCGTTCGCCACTCAAATCGACGTTCGCTTGTGCCGCTCTTTCACCGTCAACGTAGACACCACCCTGTTCGATCAAACGCCGCGCCTCCGCCATCGACGGCGCAAGCTGAAGCTCCACCAGCAACCGCGGCAACTTCCACGGTCCGCGCGACACCGTGCGCTCTTCCACTTCGTCCGGCGCCTGCTTACTGCGAAACATCAGGTTGAACTGTTCTTCCGCGGCGCGCGCGTCGCCTTCCGAGTAAAAGTCCGCGACGATTCGTTTCGCCAACTCAGCTTTCACGTCGCGCGGGTTTCGCGCACTGCGCTTCAGCGCCTCGAGCTCGGCCGGCGTGAGGCTGGTGCAGAGCTCGTAGTAGCGCCACATCAGCTCATCGGAGATCGACATCACCTTCCCGAAGATCTCCTGCGGCGGTTCGTTGATGCCGATGTAGTTACCCAAACTCTTCGACATCTTCTGCACGCCGTCAGTGCCTTCGAGCAGCGGCATGATCATCGCGACCTGCGACTCCTGCCCGTACTCGCGTTGCAGGTTGCGGCCCATCAACAGATTGAACTTCTGGTCCGTGCCGCCGAGTTCGACGTCTGCTTCCAGCGCGACCGAGTCGTAAGCCATCACGAGCGGATACATCACTTCGTGCAGCGCGAGCGGGCGGTTCGCTTCGAGCCGTTGTTGGAAGTCGTCGCGCTCGAGGATCTGCCTGACGGTGACATGCGACGCCAGCCGCAGAAAACCGGCGGAGCCGAGCGTGTCCATCCAACGCGAGTTGAAGTCGATGACGGTCTTTTCCGGATCGAGCAGTTTGAAAATCTGCTGCTTGTAAGTTTCGGCGTTCGCATTGATCTCTTCGCGCGTGAGTTGCGGACGCGTGGCGCTCTTGCCGGAAGGATCGCCGATCATTCCTGTGAAGTCGCCAATGAGAAAGATCGCGATGTGGCCCAGCTCCTGAAACGCACGCAGCTTGCGGATCACGACCGTGTGGCCGAGATGAATGTCGGCCGCCGTCGGATCCGCGCCGAGTTTCACCCGCAGCGGCTTGCCCGTTTGCGCCGACTTCTCCAGCTTCGCGCGCAACTCGGCTTCGCGAATCACCTCGACGGTGCCTTTGCGAAGGTAAGAGAGTTGTTCGTCAATCGTCATCGTCATGGCCGCGCGATAGAGTAGCTGATCTGTTCGACGGTGCGCTATCCTCAGAAATATGGTCACCGACAAGCCCACGGAGCTTCTCCGCGATCCCAGCACGCCGCTCGAAGACTGCCGCCTCGCTTTCATCGGCTGCGGCGCAATGGCGGAATCCATGATTGCCGGACTGCTGCGCAAGAAACTGATTAGCCCTGACAATCTGGTCGGCAGCCATCCGCGACAAGCCCGTCGCGAAGAGCTGCACGTCAAGTACGGCATCGAGATGGTCGAGCAGAATCGCGAGGCCGCCTTGATCGCGGCGCCCGCCGCCGGCAGCGAGACGACGCAAACCGGTTCGCTGGTGATCCTGTCGGTGAAGCCGCAGCGATTGGCGAAAGTGCTCGCAGAGTTGAAGGGTTCGATTCACCCGGACCAGTTGATTGTGTCGATCGTTGCGGGTGCGAAGATGCAAACAATTACCGACGAACTGCTGCACGCCGCCGTGGTTCGCGCGATGCCCAATACGCCCGCGCAGATCGGCGAAGGCGTGACCGCCTGGACCGCCAGTCCGGCAGTCACTGAAAAGCAGGAAACCTACGTGCGCGCGCTGCTGAAAGCACTCGGCAAAACCGTGCAGGTCGAGAACGAACGCCAGATCGACATGGCGACCGCGCTGAGCGCGACTGGCCCGACTTACATCTTTCTCGTTATGGAAGCGCTGGTCGATGCGGGCGTGCACATGGGCTTCTCGCGGCACGTCGCGGAGGAGTTGGTGCATCAGACGATGCTCGGCGCGGTGTTGTTCGCGCGCGAGTCGCAGAAGCATCCGGCGGAGCTGCGCAACATGGTGACGTCGCCGGGTGGAACGTCGGCCGAGGCGATTTATCAAATGGAGAAAGGCAGCTTGCGAACGGTGTTGTCGAAAGCTGTCTGGGCGGCGTTTCAGCGCGCTGAGTCGTTGGGAGTAAAACGGGCCACGGATTAGGGCCACGGACTTACACGGACAACACGGATCTGACCGCTTCTGCGTAGAGTTGGTGCTCTTGTTCGAGGATTCGCGCGGAGAGCGTCTCAACCGTATCCCCTGCCAAAACAGGAACGACGCGCTGCGCGATGATTGGCCCGCCATCGAGCGTCTCATCGACAAAGTGAACGGTGCAGCCGCTGAACTCAACGCCGTGTTCGAGTGCTTGCCGCTGCGCATCGAGACCGGGGAACGAAGGCAGCAGGCTCGGGTGGATGTTGAGGATCCGCCCGCGAAACGCCTCGACAAAACACGGCGATAGCAGCCGCATGTAACCCGCGAGACAAATCAAATCCACGCGCCGTTCGCGTAGGATTCCGATTATCTCCCCCTCTTGTTCCTCGCGCTTGCGACCTTTGCGCTCAACAGCGAGCGCTTCGATCCCGCGCTCTTTGGCCAACGCGAGGCCGGCAGCGTCAGCCTTGTCGCTGATCACAACGGCGATCTCCGCGTTCGGGATTTTTCCGGCGCGAACCGCGTCGTCGAGCGCGAGCATGTTTGAGCCGCGGCCGGAGATGAGAATCGCAATTCTTTTCAGAGCAGTACCTCGCGATTTCCTTGGATGACCTCGCCGATTTGGTAGCACTTGTCGCCACGTTCTTCAAAGTGGGATTTGATCGGATCGACGTCACCGGCAGCACAGACAATCACCATCCCGACGCCCATGTTGAACGTGCGATACAGCTCGCGTTCCGACACGTTGCCGAGGCGGCGAAACAGTTCGAAGATCGGCAACACGGGCCACGAACCCTTTTCAATCTTGACCGCCGTGCCCTCGGGAAGAATGCGCGGAATGTTATCGGTGAGGCCGCCGCCGGTGATGTGGGCCAGGCCTTTGATGACGCCGCGGTCGAGCAAGCCTTCGAGCGGTCTGAGATAACTGAGATGCGGCGCGAGCAGCGCCTCGCCCGCAGTCGTTCCCAACTCCGGCACTTGCGTTCCGGGCGCGTATCCAGCGACTTCGAAAAAGAGTTTGCGCGCGAGCGAATAACCGTTCGTGTGCAAGCCCGCCGACGGCAACGCGAGCAGCACGTCGCCCGCCGCGATCGTTTTTCCGTCGATGATCTTCGCGCGATCGACCACGCCTACGATGAACCCCGCGATGTCGTACTCGCCTTCCGCATAAAAACCCGGCATCTCGGCCGTCTCGCCGCCGAGCAAGACGCAACCGTTCTCGCGACAGCCGTTCGCCACGCCTTCAACCACGCTCGCCACCACTTCCGGCGACAACTTTCCGGTGGCAACGTAATCGAGAAAAAACAACGGCCGCGCGCCTTGCACGAGGATGTCGTTGACGCAATGATTGACGAGATCGCGTCCGACCGTATTGTGAACGCCGGTCGCAAACGCGATTTTGAGTTTCGTGCCGACACCGTCAGCCGACGCCACCAGCACCGGCTGGGCCATGTTGGGAAACGCGCCGTCAAACATTCCGCCGAAGCTGCCGATCTCGGACAGCGTGCGTTCGTTGAACGTCCGGCGCGCGAGCTCCTTGATCCGGTCGGTCGCGCGCGTCGCAGCGTCGATGTCCACTCCGGCGTCGCTGTAAGAAATCGGTTTGGTCATTCGGTCGTCTTCTTGGGTTTTGGTGGACGCGGCGGCGGCCCGAAATCGCCGTACGCGATGAAGCCCGACCGCGACGAATCGTCTTTCTGCGCGATGCGGCCGGTCCACGCGTCCTCGGTTGGTTCTTTCGCCGCTTTCACGTTGATGTCGCTCGCGGCGCCGCGCGTCGTGATCGTGATCTCGCCGTGCAAGTCTGTGCGATACAACTTCACGTTCGCGGCTTTCAAACGATCCAGCACCGCCTGCGACGGATGCCCGTAACGATTCCACGCGCCGCACGACACGATCGCGATCTCCGGCTTCACGCGCTTCAAAAAATCAGCCGACGAGGCATACTTCGAACCGTGATGGCCGATCTTCAGCACGCGCGCTTCGAGATTCAATTCTTTCGTTAACAGTCGATGCTCGGTTTGCTCTTCGGCGTCGCCGGCCAGCAGCATCGAAAATTGGCCGTAGTCGAGGCGCACGACGATTGAGTTTGCGTTTGGTTCGTTGCCCCCGGTTTTCATCTGTTCTTTCGTGAAGAATGGTTCGGAGGGCGCGAGTACGGTCAGCAGTGCGCCGCCGCCGAGATCGTACTTTGTGCCTGGGCGCGCGGTTTCGTAGTGCGCGTTGCTGGCGCTGACGGCGGCTTTGTAGTCGTCGTAAAACTTAGTGAGCGAAGGAGGCGACTTAGCGGCAGGTTTTCTGGCCGGGGATTGAACGGATGACACGGATGGAACACTTGGTTTTTCGCCGTTGTCGATGACGTTCAAAACTTTGACGGCTTTGAAAACCTCGGCGCTGCCGCCGATGTGATCCGGATGCGGATGCGTGGCGATGAAATAATCGAGTTGCTGAACGTTGTTGCGCTTCAACGCGTCGACGACGGCTTTGCCTTTGCTCGTGTCGCCCGCGTCAATCAGCACCGTCTTGCCTGCCGGTGAGGTGATGAGTATCGAATCGCCATTGACTGGGCCAACGTCGAGAATTCGGACCGTCAGTTCACCACCCGACGCGGGCGGCGGCTGATTGCGCAACCACGGCCGCACGAACTTCCAGTAGGCGGCACCCGCGGCGATGGCAACCACAAACAGAACTGCAATCGCACAACCGCAACCTCGAGTAGCTCGTCCCAACTCAGACCCTCATCCGTTTAATCTGTGGCCACCGACTCGTGCTCGCGTTCCCAGTAAGTTTCCGCGTCGCGCGTAATGCGCGTCGGGTATTTGCCGTTCCAGCACGCCACACACGACGAATCGGCGCTCAAGCCGGTGGCGGCGATCATTCCGTCGAGCGACAGGTAACCAAGCGAGTCGGCTTCGATGAAACGGCGAATCTCGTCGATCGACATGTTCGCGGCGATCAGCTCCGACTTGTTTGGCGTGTCGACGCCGTAGTAACACGGGCTGATCGTCGGCGGACAACTGATGCGCACGTGAACCTCTTTCGCGCCCGCCTCGCGCACCATCCGCACGATCTTTTTCGACGTCGTGCCGCGCACGATCGAATCGTCGATCAAAACGATTCGCTTGCCGTTGATGAGATCCTTCACCGGGTTCAGCTTGATTCTCACGCCGAAAGAACGAATCGATTGCCGCGGCTCGATAAACGTGCGGCCCACGTAGTGATTGCGCACGAGACCGAAGCGGAAACTCAAACCGCTCTCAGCCGCGTAACCTATCGCCGCCGCTACGCCCGAGTCGGGCACCGGCACCACGATGTCTGCGTTCGCGGGCTGCTCGACCGCTAGGCGGCGGCCCATCTTGTGGCGCGACTCGTTAATCGATCGGCCGTAGACCAGCGAATCCGGGCGCGCGAAGTAAACGTGCTCGAACAAGCACATCGAGTGTTTCTGTTTCGGCAACGCATGCGACGAACGCAAACCGTCGCGATCGATCACGATCATCTCGCCGGGTTCAATATCGCGCACGTACTGCGCGTCGATCAGATCGAATGCGCATGTTTCCGACGCGATCACCCAGGCGTCACCGAGCCGGCCGAGCGCCAACGGCCGAAAGCCGCGGCTGTCGCGAATCGCGATCAGTTCCATCGGCGTCAGGAACAGCATCGAAAACGCGCCTTCCGTGCCGGTCAAAACCTCCGGGATCGCTTCGCGCACGGACGCACGTGAACGCGCGACGCCGTGCAGCACGACTTCCGTGTCGGAAGTTGACGAGAAGATCGCGCCTTCGCGTTCGAGCCGCAGGCGTTCTTCGCGGGCGAACGGAAGGTTGCCGTTGTGGCAAACTGCGATCTGGCCGTGCTGGCAGGTGACGAGAAATGGCTGCGCTTCGTTAATCGAAACGTCGCCGGCGGTTGAGTAGCGCACGTGCCCGATGGCGCTGGCGCCGCGCAGGCGATCGAGGGTTGACTGATCGAACGCTTCGGAGACGTGTCCCATCTTTCGTTCGAGACGAAGTTCCGCGCCGTCGGAGGCGACGATGCCGCACGATTCCTGGCCGCGATGCTGCAACGCATACAAGCCGAGATAGGTCAAACGAGCGGCTTCGGCGTGGCCGTAGATGCCAAAGACACCGCACTCTTCGTGCAGCTTGTTGATTTCGATTTCGGTCAAGGCAGTTGTCCTGATTCTATCTGCGGTTGAAATTTTTTGCACTATACACAAAACTAGCCCCGGCCTGCTTGTTTTATAGGCCGCTCATGAAGCATCCACCGACAACGTCGGTGGTATTTGAAATACCGCCTACCTGGCTGTAGGTACGTTATGAGAATCCCACCGACAACGTCGGTGGTACTTTCAAACACCGCCTACTTAGCTGTAGGTACGTTATGAGAATCCCACCGACATCGTCGGTGGTACTTTCAAACACCGCCTACCTGGCTGTAGGTACGTTATGAGAATCCCACCGACATCGTCGGTGGTACTTTCAAACACCGCCTACTTAGCTGTAGGTACGTTATGAGAATCCCACCGACAACGTCGGTGGTACTTTCAAACACCGCCTACTTAGCTGTAGGTACGTTATGAGAATCCCACCGACAACGTCGGTGGTACTTTCAGACCCGACCGAGACTGATTTTATGATGCGACTTTGCTTCGTTCTGTTCTTTGTTGGTTGCGTGGCGGTGCTGGGCGTCCACGCGAATAACAGTGCAGCGGCAATGAATAGCAGTGCAGCGCGCAGCGCGCCGCAGTTGTATCGTAAGTATTGCGTCTCGTGTCACGGCAGCGACGGGCGTGCAAAGACTTCAAAAGGCAAGTACAGTCATGCGCGCGACCTGACGGACGCTCAATGGCACGAAGACGTCAGCGACGAGCGAATCTTCAATTCGATCATGAACGGGCGAAACGTGCGCGGCAACATGCCGGGGTTCAGCAACAAGCTCAGTCAAAACGAAGCGGAATCGCTGGTAAGCTTTGTGCGCCGGCTGAGAGGATAAACGGTAGCGGCTGAGAGGATAAACGGTAACGGTGATGTCTGAAGAACAGCGGGACATTCCAAAAGAACATCCGGAGATTCTAAAAGGACAGCGGGAGATTCCAAACGCGGTTCCCCGCCTCCCGGTTGACGGCCGCAAGCCGGGCGGATTCGTTCGCCGCCTGTTAATCGTCGCACTGCGCCTGGCTTTGATCGTGTCCCTCGTCGGCGCCGGTTGGCTTGTGTATCGCCAGCTTCCCGTCACTTCGTCCAGCCTCATCACTGACAGCCGCGGCAAAACAAATCTTCAGATCGTGCTGCGACAACCTGACGGTGGTGGCCCAGCGTTGGACGTCGACATCAGCCTCTTCCCCGTCGATCTGGTGGCGGTGCGTCACGAATACTTCAGCGAGCCGCGCGCGGGCAAGCGCCTGGAAGACTTTCTGAAAGAACGGATGAAAGGCCGCACGCCGGTGAGCACGCGTCTCGACAAACAGGGACATGGTTCAGTCGTGCTTCCGCCCGGTAGCTGGTGGCTGCTGGCGAAGCTTTCCGGCGATGAGGAACTCGAGTGGCGCTTGCCAGTGACGGTTGCCGGTGCGAACCAGGTGATCGAGTTGACGCCGCAAAACGCCTACACCAGAAGCAAGACGTTTTAGACATCTCGCCGCACGTCTCCGATCTATGTTAGCCCTCCGCGTTGAAAAGAAGCAGTTAAGAGTTCGCGAAGTTGAACAGCCGCACCAGACGGACGAAGCGTTGGTGCGCGTGCTTTTGTCCGGCATCTGCAACACGGATCTCGAAATCGCGCGTGGCTACGCCGGCTTCAACGGAACGATCGGACACGAGTTCGTCGGCGTCGTTGAAGAGAGCGACAACAAAAAGTTGCGCGATCAGCGGGTCGTCGGTGAGATCAACGCCGGCTGCGGACGATGCGAACTCTGTCGCGCCGGCGATCCGCGTCATTGCGCCGCGCGCACTGTTTTGGGCATCGTCGGTCGCGACGGCGCGCACGCCGAGTTTCTGCAACTGCCGGCAGTAAATCTGATTCCCGTTCCGAAAAACATTCCCGACAAACACGCCGTCTTCACCGAACCGCTCGCCGCCGCCTGCGGCATTCTCGAACGCGCTTCGATCGCGAAAACGGATCGCGTCGCTGTGATTGGCGACGGCAAACTCGGACTGCTCTGCGCGCAGGTTGTCGCACTCACCGGCGCAGCAACACTGCTCGTCGGGAAACATCCCGAGAAGTTGCGCATCGCAGCGCATCGCGGCATTGAAACCGTCTCGCCGAACGAAGCAGCGAAGCGTCAAAAGCAGTTCGACGTGGTGGTCGAAGCTTCCGGCGCCGCGCCCGGCTTTCAACTCGCGCTCGATCTGCTGCGCCCGAAAGGCAAGCTGGTGTTGAAGTCGACGTTTCAAGGCTCGACCGAGATCGACGCCGCGCGCATCGTCGTCGACGAGATCTCGATCGTCGGTTCGCGTTGCGGCCGTTTCCAACCCGCGCTCGATCTGTTGGCGAAAAACGCGATCGACGTCGACAGCCTCATCAGCGAAGAGTATTCCCTTTCAAATGGCGTCAAAGCCATGGATCGCGCACGCACCGCAGGAGTCTTAAAGGTCCTGCTCCGACCATAAGAAAGCACCGATTTTTTTAGAAAGATGCGGATTTTGCCTCCGCCGCAGCCCGTCCGCTATACTCTACCCCTTTCCTCGGGCGTGGATCGGTAACCTGGAAGGTGGTGAATATGTTTGACGTTTCTAAGGACCGCGCGACAGCTCAAGAGCGAGTCATCTTACGAAAACTGCGTGTCTGGATTGCGGCGCTCGCCGTCGCCTGTTTAGTCGCCGGGATCGGCATCGGCGCGATGTTGTCCGGACGGACCATCGTCGCGCAGGACGGGCTTCAGGTCGCGCGCGCGCCCGAAGCTTTGTCCGCTTCGTTCGCCGAAATCGCGCGTCGCGTCGAACCAGCCGTGGTCAACATCGAAACCACCCAGCCGACCCCCGAGGTCAGCGAGAAAGACGAGGACAAAGAAGACCAGTCGAGCAGCAATCCGCTGCTGGACATGTTTCGCCGCCAACGACGCTCGCCGCAACGCGGCATCGGCAGCGGATTCATCGTCAGTCCGAAGGGCTACATCCTGACCAACTACCACGTAATCGAAGAAGCCGCGCGCATCACCGTCATTCTGCAGTCGAATGAGAAGTTCCGCGGCACAGTTGTCGGTTTCGACCCGGAAACAGACGTGGCGGTGGTCAAGATCGATGCGCCGAGAGATCTGCCGACCGTTGCGCTCGGCGATTCGAACGCCGTACAGGTCGGCGATTGGGTGCTCGCGATGGGTTCGCCGTTTGGCCTCGACCAAACCGTCACCGCCGGAATCATCTCGAAGAAAGAACGCGAGAGCCCGTACTTCAACGTCTTCCAGCGCTTTCTGCAAACCGACGCCGCCATCAACCGCGGCAACAGCGGTGGACCGCTCGTCAACATGCGTGGCGAAGTGATCGGAATGAATTCTCAGATCGCGACGTCGACCGGCGACTACAACGGCATCGGCTTCGCGCTGCCCGCAAATGAAACGAACTTCGTTTACAAGCAACTGGTCGCGCAGGGCAAAGTGAAGCGCGGCTATCTCGGCATCACGCTTGAATCAGTGCACGAAGAGTTTGCGAAGGTTTACGGCCTGACCGAACCGAAGGGCGCGATCGTTACGTCAGTGACGCCGACGACCGACAGCGGCCAGGACACGCCCGCCGCAAAAATCGGCATGCAACCGAGTGACATCATCGTCGAGTTTGAAGGAACACCGGTGCTCAACGCACAGGACCTGATTCAGCGCGTGGCCAGCACGCCGGTGGGCCAGCAGGTGACGATTGCTTTCCTGCGGGACGTCAACGGCAAGCTCGACAAGCGCACCGCCACCGTCGCGCTCGGCGAGCGGCCGCCGTCGACGTTGCGCGACTGGGTCGAACCAACGAAGCCGAGTCCGAAGAGCTCAGACCCGCGCGGCAACTCGCTCCACCTCGGCATCACGCTCGCCGAGCTGACACCGCAACTGCTGACGGAGCGCCGTCTGACCGGCGTGCAGGGTCTCTACGTCAAAGACATCGATCCCAACGGACTCATCGCCGAGATTCGCGTGCAACCGTCGGGTCAGGCGGCGATGGCGGAAGGCGACGTGATCAATCGTATTAACAAGGTGCCGGTAACTACGCTTGCCGATTTCCAGCGCGTGCTTAGCAAGCTGAAACCCGGCGATCCAATTGTTTTGAACGTGACGAGATTGCAACGTGATGCGAAGGGCGATCGCCTGTTGCCGCTGATCGTGCAGTTCACTTATCAGTAAGATCATTGTCGATTGCCGATTGCCGATTGCCGGTTTGGAAAGACAGCAAATCGACAATTGGCAATTGAAAATCGGAAATTCTTTATGGCCCAGGCAAAGAAAGCTATCGCAAAAACGAGCGGCAAGAACAACTCGCGCAACGGCGCGAGCCGCACCGCAGTCAAGACTTATCAAAACTACATCAACGGCGAATGGGTCGCGAGCCAGTCGGGGGAGATGTTTGAGAACCTCAACCCCGCCGACACCCGCGACATCGTCGGCCGTTTTCCACTCTCGACCAGCGACGACGTCAACGCCGCGGTGAACGCCGCGCAGGGCGCCTTCGATCTCTGGCGCAACACGCCCGCGCCGAAACGAGCGGAGATCCTATTTCGTCTCGGCGAGATCCTGATTCGCGACAAGGAACGCTTCACCGCCGACATGACCCGCGAGATGGGCAAGGTCCTGAAAGAAGCGGGCGGCGACGTGCAGGAAGCAATCGACTGCACTTACTACACCGCCGGCGAGGGGCGCAGGCTGCACGGCTTCACCACGCCCGCGGAGATGCGCGACAAGTTTGCGATGTGCGTGCGGCAGCCGGTCGGTCTGTGCGGCCTGATCACGCCGTGGAATTTTCCGATGGCGATTCCGTCGTGGAAACTGATTCCCGCGCTGGTTTGCGGCAACACCGTCGTCATCAAACCGGCCGAAGACACGCCGCTCTCAACCTACAATCTGATCAAAGCGTGCGAGGAAGCAGGCATTCCCGCGGGCGTCGTCAATCTCGTCACTGGTTACGGCGAAACCGTCGGCGCCGCGATGACGAACCACAACGCACTGCGTTTGATCTCGTTCACCGGCTCGACGGAAACCGGACGCATCGTTGCTTCGGCCTGCGCTGAGCGCAACGCGATCTGTTCGCTCGAAATGGGCGGCAAGAACGCGATCATCGTGATGGACGACGCTGATATCGATCTCGCAATCGAAGGTGCGATCTGGGGCGCGTTTGGCACGTCCGGCCAGCGTTGCACTGCGTCGTCGCGGCTCATCGTTCACAAGAAAGTTTATCGGCAGTTTGTGACCAAGCTGGTCGAGCATGTCAAAGCGTTGCGCGTCGGCAACGGCGCCGATCCGAAGACCGACGTTGGGCCAGTGATCAATGCCGACGCGGTCGAGAAGATCATGGGTTACATCCGCATCGGACGTAGCGACGACGGCGCGAAGCTCGCTTGCGGCGGCAAACGTCTCACGCGCGGCGACTACGCGAACGGGTTCTTCATCGAGCCAACCGTGTTCACCGACGCGTCGCCCGACATGCGCATCTCGCAGGAAGAGATCTTCGGCCCGGTCACGACCGTCATTCCGACGAACTCACTCGAAGAAGCGGTGCAGATCGCGAACGGCGTCCGTTACGGGCTCTCCGCCTCGATCTACACACAGAACGTGAATCGCGCGTTCAAAGCAATGAACGAGATGTACACCGGCATCTTCTACGTGAACGCCTCGACGATCGGCGCGGAAGTGCATCTGCCGTTCGGCGGCACCAAAGCCACGGGCAACGGCCATCGCGAAGCGGGCACGCAGGTGTTGGATATCTTCTCGGAGTGGAAGTCGATTTACGTCGACTTCAGCGGCAAGCTCCAGCGCGCGCAGATCGACAACGTCGAGAGCAGCCACAGTAGTTAGCCACAAAGAGGCACAAGAAGCACAAAACAGGTCAGGTTAACTGGTTTGTGTCTCTTGTGCCTTTTTGTGACTAAGATCGACGATACGGCTCAACAGATCTTCGGGTGATACGGGCTTCGCCAAAAACACGTCAACCTGTTCGCTTTCGTTGACCGCGTTGCGCGGGTCCAAGGCGCTCAACAGAATGATCGGCAACTGCGACAGGTGCTTGCTGCTCCTCATAAACCGGCACAATTCGTAACCATCCAGATTCGGCATCACCGCGTCAGTCACCACCACGTCGACGCTGGTACTGAGCAGCAGCTTCATCGCCTCCAAACCGTCAGCAGCGGAAACGACCTCGTAGCCCGCGCGCTGTAGCACCACTTCCAGATAGCGCCGCAGGGCCGGATCGTCTTCGGCCAACAGCACGCACTGACGCCGTCCCGTCGTGTTTGCCGGGTGCAGAATCTCGCCTTTGGCCGCTTCCAGTTCTTCGGGTGTGATCATGCTGAGATAAAGACTTTCGAGGCCGCGTGAGGCTCTGAAGGTCAGGGGGAGCCGGGGTGGCTCGCCCTGCCAGACTAGACCGCCGGGCACGGGCTTGTCAACGTTATTGTTAGTTGATCCCGAAGGCTTGGTGCCACAGTTCGAGGCCCAAGAGCTGGAACACTTGAAGGTTGTAGTCTTCGCGGCCGGAAAAGTTCGCTTCTACGACGCGTTTTACCTCGGCCGGTCGAAAAAGCCCGCGTTTTTTGACGGTTTTTTCGGAGAGGAGGTCGTTCACCAGCGGGCGGAGCGGGCCGCGCAGCCACGAGCGAATCGGCGCGCCGAAGCCGGCTTTCTTGCGCCAGACGACTTCCTTTGGCAGGACGTTTTCGAGCGCGCGTTTCAGCACGTACTTGCGCGTCAACCCGCGCAGCTTCAAACGCGGCGGCATGCGCGCGGCCATTTCGATCATTTCGCGGTTGAGAAACGGAACGCGTACCTCGAGGTTCGCGGCCATCGACGTCTTGTCGGTCGTCATCAGGTTCAGGCATGGGAGGAAAGTTTTCAGATCGACGTAGAGCAACCGATTCAGGGGCGCCGCGTCAGCGACCTGCGCGAAGTAGCGGCGGTGTGTGGCGTAAGCATCGTACTCACTGGTCCGCTCGCGCCACTCGTCCGTGTAGATCCGCGCTTTCATCTCGTCCGTGAAGTAGGTGCCATACCCCAGATATCTCTGTTCAAAATCCATCGCCGCGCTGCGCGCAAACTTCTTCGCGTTCCGCAGCGGCGCCGTCAGTCTTCCCGGCATTCCGCCCGGCAGCACGCCGGCAACCGCGCTCATCAACGGCCGTCGCAACAAGGTCGGGACCGGATCGAACGCCGCCGCGATCTTCATAGCCAGTTGCCGCGGGTACCCGGCAAACACTTCATCGCCGCCCATGCCCGACAACATGACCGTCAACGTTTCCCTGGCCGCGCGCGAGATTAGATAACTCGGAATCGCCATATCGATCGGCGGCTCTTCCTGGTGATAGACCAGCTTCGGCAGCAGCTCGGCGACTGATGGTTGCAACATGATCTCGTGGTAGTCAGTCTGCAACTGCTCGTTCACGCGGCGCGCCCAACGCACGTCGTCCAGGATGATGTCATAACGAAGATCCTCGCTGGTGATGCCGGCGGTGTACGTGCTGATCTTCTGGTCGTCACTGTGGCGGTCCATCATCGCGATGATGCCCGACGAATCGATGCCGCCGGACAGAAACGCTCCGAGCGGCACGTCGGCAACCATCTCCATCTTCACCACGCGGTCGAGTGTCCCCAGCACCTGCTCCTGCCACCAGCCGTCGCTTCGCTGGTCGTCAATCCGCTCAAATGAAGCGTCCCACCATTGCCTGAGTTTTAAATCCCCGTTTTTGAATTGCAGGTAGTGACCCGGCGGAACGGTCTTGACGCCTGCGAACAGCGTGTTTGGATCGGGCGCCCAGAGGAAGGTGAGAAACTGGTGCAGCGCTTCCGGATTGAGAATCGGCGTGATCAGCTTCGACGCGAGGATCGCTTTTATCTCTGAGCCGAAGACGAACGCATTTTGTACCGCGGCGTAGTAAAGCGGCTTGATCCCGACGTGATCGCGAACGAGGGTGAGAGTTCGTTCGCGATTGTCCCAAACCGCGAACGCAAACATGCCGTTCAGCCGGCCGACGCCGTCCCACCCCCACTCACTGATCACGGCCAGCAGCACCTCGGCGTCGCAGTCTGTTTTGAACTGATGACCCTGCATCCGAAGTTCGTCGCGCAACTCGCGGTAGTTGTAGATTTCGCCGTTGAAGGTGAGAACGTAACGTCCATCCGGCGAGAGCATCGGCTCGTGGCCCGCGGGCGTCGGATCAATGATGGCGAGACGTCGATGCCCGAGGCAGGCGTGCCGGCCGGAATCGTCGATCACCTCCGACACCCACACGCCCTGATCGTCGCGGCCGCGATGCTCGATGCTTTCGAGCATTGGCCCAATCAGTGGTTCAGGGTCAATGCTTACGATTCCAGCGATACCACACATTTGTAACGAAGAGAGTCGAGGATGCGGAAGGTTGTGCGCGTGGTCGCCGCGATCTCAGCTAAACCGATGGGCGCGCGGTCGCCTTTGAGCACAGCGGCACAGACTTGTTTGATCTGTTCGCGTTGCCCTTTGTCCTGGGTTTTTCCGGTCCGAAAGTCGTCGATCAAAAACGTCTTGCCGCCACCGAAGATCTCGATACGTTCTTTGGCGAGCGTCTTGTCACCTTCGCTCAGATAAGCGATCGCGCCGTTCGAACCATCCGCAAAACGCAACGTGATGAAAACCGAATCCGCGTCAATAATCTTCGGCGACTTCGCGCTCACCGATTCGGCAAAAACAGATACCGGCGGGGCATCGGTCAGGAACTGCATCAGATCGATGAAGTGACAAACCTCGCCGATGATTCGCCCGCCGCCCTGGACGGGATCCTGCAGCCAGTACTCTTTCGGAAGATGCGGCGCGTTGACGCGATACAGAATCGACAACGGCAGCTCTCGCTTAGCGAAGAAGTCTTTCGCTTGTTGCGCCGAGGGTGAAAACCGCCGGTTGAAGCCGACCATCAGAAAACCCGTCGATCGCTCAGCGGCTTCGATGACTTCATCGAGCTCCGCATCGTTCAGCGCCAGCGGTTTTTCGACGAATACGTTTTTATTTCGCTCGAGTGCTTTGCGTGCGAGTTCGGCGTGCAGATCGTGCCGCGTGCCCACGACGACGAGGTTTACGTCTCCGTCGTTGAGAACGTCCTCGGAGGACGAAACCGCTTCCCTGAATCCGAACCGTTTGCCGACGTCATGCGCCGACACGCCCGAAGCCGTGGCGATCGAACGAAACTCAACCCCCTCCGTCTTGAAGTGCGGCAGCAACATCGTGGGCACGTAACTGCCGGCTCCAACGACACCCACCACGACCGACTTTTCGCGCTTTCCCGGTTTCGGTGTGCCGTTCAGTGAAACGCGTGTCTTGAGCTCTGCTTCCGGATCGTAGTTGAGCAACACGCCGAGATACGGCTCGGTCGCATCGCCCGAGATTAGCTCGTAGGCTCGTTCGGCTTCGTCGATACGGAAGCGGTGCGTCGTCAGGCGATCGACGTTGACGCGTCCGTCGGCGACCAGATCCAGGAAGCTCTCGAGGTTGCGGTTTTCGGTCCAGCGCACGTAGGCGAGCGGATAGTCGTGACCTTTCTCCTCATATTCCGGATCGTAACGACCCGGGCCGTAGGACATCGAAATGATCAGCTTGAGCTCGCGACTGAAGAAAGGCGCGCGCGGAATGTCGAG
>Ga0081539_10001628_pt1 | contig 36740 bp, 34 predicted proteins | sample TabmetS4T2R2_FD_71023 | JGI IMG/M metagenome (GOLD analysis project Ga0081539, IMG submission 71023) | Tabebuia heterophylla rhizosphere microbial communities from the University of Puerto Rico - S4T2R2 | ecosystem: Host-associated > Plants > Roots > Rhizosphere ... | reverse complement strand
CCTCGAACTCGAGCACGGAGTCGAGCGCCTCGAGCCATTCCCTGGTCTCGGCGGGGTCCGGGTCCACCAGCATGTCGCCTCTCCCTGTGTGTTGGTGTCCGGTCTGTGCCGGACTCGAAGCGTACCCGAGAACGAGCCCGCGAAATCGCCGAACGCGGCGGTCCTGGCGCCGGTCGGTCAGACCGCCTCGACGCGCGGGTACTCCGGGCGCCACATGGCCTGGTGGACCTGCTGCACCGGGTCGTCCAGCTCGACCTGGGCCAGGCCGTCGGCGGCGGCCGCCCTGGCCACGGCGATCCCGACTGCCGCCGACACCATCCGCAGGGCATCCACCGGCGGTAGCAGCGGCGCGCCGGGCTGGCTGGCGTCCGAGAGCTCGGCGACCGCGTCCGCCGCCGCCGCCAGCATGGCGTCGCTGATCCGCCGGGCCCGCGACACGATCGCGCCCAGCCCCAGGCCCGGGAACACCAGGGCGTTGTTGGCCTGAGCGATGGGGTAGCGGCGGCCGTCGTGGTCGACGGGCGGGAACGGGCTGCCGGTGGCGACCAGGGCGCGCCCGCCGGTCCAGCGGATCAGGTCCTCGGGGAGCGCCTCGCAGCGGGAGGTCGGATTGGACAGGGGCAGGATGACCGGCCGCTCGACGTGGGCGGCCATGGTCCGGACGATCGGCTCGGTGAACGCGCCCTGCTGGGTCGAGGTGCCGATGAGGATAGTCGGCCGGGCGCCGGCGACGACCTCGGCCAGCCGGATGGCACCGTCCGGGCCGGCCCAGGAGGCCACCTCGCCGGCCGGGTGGGCGTAGGGCACCTGGTAGTCGCGCATCCCGGCCGTGCGGTCGTCGGTCAGCAGGCCCTTGCGGTCCAGGGCCCAGAACCGCCGGGTCGCCTCCTCGGCCGGCAGCCCCTCGCGCACCATGGCGTCGCGCATCATGTCGGCGATCCCCATGCCGGCCGTGCCGGCCCCCAGGATGACCACGCGCTGGTCGCGCAGGCTCGTCCCGCCGGCGCGGATGGCGGCCAGGATGGCCGCGAACACCACCGCGGCGGTGCCCTGCATGTCGTCGTTGAAGGTGCAGTGGGTGGCGGCATACCGGTCGAGGATGCGGCGGGCGTTGCCGGCGCCGAAGTCCTCCCAGTGCAGCAGCGCGCTGGGGAACAGCTTCGACGCCGCGGTCACGTAGGCGTCGACGAACTCGTCGTAGCGCTGGCCGTGCACGCGGGCGTGCCGGGCGCCGAGGTACAGCTCGTCGTTGAGCAGCCGCAGGTTGTCGGTGCCGACGTCGAGCACCACCGGGATGACGCGCCGCGGGTGGATCCCGCCGGCGGCGGTGTAGACGGTCAGCTTGCCGATGGAGATCTGGACGCCGCCGACGCCCTGGTCGCCGATGCCGAGGATGCCCTCGGAGTCGGTGGCCACGAGCAGGTCGCAGTCGTCGGCCCCGAGGCCGTAGTTGGCCAGGGAGTCCTCGATGTCCTCGGGATGGTCGATCGAGAGGAAGACCCCGCGGGGCCGGTTGTACTCGTGGCTGAACCGCTCGATCACCTGCCCGATGGTCGGGGTGTAGACGATCGGCAGCATCTCCTCGAGGTGGTCGGCCAGCAGCCGGTAGAAGAGCACCTCGTTGCGGTCGCGCAGCGCGGCCAGGTACAGGTGCCGGGCCAGGGGGTCCGGCTGGGACCGGTACTGGGCGTAGGTGCGCCGGGCCTGCGCCTCCATCGAGGACACCCCGGTGGGCAGCAGGCCCACCAGGCCGAGCGCCCGCCGTTCGGCCTCGGTGAAGGCCGTGCCCCGGTTCAGGATCGGGATGCGCAGCACGTCGTTGCCCCGGACCGCGATCCGGGCGACCGGACCGTCGGGCGTGGAGGCCAGCTCGTAGGGCCGCTCGGACACGGTCACCCCCTCGTCGGCTCCTGCGGCGTCACCAGCCCTGGCCGGGGTCGAAGGCCGGGCCCGGCTCGGGGGCGTCCTCGCGGCGGACGGTCGCCTCGATGAGGCCGTAGGGCCGGTCGTCGGCGTGGAACACCTCCTTGTCGTTCTCCAGGCCGAAGCGGGCCAGGTCGTAGACGAAGTGGTGCTTGTTCGGGGCCGAGAAGCGGATCTCGGCGATCTGCGGCTGGGCGCCCAGCACCGCCGACCCCATGTCGTACAGGGTGTGCTGCAGGGCCAGGCTGTGGTGGCCGGCGAAGGTGTCCTGCAGCGCCGACAGCACCGTCTCGTACGACTTGCCCCAGTCGACGTCCTCGCTGGTGTGGTACCACTGGGCGAGCAGCGAGGTCGCCATGATCCGGTCGGTGGTGGGGGCGAGCGTGGTGTACCGGTCCTGGATGTAGCCCCAGAACTCCGAGTCGGTGGTCTTGAGCACCACCAGGTCCTTGACCCCGGAGACCACCCAGGTCGTCGACCCGTCATAGGTGACGGTGGCCGTGCGGACATAGCGGCCGTCGCGGACGAAGGCGTGCGGGTTGTTCAGCCGCGACCAGGGATACATCTCCAGCTTGACCCGGGCCCAGGTGATCGGGTCGGTGTTGTCGACGAAGTGGCGGGCCAGCCGGATCCCGAACGACTCGGGCTGGGCGACGACCTCGTCCTCCTTGGCGAAGGCGTAGACGGTGTTCTTCTGGGTGTCGGTGGGCAGCGTCACCGAGTTGTCGCCGGCCAGGTGGGCTGGCTCCTGGCCGCCGGAGAGGGCGACGCTGACGTTGTAGTCGACGAGCTCGTGCGGGTCGCGGTCGCGGAACACCCGGACGACCCGGTTCTCCGCCTTGCCGTACTGGTTGTGGCCGAGCACGACTGCCATGGGGCTACCTCCTGCTAGGAACCTCGGTAGGTGGAGAACGCGTACGGGCTGAGCAGCAGCGGCACGTGGTAGTGGCGGTCGCCGTCGGCGACCTCGAACACGACCGGGACCTCGGGGTAGAAGCCGGTCTGGCCGGTGGCGGCGAAGTACTCGCCGGTGGCGAAGACCAGCCGGTGGACGCCGGCCCCGAGGCCGCCGGGGGCAAGGTCGCGTGCCCGGCCGTCGGCGTCGGTGACCGCCTCGCCCAGCGGCCGCCAGCCGTCGCCGTCCCGGCGGGCCAGGGTGACCCGCACGCCGGCGGCGGGCAGCCCGGAGGCGGCGTCGAGGACGTGGGTCGACAGGGTGCTCATGGTTGCAACAGCCTCTCCAGCCGCAGGCGGGTGATCTGGCGCAGCTCGTCGGCGACCTCGCGCCACTCACGGTCCGGGTCGTTGCCCAGCCGCTCGCGCAGGGCCGCCAGCATCTCCTCGGCCGACCGCCCGTCGGCGCGGATGAGGAACACGTGGCCGAAGCGCTCCTCGTAGGCGCGGTTGCCCTCGGCCAGCGCCGCCCGGACCTCGTCGCCGGCGGTACCGACGGCCGCCTGCTCCTGCCGCGACCAGGCGGCCTCGCTGGAGGCACCGGCGGCGCGCTGCCCGATCCGCGGGTGCCCGGCCAGCGCTTCGGCCAGGCCGTCCCGGTCGAGCTCGGCGACGGCGCGGTCGCCGGCCTCGAGCAGGGCGTCGAGGCCGGCGTAGGGCCGCCCTGCGGCCATGCGGTCGACCCACGCCCGCGACTCGCAGCAGCTCGCCAGCAGCTCCCGAGCCTGGGCGGTGGGCAGGCTGTTGAGCCAGCGCAGCCCGAGGACGGCCCGGCCCTGGGCGCCGAGGTCCCCGTAGAGCCGCAGCCGGGCCAGGCCACCGTCGGGATACACGTCCAGGCGGACGTCGGTGACCTCGCCGGTGGCGGGCAGCCGGAACAGATGCCGGGTGTCGGGCTGCAGCCGCGTGCGGGGCAGCAGTTCGACCCAGGCTGCCGGGTCGTCCGGCCCGTTGCGGCCGTCCCGGCCGCGCAGGGAGGCCCAGCCGGGGGCGTTGCCGACGAAGTACCGGGTGTCGATCTCGGCCAGCCGTACCACCCCCGGCCCGGCCAGGGCGAGCTCGACCCAGTCGTTGCCCTCGTCGCGCCGCCGGGCCGTCTCCCACCCCTCCCCCATGACCCGCGCCTCGCCGGGGGAGATCAGGTTGGTGGGCGAGGAGTAGAACATGTTGCTGCAGCCGGTGACCACGGCCCCGTTGACCAGGGCGGCCAGGTCGAGGGTGCCGGAGACGAGGAAGCGGGGATCGGGGACGGCCTCGCCGTGGACGCGCAGCCGCGCCACCCCACCGTCGGGGTACATCGACAGCCGGACGTGGGTGCACCGCTGCGGGGCCTGGACCGGGAAGGGGTTCTGGGCGTCGCCCTTGACCGGCGAGCGCGTCACCAGCGGGAACCACTCGGCCGCCTGCAGCTCGGCCGGGGAGGGGTAGCCCTCGACCCCGGCCCCCTCCACCGACACCTCGGGCGGGTAGTTGCCCTTGAAGAAGGCGGTGTCGACGACCACGCCGCGGACCACGCCGGCCACTCCGAGGCGCACGATCGCCTCGTCATGGCCGGGTTCGCGGCGCCGCCGCGTCTCCCAGCCGTCGTAGATCTGGCCCTTGTGCCCGAAGGTGTAGGTGGAGTAGGCCGGCGCCTCGGGCTTGATCAGGTTCTCCCGCTCGGCGAACAGCTCGTCGTTGGCATAGACCACGCTCCCGCCCAGGCGGCGGGAGGCCAGGTCGGGCAGCCGGGTGAAGTCGTCGTCGCCCATGGTCAGGCTTCTCCTCTGGTGAGCAGGCGGCCACGCGGCTCGTCGCCGGTCAGCTCCCGGCCACGCAGCCAGGTGCTGCGGACGACCCCCTCCTCCGGTCGCCCGCCGTAGGGGGTGATGGGGTGGCGGTGGTGCAGCTGCGCGGGGTCCACGACGAAGCGCTCGTCGGGGGCGAAGACGCAGAGGTCGGCGTCGTAGCCGACCGCGATCTGGCCCTTGCGCTCCAGCCCGAGGAGCCGCGCCGGGCCCTCGGCCATCCAGCGGACGACGTCGGCCAGCGTGAACCCGCGCCGCCGGGCCTCGGTCCAGACCACCGGCAGGCCGATCTCCAGCGAGGAGATGCCGCCCCAGGCCAGCCCGAAGTCGCCGACCTCCAGGCGCTTGAGCTCCGGCGGGCACGGCGAGTGGTCCGAGACGACGCCATCGACGGTGCCGTCGGCCAGGCCCTGCCAGAGCAGCTCCCGGTTGGCGGCCTCGCGCACCGGCGGGCAGCACTTGAACTGGGTGGCCCCGTCGGGGATCTCCTCGGCGCACAGCGCCAGGTAGTGGGGGCAGGTCTCGGCCGTGATTCGGACGCCTTCGCGGCGGGCGCCGGCCAGCATGGGGAGGGCGTCACTGGAGGACAGGTGCAGGATGTGGGCCCGCCCCCCGGTGGCCCGGGCGGCCTCGATGACCTGGGCGATGGCCAGGTTCTCGGCCGTCCGGGGACGGGAGGCGAGGAAGTCCAGGTAGCGCCGGCCGTGGGGGCTGGGGGCGCGGTCGATGGCACGGGCGTCCTCGGCGTGGACGATCAGCAGCCCGCCGAAGCCGCGCAGCGTCGCCAGGTAGGCGTCGAGGTCGGCCGGGTGCAGCGGCGGGAACTCGTCCACGCCGGAGTGGAGCAGGAAGCACTTGACGCCGAACACGCCGGCGTCGTGGAGGGCGCGCAGCTCCCCCAGGTTGCCCGGGACCGCGCCGCCCCAGAAGCCGACGTCGACAACGCACTGGCCCTCGGCGCTCTTGCGCTTGACCTCGAGGGCGGCCACGTCGGTGGTCGGCGGGATGCTGTTCAGCGGCATGTCGATGATGGTGGTGACGCCGCCGGCGGCCGCCGCCCGGGTCGCGGTCGCGAACCCCTCCCACTCGGTGCGGCCGGGCTCGTTGACGTGCACATGGGAGTCGACCAGGCCGGGCAGCAGGACCACGTCGTCGCCGAGCTCGACCACCCGCCGGCCCTCGAGCCGGGCGTCCGGCGGTTCGACGGCGGCGATCCGCCCACCGGTGACCCCCACCGAGCCGGCTGCCTCACCTGCCGCGGTGACCAGGCGGCGGGCCTGGAAGACCAGGTCGAATCCGGTCACCGGCCCTCCTTCCGTTGTCCGGACACTCTATCGAGCCGGCCGTTCCACGTAGGCGCGCCAGCCGCCGTAGTCGGAGATGTCGACCAGCCCGCTGCCGCGGCCGTGCACGTCGGGGCGCAGGACCACGGCCAGGGCGGCCGCGCCGTCGGCCAGCTCGACCACCCCCAGCTCGAGCTCGGGCGGCTCGACCGGCAGGAACTCGTCACGGACGGCCGCAAGGGGCAGCTCGACCAGCTCCCCGGGGACCGAGACGCCGCCCTCGGCCACCCGCCAGAGGGCCGGGAAGCGGTCCTCGTAGACGTAGAAGCGGTACCGCGGGGCGGTCCGGGCCTCACCCAGGAACCGGTGATGGGCGATGTGGGGATGCACCCGCCCGCCGCGCATCCCTTCGCCGTTGAGGAACAGCGGCACGTTGGTCATCGGCTGGTCAGCTCCTTCCCTTGTCGGTGAGCCAGTCATCGGCGACCCGGGCCGCGAGCCGCTCCAGCAGCGGGCCGGCCTCGGCCATGGACCGCGCCGGGTCGGGCTCCAGGTCCGAGAGCGGATAGGCGGCCTGGATCCCCGCCGGCTCGAGCTCGGCCATCGACAGCAGCGAGCGGCCGGCCACCGCGACCACCGGGATGCCGGCCGCGCGGGCGGCCGCGGCCACCCCCGCCGGGGCCTTGCCGTGCAGGGTCTGGGGGTCCAGGGAGCCCTCGCCACAGATCACCAGCCGGGCTCCGGGCAGCGCCTCCCGGAAGCGGACCAGGTCGAGGACGAGCTCGATCCCCGGCTGCAGCCGGGCGCCCAGGACCGCCAGGGCGGCGAACCCGACCCCGCCGGCCGCCCCGGCGCCCGGGATCCCGGTCGCGTCGGTCCCGGTGGCGCGGTCGACGGCGGCGGCCCACCGGCCGAGGGCGGCGTCGAGCTCGGCCACCTCGGCGGGCGACGCCCCCTTCTGGGGGCCGTAGACGGCCGCGGCCCCAAAGGGCCCCAGCAGCGGGTTGTCCACGTCGCAGGCCACCACCACCTCGGCCTGCCCGAGCGCCGGGTGCAGGCCGGCCAGGTCCAGCGAGGCCGCGGCGGCCAGCGCCGCCCCGCCGCGCCCGAGCTCGTCGCCGCGGGCGTCCAGCACCCGCCCCCCCAGCGCCTGGACCAGGCCGGCGCCGCCGTCGGTGGAGGCGCTGCCACCGATGCCGAGGACGATCCGGCGGCAGCCGGCGTCCAGCGCCGCCCGGATCACCTGGCCCGTGCCGTAGCTGGAGGCGGCCCGGGCCGCCAGGTGCCCGCCGGGCAGGCGCCCCAGCCCCGACACGTCGGCCAGCTCGACCACGGCGACGCCGCCGCGCTCGGCGTAGGCGGTGTCCACCGGCTCGCCGGTCGGGCCCTCGGCCCGGACCGGGACGCGGCGGTAGCCGGCCGACAGGGCCGCCTCCAGGGTCCCGTCGCCGCCGTCGGCCACCGGCACCTGGACGACCTCGACCCCGGGCACGGCCCGGGCCAGCCCGGCGGCGACCCGCTCGGCGACCTGGGCCGCGGTCAGGGAGCCCTTGAACTTGTCCGGGGCGACGACCACGCGCACGCTCGGCTCCTAGTCGAGGAACTGCATCTGCTCGAGGTCGAGCGCGCCCAGGGCGGTCGGGGCGTGCTCGCCCCTGGTGGCCAGCTCCTCGAACTCGACGACGTTGTCGATCTCGGTCCCCATCGAGATGTTGGTCACCCGCTCCAGGATGACCTCGACCACCACCGGCACCCGGAACTCGGCCATCAGCTTCTTGGCCTGCTCCAGGGCGGGCAGGATCTCGCCCGGCTCCCGCACCCGCAGCGCCTTGCAGCCCATGCCCTCGGCCACCTTGAGGTGGTCGACCCCGTAGCCGCCGACCTCGGGCGAGTTGACGTTGTCGAACGACAGCTGCACGCAGTAGTCGATGTCGAAGGCCCGCTGGGCCTGGCGGATCAGGCCAAGGTAGGAGTTGTTCACCAGCACGTGGATGTAGGGCAGGTTGAACTGGGCCCCCACGGCCAGCTCCTCGATCAGGAACTGGAAGTCGTAGTCCCCGGACAGGGCGACCACGGTCGCCTCGGGGTCGGCCACGCACACCCCAAGGGCCGCCGGCAGGGTCCAGCCCAGGGGGCCGGCCTGGCCGGCGTTGATCCAGTGGCGCGGGCGGTAGACGTGCAGGAACTGGCCGCCGGCGATCTGGGACAGGCCGATGGTGCTGACGTAGCGGACCTCCTTGCCGAAGGCCTTGATCATCTCCTCGTAGACCCGCTGGGGCTTGACCGGGACGTCGTCGAAGTGGGTGCGCCGCAGCATGGTCCGCTTGCGCTCGGCGCACGCCTCGACCCAGTCGCCGCGGTCGGGCAGCCGCCCGGCGTCGCGCCGCTCGCGGGCGACGGCGACGAACAGCTCCAGGGCCGCGCCCGCGTCCGAGACGATGCCGAGGTCGGGGGGGAAGACCCGCCCGATCTGGGTCGGCTCGATGTCGACGTGGACGAAGCGGCGCCCCCGCCGGTACACGTCCAGGCCGCCGGTGTGGCGGTTGGCCCAGCGGTTGCCGATGCCGAGCACGGCGTCGGAGGCGAGCAGGTTGGCGTTGCCGTACCGCTGGGAGGTCTGCAGCCCGGCCATACCGGCCATCAGCCGGTGGTCGTCGGGGATGGCGCCCCAGCCCATCAGGGTGGGGATGACCGGGACGTCGAGCAGCTCGGCGAGCTCCACCAGCAGGTCGGCGGCGTCGGCGTTGACGATGCCGCCCCCGGCCACGATCAGCGGCCGCTCGGCCGCCCCCAGCAGGTCCAGGGCCATCTCGACCTGGACCCGGGTCGCCGCCGGCCGGTGCACCGGGAGGGGCTCGTAGCCGTCGACGTCGAACTCGATCTCGGCCATCTGGACGTCGAAGGGCAGGTCGATCAGCACCGGCCCGGGGCGGCCGGAGCGCATCAGGTGGAACGCCTGCTGGAACGTGCCCGGCACCTGTGCCGGTTCCAGCACGGTCACGGCCAGCTTGGTGACCGGCTTGGCGATGGCGGCGATGTCGACCGCCTGGAAGTCCTCCTTGTGCAGCCGGGCCACCGGGGCCTGGCCGGTGATGCAGAGGATCGGGATGGAGTCGGCCGCCGCCGAGTACAGCCCGGTGATCATGTCGGTGCCGGCCGGCCCGGAGGTGCCGACGCAGACCCCGATGTTGCCGGCCCGGGCGCGGGTGTAGCCCTCGGCCATGTGCGAGGCCCCTTCGACGTGGCGGGCGAGCACGTGGGTGACGGCGCCGCTGGAGCGCAGGGCGGCGTAGAAAGGGTTGATGGCCGCGCCGGGCACCCCGAAGGCGTGGGTGACGCCCTCGCGTTGCAGGATCTGGACGGCGGCTTCGATTGCTCTCATGCGGGCCATGGCGGGCTCCCGGGTCCAGGTGACGGTCAGTTGCGGCCCGACAGCTGCTCGACGAGCTTCAGCAGGGCGGAGTGGTCGAGGCCGCCGTCGCCCTGGGCCTTGAGGCTGGCCACCAGCTGGGCGACCACGGCGCCGAGGGGGATGACCACGCCAGCCTCGCGGGCCGCCGAGGTGACGATGCCCAGGTCCTTGTGGTGCAGCTCGATCCGGAACCCCGGGGTGAAGTCGCGGCGCAGCATGCCGGCCGCCTTGCGCTCCAGGATGGCGTTGCCGGCCAGGCCGCCGGCCAGCACCCTGACCGCGGCCTCGGTGTCGACGCCGTAGGCCTCCAGGAACACGATCGCCTCGGCCACCAGCTCGATGGTGCCGGCCACGATCAGCTGGTTGGCGGCCTTGACGGTCTGGCCGGACCCGACGGGTCCGACGTGCACGATGGTCTTGCCGACGGCCTCGAGCACGGGCCGGGCGTCGGCGAAGTCCTGGGGGTCGCCGCCGACCATGATGGACAGGGTGGCGTCGATGGCGCCCTGCTCGCCGCCGCTCACGGGGGCGTCCAGGACGCGGAAGCCCCGCTCCTTGCCGGCCTCCCCCACCCGCTTGGCGACGTCGGGGCGGATGGAGCTCATGTCCAGGTGCAGGGTGCCCGGCTTGGCCAGGGCGTAGATGCCGTCCTCGCCGAGGGTGACCGCCTCAACGTCGGGCGAGTCGGGCACCATCGTGACGACCACGTCGGCGTCGCGGACGGCGTCGGCGAGGCTGCCCGCCCCGCGGCCGCCCCGTTCGACCAGGCGCTGGACGGGCTCGGGAGAGCGGTTGTAGCCGATCACGTCGAAGCCGGCCTTGACCAGGTTGGCGGCCATGGGGCCGCCCATGATGCCGAGGCCGACGAAGCCGACGGTTGTCATTGAGGAACCTCCTGGGTGTCGATCAGGCTCGGCGCTCGCGGGGCAGCCAGGCGAAGCTGTCGACGCTGGCCCCGCTCGGCTTGTACTCGAGCCCGACCCAGCCGTCGTAGCCGGCGGCGGCGAGGGCGGCCAGGTGGCGGGCGAGGTCGAGGGTGCCGGTACCGGGCTCGTTGCGCCCGGGGGCGTCGGCGATCTGGACGTGGGCGACACGGTCGCCGTAGGTGGCGGTCACCTGGTCGAGGTCGTCGCCGTTGGTGGCCAGGTGGTAGAGGTCGCAGAGGAAGCCGAGGTTGCCGACACCGGTCTCGCGCTCGGCCCGGTCGATCACCCCGACGGCGTCGGCGGCGGTCAGCAGCGGGTAGCGGGGGGCCCCGCTGACCGGCTCGACCAGCACGGTGCCGCCGATCCGGGCCGCGGCCCGGCCGGCCAGGGCCAGGTTCTCGGTGGCCAGCGCATCCTGAGCGGCCGGGTCGGCGCCGTCGACCCGGTTGCCGTACAGGGCGTTGAACGCCCGGCAGCCCAGCCGCTCCCCGATCCCGACGGTGGCCTCGATGTTGTCGCGGAACTCGGCCGACCGGTCCGGCCACGACACCAGGCCCCGGTCACCGCCGGCCATGTCCCCGGCGAAGAAGTTCAGCCCGACCAGCCGGACGCCGGCGTCGGTGACGGCCCGGACGAAGTCCTCGGCCTCCCGGTCCGAGGGCACCGCGGCCGGGAACGGCCACCAGAACTCCACCGCCCCGAACCCGGCCGCCCGGACCGCCGCCGGCCGCTCCAGCAGCGGCAGCTCGGTGAACAGGATGGAGCAGTTGACTTCGTACCGGAGGGGGTGGTCGGCCATCTTCTCTTCCGCATCGTGGAGGAATATTTCCAAATAGACGGTACGGGGTCTGCCTGCGCCCGTCAAGGGCCGGGCACGGGGGGCGCTCCCCTCCTTCCTGTGGTCGCCTCGCTATGCTGGCAGGCATGGGATCCGAGGGCGCGACCGAGGGACGAGCGACCGCGGCCGGGGGCGTGCAGTCCATCGAGCGGGCGTTCGACATCCTGGAACGCATGGCCGACGCCGGTGGCGAGGTGACCCTCACCGAGCTGGTGCGCCGGACCGGTCTGCCCATGCCCACCATCCACCGGGTCATGCGCACCCTGGTCGACCGTGGCTACGTCCGCCAGGCACCCTCCCGCCGGTACGCGCTCGCCCCCCGCCTCATCCGGCTGGGCGAGGGCGCCAGCCGGCTGCTCAACGTCTGGGTCCGTCCCCGCCTGGAGCAGCTCGTCGACGCCCTCGGCGAGACCGCCAACATGGCCGTTCTCGACGGCGACCAGGTCGTGTACGTCGCCCAGGCGCCCTCGCGCCACTCCATGCGCTCCTTCACCGAGGTCGGACGGCGCGTCCTCCCCCACTGCACCGGCGTCGGCAAGGCCCTGCTCGCCCAGCTCGACCCGGCCGAGGCTCGCGCGATCGCCCTCCGGACCGGGATGCCCGCGCTGACCCCGCGCACCATCACCGATCCCGACCGGCTGCAGCGCGAGCTCGCCCGCGTCCGCCGCCGCGGCTACGCCACCGACAGCGGCGAGCAGGAGATCGGCGTGCAGTGCATCGCCGTCCCCGTCCTCGGCGCCCCCGCCCACACCGCCATCTCCATCTCCGGGCCGGAGGCGCGGCTGACCCAGCCGGTGGTGGACCGGGCGGTGCCGCTCCTCCAGGACATCGCCCGGCGGCTCTCGGCGGAGCTGTCGTACGACGGCGCCACCGCCTGAGCCCGGCGGGCTCATGCCACCGGCTGGTCGACCGGCTCCTCCACGAGGTCGAGCAGGCGCAGGTTGGCGATCTTGGCGATCTCGACCAGGGCGGCGGCCTGCTCGGCGGCGGGCGAGTTCTGCAGCCGGGCGTTGCCGGTCTTGAGGATCGTCTCCTTGGTGTTCTCGCGCACGGCGACGACCAGCGGGAAGCCGAACTTCTCCCGGTAGGCGTGGTTGAGGGTGTCGAAGCTGGTGTACTCGTCGCTGTTGAGCCGGTCCAGGCCGGCGATCGCCTGGTCGACCACCGACTGGGTGGGCAGCCGGCCCTCGCGGGTGGCCGCGCCGGCCAGGTCCGGGTACCGGCGGATGAGCTCCAGCTGGCGGTCGGCCGGGGCGTCGAACAGCGCGTCGTGGAGCGCCCGGCGCAAGTCGTAGACGTCCTCGAAGGGGTGGGCGTCGTAGGCCTGCTCGGCGATCCAGGCCGCCCCCTGGAACAGCGGCCCGAAGGTGGCCACGAACTGGCCCCGTTCCATCTGGTTGACCTGGTCGATGCTGAGGACGTCCTCGTGGCGGGGGACCGGCAGCACCCTGGTGACCAGGTTGCTGCGGCCGCCCCAGACGTTGAAGACCAGGTTGAGCAGGATGGCGCTGATGCTGCCGAGGGTGATGCCGCTGGAGATGATGGTGCGCACCGACTCGGGGAAGTGGGCGGTGATGTCGGGGTACACCGTCGGGGTCATGGCGAAGCCGAGGCTGACGGCCAGGACGATCACGTTGCGCTCGTCGTGGAAGTCGACCCGGCGCAGGGTCTGGATGCCGATCACGGCCACGGTGCCGAAGAGGGCGAACCCGGCGCCGCCGAGCACCGGCGGCGGGATCGCCGCCACCACGGCCCCGACCTTGGGGATGACGCCGATGACCATCATGAACAGTCCGGCCGTGGCCACCACCCAGCGGCTCTTGATCTTGGTGAGGCGGACCAGCCCGACGTTCTCGGCGAAGCAGGTGTAGGGGAAGGAGTTGAGGATGCCGCCGAGGGTGGTGGCCAGGCCGTCGGCCCGCAGGGCCCGGCCCACGTCCTCCTTGTCGATCGGCTTGTTGACGATCTCGCCGGTGGCGAAGACGTCGCCGGTGGTCTCGACCATGGTGATCAGCATGACGATGACCATGGAGATGACCGCGGCCACCGGGAAGCTGGGGGCGCCGAAGTGGAACGGCGTGGTCACCCCGAGGGCGTCGGCCGCCCCGACCCGGCTGAAGTCGGTGAAGTCGAAGATCCAGCCGACCAGCGTGCCGATGATCAGGCCGATCAGCACGGCGATGGTGGCCACGAAGCCGCTGAACACCCGGTAGATGACCAGGATGACCAGCAGCGTGAACCCGGCAAGGGCGAGGTTGCGGAGCTCCCCGAAGGTCGGCGGGTCGGTGAACTGGCTGGCCCCGCCGCCGCCGGCGTCCAGGGCGGCCACCGACAGGAGGACGATGCCGATGATGGTGATGACCGTGCCGGTGACCACCGGGGGGAACAGCCGGATGAGCCGGGCGAAGAACGGGGCCACGATGAAGGCGAAGATCCCGGCGACGATCACCGAGCCGTAGATGGCTCGCAGGCCGGGCACCCCGCCGCCCTCGGCCAGCCCGATGGCGATCATCGGCGACACAGCGGCGAAGGTGACGCCCTGGAGCAGGGGCAGCCGGACGCCGATCTTCCAGAAGCCGACCGTCTGGATGATCGAGGCGATGCCGCAGGTGAACAGGTCGGCGTTGATCAGGTAGGCGAGCTGCTCGGGCGTGAGCTTGATGGAGCTGGCGAGCAGGATGGGCACGATCACGGCGCCGGCGTAGAACGCCAGCACGTGCTGGAACCCGTACACGGCCAGCTTGGCCGGCGGGAGGACCTCGTCTACCGGATGGACGGCCCCGGGGTCGGCGCGCTGGTCTCGTTGGTCGGTCCTGGCCATGTGCTGCACCAGCCTTTCGTCTCGTGCTGGCGGGTCCGCCTTCTGCGGGGTGGGGTCGCCGGTGAGGCCGGCTCGACGTCGCCGGCGAGGGCACGGGGACGGGCGAGGGTCATCCGCACCTCCGGGCAGGAAACCTGCGGGTGATTCCGGATGGTGGAATATGTCTCTTGATATCCGGAGACTAGCCGCCCGCTGGAAGGTCGTCAACCCTCGAGAGGGCCGCTCGCGGGCCCGCCGTGGTCAGGAACGCGCTGCTGAGCGCGGCCGAGATCCGCAGCATCTCCGGGAGGATCCGCTCGATGTCGCCGGACTGCATCCTGCCCTCGGGCGCCGACACCGACATCGCCGCCACCGAGCCCCCGACGCCGAACACCGGGACGGCCAGGCAGCGCACGCCCACCTCCTCCTCCCCGCTGTCGATCGCGTAGCCCTGGCGGGCGACGGCGTCCAGCTCGGCCAGGAACCTGGCCGGGTCGGTGATGGTCCGCGACGTGCGCCGCGGCAGCCCGATCCTGGCCAGCAGGGTCTCCACCTCGGGCCGCGGGCGGAAGGCGAGCACCACCTTCCCGACGCCGCTGGAGTGCGGCAGGACCCGCCGTCCGACCTCGGTGAACATCCGCACCCGGTGGTGGCGGGAGGGGACCTGGGCGACATAGGCGACGTGGCCGTCCTCGAACACCGCCAGGTTGGCGGTCTCGCCGCTGGCCTCCATCAGCTCGGCCAGGTAGGGGTGGGCGAACCAGGCGAAGTGCCGGGTCGCCGCCTCACCCAGCTGGATCAGGTGCGACCCGAGCAGGTACCGGTGGGACGCGCTGTCCTGGCGCACGTACCCCTTGGCGGCCATGGTGGCGAGCAGCCGGTGAATGGTGGCCACCGGCAGGCCGGTGGCCCGGCCCAGCTCGCTGACCCCTCGTCCGTCGCCGGGCTCGGCCAGGGCCTCCAGCAGCTCGAACGCCCGCTCGACCGACTGGACGCCGTCGTTGCCGCGTTGGGAGGCTCCGGCGCTGCCGGGCCGCTGGTCGGTGGCCACCCTGCTCCTTACGATCGCTTGTCACACGGTGTGAGAATTCTACGATACGGAATATAGTTTCTGAACACGCTTCCCACGACCAGTTGTGCTTGTTAGAGTCGTTCCAGCCCGACGCCCGTAGGAACAGCACGGGTACGCTTCCAGGGGGGACAGGAGCGGAGCGATGGCCGCCGGCAAGGTCACGATCAATGGGCGGAGCAGGCCGATCACCGGGGTGCCGCTCCACACCACGGCGCTGGACTTCCTCCGCGGCTGCGGGCTGATCGGCTGCAAGGAGGGCTGCGCCGAGGGAGAGTGCGGGGCCTGCTCGGTCCTGGTCGCGCGTCCCGGCCTCGGCACGCCGACCGAGTGGGTGGCCATCAACGCCTGCCTGGTGCCGATCGCCGCCCTCGACGGCCAGGAGCTCGTCACCGCCGAGGGGCTGGGCGAGCCGGGCGATCTGCACCCCGTGCAGGAGGAGATGGCGGTCCGCGGGGGCTCGCAGTGTGGCTACTGCACGCCGGGGTTCATCTGCAGCATGGCCGCCGAGTACTACCGCCCGGATCGCCGCCCCGCCGACGGGACCGACGCCGAGCCCGACGGGCACGGCCCCAACGGCTTCGACATCCACGCCCTGAGCGGCAACCTGTGCCGCTGCACCGGCTACCGTCCGATCCGTGACGCCGCCTACGCCCTCGGGGACCCGCCGGCCGGCGACCCGCTGGCCGCCCGGCTGAGCGCGCCGCCCACCGAGCCCGTCCCGACCGAGCTGCGCCTCGACGGCCGCTCGTTCGTCCGTCCCGCGACGCTGGCCGACGCGCTCCGGCTGCTGCACGCCGACCCGGCGGCCACGGTCGTCGCCGGATCGACCGACTGGGGGGTCGAGGTCAACCTGCGAGGTGCGAGGGCGGCCTCGGTCATCGCCATCGACCGCCTCCCCGAGCTTCGCGGCCTGGCCGTCGACGCCGACCGGGTCGAGCTCGGCGCGGCGCTCACCCTGACCGAGATCGAGCGCCGCCTCGACGGCCGGGTGCCGCTGCTGGCCCAGCTGTTCCCCCAGTTCGCCTCGCGGCTGATCCGCAATGCCGCCACCGTCGGCGGCAACCTCGGCACCGGCTCGCCGATCGGCGACGCGGCGCCGGTGCTGCTCGCCCTCGAGGCGAGCCTGGTCCTGGCCAGCGTCGACGGCGAGCGCGAGGTCGCCCTGTCCGACTACTTCACCGGCTACCGGCAGAGCGTGCGCCGCCCCGGCGAGCTCATCAAGGCGGTGCGCATCCCGCTGCCGCCGGCCCGGCTGGCGGCGTTCCACAAGATCGCCAAGCGACGCTTCGACGACATCTCCAGCGTGGCCATCGGGTTCGCCCTTGAGGTCTCCGACGGCGTCGTCACCAGGGCCCGCATCGGGCTCGGGGGCGTCGCGGCCATGCCGGTCCGCGCCCTGGCCACCGAGGCGGCCCTCGAGGGCCAGCCCTGGACCCAGGCCACGGCGGAGGCGGCCGCGGAGGTGCTGGCCGGCGAGGGCACCCCGATCGACGACCACCGGGCGAGCGCCGCCTACCGGGCCGCCATGCTCGGCCAGAGCCTGCGCAAGCTGTACGCCGAGAGCCCCGAGGAGGTGCCCGCATGAGCGCCCTGTCGGAGCGGCCCGAGAACCCGTCGGTCGGGCTCGCGATCCCCCACGAGAGCGCCGCCCTCCACGTCACCGGCAGGGCGCTGTACACCGACGACCTCGTGGCCCGCACCAAGGACGTGCTCCACGCCTGGCCGGTGCAGGTCCCCTGCGCGCACGGCCGGGTCACCGGGCTGCGCACCGACCCGGCGCTGGCCGTGCCCGGCGTCGTCCGGGTGCTGACCGCGGCCGACGTCGGTGGGGTCAACGACGCCGGGGTCAAGCACGACGAGCCGCTGTTCCCCGACGAGGTGATGTTCTACGGCCACGCCGTCTGCTGGGTGCTGGGCGAGACGGTCGAGGCCGCCCGGCTCGGCGCGGCGGCCGTCGAGGTCGACGTCGAGCCGCTCCCGTCCTACATCAAGGTGACCGAGGCGATCGCGGCCGAGTCCTTCCAGGGCGCGACCCCGCAGATGGCGCGGGGCGACCTGGAGGCCGGCTTCGCCGCCGCCGCCCAGGTGTTCAGCGGCGAGCTCGAGTTCTCCGGCCAGGAGCACTTCTACCTGGAGACGCATTGCGCGCTGGCCCACGTCGACGAGGGCGAGCAGGTCTTCATCCAGAGCAGCACCCAGCATCCCTCCGAGACCCAGGAGATCGTGGCCCACGTGCTGGGCCGGCACAACCACGAGATCACTGTCCAGTGCCTGCGCATGGGCGGCGGCTTCGGCGGCAAGGAGATGCAGCCCCACGGGTTCGCGGCGGTCGCCGCCCTGGGCGCGACGCTCACCGGGCGCCCGGTCCGGGTGCGGCTGAACCGCACCCAGGACCTCACCATGTCGGGCAAGCGCCACGGGTTCCATGCCGACTGGCGGGTCGGCTTCGACAGCGACGGCCGCATCGTCGCCCTGGACGCGACCCTGACCGCCGACGGCGGCTGGAGCCTCGACCTCTCCGAGCCGGTCCTGTCGCGGGCGCTGTGCCACATCGACAACGCCTACTGGATCCCCAACATCCGGGTGAACGGCCGCATCGCCAGGACCCACAAGACGTCGAACACCGCCTTCCGCGGCTTCGGCGGCCCCCAGGGCATGCTGGTGATCGAGGACATCCTCGGCCGCTGCGCGCCCCTGCTCGGCCTCGACCCGATGGAGCTGCGCCGGCGCAACTTCTACCGGCCGGGCCAGACCACGCCATACGGCCAGCCGGTCCGCCACCCCGAGCGCCTGGCGACGATCTGGGACCAGGTCGCCACCCGGGCCGACGTCGCCGGCCGCCTGCGCGAGATCGAGGCCTTCAACGCCGCCCACCCCCACACCAAGCGCGCCCTGGCGGTGACGCCGGTCAAGTTCGGCATCTCCTTCAACCTGACGGCCTTCAACCAGGGCGGCGCGCTCGTGCACGTCTACAAGGACGGCTCGGTGCTGATCAACCACGGCGGCACCGAGATGGGCCAGGGCCTGCACACCAAGATGATCCAGGTCGCCGCGACCACCTTCGGGATCCCGCTGGCCCGTGTCCGGCTGGCGCCCACCCGCACCGACAAGGTGCCCAACACCTCGGCGACGGCGGCCAGCTCCGGCGCCGACCTCAACGGCGGCGCCGTCAAGAACGCCTGCGAGCAGATCCGCGAGCGGCTGCTCAGGGTGGCTGGCTCCATGCTGGGCATGAACGCCGCCGACATCCGGATCGTGGACGGGGTCGCCCGCGGCCTGGGGACCTCCGAGGAGCGGGTCGGCTGGGAGGACCTGGTCCGCACCGCCTACTTCCAGCGGGTGCAGCTGTGGGCGGCCGGGTACTACCGCACCGAAGGGCTGCACTGGGACTCGTCGATCATGCGGGGCTCGCCGTTCAAGTACTTCGCCTACGGCGCCGCCGCCGCCGAGGTCGAGGTCGACGGCTTCACCGGCGCCTACCGGACGCGGCGGGTCGACATCGTCCACGACGTCGGCGACAGCCTCTCGCCCCTGGTCGACCTTGGCCAGATCGAAGGGGCGTTCGTCCAGGGCGCGGGCTGGCTCACCCTCGAGGACCTGCGCTGGGACACCGGCGACGGCCCCCGGCGGGGCCAGTTCCTGACCCAGGCGGCGAGCACCTACAAGCTGCCCAGCTTCTCGGAGATGCCCGAGGTCTTCAACGTCACCCTCCTGCAGCACGCGACCGAGGAGGGTGCCGTCTACGGGTCCAAGGCCGTCGGGGAACCGCCGCTGATGCTGGCCTTCTCGGTGCGCGAGGCGCTCCGGCAGGCCGCTGCCGCCTTCGGGCCGGCCGGCACGAGCGTCGACCTCGGCTGCCCCTCGACCCAGGAGGCCGTCTACTGGGCCGTCGAGCAGGCCCGGGAGCACACCGCCCGCGGCCACGTCGCCGACGCCAACGTGGTCCCGCCGCAGCCGCCGCACCCGCACGGACGCCACCCCGAGTCCGAGCACGCGCAGCACGCCGTGAGCCATGCCTGAGACCACCTGGTTCACCGCGGTCGCCCGCCTGCGCGCCCGGCGCGAGCCGGGCGTGCTGGTGACGGTGGCCGCGGTCCGCGGGCACGCCCCGCGCGACCCCGGCGCCAAGCTCGTGGTCGGCGCCCGGGAGACCTGGGGGTCGATCGGCGGCGGCAACCTCGAGGCGGTGGCCATCGACCGGGCCCGGGAGCTGCTCGCCGACCCCGCCGCCGAGCCGGTGCTGTTCGAGTCGGCCCTGTCGGACAAGGCCCCGTACGAGCACGGCGTCCAGTGCTGTGGCGGGACGGTCACGGTGCTGCTGGAGCCGCTGCCGGTGGTGCCGGCGGTGGCCATCTTCGGGGTCGGGCACGTCGGGCTCGAGCTGGCCCGCATCCTCGCCCGCCACGACCTGGAGCTGCACCTGATCGACACCCGCCCCGAGCAGCTCTGCGACGAGCGGCTGGCGCCACTGTCGGACGCGGTGGCCAACCTCCACGTCCACCGCGTCCCGATGCTCCCCGAGATCGTCCTCGGTGAGCTGCCGCCAGGCACCCACGTCCTGATCATGACCCACGACCACGCCGAGGACGTGGCCCTGTGCGACGCCGTGCTCCGAGGCGGCACCCTGGGCTCGATCGGCCTGATCGGCTCGGCCGGGAAGTGGGCCCGGTTCCAGCGGACCCTGGCCGCCGGCGGCCACGACCCGGACTCGATCGCCCGGATCCGCACGCCCATCGGCCTGGCCGAGATCACCGGCAAGGACCCGGCCACGATCGCCGTGAGCGTCGCGGCCGACCTGCTGCGGAGCTTCGAGCGCGACCGCTCCGTCGCGCGGAGCTGATCCCATGCCGCTGTACCGCGCCCAGGTGCTGGACACGCCCGGCGATCCGTTCCGCGGCGAGGCCCTGCGCGCCGACGCCGACGCGGGGCTGCTGGTCGTCGACGGCGTGATCGTCGAGCGGGGGCCGTACGCGGCCGTCCGGCGCGACCACCGCGACGAGACCGCCGTCGACCTGCGCTCCGGCCTGCTGCTGCCGGGGTTCGTCGACACGCACGTGCACTACCCCCAGATGCGGGCCATCGGGGCGCTGGGCATGCCGTTGCTGGAGTGGCTCGACCGCTGCGCCCTCCCCGAGGAGGCGCGGCTGGCCGACGCCGGCTACGCCCGGGAGGTGGCGGGTGAGTTCGTGGCGTCGCTGGTCGACGCCGGCACGACGACCGCCCTGGTCTTCGGCTCCCACTTCGCGCCCGCCGTCGACCTGCTCTTCGAGCAGGCCAGCGAGCGCGGCCTGCGGATCACCTGCGGCCTCGTCGTCGGTGACCGCCTGCTGCGACCGGAGCTGCACACGACCCCGCAACGCGCCTACTCCGAGGCGCGCGAGCTGGCCGGGCGCTGGCACGGCAACGGCCGAACCCGGTACGCGGTCACGCCGCGGTTCTCGCTGTCCTGCACCGACGAGCTGCTGGCGTCCTGCGCGGCCGTCCAGGACGCCACCGCCGGCTGCTTCATCACCTCCCACATCAACGAGAACCCGGCGGAGATCGCCAAGGTGCGGGAGCTGTTCGGCTGTGGCTACCTGGAGAGCTACGACCGCCACGGCCTGGTCGGCCCCGGCAGCATCTTCGCCCACAACGTGCATCCCACCGACGCCGAGCTGAAGCTCCTGGCCGCCAAGGGGGCCTCGGTCGCCCACTGCCCGACGAGCAACGCCGCCCTCGGCAGCGGGCTGTTCCCGCTCGACCGGCACCTGGCGGGCGGCGTCCGGGTGGCGCTGGGCAGCGACGTCGGCGCCGGGACCGGGTTCTGCCTGTTCAAGGAGGGCCTGCAGGCCTACTTCGTGCAACGGCTGCGCGGCCCCGAGGGTGTGCCCCTCACCTCGGCGCACCTCCTGTACCTGGCCACCGGGGCTGGCGCCGGCGCGCTCGGACTGGGCGATGAGATCGGCGACCTCGGCGCGGGCAAGCGCTTCGACGCCATCTGGCTGGACCCACGGGCGGGCTCGCCGCTCGAGATCGGCCTGCGGCACGCCGACGGCCCCTCCGACGCGCTCGCCAAGGTGTTCGCGCTCGCGACACCGCACGACGTGCGAGGCGTGTGGGTCGACGGCGAGCAGGTCAAGGAGTGACCGGCACCCCCGGCCCCATCGACTACACTCCGCCTGTGGACGAGGTGGTCGCGGAGCCAGGGCCGACGCTGGCCGAGCCTACCCACGAGGGACTCCGGCTGGTCGGCGCGGCCGACGCCCAGGGGGTCGTGCTCCGGCTGGTGGGCGGCGTGGCCATCTGGGCGCGCTGCCCGAGCGCGCGCCGGCCGCCACTCGCCCGCCGGTACAACGACATCGACTTCGTGACCCGTTCGGGCTCGGCTGCGGCGGTGACGGCGTTCCTGACCGACCAGGGGTACGAACCGAACCGGATGTTCAACGCCTTGCACGGGGCGCAGCGCCTGATGTACGCCGACCCGGCCCGTGGCCGGGTCGTCGACGTCCTGGTCGACCGGTTCGTCATGTGCCATCGGCTCGACCTGCGGGACCGGCTGGCGATCGACGCGCGAACCCTGCCGCTCGCGGACCTGCTGCTCACCAAGCTCCAGGTGGTCGAGCTGAACGAGAAGGACCTGATGGACCTGCTCGCCCTCCTCGCCGACCACGACCTCGACGGCGACGGCGACGCCATCGGGACAGCCCGGATCCTCGCCGTGACCCGCGACGACTGGGGTCTGGAGCACACCATCCGCGGGACGCTGGCGCGGGTTCGGGACGCCGCCGGGTCCCAGGGCCTCGACGGGACGGTGGCGGAGGGCATCTGCTCGCGGATCGACCGCCTGGTCGAGCTCCTGGACCAGGCCGGCAAGACGCTCAGGTGGCGCATGCGGGCCCGCCTCGGAGAGCGCGTCCGCTGGTACCAGCTGCCCGAGGAGGTCGGGCACTGACCGCCTACTCCGGCGGCAGCTCCCGGTACACCAGGTCGAGATCGACGCCCTGCGAGCGTCGCACGGCCTTGGCCACGTAGTAGACCAGCAGCCCGAACACGACCGTCCCGGCCAGGAATGCGGGGATGTACCAGCGGTGGCCGGGGTCGCCGCCGATCGCGAGGTCCGGGTAGGCGAGCGTCAGCCAGGTGAGGAACGCCATCACCGCCAACGACAGGGGCGCCACGACCTTCAGCACCGGGATGCCCCACAGCGTCACGTTGGCCGGCGATGCCTGGTACAGGTCCGGCCGCCGCTCGGGGAAGACGAACGCGGCCACGCTCACGATCGTGACGCAGACCACGCCGGCCAGCACCCCCAGCGCCAGCCAGGTCTGGAAGGTCGTCGCCGCGATGCTCCAGATCAGCATCAGCGTGACCAGGACCATGACCGTCAGGATGGCGGGCACGGGCGAGTGGGTGCGCTCGTTGACGTTCGCCAGCCGCTCGGGCAGCAGCCGGTCGAAGGCCCAGGCGAACACGGTCCGGACCGGCATGAAGGTGTTCCCGACCATCGCCGGCAGGCTCCAGAACAGGAACGACCCGACGATGAGGATGGTGAGGACGGGGACGTCGACGGTCAACGCCGACAGGAAGTGGTACCAGGGCCCTGTGGGAATCACGTAGGCCGGGTTGTCGGCCGTGTTCACCGCCGACATGAAGGCGTAGCTGGCGATCCGGTAGATCAGCAGCACGCCGATCACGATGAAGACGACGTCCCAGGCCAGCGCGCCGAACATGACCGTCAGGTGGCGGTTGCGGTTGGAGGCGCTCTTCAGCTCGCCCGACAGGTACACGCTCCACCAGTTCCACATCATGAACACCATGATCACGAAGATGGCCGGGAGCGTGCTGGACAGCCGTCCCGGCTCAGGTGCGGTCGAGATCTGGTCCCGGACCGAGTCGATGACCTGGTTGTAGGCGTCGCCCTTGGCCCCGAACTCGGTGGAGAGGCGGTTGAAGTTGTCCTGGAACGTCCCGGAGGAGCCGATCGCGAGCACGAGGAAGGCGAGGAAGGTCCCGGCCATGGCGACCGTCCAGAAGACGTTCTGCCAGCGGAAGGTCGTCTTGGTCCCGGCGATCAGGATCGCCGTCATCAGGACGACCATGGCGAAGCCGCCGATGAAGATCCACAGGTCCTCTTCCTGGAACCGGGTGCCCCAGTCGACCAGGCTCTGGTTGTCGAAGAACACCCCGAGCGTGACCAGGGTCGGCCCGAGGGCGAAGACCGGGAAGTACCGGGCCCAGAAGGTGGCGCCGATCATCGCCGAGAAGGCGGCGCCGAAGTTGGAGACGGTCGCAAGCGGCGGGGTCAGGATGCGGCTCACCCAGACGTAGTCGCCACCGGTCCTCGGCATGCTGCTGGCCAGCAGCGCCATCATGATGAGGATCGGGATGTTCAGAACGAACGAGATGATCGTGGCGGTCACCAGGTCGGCGCCCTGGAACACCGACAGGGCGAAGAAGACGCCCCAGGCCAGTGTCGCTCCCACCGGTGCCGAGAACACGGCGTTGAAGATGGTGGCATCGACGGCGGACGCCTCCCGGACCAGCCCGGTGCTCTGGCGGACGAAGAGCTGTTTCTCGGCCGGCATGACCCATCCCTCCCCGTCTCCCGCACCTGATCAGGCGACCCGGATCGTAACAACATCGAACAACGTCGTCAAAGAATTCTTGTGACTTTCGGCGGCAAGGTCGTGCTATCCTGAACCACCCGCGAGCCACGCCGAACCAGTTGCGCGGATCCGGATATGCCTGTTGACGTGCGACCGAGGGGGTGATCGTCGTGCTCCCGGTCGACCGTCGCCACCGGATCCTCGAACGCGTTTCTGAACAGCAGTCCGTGCACATCGGCGAGCTCGCCCAGGAGCTCGGCGTCTCGGAGATGACGATCCGCCGGGACGTCGCCCGTCTGGAGCGCGACGGCTTCCTGCGCCGCACCTACGGTGGCGCGACCGCGCACGTGACCCGCTCGCTGGAGCTCGCCTTCAACGCCCGCGCGCTCCAGCACGCAGGGTCCAAGCGGCTGATCGGGATCGCGGCGGCCGAGCTGGTCCGGGACGCCGCCACCATGTTCGTCGGGATCGGCACGACCACCGAACAGTTCGCGCAGTTCCTGCCGGCGCGCCAGGACCTGACGGTGATCACCGGCTCGATCCCGATCGCGAGCCTGCTCGGCACCCGCAGCCCCCGGGTCGTCGTGCTCGGCGGCAGCGTCCGCCGCGACGAGCTGTCGTGCATCGGACCGGTCGCGGCGGCCACCGTCCGCCGGTACCACGCCGACGTCGCCGTGCTCGGCGCGGCCGGGCTCTCGGTCCGCCACGGCGTCAGCGAGCTCAACGACGAGGAGGCGGAGATCCAGCGGCTGATGGCCGAGCACAGCGACACCCTGGTCGTGGTCGCCGACAGCACCAAGCTGGGGTGCACGGCGCCGGTCCGGGTCACCGGCGCCGAGCGCATCGACACCCTGGTGACCGACGAGGGCGCTCCGCCGGAGGAGGTGGAGCGGTTCCGGGCCGCGGGGGTGCACGTCGTCCTCGCCAGCCGCCCGTCCGCCGGTCGGGCGCCGGCGAGCCCGGTCGCGCGACTCGACGGCCAGTCCGCTCCCACCGACAGGAGCACCAGATGAGCACGCTGCAACGGATCTTCGGCGTCGACCGTCCCCTGATCGCCATGTGCCACCTGCTCGGGCTCCCCGGCCGGCCAAGGCACGACGTGGACGGCGGCACGGCCGCCATCGTGGAGGCGCTCGCCCACGACCTGGACGCGCTCCAGGACGCGGGCGTGGACGGCCTGCTGTTCTGCAACGAGAACGACATCCCCTACCAGCTGCAGGTCGGTCCGGAGATCGCGGCGGCCATGGCGGCGGCGATCGCGCAGCTCCGGTCCCGGATCCGGGTCCCGTTCGGGGTCGACATCCTCTGGGACCCCAGGGCCTCGCTGGCCGTGGCCCGGGCCACCGGGGCCGCCTTCGTCCGCGAGGTCTTCACCGGCGTCTACGAGAGCGACATGGGCTTGCTGGCGCCGAGCTTCGGCGACCTCGCCGGGTACCGTCACGCGATCGGCGCCGGTGGGGTGGCCGTCTTCACCAACATCACCCCGGAGTTCAGCCGCTCGGTCAGCGGCCGCCCGATCGGCGACCGAGCCCGCTCGGCGGCCTACCTCGGGGTCGACGCCCTGCTCGTGAGCGGCCAGATGGCCGGGGTCTCGGCCGAGATGGACGACCTCCGGGCGGCCAAGGCGGCCGTCGGCGAGCTCCCGGTGCTGGCCAACACCGGCGTCACCCACGACAACGTGGCCAGCGTCCTGGAGGTCGCCGACGGCGTGATCGTGGGCACCAGCCTGAAGGTCGACGGGTCGACCTGGAACGCCGTCGACCCACGGCGCGCCCGGCACGCGGCCGAGCTGGTCGCGGCGGCGCGCCAGCGCCTGGCGGTGCGGTAGCCGATGGCCCGCCGCCTGCGCGTCTACTTCGCGACCGACCTGCACGGGTCGGAGAAGTGCTTCCGCAAGTTCCTCAACACCGGGGCGGTCTACCGTCCGGACCTGCTGGTCCTCGGCGGGGACATCGCCGGCAAGGCGATCCAGGGGATCGTGCGGGGGCCACACGGCCGCTACCGCTGCAGCTTCCGCGGCCGCAGCTACGAGCTGGAGGACGGCGAGGAGCTGGCCGCGGTGGAGCGGCTGATCGCCGACCACGGCTACTACCCCTACCGGGCCGAGGAGGGCGAGCTGCAGGCCCGCGAGGACGAGGGCACACTCGACGCGCTGTTCCTGGACCTGATGCGCGACCGCGTGGCGGCGTGGCTCGATCTTGCCGACCAGCGCCTGCGCCAGGCCGGGCTGCCGGTGGTGTGGATGCTCGGCAACGACGACCCGCCCCAGCTCGGCGAGCTGCTCGACGACGCCCCCTGGGGCGAGCACAGCGAGGGCAGGGTGGTCGAGCTCGACGGGCACGAGCTGGTCTCCTGGGGGTACTCCAACATCACCCCCTGGCACTCCTACCGCGAGATGACCGAGGCCCAGCTGCGGGCGGCGATCGAGCCGATGTGCGCCACCCTGCGCGAGCCCAGCCGGGCCATCTTCAACCTCCACGTCCCGCCCCACGCCACGGGGCTGGACGAGGCGCCCGTGCTCGACGAGCAGCTGCGCGTCCAGACCAGCGTCGGTCAGGTGCGGTTCGCGCCGGTGGGCAGCTCCGCCGTCCGTGAGCTGATCGAGGAGGTCCAGCCGCTCCTCGGGCTGCACGGGCACATCCACGAGTCGGCCGGCTTCCGCCGGCTCGGTCGGACGCTGGCCGTCAACCCCGGCAGCGACTACGGGACCGGGACGCTCAACGGGGTGCTGGTCACGCTCGACCCGGGCCGGGTCCGTAGCCACCAGTTCGTCCGAGGATGAGCGCCGCCTCCTCGCCCGGGACCCCCCTGCTGGTCGCGATCGACGTCGGCACCGGCGGCGCCCGGGCGGTCGCGGTCGACCTCGAGAGCCGCGTGGTCGCCGAGGTGCGCCGGCCCTACCCGACGCACATTCCCCGGCCCGGGTGGGCGGAGCAGGACCCGCGGGACTGGGAGGCGCGCGCCGTCGAGGCGCTCGCCGGTCTCGTCCGGCGGGTCCCCCGGCCGGCGGCGGTCGCCGGCATCGGCCTGACCGGCCAGTGCCCCACCATCGCCGCCTTCGATGGGCGAGGACGTCCCGTCGGACGAGGGATGCTGTACCGCGACAACCGGGCGGTGGCCGAGGCGGCGGCGATGCGTGAGCGCATCGGGGTCCAGGAGCTGCACCGGCGCACCGGCCACGTGGCCGAGGCGTTCCACGCCGGGCCGAAGATCCTCTGGCTGCGCGCCAACGACCGGCAGGCCTTCGACGCCACCCGCTGCTTCCTGCAACCGCGTGACGTGGTGCTTCGCCGGCTCACCGGCCGGGTCGCCACCGACCAGAGCCACGCCAACGCGACCCTCTTCTTCGACCTGCGGGCGCGCTCGTGGGCTCCGGACCTGCTGGCCGCCTTCGACCTGGACCCGGCGCTGTTCCCGGAGGCACTGGCGCCCTGGGCACTCGCGGGCGGGCTCGAGCCGGCGGTCGCCGGCAAGGTCGGGTTGGCGGCGGGGATTCCGGTGGTGGCGGGCGCGGGCGACAGCCAGTGCGCGGCGTTCGGGGCCGGGGTCGTCGACCCGGGCCCGGTGAGCGAGATGGCCGGCTCGTCGTCCTGCCTCAACTCGGCGGTCACCGACCCGGTCGAGGACCCGCGCGTCACCCACTACAGCCACGTCCTGCCCGATCGGTACACCACCGAGCTCGGCGTCAACACCACCGGCGCCGCGGTGGAGTGGGCGGTGCGCCGGCTCGGCTTCGGCGGCTTCGCGGAGCTCGCCGAGCAGGCGCAGCGGTTCCGCCGCCGCGCCTGGCGCGGCGGCGACCCTGACCCCGTCGAGATGGCCCCCCTGTTCCTGCCCTACCTGGGCGACGGGGAGCGCGACGATCCGACGGTCCGGGCCGCCTTCCTCGGCCTGTCCGACCGCCACGACCGCCCGGCGCTCGCCTGGGCGGTGCTGGAAGGTGTCGCCCAGGCGCTTCGTGCCACCCTGGCCCCACTCAGGGCGGCCGGGCCGGTCCTGGGACTGCGGGTCGCGGGGGGCGGCGGCCGGCTGCCCATCCTGGCCCAGCTCAAGGCGGACACGCTCGGCGTCCCGGTCACCCGCCTCCAGGCCGACACCGCCGCCACCGGGGCGGCCCTGCTCGCCGCCGGCGCCGTCGGGCTCGCGCCCCAGGCCCGGGCGGCCATCGGCGCCCTGGTCCGCAAGGCGCCGATCGTGCGGCCGACCGCCAGGTGGACCGAGGTCGCGGAGACGCGGGCCGCCTGGTTCGAGCGGGTGCGACACGACCCGGCCGTGCACGACTGGAGGAGCCCATGAACCGGTACCGGCTGGGGATCAACACCTGCTTCGCGGTCAAGCGCTGGCCCGAGCCGGCGCGCTGGGCCGAGATCGTGCGCGACCGGCTCGGCCTGGACCTGGTCCAGCACAGCCTCGACCTCGTCGACCTCGACGCGCCCCGGCCGCTGGTCGAGGGGCAGGCGGCGGCCGTCCGGGCGGCGTGCGACCAGGCCGGGCTGGAGCTCCATTCGACGTTCACGGGGCTCGTGGTGTACTCCTCGAACCTGCTCCTGCACCCCGATCCCGACCTCCGGGCACGCGCGGAGGCGTGGTACCGGCAGGCGATCGCCTTCACCGCCACGGCTGGCGCGCGCGCCACCGGCGGCCACGTCGGCGCCTACAGCGTCGCCGACTGGCGCAACCCGCAGCGGCGGGACGCGCTCGCGGGCGAGCTCCGCGCCGCCCTGAGGCGGCTGGCGGCCGTGGCCAGGCTGGCCGGGCTGGACGAGCTGTACGTCGAGAACCTGGCCGCGGCCCGCGAGCCGTCGACCATGGACGGGCTGCTCGAGCTGCTCACCGAGGGCGACGAGGAGCATGTCCCCGTCCGGCTCTGCCTCGACGTCGGCCACCAGTGCGTCCCCGGCACCACGGGTCCCGATCGTGACCCCTATGCCTGGCTGGAGCGGCTCGGCGGCCGCGCGCCGGTCGTGCAGCTGCAGCAGTCCGACGCGGCGGCGGACCATCACTGGCCGTTCACCCGGCAGCGCAACGCCACCGGCCGGATCGAGGCCGACCAGGCGCTCGCCGCTCTGGACGCCTCGGGCGCATCCGGGACCGCGCTCATCCTGGAGGTCATCCCGCCCTTCGAGCAGGACGACGACGAGGTGATCGCGGAGCTGGAGGAGTCGGTCGCCTACTGGCGCGCGGCGGGCCGGCTGTCAGGCGGGAGCTGACCTCCCCAGCCGGTCCCTCACCCCGGTACCTCATCGGCGTCGGCGCGCCGGGCCCACCAGGCGGCGACCTGGGCGCGGGAGCCGACCCCCAGCCGCTGGCGGATCCGACCAGGTGCCCCTCGGCGGAGCGCTCCTGGATCCCCAGTCGCTCGGCGATCTGCCTGTTGGTCAGCCCCTCGGCGACCTGGGCGGCGACCTGGAGCTGGCGGGCGGTGAGGGCGCCCGCCGGCCCGGGGGTCGGGGCGGGCCACGGCCGGCGGGCCGGCGGGCCGGGTCCTGCCATGACAGCTCGAGGTGGCCGATCCAGGCCGCCGGCACCAGCAGCGCCGGGCCCCGGCCGGCGGTCGCGTAGGCCACCCGCACGCCTGTGGGCGTGGCGCAGAAGCGGAGCTGCTGTCTCGGCTCGGGATCCCCTCCAGGACCTGCGACGCTGGAGGACCGGCATGGACACCCCGTCCCGGGGCGTGGCCCTCACGCCCATGGAGACCCGCCACGACATCATCCTGGCCACGGCCGAGCTTGCCGACGAGCTCGGCTACGACGCCTTCGCCCTGCCCGAGGGCTGGGGGCTGGACGCGACCCTGCTGCTCACCGAGGCCGCGTCGCGCACCCGGCGAATCAAGCTCGTCACCGGCGTCCTGTCGGTCTGGGGCCGCACCCCGGGCACGCTGGCCATGACCGCCGCCACCCTCCACCGGCTCTCGGGAGGCCGCTTCGTCCTCGGGCTCGGCCCCAGCACGCGCGCCCTGGTCGAGGGGTTCCACGACATCCGCTTCACCCACCCGGCCGACCGGCTGCGCGAGGCCACGACCAAGGTCCGCGCCGTCCTAGCCGGCGAGCGCGCCCCGCTCGACGCCGGGTCCGGATCGCGGCCCCTCCGCCTCGGCCAGCCGCCCGTGCCCGACCTGCCCATCTGGCTGGCGGCCATGGGTGACCGCACCACCCGGGTCGCGGCCGAGCTGGCCGACGGCTGGTTCCCCGTCCTCATGGCCCGCGACCAGGTCGCCGGCCGGGCGCGGGCGATGGGCAAGGACCGGGAGGCGGCCGGCCTCCGCAGCGAGCCCCTTACCGTCGCCGCCGGTCCGCTGACCGTCGCCGCCGACGACCCCGCCCTGACCCGCCGGATCTCGGCCAGCTGCCTCGCCTGGTACCTGTCCGCCATGGGCGACGTCTACGCCCGCTCCCTCACCGATCAGGGCTACGGCGACGCCGTCTGGGCCATCCTCGACGCGAACCCGCATCCCCGCCCCGACGCCGGCGTCGTCCCCGCCGGGGCGGAGGTCGTCCTGGACGAGCTCACCGCCCACGGCAGGCCACGCCAGGTCCGCGACCGGCTGGCCGGCTGGGACGCCGCGGTCGACCTGACCATGGTCGGCCTCCCGCCCGGCCTGCCCTGGGACCTCATCGAGACGACCCTCCGGGCCGCCGCCCCCTGACGCGGGCACGACCCGAACCCAGCCATCACCGCCGACACCGTTGCCCTGCCCCGGGTCCCCGATCCCCCAGCCGGCGGGTGCTAGCCAGGCAGCTTGGCCGCGATGACGTCGACCGGCTCGATCACCGGCGGCTGCGCCAGCAGCTCGGGCGCCTGCGCCATCAGCGCGGCCGCCACCCGCCCCCCGAGATGCGCTTGGCGACCCGCGTCGTCAGGGAAGGCGTCGAAGATCCCGAACTCCGACGGGCCAAGACGGATCGCGAACCAGGCGATGGTCGCCGGTTCCTCCTCGACCAGGGCCAGCCCTCCCTCCAGGAAGCTGGTCACCTCGGCCTCCTTGCCGGGCTTGGCGACCAGGCGAACAAGCAGCCCCACCGTGACCATCGTCATGCTCCCTTCGACCAACATGCGGCCTCCGCCGGCAAGACCGCGAGTCGGGCATCCTACTGCGCGAGGAGGTTCTGATCGACCTGCAGCCTCCAGCAGGCCGTGCGTCGGGCATCGATCTGGCTCCGGGAGGGCGTGGCGGAGGGCTCAGCCGCCAGCGAAGTAGTCCAGCAGGGCACGGGCGTAGTAGTCCTCCCAGGGCTGCGCCGGGCCGCGTTCGGTGTACTCCTTGTCCAGACGCACCAACAGGTACGTCAACTCGCTGCGGACCAGCTTGCCGCCGAGCAGGCCAGGCAGCTCCGACAGCCTGATCAGCCAGTCCGCGTACCAGGACGCCCAGTCGTCGTCGGCGCCGTCGGTGATCCGGAAGACCTGGTGGTGGGTCTCAGCAGCCTCGTGGAGCAGCTCGCTGACCTTGGCGTTCCGCTCGTCCATGCGCTCGGCCTCCCTCGGCCTGGTTGGCGTGCGGTCCTTCAACGGGCCAGCTGCCGCCGGGCCTGCCGATGACCGCCTTGCGGCTGGCATTCTCCATCGCCAGCAGCTGGCGTCGCGACGGCCAGTCAATACACTGCTCGGGTCGACCAATCGTGCAGGTCGCCGATGCGTTGCCCGGGTCCGGTGGGTCTGTACAGAGGTGACGGTGCCCGCGTGGCGATCAGGGGACGGCGATGGCAGACCGCGAAGAGTTCGCTCGGCTCACCGAGCCGCTGCGGCGCGAGTTGGTGGCGTACTGCTACCGGATGCTCGGCTCGGTCCACGACGCCGAAGACCTGGTCCAGGAGACATATCTCCGGGCATGGCGATCCTATGAGGGGTTCGAGGGCCGATCGTCGCTACGTGCCTGGCTGTACCGGATCGCGACCAACCGGTGCCTGACCGCGCTGGAGCACCGCAGCCGGCGACCCTTGCCGTCCGGGCTTGGCGGCCCCAGCGACGATCCGAACCTGCCCTTGGCCGCGGAGCAGCCCGAGGTGGCATGGCTTCAGCCCATCCCCGACGCGCTGCTGACGCCGGCGGCAACCGATCCCGCGGCGATCGTTGCGGCGCGGGGCAGCCTTCGGCTGGCCCTGGTCGCCGCGTTGCAGCACCTGCCGGCGCGGCAGCGGGTGGTGCTGATCCTGCGTGACGTGCTGGCCTGGCCGGCGGCTGAGGTCGCTGAGCTGCTGGGCACCACGACCGCGGCGGTCAAGAGCGCCTTGCAGCGGGCCCGAACCCGGCTCGAGCAGGCTCCCCCCGTGGAGGACCAGGTGGTCGAGCCTGCCGGACGGGCCCAGCGGGGGCTGGTGGACCGGTACATGGCGGCCTTCGAAGCCGCCGACGTCGCCGCCCTGGTGCGGCTGCTGCGGGAGGACGCCGAATGGGAGATGCCGCCGTTGCCGACCTGGTTCGCCGGCCGCGAGGCCATCGGGCGCTTCCTCGCGCGCCAGGTCTTCGGGGCGCCCAGGGCATGGCGGCTGGTCGCCACCCGCGCCAACGGCCAGCCCGCGGTCGCGGCGTACCTGCGCGGCGACGAGGGTGGCTACGACGCGCACGCCATCCAGGTCCTCACGGTGACCGCCACTGGGATCGCACGGGTGGTCGCCTTCCTCGACCCGAGCCTGTTCGACACCTTCGACCTGCCGGCAACCTATGACCCCGCCGCGATCTGACGGATCGGCCCACCCGCGATGCCTTTGTGGCGTCGGTCAGGTCTTCACCTTCAGCGCCCAGCACACGAACCAGAGGAGTCGGGAATGCCAACCAACGAGCTGTCAGGGACGAGCGCGGTCGTCACCGGTGCCAGTCGAGGCTTCGGCCGCGCCATCGCCACCGCGCTGTCGCAGGCCGGTGCCCAGGTCGTCGGGGTCGCCCGCGACCGCGCCCGGCTGGAGGACCTGCAGGCACGACTTGGCGAGGCGTTCATCCCCGTCGTCGCCGACGCCGCCGACCCCGTCCTCGCCGGCCAGCTCGTCGACCGGTACCGCCCACGGACGCTGGTGCTGAACGCCGGGGCGAGCCCCCTGCTGCGCCCGCTCCATCACCACACCTGGCAGACGTTCAGCCGCAACTGGGACGTCGACGTCCAGCACGCCTTCAACTGGACCCGCGAGGCCCTGCTCTGTCCCCTCGATCCGGGCGCCACCGTCGTCACGCTGTCCAGCGGCGCCGCCGTCAGCGGCTCACCGCTCAGCGGCGGCTACGCCGGTGCCAAGGCCACCATCAGGTTCCTCACCGCCTATGCCAAGGGGGAGTCCGACCGCCGGACGCTCGGCATCCGGTTCACCTCGGTGCTCCCCAAGCTGACCGCGGGGACCGACCTCGGCGCGGCCGCCGTCACCGCCTACGCCAGCCGGCAGGGCGTCGACACCTCGACCTTCCTTGACGGTCTCGGTCCGACCCTCACCCCAGAGCAGGTCGGCAAGACCATCGTCGACCTGATCGTCGACACGGGGTACGACCAGGACGCCTACCTGCTCACCCCCACCGGCCTGGCCCCAATCGGCTGAGGGGACCGGCGCCGCCGACGTCCCGGCCCCGTGGGTTAGGGGCCCGGGCCGGGGTCGCCGCCGGCGGCGACGGTCTGCAGCCGGTCGAGGTAGTCGTCCCAGCCGCGGCGGACGGGGACGACGTCGGCCGGCGCCACCCGATCCTGGGTGAGCCGGACCAGGGTGTTGTCGCCGTCGGGGATGAGGTCGATCTGGACGAGGGTGGAACCTGGTCGGATCGGGTGGTCGGGGAGCTCGAAGCCCCAGGTGAAGACAACCCGGCGGTACGGCTCGACCTCCACGAACTGGCCGCTGGCGGTGACCCCGGCGCGGACGTGGACCCGGTAGATCCCGCCGGGACGGGGATCCAGCTCGGCCCGGGTGCCCTGCCAGCGCACCCACTTGTCTGGATCGGTGAGGAACCCGAAGACGGTCTCCGGGCTGGCCTTGACCCAGCGTTCCACGACCACCGGGGGGCTCATCGTTGGTCCCGCGTGCGGGTCGGCTCCTCGGCCTCAGCCACCGCGGCCAGCTGGTCGAGGTCCTGGCGCCACATCGTCTCCAGCATCGGCGCCAGCCACCCCAACGCGTCCCGGTTCGCCGTGTACAGCCGGCGTTTGCCAGCCGGCCTGACGGTCACCAGTCCGGCCTCGCGGAGCACGCCCAGGTGCAGCGACACCGCGGCAAAGCTGACAGGGAACTGCGAGGCCACCTCGCCTACGCTCAGCTCCCGGTCCCACAGCAGCCGCAGGATCTCGCGCCGGCGCGGCTCGACGACGACCTGCAACGTGTCCATGCGGACATTCTAGCGAAGACTTGAACGTACACCACGGCCGCGATACGCTTCAGCCCTCACTTGAATGACCGGGAGGAGGCCTGATGGCACGGATCGTCTTCGAGGTCGACATCGCGACCGACACCAGCCCCGTTGTGGCCGCCCTCGACACCGAGCGCGGCATCGCGTCCTGGTGGACCGACGAGGTCACCTTCGCCGGCGGGGTCGGCTCGACCATGACCCTCGGCTTCCCCACCGCACCCAAACCGTTCGTGCTGCAGGTCGCCGAGGCGGGCTCCCAGCGGGTCCGCTGGGAGTCGATCGGCGACTTCCCGCCGCACTGGGTCGGCACCGAGATCATCTGGACACTGTCGGCCAACCCCGAGGGCGGCACGAAGCTGCACTTCGCCCACGAGGGCTGGGCCGACGACGGCGGCCCGTTCCCGATGGCGGCATTCACCTGGGCCCACCTGCTGTGGATGCTCAAGGACTATGCCGAGACCGGCCAGGCCGCCCCCCTGTTCCGCAAGGCCTGAAGGTTCGCCCGCCAGCTACCCCGCCCGGGGCTCAGTCGCCGTGCCCCGCCTCGAAGAGCGGGGCGAACGGCCGGGCGTCGAACACGACCGACACTGACGCGATCCTGCCGTCGCGCACCTGGTACCACTCGCAGGTGCGCGAGCTCGGCACCGGCGCGGTCTTCAGGTCGTAGATGACGCAGACGTCCTCGTCGTCGACGAACACCTTCCGCTTCTCGGCACCGGTGACGATACCGCTCAGCCGCCGGAGCGACGCAAGGTAGCTGTCGGCGTCGCTGAAGCGGTCGATCGGCCCCTCAAACGAGACGTCGTCGTGCAGCAGCCCACGCGCCCGCTCGAAGTCCTTGCCGGTCCACGAATCGAAGAAGCCCTCGGCGACCTGCCGTGCATCCGCCATACCGTCGCCTCCTGCATGCTCGCGCTGATGACGGCGACGCTACGACGGCGGACACGGGGCCGGAATGGCCACACGTCCTGAACCTTTGTCCAGATCGCGATGACCGCCGCAGCGATGCTGCGGCGGCCGCTCTTGTCCAGGCGGGCGGCTATCATCGGACCTGCTCAGCCGGACATGCGAGCCCAGGTAGCGACCATGGAGCTGCTCAGCGACTTCGACGCCGACCCCGTCAGCGACGTGCTGCGCGCCGTCAGGATCCGCAGCACCGTGTACTGCCGCTCGGTGCTGGCGGCGCCGTGGGGCTTCGGCGTCACGGGCCACGGCCACCCCGCCTTCCACGTCGTCACCAGCGGCACCTGCTGGCTCCAGGTCGACGGCGAGCCCGACCAGCTCCCGCTGAGCGCCGGAGACCTCGTCGTCCTGCCGACCGGGCGGCGGCACTGGCTGCGCGACGATCCCGCCACGCCGGCAACCGAGCTCGAGGAGCTCCTCGCCAGCACGCCACTCGACGAGCACCGCCGCCTGCACCACGACGGCGGCGGGCCGCCCACCGGACTGCTCTGCGGCGGGTTCGCGCTCGAGGGCGGCACCGCCAACCCGGCCCTCCGCGTCCTCCCGGCGACGGTGCTCATCCGCGGCGTCAACGGACATCCGGTCCCGTGGCTGGCCGCCACCCTCGCGCTCCTGAGCGCCGAGACCGCCTCGGCCGCCCCTGGCGCGGAGGAGGTCGTCAGCCGCCTCGCCGATGCGATGCTGGCCCAGGCGCTGCGCGTCGCCCTGGCCGAGCTCCAGTCCTCCGACGGCGCCGGCGTGCTCGCCTTGCGCGACCCGCAGATGGCCGCCGCGGTCGAGCGCATCCACCGCCACCCCGACCATGGGTGGACCGTCGGTGAGCTGGCCGCCGAAGTCGCGCTCTCCCGATCCGCCTTCTCGGCACGCTTCCGTCGAGTGGTGGGCGAGCCGCCCAAACGCTACGTCACCCGCACCCGCCTCGCCTACGCCGCCACCCTCCTGCACAAGACCGACGCATCGCTGGCAGAGATCGCCCACACCGTCGGCTACGGCAGCGAGTTCTCGTTCGCCAAAGCCTTCAAGCGCACCTTCGGCATCGCCCCCGGCGCCTACCGCGGGCAGCGGCACGGTGTCCCTGGGCTCGGTCGCAACGCCGACGCCGCCGTGCTCGCCCAATAGGCCGGCCGGGGTGCTGCCCGGCTCCACGACACCGGGCCCGCACACCGGGAATGTTGCGCACGAATGAGCGATAGAAGCGGCCTTGCCAGGATCTACACGACCCAGCGGCCGCCCTCCTTGCGCAACCCGACGGTCAGCCGAAGGCGGTTGCCTGGGTCCTCGTGGAGCTCGTCGTCCGTCCCACAGCGGAGCAGCGCGTACGCGAAGGCGACGTCGGCACCGGCAGTGACCTCGAGCGAGACGATCTCGAAGGCGGCACCCTGCCGCTGCCATTCATTGGCATGCTCCCTTCTGCGGCGTGCCGAAGCTTGCGTACCAGATGAGGCGTGACTCCGCTGTGGCGGGGTCGGCTCCGCTCGTGGAAGATGGCGGCGATGCCGGGCGCGCTGTCAGCTCTGGGGCCCGTTGAGCAGCGGGAGTTGCTCGACGACCTGAACTATCTGAACCTGCGGGAGATCCGATCGTTCTGCGATCGGCATTCGATCCCGTACCGGATCCTGGTTGAGACGACAGATGGGCGCACCAAGCCGACCAAGGACACCGACCGGAAGCCGGTGATCCTTCGCCGGATCCGTCACCACCTGGCAACTGGGGAGCTGCCGAACGCGACGTGCCTTCCGGCTCGCATCGTGCGGGCGGGTGGTCCCCCCCATGGGACTCCGACCGACGGACCGCCTGTACTACCGCTGGTACAACAAGACCTACAGGCCGGTCATGGAGCTGTTGAAGGATCTGACCGGTGGTCGGTTCGAGAACGGCGCTCT
>Ga0081539_10001627_pt1 | contig 36783 bp, 8 predicted proteins | sample TabmetS4T2R2_FD_71023 | JGI IMG/M metagenome (GOLD analysis project Ga0081539, IMG submission 71023) | Tabebuia heterophylla rhizosphere microbial communities from the University of Puerto Rico - S4T2R2 | ecosystem: Host-associated > Plants > Roots > Rhizosphere ... | reverse complement strand
CTTATTCGCCGAACGCTCTTCGAACGCCTTTTCTGCCAGCCAATCAGCCGCTTCATTGAAGCGTTCAATTGTCGCCAGAAGTTTTTTAGCATGCTCGGGACTCGGCATCAGTTGTGTCTGCAACGTCAAGATCATGAATAGAGCATATCACAAGTATATGTATTTGTTACTTACTATTTTAATAACTGGAAAAATAATCGCCTAACGGCGATCTCAAATTTCCTCCCCACGGCTAAAGCCGGGGGCTTCCATTTGAGGATTTTGGTGAAACATTCATCGCCTTTTGGATCTCGGCAATTGTGTGACCGACATATCGTGCGTTCGGATTTTAAAGGCTCTCATCGCCGGATGCCGGCGCAAGCGGCGCGTCAACATCCGGCGATTGAGAACTCTCTTTTTAGTCGTTGGTTGTCAAGGTTCAGCTATTCAAATCGGAGGGCTATCATTGGATCTACGCGTGCCGCCTTACGAGCCGGAATGAAAGCAGCAACAACGGCGATCAAGACGAGGAGCGCAGCAATGGCGAGTAAGACAAGTGGTTCATTCCCGGTCACACCATATAAGAAGGTCGCGAGCAGTTTTGTCAGTATCAACGACGTGACCAAGCCGAGAGCGACCCCGATAGCGACTAAGAGCAATCCCTGCCGCACGACCATGAGAATCACGTCCCTGCTCAAAGCTCCGAGAGCCATGCGGATACCGAACTCTTGAGTTCGCTGCAGTACCGAATGGTGAATCACACTATAAATTCCCAATGTCGCGAGAAAAAGAGCGGCCAAGCCGAATCCGGTGACAATCGTCGTCCGAAATTGACCGTATGTCGTCCCTTGCGAACGCGCCAGGCGTTCCTCCATGCTCATGGTGTCAAATATCGGCTGGTCCGGATCCGCGTTGAGAACTGTCCGCTGTAACGTGCTGACCAGGCTGATTGGTTCGTCGGCAGTCCGGATTGCCAGGGCATAGGAAGGTTGTGTGATGTTCGACCAATAGATCGTCGGTTCTCCGGGCGAGACGTTCCACTGCCGGACATCCTCTGCCACACCGACAATGGGAAGTGGTGACGTCTGTTGCCCTGCAAGATTCAGTCTCACATGTTCACCGAGCGGGTCACGCTGCGGCCAGAATTCCCGCGCGAGTGACCTGCTAATGATCACAGCCCCGCCATTGAGATCGGCATCGCTGAATTCTCGGCCTCGCAGCACGGGAATGCCCATACTGTGGAAATAGCCTGGTGTCGCAACTCGAAACCGGACGTTCATCCGACCGCTCTGCTCATCCGCGCGGCCATCTATCGCAAAAACGACATTTCGATTCATGTCCATTTGCGGAATGATGTTCACGGCGCCAGCAGCAGTGACGCCCGGCGTGGCGCGGACATCATCGAGGAGCTTGCGAAAGAACGCCCCACGCTTTTCCGGCGTATCATATTTCCCGCTCGGCAGCGAGATGCGCGACGTCAGAAGATGTTGCGGATTGTATCCGAGACTGGCGCGCTGCAGCTGGACGAAACTCTTAACGACGAGCACCGCGCAAGTCAGCACGACAAACGTCAGCGCGACCTCTACGACAACCAGGATCTGGCGCATGCGTCCACCGGACTCCCCACTCTCGACCCTTTGCCGTAACGCGTCGGTCAAATTAGATTGCGAGGCTTTAAGAGCGGGAATGAGTCCGAAGATGACACTGGTCAACACTCCCGTCACCAGGGCCATCCCAAGCACGGTAAGGTTGATTCCGGTATGTTGGATCCGTGGAATTGTTGGAGGCCCGGTCAGGGCCAGGAGGCGTGTCCCCCAGTATGCCAGGACAAGACCGAGACAGGCGCCCAGCGCCCCAAGCAGAAGACTCTCGGTCAGCAGCTGGCGAATCAACCTGCGCCGTTCCACTCCGAGCGCCAGACGGAGCGCGATCTCTTTTCGTCGCTCGACCGCACGCACCAGGAGCATATTGGCGACATTGGCGCAGACGATCAAGAGCAGTAATCCGACCGCCACCAGCAAAGTGACAAGTGTCGGTTGAATATCGCCGACATCTTCTACCCGCAATGGCACCAGCCACGCGGTAACCCCTTTGCTCCTCGCCGGGAACTGCGCAGAGAGATCTCGCGCGATGATATTAACGTCCGCAGAGGCCTGTTCTTTTGAGACACCCGGCTTGAGCAGCCCGAAGACACGCAGTCCGCCCTGAACTCGCCCCAGCCTGTCGTAATCGAGGTGCAGGGGGATGATCAGATCGGCGTTTGTATATGGAATCGTCAGATCTTGGGGCAGGACACCGATAATGGTGTAGGTTCCATCGACCGTCTGATTCGCGGTCGCGGTCGCGGCAGCCCCACCTTGTCGAACCTGCAAGGTCTTTCCGAGTAACTGCGGATCGGCGTTGAATCGCCTGATCCAGGAGCGATAACTCACCAGCGCAACATGATTTTGCCCGGGCAGTTCCTCGTTTTCAGCGAATCCTCTGCCGATGAAGGGCTTGATACCTAATGTTTGAAGCAAGCTGATCGTGATTCGGGCTCCGTCCATTGCTTCGGGGTTGTTGCCAAAGGTCACGTTCAGACCGATGTTCTCCGCCGCTCCCATCGATGAGAACGACCTGCTCCGGGTTGCATAATCGGCATATTCGGCCGGTGAAAACGTGATCCGATCACGCTTCGACTGAAGATCCTGTTGCCAGATCATGACCAGCCGATCCAGGTTCTCTACCGGCAAGCTGTTAAGCAAGACTGTGTGAACAATACTGAAGATGGCCGTACTTGATCCGATCCCAATTCCAATCGCGATAACAGCAACAATCGTAAACCAGAGGCGCCGGCGGAACATCCGAAAGGCATAACGCAAATCCTGCCAGAAGGTCTCCATTCACCCTCCTATGTAAACTTGGATGTTGATAGAACGACATTTCCTCGCGTTGTGGACAATAAGCAGCGATTTCAACTCGGGACTGCCTCACAAGTATAGCGAATCTTTTGGCAATAAGCTATTTATTCGCCTGGAGCTAGAGAGTGTTTATCTGAAAGATGGGGAAGTAGGAACCGATTCTGCCTTCAACGTAGTCTTGCGCGAGACTCGGGATTTCATTCCAGCTGTAAATGTGGTCGCCGACAACAGGCATCCATCCGTTATCTTCCGCGAATCGTACTGCTTCGAGCGCCTCAGGGTATCGGGCATAGTGCGTGTGAACGTGGATATGCCAGTTCATGCACTCGATGGCGCGAATAGTCGAAACCTGCATCCCCTGTTTCCATCCCGCTGTCGTGATTACTCCTCGCCGCGCCAAGGCTTTCAACGTCGCGCGTAACACTGGTGCTCCAATGTAATCGATAAAGATTGAAACTCCCAGGCCGAGCGTCCCTTCCCTGACGATCTCGAGAAAGATATTTTCAGATTCCTGGTATGATCTCCTGTATTCGCGGTCGCCCGCATACCTCTCATCGTTGAAATTTAGATTGGGGAAGAGGCGGCGATCAATGGGTTTGATCCCGCTGCTTTCGATGCCTTTCAGCCGCTCTTCCTGTGAAGAGATCATTGCCGGCTCACAGCCGAAAAATTTAGCCAGTGTCAGTTCGGCAAGTGAAACACCTCCGCCCCAGGCCCAGACAGCAGGGGGAGGACAGTCTTCCGGATAAGCATTCAATGACCAGCAGCCATAGGCCTGTTTCCAGTTGGCCCACGCCGTCACATAACGAAGCGAAAAAGCCGCCCACTGCGGCAGCAAGTAGCGCGTGTGTGGTGAGATGTGGATGAGCTGGTTCTCCTTCAATTTCATTCTTTTAGCGAGCACTCCCATACTGCCGGGAGCGTCATATGCCAGGATTTGTTCCGGGAAGCCGAATCTGTCCGGAACACCGTTGCAGAAAACAATGCAAATATCGCCTTCTTTCACACTCGTGACCGAAGAATCGATCTTCAGTACGCGGACCACGCCCGCATTGCCGAGAACGACTTTTGCCTCGCCTCGATAATGGCAGATGTCGATCGGGCGCCGTTCAAGCGCATGGCTCATATTGGCTTCCCAGCATCCATAGAGAGGTTCTGCGAGCACTTCGCCGGCAGCTAGCTCGCCAAATGAAAAGAGGTCTTTTCTAAGCAATCCCGGCTCAGATTCGCGGGAATTTGCCGTTCTCCGTCCTGCATCAAGGACCCATGCTTCGGTCGTGTAGTCGGCCATTGTTCACCTCCATTGATCGATGTGCTCTTGGATCGAATTCCAACAATTGATCGTTGAGATTTACGTCGCTCGATATGCTTCCCTGGGCAGAGGAACTAAGGCCGGCTCGTTTGATTCGACTTCAAGTTCCTTCGCCCTTTCTATCGCTCTGGCCAGGTCGGCCACGGTCGGTGACTCGAACAGGTCGCGCATCAACAGTTCTACCGCAAAGGCTTCGCGCAGCCGCGAGAATAAGTTGATCGCTAAAAGCGAATGCCCGCCCAATTCAAAGAAGTTGTCGTAAATTCCGACTCGCTCAATGCCGAGGACGACAGCCCAAATGGCTGCCACCCTCTCTTCTACGGGTGTTTGCGGCGGCTGGTAACCCGTTCGCGATTCGACTCCTAGTTCTTGGGGGGCCGGCAACAATCTCTCATTCACCTTTCCACTGGATGTCAGTGGAAACGCATCAACAATGACAAACACTGAAGGGACCATATAACGAGGCAGCTTTACTGTGAGAAATCTGCGCAGCTCTTCAGTCACCCCCTCTTCTTTCTCGACGATGACATAAGCGGCCAGCCATTTTTCACCTCTTTCATCTTCTTGCGCGGTGACCAGGGCGTCGCGGACGGCTGGATGCTTGCGGAGCGTTGACTCGATCTCTTTCAGCTCGATGCGGAATCCGCGAACTTTCACCTGACGGTCAATGCGCCCCAAGAATTCGATGCGGCCATCAGGCAAATAACGAACCAGATCGCCGCTCCGGTAGAGCCGTTCCCCCGGCTGCTCGCTGAATGGATGACCAATGAACTTATCTGCGGTGAGGCCGCTCCGGTTAAGGTAGCCACGCGCCAATCCCATGCCGCCGATATAAAGCTCTCCCGGCACCCCGACAGGGACGGGCTGCATCTCTTGATCGAGGATATAGACTAGTGTATTGGCGATAGGATGGCCGATCGTGATTCTTTGAGCGTGCGTGAGCTTTGAGGCGCATGCATTAACGGTAGTCTCTGTTGGGCCATAGACATTCCACACGGCCAGATCTGACATGGCGCGGGAGGTCGCCTCAAATAGTTCGTCGCTCAGTCTTTCGCCGCCAAGAATGATCGCGCCGGAGCTCTTTCCGAGAGCAAGAGTCTGCTCCGAATTGATTGAACTGAGGATGGCTCTCCACAGCGATGGCACGCAGTTGATCGCGACGCGATCGCGCTGAGAGATTGCCTGCACAAATCCTTCGGGTTCGGTGACGATCTCGCTCCCGAGCAGCCAGACATCGCTTCCTCGCAGCAACGGCGCGAAGATCTGTCGGAGCGAAGCATCGAAGATCAGTTGCGTGATTGCGGGAATGCACTCCACCCCCTCGCTCGCCAGCATCTCATTCACCCAGCACAAATAGTTGACTGCCGATCGATGTTCGATCATGGTCCCTTTCGGTTGCCCCGTCGAGCCGGAGGTGTAGATGACATAGGCGAGGTTGCGGACCGTCACTTCGCTCTGGGGAAGAGACGTGTCGCAGCGCGCGATTTGAGGCCAGTCGGCGTCCAGACAAACTACTCGGCAATGATGAGCAGGAAGAGAATCGATTCGCCCCACACGCGTCAACAGGATCGGTGAGGCTGTATCGTTGAGGATGCAATCGAGGCGTTCTCTCGGAGATTGTAAATCGAGCGGGAGATAGGCTGCTCCCGCTTTGAAAATGCCGAGCAGCCCGACTAACATTTCCAGGCTATGTTCCAGATAGATCGCCACGAGCGTTTCTACTCGGCATCCCAGTTCTTGCAAGAAGTGCCCCAATTGATTGGCTCGTCTGTTCAACTCCCGATAAGTCACTCGCTCATCTTCAAAGCTCGCAGCGATTGCGTCGGGCGTACGCTCGGCCTGCGCCTCAAATTCCTCATGGATGCAGAGGTTCAACCGGTATTCGGTGCTTGTCCGATTCCATTCGACTAACAACTGTTGTTCTTCTGCGCCGGTTAAGAGCGGCAGCCTGGAAAGTCGTTGCTCTGGACGAGCCACGGCGCCATCAAGCAAAATCTTGAAATGCTCGATCATCCGCTCTATCGTTTGACCATCGAAGAGGTCGGTATTGTATTCAAGGAAGCCGGACAACCCTTCTTGCCCCTCCTCCATTGAAAGGCTCAAATCAAATCGCGAAACCTCGTGATCGAAGCCGACATAACTCAATTGCATTCCTTCAAGTTGAAGCGGCGGTAGCGGGGCATTCTGGAGAGCGAACATGACTTGGAAGACGGGCGTCCGCCTCAGATCTCGCTCGGGCCGCAGCTCTTCCACCAGCCGCTCAAACGGCAAATCTTGATGAGCGTAAGCTCCGAGCGTTACTTCACGCACCTGCTCCAGCAATTCCTTGAAGGACGGATTGCCTGATAAATCCGTCCGCAGCACCAGCGTGTTGACGAAAAATCCGATCAAGTTACCTGTTTCTACCTGGTTGCGATTCGCAATCGGCGAGCCCACCAGCAGGTCCGTCTGACTCGTATAGCGATAAAGCAGCGATTTAAAGGCAGCGAGGAGCATCATAAACAGTGTGCACTGCTGTTCGCGGCACAGCGCTTTGATCGCCGCACTCAGCGCCTCCGTCAGCTTGATGGGCTTGAACGATCCGCGAAACGTTCGCGTCGATGGTCGCGGGCGATCACCCATGATTTCCAGGAGCGGGAGCTGACCGCCGAGCTGTCTTTTCCAGTAACCGATCTGCGCATCCAGCACGTCGCCTTGTAACCATTGCCGCTGCCACACGGCAAAGTCGGCGTATTGGATGGACAATTCGCTCAACGGCGAAGGCCGACCTCGCGAGAAGGCGGCATAAAGCGCGGCCCATTCTCGGATGAAGACGCCCAGCGACCAGCCGTCCGTCACGATGTGATGCATCGTGAACAGCAAAACATGTTCATCCTCATCTATTCGCAGCAGGGTGGTTCGCATCAGCGGCCCTTGGGAAAGATCAAATGGTCTGTGACCTTCTTGAACGATAAGTTGTTTAGTGACCGACTGTCGTTCGGGCGGTTCGAGATGCCTGAGGTCAACGATTGAGAGCGGTCTCGTCGTCCCGTCTGTCGATTCGTTTGAAAAGGGATGAATAATTTGGACGGACTCGCCTTTCGAGGAGGCAAAGGTGGTGCGTAGTATTTCGTGGCGCCGAATGATCTGCTCGATGCTCCGGACGAGCGCCGGGAAGCTCAGTTTACCCTCAAGCCGCACCGAGAAGGGAACGTTATAGAGATAAGTGCCCGGCTCGAATTGGTCGAAAAACCACAGTCGCTCCTGAGCGAATGACATCGGAAAGGTATTGGCTTGCGGCCTGCCGGGAGCGGCCCTGATCTGTGGGATGGCCTCTTTCTTTCTCTCTTTGAGCAGTAATTCAAACAACGCGCGCTTACTCTTTGACAGCTCTTCGATGCGCTGGGCGGTATCATTCATGGCTCACGCTCCGGACCAATCGGGGATTGCGGATTGGTCACTTTTAGCTGTTGGATTGAGTCGTAATCAGAGTGGATTGACGTCCCGTGATGGCTTGAAGGTAAACTTCAACTGTTGATGACACCATGCGCTCGACGGTGAACTCGCTCAGTACATGCTGTTGGCCCGCCCTCGCCAGCTCTCGCGCAAACGCCGCGTCATTAAGCAGTGTCAATTGGGCTGCTGTCAGTTCATCGACATCGACCCGATGTCTGCCTGAGTGGTCGCGATGGACGGGCACGAGCAATCCCGTCCGGCCATGCTGGATGATCTCCGCCAGGCCGCCCACGTCGGATGCCACGACAGCGGCTCCCGAAGCCATCGCCTCAAGCGCGGTGTATCCGAACGTCTCATAGATTGATGGAATGACAACGATATCGGCAATCCCATAGAGCAGCGCCACTTGTTTGCGCGGCACCCATCCAAGCAGCTTAAGCTTGTCGCTGATGTTGGAGTACCGCTGTAAGAGACGAGTGACGGCATCGGCGGAAGCGCGCGAATCGGGCTCTCCGACCAGCAGGTAACGGACGTTCGGCTCTTCGGAGACCACTTGCGCTGCAGAAGCGAAGAGAGAGGAAATCCCTTTTTGTGGTGTCAGCCGCCCGGCAAAGAGAATGATCTTTTCATGCGTCGCTGCGATTGACGCTCGCAAGAGCTTCATCTGTTCCGGGTTGGACCTGTGCTTGATGAAAGGACCGGCCTGCAATCCGTTGTAGACGACTCGCAGACGATCATCGGCGAGACCGTAGCTGGATTGAATGAGATCGCGTACCGAGTGGCTGACAACAATCAGTTTATCCGAATCGCAAAACAGTGATTTCTCCTGCTCCAGGAGCTCTGCCTCCGGCTTAAGTCCCCACCACTCGTCGATCGGGTCTGAAGTGTAGTGTGCGGTACCAACAACCGGGATGCCAAACTGTGATCCTAATTGTCGCGCCGCGGGGAAAGTGAACCAGTCGTGGCAATGAATCACGTCGGGCCGCCGCTCTGTACCTGCCATTAAGCCCTGCCCAAAAGCCAGGAGGTCTTCGTTCATGGCGAGTATTCCCCGGACTGTCGATGAGTGTTTTATTGCGGAGTTGGTCGCTTCGCTCGCCGCAACAAGATACGTTGTGACATTGGATTGTCGAAACGTCGCCGAGCTGGTCGCGCTCGGCGCGATCACGGTCACTTCGTAGCCCGAACGGTCGAGGCCTTCTACCAGTTCGAAGACACAGGTCCCAGTGCCGGCCTTCGGCGGGTATTCAAGAGCCATCACGATGATGCTTCTCATCATTCGTCTTTCGCGGTCGCCGTCCGGGTTCTCTTCTCAATCTCCCGGTCAACTTCCTCCTCCGACAAATGCGCCAACATCTCGAGGAGCTTTCTCTTCTCTTCATCCTCTTCGACCGCCTGCATCTCGGCCATCGTTTGAGCTAACCCCTGGACAGTCGGAGTTTCAAAGAGCTTGCGCAGAGGGAGATCGACTTGAAACATCTCACGCAATTGCGCCACCATTCTCGTGGCCAGAAGAGAATGTCCGCCAAGGTCAAAGAAGTTGTCATGAATCCCCACCTGGCTGATTCCAAGGAGCTGCTCCCAGGTATTGGCGATCATCCGCTCTTGCTCGTTTCTGGGCGCAAGATAGGCGCTTTGCAAGTTCGGCCTCGGGTGAACCGGTGAAGAAAGACTGCCTGCCTGTTGCTGGATGCTTTGCCGCGACCGGAGATTGATCCACAGGTCGAGCCTCGCAGGTAGATCGCCGGTTGCCACGACGACGTGTCCTTCCGGAGCCAAGCACACAACCCGCCTGAAAGCCTCGGTACTCTCTTCAATCGTCATCGCGTACCGGTCCATACTGGTCTGGACCCCGGTGATCTTCTTCGTCTCTTCGGGCCATCCATCCCAACTCGCGCTGATCCACGGTGTCTCAGTCAGCTTACTATAATGAGTAGCGAACACATCCATGAAACTGTTTGCGGCCGAATAGGCCGCAAAGCCCAGGCCACCGAGCACCGAGGAGTTGGAAGAGAACAGCAAACAGAAGTCAATGGCCTGACCTCGGAGCGCTTTTTCTAAAACATACAGCCCATGGCCTTTGGGACCAAACTGCATCTCAAATTCCGCCGTTCCCAACTCCATCATTGGTCTGAAGAGCGACGGCCCACTGGTCGTCCCGGCGGCGTAGAGCACTCCATTGATTTCGCCAAATCGATCCAACGCGAGTTCGACGCACGATTGCATTTGCCGCTGATCGGTGACATCGACTGCCGCAGGGATGACCTCTGAGCCTAAATTTTCGAGATCCTGCACTTTTTTTATCTTGTTGCTGACCGGGTCTTCTTCTCCATGCTCTTGGATCCACTGCTCCCATGCAGGGCGAGGCGGCAATGCCGCCCGGCCGGTCAGCACCAGTTTCGCTTTCACTTGCTCGGCGAGATACCTCGCGAGCAGCAATCCTACTCCACCTAGTCCGCCGATAATCAGATAGACACCCTTCTCTCGGAGCTCCCGCGCTTGAGCTTCGCCCTTTGCCAACCGCACCGGCTCATAGATCTGTTCCCATCTTTTGATCCCTCTCAAAGCGATGACCCCCTCCGGGTTGCCCTCGGCCATCTCTTGCAACAAGGCTTTGACCAATTTGTTCCGCGCTTTCCCTTGGGGTGGGACGATCAGGTCGATGCATTTGATGCTCAGATTCCGATGCTCCTGCGGGATCACTTTTGACAGCCCGAGAATTGTGGCCTTGTCGGGTCGCAATTCGTCCGCGCTCTCTATCTCCTGAGTCCCATTGGTGACCACCCAGATACTGACGTCGTGCTCGACGGTCTCATGGATGAGCGCCTGAGCCAGGAAGAGCAAGCTGTAGCAACCGGCATATTGTGTCTGCTCGAAACGTTCTTCAGCAGTGCCGCTCTCCACTTCACCTGTGACGCTCCACAGATGCAAGATTCGGTTGGGAACGCTCTGAGTCTGTGCCATCTCCTCGATCAAACGACGGTAGTCGTCTCTTGATCGCTCATCAATGACGTAGACGCCCTCCGCGTCTTTGCCGTACCGGTCACCTCTTTTGACGACCGCTACCTGCTGGCCCTCTTCTCTCAGACGCGTGATCAAAGCCTCTGCCATCTCTCGTCCGTCTGAGAAGACAAACCACTTGCCGCCGCCTTGCCAATGCGGTCCCGGGAGTCGCCGCGCAGGGCTCGTCATCTTCCACGACGGAAGGTAGAACCATTCTGAAACATCGGTTCTCTTTCCTGACATCGGAGAGCGATGAACGTCCTTTCCCGGCTCCTGCTTGTAATCGATCCAATACCGCTGACGTTCAAATGGGTAGGTCGGAAGGGCGATGCGTCGCCGCTGTTCATCTTCATAAAACTTATCCCAGGAGATCTTGACCCCGGCCAGCCAGAGTTTGCCCAGCGCAGTCAAGAGGAATGCTTCATCCGAGACTTGCTCGTAAGGGTGGCGGATTGAAGAGACGACGATCTGCCCTTGTCTCTTCTCTTCCTGCAGTTTGACCAGTGTACTCAAGGTCTGTCCGGGTCCTACTTCGAGGAAGATCGCATCCGGCTCTTCCATTAACTCTCGAATGCCATCATTGAATCGCACCGTTTTGCGCAGGTGCTCAACCCAGTAATTTGGATCAGTCGCCTGACTCTCAGTGATCCACTCGCCGGTGACATTGGAAATGTATGGTATGGAAGGCGGGCTCAGCTTCAATTTGTTGACATATTGAGAGAAGCTTTCAAGTATTGGCCTGACCATCTCGGAATGTCCCGCGGCATTGATATGGATCTTTCGATGCTCCAGGTTAAGATTGGTCAGTCTCTCGGCCAGCTCTTCGACCGCCGCTGTAGAGCCCGACACGACTGATAGGCGCGGTCCGTTGATCGCCGCAATCGAAAGATCGCCATTGAGCAAAGGCAACAATTCCGCTTCCGATAAGGGCACGCTCAACATCGACCCGCTCGGCAATTGCTCAAAGAGCTTGCCTCTCGCCACCACCAGAGATAGTGCGTCTTCCAGTGTGAAGACGCCGGACAGACAGGCCGCGACATACTCACCCAAACTGTGACCGATCATCGCTCGAGGCTGAATGCCCCAATGCATCCAGAGTCTGGCCAGACTGTACTCGACCGAGAAGAGAGCCGGCAGCGCGAGCGAGGTCGAGGAGAGAATCTGAGAGGACGGAGCGGAGTCGGAAGAGGGAAAGATCAGTGATGAGAGGTCGCAAGCGAGCAAAGGACGAAGGAGTTCAAAGCAAGATAAGAGTTGCCGGCGGAAGAAAGGTTCATGAAGGAAGAGCCCTTGCGCCATCTTGACGTATTGTGCGCCTCCGCCGGGGAACATGAAGATGACCGGACGACCATCGAGCCGAGGTGTGTCTGTCAACACTCGCTGAGGGTCTCCTCCCTCCAATGCTCTCACCGCCTCCTCGATCCCGCTGCTCACCACAAACCGCCGATGCCCGAACGCTCTCCGCCCGACGCTCAAGGTATACCCCACATCTCCCATATTCACTCCGCGATTCTGCTTGAGATATGCGGTCAGGTTCTCAGTCGCCGCTTGCAGCGCCCCTTCGCTCTTGGCCGAGAGCGGAAGCAATTGAAACTCCCTCGTCGCCGAGGACTCGTCAGTCGCCGGAGCCTCTTCCAGAATGAGATGCGCATTCGTCCCGCCCACTCCGAATGAGCTGACCCCGGCGCGGCGCGGCGCGGCGGTCGCGGGCCACGAGGTGAGTCGATCGGCGACGAAGAACGGTGAATTGAGGAAGTCGATCTTGGGATTGGGGCGATCGAAGTTGAGCGATGGAGGAATGAGTCGGTGTTTGAGCGCGAGCGTTGTTTTGATCAGGCTGGCGACGCCGGCGGCGGCATCGAGGTGACCGATATTGGATTTGACCGAGCCGATGGCGCAGAAGCCGTTCTTGTCAGTCGTCGCGCGAAACGCCTTTGTCAACGCCTGAATCTCAACGGGATCGCCGAGATTTGTTCCAGTCCCGTGTGCTTCGACGTAAGCGACCGATTCGGCATCTATTCCGGCATTGGCCAGCGCTTCTGCGATGACCGCGGCCTGCCCCTCAACGCTTGGCGCCGTGTAACCAACTTTCAAAGCTCCGTCGTTGTTGAGAGCCGATCCTCGGATGACCGAATGAATGCAATCACGCTCGGCGATGGCATCAGCCAGTCGTTTGAGGAGGACGACGCCAACACCGCTGGCAAAAATGGTGCCTTGCGCCTTCTCATCGAAGACGCGGCAATGCCCATCGGGAGAGGTGATTCCTCCCGGCATCGACCGATAGCCATTCAAGAGCTTGACATTGATCGACACCCCGCCGGCCAGCGCCATGTCGCATTCCTCGTTGAGCAAGCTCTGTGACGCGAGATGAATAGCAGCCAGCGATGTCGAGCAAGCGCATTGAATGGTGTGACTCGGTCCTTTCAAATTCAACTTGTACGAGATCCTCGTGGTTAAAAAATCCGAGCCGTTGGCAGTATTTATTTGCACGTCGTCGAGCGAGCTGACAAGCTCGGGATTGGTCGAGATATTGAGCAATAAGTAAGTGTTGATGGTTGCCCCCGCATAGACCCCGATGGGCCCCGGATAGAGCTCGGAATCATACCCTGCATTCTCCAGAGCCTCCCACGCGCATTCGAGCAGCAACCGGTGTTGCGGATCCATAATCTCGGCCTCCCTTGGAGTGTATCCAAAGAAGGAGGCGTCGAAGCAATCGAAGTTGTCCAGCCTGGCCGCAGCGTTGACGTATGCCGGATCACGCGGCAAATCGGAAATGCTCGCGAAAGACTTCAACTCCTCTTCGGAGAAGAACCGAATTGATTCGACCCCGTCGTGCAGGTTACGCCAAAATTCGTCAACGTTATTGGCGCCGGGAAATCGGCCCGCCATCCCCACTATTGCAATATCCATGGTTTTTATCTGGTTTGATGCGCTTCACCTTCAATTAAGACATCTTCCCCTTCGATCATTCTCCTCTGCCGGGAGAAGAGGGTCGGATGATTGAGAAGACAATGTGAAATGTCAGATGACGAGACGGATTTGCTCAGTTGGCATTTTGCCTGGTCTTTCCCTGGCGGAGTCTTTTCTCTCGGCGTCTCTCGCCGCGGCTGCGCTCCATCTCATAATGCGGCTGATCGGATTGATCGCGGGCAATGACCTCAGCCAGGGCCTTAACGGTCGGCCCTTCAAAGAGGGCGACGACGGTCAAATCCACCTTCAATTCGGCTTTCAAGCGGGAGATGATTTTGAGGCCGATCAAAGAGTTGCCGCCGAGATCGAAGAAATTATCGTTGATGCCGAGCTGTTCGATGCCGAGCAGCTCCTGCCAAACTTTCGCGATCACTTGCTCAACCTGGTTGCTCGGAGGGACATAAGCGGCTTCCAGCCTCGGCCTGGCTTGAAATAATGTGACGGCAGTTGAATCTTCTGTGCCTTTCCGTCGACGGCGATTGACCCACAGATTCAATCGCGCGGCCAAATTTCCGGTTGAAACAATAATTTGGCCCGAGAGGTCTGACGAGACGATCCTCTTAAAAGCCTCGACACTCTCTTTGGGCCGCATCGCATACTGATCGAGTGAAGTTTGCAACGACCCGGCGAGCTTCGTTTGATCTTCAGATAACCATCCGTCCCAGTTTGAGCTTATCCAGCGCCCCTCGCCGGCACGGCTGTGTTCAGCAGCGAAGGCGTCCAGGAAAGCATTGGCCGCCGTATAACCGGCAGAACCGAGGCCGCCGAGGATCGAGGCATTTGACGAGACCAACAAACAAAAATCCGCCTCTCTTCCATCGAGGGCTTTCTTCAACGTCAGTGATCCGTGTACTTTCGCTTGAAAGAGTCTGTGGCATTCTTGCGCGTCAAGATCTGCGATGAACTTGAATGTCTTTTCGCCTGCGTCGCCTGCCGCATGAATCACGCCGTGAATGTCACCAAAGCGAGAGAACGCGCGGTTGAAGAGGGTTTGCATTTGCCGTTCATCGGAAACGTCGGCGGTGGCGATCATGACTTCAGCGGCCATCAGTTCAAGCTCTTGCGCTCTCTTTATCTTGCGGCTTGTCGGCTCATCTTCTCCGTGAGCCTCTCGCCACTGCTCCCATTGTTCTTTGGGCGGCAATGCTGTTCGGCCCGTCAGAATCAACCTCGCCCTCACCTGCTCGGCTAAATACCTAGCAAGCAGATAGCCGACTCCTCCCAATCCGCCCGTGATCAAATATACGCCGTTGTCTCGGAGCTTTATCCCATCGTCGGGCTCTTTCTCCAGCCTCACCGGTTCATAGATCTGTTCCCATCTGTTGGCGCCCCTGTAAGCCGTGAGCCCCGCCGGCTCTCTGCCTGTCATCTCCCCGATTAATCGATCGATCAAACTCTCATCCTTGATTGCCTCTTCTCTGAGGATGTCTATTAATCCGACGGCAACCTCATCTACTTCCTGTGGCATCACTTTGGCCGGCCCCAAGATGGTCGCTTTTTCCGGGAACAAGCGGTCGTTTCGCTCTACTGCCGCCAACCCGTTTGTGATCACCCAGAGGTCTATTGGCTGATCGACACGCTCGTTCAGCAATGCCTGGGCGATGAAGAGCAGACTGAGACACCCGCTAAATTGTGTTGCCTCAAATTGCGTCTTGTCCGCTGCCGGCTCTTGTTCATTTGTGATGCTCCAGAGATGAACTATCCGCTGGGGGGGCCCCTCGCCTTTCATCACCGATTTGATGATCTGCTGATAATCATGAGCGGACTTTTCATCAAGAGTGAAGAAGTTTTCTTCTTTGGCGAAAAACCGTTGTCCTCTGGTGACCACAATCACCTCATGCCCTTGACCTTTCAGCCGGTCGGCCAGTCTTGTTCCGACGCCGGTCTGATCGGCGAAGATGACCCACTTCAGCCGCTCTTGCGCGGCCCGTTTGGCGGCGAGGGGGAGCATCATTTTCCATAAAGGAAGGTAGAACCAATCGGCGATGTCCGGCTCTTTGCCTTCGGCCGCCGGCCTCAATTCGCTTGCGGCTTTTGATTGCGGGGCTATCCAATATCGCTTTCCCTCGAATGGGTAGGTCGGGAGGCTGGTGCGCCGTCTTTGTTCATGCTCGTAGAATTTGTCCCAATCGATTTTCACACCGGCCAGCCAGAGCCTTCCCAGCATCGTCAGAATAAATGCTTCGTCCGAGATTTGTTCATAGGGATGGCGCACCGATGAAAGTATCAGATGGCTCGACCTTTTTTCCGTTTGCAGTTTAGCCAGTGTCGAGAGAGTTTGGCCCGGACCGGTCTCCAAGAGCACCGCGTTCGTTCCTTCCATCAATTTTTGCAGACCGTCGCTGAACCTCACGGTTCGGCGCAGATGCTTGGTCCAGTAAGCCGGGTCAGTCGCCAGATCCTGCGTGATCCAGTCGCCTGTCACGTTAGAGATGAAAGGAATGGTCTGCGCGTTCAATTGCAGGTTCTCGACGCACTCTTCGAATCTTTCGAGAATGGGTTCCACCAAATGCGAATGCGCTGCCACATCAATATGGATCCGCCGGTAATCCACCTTCATCTTTGTCAGCAACTCTGAGAAAGCTTCGACGCTCCGGCGCGCGCCCGAGACCACGCACAGGTCGGGAGAGTTGACGGCGGCAATCGAAAGATCGCCATTGAGCAAAGGCAACAATTCCGCTTCCGACAAGGGCACGCTCAACATCGACCCGCTCGGCAATTGCTCAAAGAGCTTGCCTCTCGCCACCACCAGAGAGAGTGCGTCTTCCAGTGTGAAGACGCCGGACAGACAGGCCGCGACATACTCACCCAAACTGTGGCCGATCATCGCTCGAGGCTGAATGCCCCAATGCATCCAGAGTCTGGCCAGACTGTACTCGACCGAGAAGAGAGCCGGCAGCGCGAGCGAGGTCGAGGAGAGAATCTGAGAGGACGGAGCGGAGTCGGAAGAGGGAAAGATCAGCAATGAGAGGTCGCAAGCGAGCAAAGGACGAAGGAGTTCAAAGCAAGATAAGAGTTGCCGGCGGAAGAAAGGTTCATTAAGGAAGAGCCCTTGCGCCATCTTGACGTATTGTGCGCCTCCGCCGGGAAACATGAAGACGACCGGACGCTCTTCAGCTTCTTCATAAGCGGTGAAGTTCGTCTGAGAGTCCGGGTTGGTAAGGATTGCCAGCGCCTCTTTGCTGTCTCGGCAAACGAACGCCCGGCGGTAGTTGAAGAGCTTTCTGCCCGTCTGAAGTGTATAGGCGATGTCCGGCAGACTTTCCGATTGATGCTGCGCGAGGTATTCAGCGAGGTTGGTTGTCGCTTGTTCAAGAGCCGCCTGGGTCCGCGCCGAAAGAGTCAGTAATTGGAACTCTCTTGAAACCGCCGCCGCTTCGAGCTGAGGCGCCTCTTCTACGATGAGATGCGCGTTCGTCCCCCCGATCCCGAATGAGCTGACGCCGGATCTGCGCGGGCCACCATCCGCTTCCCATTGGGAGAGCTTCGTATTGACATAAAATGGGCTGTTGTCGAAATCGATCCGGGGATTGGGCTCTTCGAAATTGAGGCTGGGCGGCAACATCTTGTGCTTGAGAGCGAGCACTGTTTTGATCAATCCTGCAATGCCTGCCGCCGCGTCCGAGTGCCCGATGTTCGTCTTGACGGACCCGATTGCGCAAAACCCTCTTTTGTTTGTGCTCGCGCCGAAAGCCTTGGTCAGTGCGGCGATCTCGACCGGGTCTCCCAATTCGGTCGCTGTCCCGTGCGTCTCAATATAGGTGATTGTTTCCGGCTCGACCCCCGCGACCATTTGGGCCATGGAGATGACCTGAGCCTGGCCGTCCACGCTGGGCGCGGTATAGCCGATTTTTGAAGCGCCATCGTTATTGATGGCTGACCCTTTGATCACGGCGAGAACGTTGTCTCTGTCTGTGATTGCATCAATCAGCCGTTTCAACACGACGACGCCCACGCCGCTGCCAAAGACCGTCCCGCCGGCCTTCGCATCAAATGCGCGGCAATGCCCGTCGGGAGAACCGATGCCACCCTCTTGATAGATGTAGCCCGTTCTTTGCGGCACCTGAATCGAGATGCCTCCCGCCAGCGCCATGTCGCATTGATAGCTAAGCAATCCCTGACAGGCCAGATGGACGGCAACCAGCGACGTCGAACATCCTGTTTGCACGTCAATGCTTGGCCCTTTCAAGTTCAGGTCGTAGGAGACACGCGTGCTCAAGAAGTCTTTGTCATTACCGATCATGACTTGAAAGCTGTCTTCGGGAGAGATGGCCGAGGGCGACGTCAAAAGATTGAACAGCAAGTAAGTACTCATACTCATTCCCGCATACACCCCGATCAGTCCCGGATAGTCATGCGGCTTGTAGCCTGCGCTCTCAAGCGCCTCCCACGCACGCTCAAGAAAGACCCGGTGTTGCGGATCAAGCAATTCGGCCTCTCTGGGAGAGTAGCCAAAGAATGATGCGTCAAACGAACTGATATCTTCGAGGATCGCGCCCGCCTTGACGAATTTTGGATGGCAAATGGCGGCGGGATCTACTCCCATTGATTGCAACTCTTCATCGCTAAACGTAGAGATCGATTCCACGCCATCGCTCAGGTTATTCCAGAATGCGTCCACATTCTTCGCGCCGGGATAGCGGCAAGCCATGCCGATGACAGCGATCTCTAAACCTTCTCTGGTCTCGATCATATTTGATTCGGTCACGATTTTTATCGCTCCCTGTGTAGTCCCCGCTTTGGTCGCTTGAGAGCCTCTCTCTGCTTGTGAGCGCGGTCGCGATTCTGCCTGAGGGTCGAATCCGTGTCCTGCTGCCGGTCGATATATTTAGCCAGAGAGCTAATGGTCGGATGTTCCAATATTTTGATGAGGGGGAAATCGGCCTTGAGGATCTCGCGGAGCCGGCTGTGCACCTGTGCCATGAGCAACGAGTGGCCGCCGAGGTCGAAGAAGTTATCATTGACTCCGATCTTTTCGAGATTGAGCGCTTGCTTCCAAATCTCGGCGATGACTCGTTCCAAGTCGCTGTTCGGCGCTACCGGCTCGGCGCTCAATGCTGGAGAGCCTGCTTCGCCTGCTTCGAATGATAAAGCTTGACGGTCGATCTTTCCGTTTGGAGTCATTGGCAGCCCATCCATCACGATGAAATTCGATGGAACCATATAGTCCGGAAGCTTCTGCCTGAGGTGCCGCCTTAACTCTCTCACGTCGGCATGTGCATTTTGGCGCGGGACGAGATAAGCCACCAGCCGCTTATCGCCTTGCGGGTCTTCTCTGGCCAGAACTACCGCTTCATTGACTGCCGGATGTTGATTGAGCGCGTTCTCGATCTCTGCCAACTCAATGCGATATCCGCGAATCTTCACTTGTTGATCAAAGCGCCCGAGAAACTCAATCCGGCGGTCGGGCAAGTAGGTCGCGAGGTCCCCCGTCTTGTAGAGCCGTGCCCCGGGCTCATCGCTGAATGGATTGGGAATGAATCTTTCGACGGTCATCTCGGGATGATTGAAATAACCCAGTGCGAGACCATCACCGCCGATGTGTAGCTCGCCCGTGATGCCGACAGGAACCGGCTGAAGAGACGCGTCAAGAAGATAGACCTGTGTGTTGGTAATCGGCCGGCCGATTGGGACGGTCTTCTCGATCCGTTCAATTTTATGGGTTGTGGACCAGATTGTCGTTTCCGTCGGCCCGTACATATTAATGATCCGGCAGGGCAGCATCGCTCTGACTTGTTTGACGAGCGCAGCCGGCAGGGCCTCTCCGCCAAGCATGAGGACCCTTAAGGTCTTGAGTGACTCCATCGCTTCACTGCTCAATGTCAGCATCTTCATCATCGACGGAGTACATTGCATGAGCGGCGGTCGATGCCTCGCGGCCTGGACGGACAGTGAATAATCACCGGTCTCCTGAGCGTTGTTTGCGCGGTCTTTTAAAGCGGCAAGATGGGGCAGGGCCGACAACGCGGAATCGAGATCGACCCCGAAATCGATCAAACAGGCCACCTCATCGACGTCGATCTCTTTGAGCCGTTCGATCATCAATTCGCAGGAACGAGGCGTACCAAACAACGCGCTGGTTTCAAAGTAACGGTCGAAGGCAAACGCGAGCAATCCATCTAGATCTTCGGCGCTCAGACGATCTAGATCCAAGGAGAGGTTGAGACTTCTCACGAGATTGGCGATGAGGCTGATTGACGTCCGCAGATAATCGGTGAAAGGTTTACGCACCTTTTCACGCACCGTCTCCAGGTCGTCGCCGATGAAGGCGTGAAGCATGAGAGCGACTTTTCCGGCCTGTGGGTTGTAACCGTGTCTGGCCAGAGAGTCGCGGTAGAGTTCAATCTTCTTTCCCACCTCTTCGAGCGTCTGACCCAAGAGATGGGTCAGGATGTTGGCGCCGATCTCGCCCGCTTTGATAAAAGTCTCCGGCGTGCCTGCCGCCGTTATCCAGATCGGCAGCTCCGATTGAACCGGTCTGGGAAAGATCTGAACTTCGATCTCGTTGCCGCCACCTCCGCGAACGCCTACGGCTTCGCCGCGCCACAACCTTTTGATCGTCTCAATGCCGTCAAACATCGCCTCTTTTCTGCCGGCATAGTTCTCGGGAAAGAAAGCGAAGTCATCGGCATGCCAGCCCGATGCGAAAGCCACGGCCACTCTGCCCTTGGAAAGATTGTCGACCAGCGCCCATTCTTCGGCGACGCGAAGCGGGTGATGCAATGGCAAGACGACGCTGCCCGCCCTTAATTGAATGCGCTCCGTCAAGACGGCGAGCGCCGCGCTGATGACAGAGGGGTTCGGGTAGAGACCGCCGAATGCATGAAAGTGGCGTTCAGGCGTCCAGACCGCCGCAAAGCCGTGCCGATCGGCAAATTTCGCCCCTTCCAACAGCAATCGATATTTGTCGTCGGCATCGGCCGAATCGCTGTTGGCAAAATAGAACAGGCTGAATTGCAGGTCCTTCTGACGCCTCGCCTGCCTGGCCTGAGGTGATGTTCTGACGACTGCTTCCTCGCTGAGCAATACAACCTTGATGCCTCGCGTCAAAGTCCAGAATAACTCCAGAACCGAAATGTCAAACGAGATGCTGGTGACGGCCAGCATCACGTCCTGGTCACCTCGACCGGCGCTGCGGTCAATGCCGTCGAAGAAATTGACGACGCTGCGATGAGTGATCATGACGCCCTTGGGCTTGCCCGTTGAACCCGAGGTGTAGATCGTGTAAGCGATGCTTTGGGGGATTGCCCCACTCAGTGGGTTTTCCTCGCTCTCGCGGGCAATGGCGTCCCAGTCAAGGTCAAGACACACCGTCCGGTTCCTCTGTTCCGGCAGCGATCCGAGCAACCGCGATTTTGTAATTAAGGCGGCGGTCTTCGCCTCGGCAAGAATCAGGGCCAGCCGCTCCCCGGGATAGGCCGGATCGAGAGGCACATATGCGGCTCCGGCCTTAAGGACGCCGAACAACCCGACCATCATCTCAAGCGATCGCTCGATCCAGATGCCGACGCGCATTCCGGGCTCAACGCCAAGCGCAAGTAAGTGGTGTGCCAGTTGGTTGGCTCGCCGATTCAGCTCACCGGAGCTCAACTCGGCATCTTCAAAGACGACTGCTATTGCATCCGAAGAACGATCGACCTGTGCCTCGAACAGGTGGTGAATGCATAGATCGCGCGGATAATCCGCCCTGGTCCTGTTCCACTCGTTGAGCATTTGATGGCGCTGCGCTTTCGTCAGCAGCGGCATCTCGGATACATCGAGGTCCGGGTTTGCGATGGCCGCTTCAAGCAGAGTGACGAAATGCTCGGCGAAACGAACGATGGTTCCAGCGTCGAATAGATCTGTGTTGTACTGAAGCGAGGCTTCAAGCTGATCACCGACTTCGGCCATGATCAGCGTTAAATCAAATTGCGCTATCCGCTGGTTGAGCGAAATCGACTCCAGCTCGAGCCCCTGCAAATTGAGGAGCGCGTTTGATTCGCCGAGAGCGAACGATGCGAGGCCGGCTCCTCCGCGCAAGTGCGACCTCTGGAACATGAGCATCGCCTGGAAGACGGAGGACCTGCTCAGATCTCGCACTGGTTGCAGCCGCTCGACCAGGAGAGCAAACGGATAGTCTTGATGCTCAAACGCGCCGAGCGCCGTTTGGCGCACCTGTTGAAGGATCTCTTGACACCGGCGATGGCTCGAAAAGTCAGCTCGCAAGACCACGGGGTTGACGAAGTAGCCGACTAGATTGGCAAGTCCTACCGAGTTTCTTCCCGCGACTGGAGTCCCCACCAGGATCTCTTCTTGGTTCGTCAGGCGATGGAGCAAGATTTGAAAGATCGCGAGGAGCGTCATGTAGATCGTCGCGCCGCTGATTTGGCTGAGATGATTGAGTTGCCGAGTCAGTTCCGCGCTCATGAAAAAATGATGCGACGAGCCCTCATAAGTTTGAATGCGCGGGCGTGGCCTGTCGGTCGGCAGGTTCAACACCGGCAGTCTGCCGCCCAACTGCCTCTGCCAATATGCCGCCAGCCTTTCGCCTTCGGCGCTTGCCAGCATCTCTTCCTGCCGGCGAACGTGGTCCACATAGTCGAGTTGGAGCGGAGCAAGCGATGCCGGAACCCCGTCCTTCTCTTCTCGATAGAGAGCGCCCAATTCATGCGCCAGGATTTCAAGCGACCGGAAGTCGATCATGATGTGATGCACAACCAGTAGTAGGACATGCTCGTCTGCCGAGCGGCGGAAGACCATCACCCTCAACAGTGGCCCTTGCTCCAAATTGAATGGACGATGCGATTCTTCGACAAGCCGCGCATCCAGCGTTGACCGATCCCAGGCCGAGGCATCTTCCTCAACAAAGCAGACTCCCATCTCTTCATGAATTTGTTGAATCGGCGCCCCATCGTTTGTGGTGAAGGTGGTGCGCAATGCAGAGTGCCGAACTACAAGCTTTTGAAAAACTCGCTGCAAAACGGAGGTTTCGATCTCCGTTTTGATCCGAGCGGCGATTGCAATGTGGTAAGCCGCGCTTTGCGGCGCGAGTCGATAGAGGAACCAGAGAGCCTTCTGACCATGCGTCAATCCGGCGGTGATGGAGGACGATTCTCTTTGAGATTGAGCCTTCGCGGCAGCCTGACGTTCCGTCAAGCTCCGGTCCATCGTTTTGCTTGCGATCTGCGCGATGGTCAGGTCTTGCAGAAAAGTGGCCATCGGCAAAGAGACGCCGTAGCGAGCTTCAACTTCGTACATCACCTCAACGGCTGTCAGCGAATCGATCGCGTATCGCGCGATGGGCAGATGCGGATCAACCTCGCACAGCGGCAAGCCAAGCCGGGCTGCCAATTTCGAGACCAACCACCATTCGATCTCCTGAGCATCTTGCGGCGTCCTCGTTGAGTTGTCATTTTGGAATGCGGTCTCAACAGGTCTTGCCGCTCTCCAATCCGCGACCACTTTGAAGTCGCCTGCTAAGAATCTCTCTTTACAGGCAAAGCGCCTGATCTTTCCGCTTGAGGTCTTTGGGACGCTGCCCGGTCTGACCAGTAACAACCCATCGACTTGGATCTCATGCGCCAACGATACTGCTTCACGAATGGCGCGCATGACTTCGTCGGTATCGAGCGATTGGCGACGATCCACTTCCTGAACAACGATCAATCGTTCTTCGCCATCGATCTCGAGTGAGAATGCCGCCCCGCATCCTGGACGCAATGCCGGATGGCTGTTTTGTACGGTGTACTCGATGTCCTGTGGGTAGTGATTGACCCCTCGAATGATGACCAGGTCTTTGAGCCTGCCGGTGACAAACAGCTCTCCGTCTTTGATGAATCCGAGGTCGCCCGTTCGCAAAAATGGTCCCTCGCCCGTCTCACTGAGGCGAGCGCGGAAGATCTCTTCGCTCAGGTCGGGCCTGTTCCAGTACCCTTGGGCAATGCTTGGACTGGAAACCCAAATCTCGCCGATTTCATCTGGCAGACACCGGGCCAGCGATTTGGGATTGACGATCGCCACTTCCTCTGTCGGCAGGATGAGGCCGCAACTGACCAGAGATTTAATGTTGCCTTCACTTTCTCGGATCTCGATGACTTGGCGGTTTTCGAGCGCGCGGGCCTCAACAGTTTTGATGATGGGCGCCTTTCCTTTCTTGCTGCCCGACACCACGAGGGTCGCCTCTGCGAGGCCGTAACAAGAATAGAAAGCCTGGCGGCGGAAGCCACAGGGCTCAAAGGCCGTGACAAACCGGTCGAGGGTGACGTCGCGAATGGGCTCGGAGCCGTTGAACGCCACGCTCCAACTGCTGAGGTCGAGATGGGCCTTTTGCTCGGGACCGATTTTGCGGACGCAGAGATCGTAAGCGAAATTCGGACCGCCACTGATCGTCGCTTTGCGCGAAGAGATGGTCTGAAGCCACCGGGCAGGCTGCTGCAAGAAGCTCATCGGCGACATGAGGGTGCAGGGAAAGCCGCCGGACAACGGCTGAAGCACTCCGCCGATCAGCCCCATATCGTGATAAACCGGCAACCAGCTCACGCAATAACTGCCCTCGTCGTACTCAAAAGCGGAGGCAAGCATGGCCGAATTGTGGAGCAAATTGCTGTGAGTCAGCATCACTCCCTTCGGCTCGCCCGTCGATCCCGAAGTATATTGAAGTAGTGCCAGTGCATCGCCCTTCACATCGGGACGCCGCCAGTCGTCCCCCGATTCCCATTCAAGGCTGCCGGTGTCCAACCATCGCATGGCATTCAATGACGACTCGCCCGAGATGATCGTTTTGATCCTCGCTAGTATTTCTCTCGTCGTGAGCACAAGCGTTGCTTGCGCATCCGATGCCACAGACCTCAGCCTTTCAAGGCTGGCATTGGCCTTCGGCGGATAGATCGGAACTGCAACCGCTCCCGCATATAGACAACCGAAGAAGCCGGCGATGTAATCGAGCCCCGGAGGATAGAGCAAGAGCACACGCCGGCCTGCTGCGCCCCTTTGCTGGAGATCAGCGGCGATGGCTCGCGCCTTTTTATCCAACTCGGAGTAGGTCAGCCTCAATTCTCCCCTCTCGCCATCTTCAAGGAAGGCGAAGGCCAACCTCTCGGGTTGGTACAACGCGCGCGCACGCAAGAGATCAATCAGAGTAGAAGGCTTGCGGCCCGCACCAAATAGATCGTCGAGATTTGCTCTCATGTCGCTTTGTCCGAAGATAGATTGATCAGGCCACTAGACTGCGACTACGCCCATGTCTTTGAGCGAGTGTAAAAACATGACGAGCTCCCTTTCGTCGATGACGTCCCCCAATTCCCGCTGAAGCGTATCGACGATCCGATACAACTGGTGTGTCCCGTTGAGCAGCGGAAGCAGTGCATGGAGGAACGTCACCGCCTCATCCGGCACGGCGCTCTTGAGCAAGGGGAATCCGTTCCAGGCTTCGATCTCTACGACCTTACTCGCCCTGGCTCCGCCGATGGCAAAGAGTTTCTTGTCGCTGATCGAGATCGAGAATCGGTTAGTCAACTTGGGAGCTCTGGAGAGAACGACGTCCCGATTGCCCCTGAAGTATTCCGCGAAGCAGTTCCGGCCTTCGTTCGTCATCGCCTCCATTTTTCTCGCCGCGAAGAACATGTTGCCGTGCTCCGTCGTCACGCTCCAATCAGAGATCTTTGAGAAGTCGAGCAGCTTGCATCGCTGCAGGGAAGAGTCGAGCGCCTCAAACCCATGGCGCTTGAAGTACCAGGGCAAGTCCAGGTGAGTCGGGATATCGTATGCGCTGAGACTTCCCGGCGTGCTGAAATTGATCCAGATGCCGCCGGGAGCAAGCACACGATTGATCTCATCGGCCAGCAGCCCCTGATTAGTGATGATGTTCATCATATATTGCGTAATGACGCAAGAGAGGCTCGACGGAGCAAAAGGCATCCTCGTGATATTGGCCGCCAGCAGCTTGATCCTCTCGGACTTTTCTCTTGGGCCCTGTACTTTGATCTGCCTTTGGATCTTCGGAAACGTCTCGTCGGGTAAGCTCAGGTTCAAAATATACTCTCCGCCATCCAGCAACCGTCTGGCGAAGAGCAAGGTCAGAAGCGACAGATCGAGGCCATAAGAGTCAGAGAAGAACCCCGATAAATTGTCAAGCATGCCGCACGCGCCGCAGCCAAGCACGGCGATCGATTTCCTGTCGCCTCGCGTGTGATCGAGGATCGCGTTGGTCATGAGACCGGTCACCAATTTCGCCTCTTCTGTGTCATACCAGTCTTTGTAGAACCACGGAAGCATCATCTTGAAAGACCAACCGGTATGATAAGAGGTCAGCAGCCCCAGGAACCCCTCCTGCTTTTGCCGCTGCGCCAGGTATTGCGCGACGGGCGCAAAGAATTCTTTGACCAGCTCCTGGTTTGCATACTTTGAGTCATAATCTTTCTTCAGCCGGAAGAGGGCTTCGTCGGATACGGATTCCTCTTCGATCTTGGTCAGCCAATCCTTTCGCCTCTGTAACTCCAATGACCTGTCGGCCACCTGCTGCGCGTGTGAAAGCAACAAGGCCTGAGGATTCAGAACGAGGACCTTGATTCCGGCGATCTCCGGATATTCCGCTCCGCAACACGAGCACTTCGAATTCAGCGAACCGTCTTCGTCGAGCGCCCCCTCGCAAAGCAAACAGCGGTAAATAGATTCCACTTCCGACTTCTTAGCCTGTTCAGCCATGTCATCCTCAAAACCGCATCAACTCTCCGGTTGAGCCGAGAGCCGGCGGATAAAAGCGGCATTGTTCAATAAAGGTAGCTCTACCTTCGGTCGTCATTGGCAGTTTCACCTTCTCATGACGTTAGTTGGTATTGGCTCAACCTCTTCGTCACGTGGTCGGGCCTTGCAGCCGGCAACGCCGAGACTCGCTCGTCCGCATTCGCGACAATCGCCTCAAGCAAGTCCTCGAAATGCGCCGCCAGATCCGCGATCCTCGCTTCGTCAAAAAGATCGGAGTTGTACTCGAAAGAACCGGAGATGCGCTGACCGGCCTCGACCATTTCAAGTGCTAAATCAAACCTGGCCGTTTCGCCTGCCGATGCCGTTAAAGTTGCCGTCACGTCATTCAGTTCAAGCGAGGCTTCGGGAAGCGTCTGAAGCGCGAAGAGTACTTGAAAGAGAGGCGTGCGGCTGGGGTCCGGCGCGAGTTGTAGCGCATCGACCAGTGCTTCAAAGGGTAGATCTTGATAGGTATAAGCTTCTAAGGTTTTCTTCTTAACCCTCCGTAAAAGCTCCGTGAAAGTTGGGTCGCCGGAAAGGTCAGTCCGGATGACCAGGGTGTTGAAGAAGAGGCCAACGAGATCCGCGATCTCTGCCTGACTGCGGTTTGCGATCGGTGTCCCGACAATGATGTCTTCCTGTCCCGTGTAATGGTTGAGCAGCGTTTGAAAGGCGGCCATCAGCGTCATGAACAGCGTTCCACCCTGCTGTCTGCTCAACGTCTTAAGCGAGAAGCTCAAGCTTTGAGAAAGCGTGAATAGATGCCTCTTGCCCCTGTAGGTCTGAAGGGTGGGCCGCGGTCTATCGCTGGGCAAGTCGAGGACCGGCAAAGGAGCAGCCAGTTGCCTGCGCCAATAAGCCAGCTGTTGCTCAAGCCGTTCCGGAGTAAGCCATTGCTGTTGCCAGACGGCGTAGTCGGCATACTGCAAGGCGAGCGGCTTGAGCGGCGAGGGCCGCTCATGGCAGATACTGTTGTAGAGCACAGAGAGTTCCCTCATGAGAATACTCATCGACCAGCCGTCGCTGATGATGTGATGGAGGGTGAAGAGGGCGAAATGATCGGCGGGGCCGAGGCGCAGGAGCGTAGCTCGCATCAACGGCCCATGGCTGAGATTGAATCCTCTTCGCGCCTCGTCTTGGATCAATCGGCGCACCTCCCTTTCTTGACTCGCAACCTCCAGCTCCGCGAGATCAATGAGCGGAAGGAAAACCGGCTCGGCTGATCTGATCACTTGACGGAGGCGTCCACCCAATTCGGCAAAGGTTGTCCGCAGCGATTCGTGCCGCCTCACGAGCTCATTCAAAGCTCGCTCCAGCGCGCTTATCTTGAGAGGACCTCTGAGCTTCACGTTGAATCGCATGTTGTAAGCGGCGAGGCCCGGTTCAAGCCGGTCTAAAAACCACAGCCGCTGTTGAGCGAGAGTGAGCGGCAACTTCGATTCGGATGATGCAGGACGTCTCTCTATCCTGCTCAAGCTCCGCCTTACTCCGGACGCTGCTTCGATCGCTCGGGCGAATTCGGCCAGGACCGGCGCTTCGAAGATCTCGTTCAACCGCAGGCTGACCTGAAAGATCTCACGGATGCGATGGATCATCTGGGTGGCTAGAAGTGAATTGCCGCCGAGAGCAAAGAAATCGTCATCTCGGCCGATCTTGGCGACTCGCAGCGCCTCTGCCCATATTTTGGCCAGTTCCTCTTCCAGAGGCGTGCAGGGCGCCACATAATGTTTAACGAGGGATGAACCGGCGGCGTCAGGCGCGGGCAATGCGCGTCGGTCAACTTTCCCGCTGGAAGATAACGGCAAGCGGTCCATCATCACGAATGCCACCGGAACCATGTATTCCGGCAATCTCTCCCTCACAAACGTCTGCAGTTCATGCGCCGATAACCTGGCTTCGTCGTGAGAGGCGACATAAGCAACCAGCCGCTTTTCACCGGAATCGCCTGCCCACGCCATGACAACCGTTTCTTTGATCGCGTCGTGGGTATTCAAAACAGACTCAATCTCTCCGAGTTCGATTCTGTGCCCGAGGATCTTGATCTGGTGATCCGCTCGCCCGATAAATTCTATCGAGCCGTCATCAAGATAGCGCGCAAGATCGCCTGTCCCGTATAACCGCTCTCCGCCATGCGAGCTAAAGGGATGGGGGATGAATTTTTCGGCTGTCAGACCGGGCCGGTTTAAGTACCCCGGCGCCAGTCCGATGCTACTGAGATAGAGTTCGCCAACCGTGCCGATCGGGACAGGATCGAGATACGAGTCGAGGAGATAAATCTGCGTATTTGAAATGGGGCGACCGATGGGAGGCAACGCCCCTCTCTCATCCCGGCATTCGACAACAGTGCTGGTCGCCACAACTGAACATTCCGTGGGGCCGTAATGATTCCACAATTGAAATTCTTCCGAGTGCGAAGGGGATGCGTGCAGCCTGTCGCCCCCCGTCAAGAGGTACTTCAAGCCGGTCCGGCCCGGCCATGGTAAAGTGAGGAGGTGTTCGGCAAGCGGCGTGGGAAGAAAGCTCATCGTGATCTCATTTTCAATGATCCAATCGCGAAGCAATGGCGGTGACAGCCGCGTTTCGTCATTCACCAGATGAACGCTCGCCCCGGCAACAAGGTAAGGCCACAGCTCCCAGGCGGATGCGTCAAATGCCAAACTGGCCAGGTGGGACGCTCGGTCTTGAGCCGTCACTTGATAAGCACGCAAGTGCCAGAAGACAAGATTCGACAATCCTAAATGAGTAATCTCAACTCCTTTGGGTTTGCCCGTAGAGCCAGAGGTATAGATGACATATGCGAGATTGTTAACGCTCACTTCAACCTGCGGATCACGGCACTCGACAATCTCCTCATGCCGGTCGAGGCTGATCACCTGCAAACCGCCGCACGTGACGGCCCCCGCCAGGCGTTGCTCGGTCAGCAAGACCCCCGCTCCCGAGTCCGCCACCATAAAAGAGAGTCTGTCAGTGGGATGAGAAGGATCAAGCGGCAGATACGCGGCGCCCGTCTTGAGGACGGCGAGCAGGGCGACGACCATCTCGGTGCGACGCGGCAAAAGGACGGCAACAATGGCATCCCTGGAGACGCCCAGCGACAACAAATGATGAGCCAGTCGATTGGCTCTGATATTAAGCTCCTGATAAGAGAGCGCCGATCTGCCGTCGGTGACGGCGATGGCCTGGGACGAGAGACGAACCTGCGATTCGACAAGATGGTGCAAACATAAAGCGGGAAGATCAGAGACCGCGGTCTGGTTCCACTCGACGAGTAGTTGTTCTTCCTCCTCCCTTGAGAGCAAAGTGTTGCGGTAGTTGCCCCGAGGATCTTCAGCCATCTGCGCCAGGGCTCTTTGATAGTATCGACCGAAATGCCCGATCTCTCGCTCGCTCAGTTGCGCCGGGTCGTAATTCAAAGTCATGTGAATTGCGGATGAAGCGGCGTCTACTCTGAACTCGACGACCAGGGTGAGGTTCGTTTTGGCAATGAAATCTCCCTTCACGATCTTGATCCGGCGGTCTTCCTGAATAGCTTGCAGGACATGAAAGTTGACGAAATTGAAGACTGCTTCGAAGAGAGGTTGACCACCAAGTTGCCCTTGAATGCGTGCCAGCGGATATCGCCTGAACCGCAACAGGTCCTGCTCCGCTCTGAACGTCTCACGCGCCAAATCAATCCACGCCCCCTCACGAAGTCTGAGGCGAAACGGCAGAGTATTGAGGAAGAGGCCGAAAACTCGCTCTGCATCTATCTCTTCAGGCCTGCCATTGGAGACGAGGCCGGTCACAACATCCGAGTCCCCGCTTAAAAAGCTCAGCACTCTGAGATGTGCCGCCAGTAAAACCGACTTCAATGGAACGCCGGAGAAGTGGGCGAGAGCTCTTAATCCTTTCGAGATCTCGGGGTCAATCCTCTCGCGTAGCGGTCGAGGCATGGCAGCTCTCGAGCGCGGATGAGATAGACGAGGCACTGTCGTCAATGTCTTGCCGGCCAATCGTTCGTCCCAGTAGCGACGACAATCCTCCGATTTGACGGCCTCTTGTTCCAAACCGACATAGTCTCTGAAGGTGGCGACGGGCCGGGTCAATGAAAACGGCTCGTTGCTCAGCTTCGAATGATAGATTCTAAACAGCTCGACCAGCATCGAAGCAAAGCTCCATCCGTCCAAAATCGCATGATGGAAACTCAGCCCGAGTTGAATGCTCTCTTCGCCGCGCCGAAACACTTTGAAGTTGATCAGCGGCGGGATGCTCCAATCGAAGTCGTGACCTTTCTCCGTTTCGAGCCAATCGGCCAGCGCTCGCTCTTGCGCGTCATCCGTCAGATGACGCAGATCCTTGATGGAGAGAGGTGGGCTGACGGATTTGTGGACCAACTGAAGAGGTTGGCTGTAGCTCGAGAGATCGAACGAGGTGCGCAGCACCGGATGGAAATCCATCAAGTGCTTGATCGCCGTCCGGAAGGCCCCCGCGTCGAAAGGCGTCTGAATCTGAAAGCTGAACAGGTCATGATAGATGCCGCTTCCGGGATTGTACTCGCTATGAAAGAGCATGCCACGTTGGAGGTCGGTCACCGGATAAGCATCTTCTATTTCATGAGGCAAGATCCGCCGGTCCTCATCGGAGATCAAGTCGAATGGCTCCGTCTTCGGCGAAAACTCGCCGAACGAAGCCGTCTCCGCCGCCCCTTGCGCCAATTCGCGGATCGTCTGAAACTGAAAGAGCTGGCTGATTGTGATCGTGATCCCCGCTTTCTGCGCTAGAGAGCAAACCTCGATAGCACGAATCGAATCTCCACCCAGGTCAAAGAAATTGTCATGCACTCCAATCAGATTTAGACCGAGAACCTTTTGCCAGATGACGGCTAAATTTTCTTCGACGCTTGTGCGAGGCGCGACGAAACCGCCGATGATCTCCGTCCGCTCTGCCTCAAGAGAGGGAAGCGCCTGTCGATCTATTTTCCCGTTCGGCGTCAACGGTAGCGCCTCCATCGTCACAAAGACCGTGGGCACCATATATTCGGGCAGATGCTCTTTGAGGAAGGCGCGCATCTCTGCAGGCGCCGGCGTCTCGCCAGGTGCCGGAACGATATAGGCAATGAGGCGTTTATGGTTGGGCCGATCTTCCTGAGCGACGACAATCGACTCACGCAGCGCCGGATGTTGGTTGAGGACCGACATAATTTCCGCCGACTCGATGCGGAATCCACGGATCTTCACCTGATCATCCGAGCGACCGAGGAACTCGATATTCCCATTCTTCAGATAGCGAACCCGGTCGCCAGTCTGATACAACCGCGCTCCTGGCCCGTCGCTGAACGGGTGCGGAATGAACCTCTCGGCCGTCATCTCGGCGCCCTTGTAATAGCCGCGCGCCAACCCATCGCCGCCGAGATAGAGCTCGCCGTAAGCCCCGATGGGAACCGGTTGAAGCCACTCATCTAAAATGTAGATCGTCGTATTTGAAATGGGCCGGCCAATGGAGACGGAGGAACCAATGGGGTCGAGTCCGGTCATTGAGTAGCAACAACTGAAAGTCGTACCTTCAGTCGGACCATAGCCATTGATCAATCGCTTACCGCCATGACGCTCAAGGAACTCCCGCACATGGTGCGCGGACAAAACATCGCCGCCCGCAAGGAGTTGACTGATGGATTCGAGCCCAGCAGGCGCTTCATCTACCATCAAGTGAAAGAGGCCTGCCGTCAGCCACATCGTTGTAACGCCATGAAGCTCAATGGTCTCGACCAGCTCATCAAGCGATGGGGTATGAATGGGCATCAGTACCAACCGTGCCCCGTTCAAAAGGCTGCCCCAGATTTCAAAAGTTGAGGCATCAAACGAAATCGGAGCGAATTGTAGGAATGTTTCCTCCGCCGAAAGATCTACATAGTTGATTTGCTTAACCAGGCGGACCACCGCCCGGTGCGTGGCGCCCACGCCTTTCGGATTTCCAGTGGAGCCGGACGTGTACATGAGATAGGCGAGGTTGTCAGGCGACACGTCGCCGGCAGGATTGTCATCGCTGTGCTGTGCGATGAACTCCCAATCAGAGTCGAGACAGACGACCTGCGTCCACTGACAGGGCAATTTTTCAGCCACGCTCTCTTGAGTGAGAATGACCGACGGTTGCGCGTCTTCGATGAGATAAGCCAGCCGCGCGAGAGGGTAAGAAGGGTCGAGCGGAACATAAACGCCGCCCGCTTTCAAGATCCCCAGGATCCCAATAATCGCCGCGGGCGAACGCTGCATGCAGATGCCGACCGCAGTCTCCAGCCCGATCCCCATCGCTCTCAAATAATGGGCCATCCGATTGGCCTGCCGATTGAGTTCCCGGTAGGTTATTTGTTCGTCTCGGAAAGTCACAGCAATCGTATGAGGTGTCCGGTTGACCTCTGCTTCAAAGAGTTCTCCAATGGACTGAGACCGCGGATAATCGGTGACAGTATCATTCCACTCGATGAGCAATTGGGCGCGTTCCGCTTCACTCAACAAAGACAATGCCGAGAGGCTTTGCGACGGATCTCTCACAATGGCTTCGAGCAGATTCTCAAAGTGAGCCAGCATCCGGTCAATCGTATTTCCGTCGAATAGATCTGTGTTGTACTCGAGCGTGCCGAGCAATCCGTTGCGCGACTCTTCCATCAGAAGCGTCAAATCAAACTTGGCCGTCTCATTGGTCGCCTGGACCGAGTCGAAAGTGAGGCCCGCCAACCGGAGCGATGATTGCGGCGCGTTCTGCAAGACAAAGAGGACCTGGAATAAGGGATTGCGGCTGATGTCGCGTTTGGGCTGGAACTCTTCGACCAATCTTTCAAACGGAACATCTTGATGTGTATAAGCTCCGAGCGCTACTTCGCGGACACGATTCAGCAATTCTCGAAAACCCGGATTGCCCGAGAGGTTCGTTCGCAGCACTCCCATATTGACAAAGAAACCGATCAAATCCTCGGTCTCGATCCGGTTTCGATTGGCGATATCGGTGCCGACAATGATCTCTTCCTGATGTGAGTAGCGATGGAGCAGCAGTTTGAAGCCGGCCATCAACGTCATGAACAATGTCGCATTCTCTTTGCGGCTCAACTTCTTCAGCGATTCCGACAGGCTCATCGGCAGCGCGAATAACCGGCGTGCGCCCCGCGTCGTTTGAACTGCCGGTCTGGGGCGATCAGAAGGCAAGTCGAGGATGGGAAGCGGAGGAGCCAGCTGTCGGCGCCAATATTGCAGTTGTCCTTCGAGCCTCTCCGGCGTCAACCATTGCCGCTGCCAGACAGCATAATCGGCATACTGTAAGGCGAGCGGCTTGAGCGGGGAAGGCTCACCCGCGGAGAAGGCGGCGTACAGCGTCGAGAGTTCCCTGATCAGAATCCCCATCGACCAGCCGTCGCTGATGATGTGATGGAGAGTGAAGAGGGCGAGGTGGTCGGTCGCGGCGAGTCGCAGGAGCGTCGCGCGGAGGAGCGGCCCGGTCTTGAGGTCGAACCCTCGTTGAGCCTCCGCTCCGGCGAGGCTCAACGCCAGGGCGTCTCGCTCCGCCGCCTCCGAGAGATCGATGAGCGGCAGCGGAAGCGTCAGATGAGACGCGACGATCTGCATCGGCTGACCATCGAGGGCGGAGAAGCTCGTCCGCAGGACTTCGTGGCGGTTGATAATCTCGTCGATTGAGCGAGCGAGTGCCGCGAGGTTGAGCGGGCCGGAGAGCCTGAGGGCCGAGGAGATATTGTAGGCGGGAGAAGCTGGATCGAGTTGATCAATGAACCACAGCCTCTGCTGCGCGTACGACAAAGGAATCCTGCCAGTCCGGGTGACGCGCTCGATTGGTCCCAGTAGCTCGGTCTGTTCTTTGCGTTTTTCTTCTTCTATGCATTTGGCCAGCTCCCCCAGGTTTTGAGATTCAAAGATGCTTTTCAGCGGGATCTGAACGCTCAACAGCCTTTGCACGCGCGATATCACCTGAGTAGCTAGAAGCGAGTGGCCCCCCAGTTCGAAGAAGTTATCATTCAAGCCTACATGATCGGCATCGAGCACATCAGCCCAGATCTCTGCAAGAACTTGCGCGACCATCGTGCGCGGCGCCAGGTACTTTTGACTGGCATCGTTCCCGATCTGTTCGGAAACCGGCAGCGCTCTGCGGTCCAGTTTGCCATGTGGCGTCAATGGCAATGAATCGAGCTGAACAAATCGATGCGGCATCATGTAATCGGGCAATAACCCCTTGAGGAACGCCCGCAGTTCGCCGGACGTCACGGCCCGCGTCTCGGCCGTGACCACATAAGCGATCAGATGTTCTGCCCCAGAGCTGTCTGCTCTCGCGACCACTGCGGCTGCTCGCAAAGCTGGATGTTCAAGGAGAGCTGCTTCTATCTCTCCGGGCTCTACCCGAAACCCTCTCACCTTCACCTGGCCATCAACGCGGCCGATGAATTCAAGATTACCCTGGGGCAGATACCGCATGAGATCGCCGGTTCGATAGAGCCTCGAACCCGGCTCGTCGCCGAATGGATTGGGAATGAATCTATCGGCAGTCACCTCGGGACTGTTGATGTAGCCTCTGGCGAGACAATCGCCGCTAATGTGCAATTCACCGGGGATACTCACCGGGACCAGTTGCAGATGGCGATCCAACAGGTGGAGCTTGACGTTATGGAACGGTCGGCCGAGGGGAACAGTCAGCGAAAGGGGACACTCATCATTTTTGCTTAACTCATGGGCGAGCACGCCAATGGTCGCTTCTGTCGGCCCGTACTGATTAATGAGAGAGCATCCACGAGAGAGAGATTCGATCTTCCGCGCCCAGTCGAAGCGTAAAGCCTCTCCGCCGAGGATGAGGCGGCAGCGAGGCATAATCTGCTCCGGATGAGGTTGTTCAAGCAAAGCCGACAGATGTGAAGGCGCGAGCTTGAAATAATCGATCGAATTCCTCGCAAAATATTCATTGAGCAATTGTGGATCGATGGCGCGCTTTTGAGAAATGATGTGTAAGCGACCGCCGAAACACAATGAATAAAAGGTCAGCGTCTTTGAGGCGTCCGTCGCAAGCGATTGAACGAGAGCCGAACTCGCATTCGGCTTCAGATCGAAGCGGCCTCTCATCCCGCTCAGGTAATTGACGACTTGCTTGTGGGCAATCGCCACTCCCTTCGGCTTTCCGGTTGAGCCCGAGGTGAAAATGATGTAAGCGAGCTGATCGGAGATCGAGCGGACGGCAAGACTCTCATCATTATTTAGAGCAATATCATCCCAATCCGAGTCGATCCTGAGGATCCGGTAGGAATGCTCGGGCAACTCCTTGACGGATTCATGCTGCGTAATAACGAGCGAGGCGCAGGCCTCTTCAAGCATGAGGCTCAGACGATGCTTTGGCATGGCTGTGTCGATCGGAACATAACAGGCTCCTGCTTTGAGCACGCCGAGCATGGCTATGATTGATTCTGCCGACCGCTCAAGATAGATCCCGACCGCCGATTCTGCTTCGACTTTCATGCGCCGCAGGCAGCGAGCAAGTTGATTTGCCCGGCGATCTATCTCTCCGTAGGTCAAGAGGCGCTCTTCAAACACAATTGCAATCGCGTCGGGCGTGCGTTTCACTTGAGCTTCGAACAGGCGGTGGAGGCAGACGTCCTGTTGATAGTCCGCCTGCGCGCCGTTCCACGTGATAAGCAATTGCCGCCTTTCCTCACTCGTCAGTAACGGCAATTCAGACAACCGCTTTTCAGGATCTACCACGATGCCTTCAAGAAGTAGCTTGAGGTGTCCCAGCATGCGCTTGACCGAGTCGCCGTCGAATAAGTCGGAGTTGTATCGCAGCGTAGCAATCAACCGCCGATCCGCCTCGACCATAAAGAGTGAGATCTCGAACTTCGCCGCCTCTAAATCGGCCTCCACGGGGCTGATTTTCAGATTGTACAATTCCAATCTCTCGCGGCGCGCCGGTTCATAGACGAACATTACTTGAAATAACGGCGGATGGCTCAAGCTTCTTTCGGGTTGTAGCTCATCAACCAATTTCTCGAAAGGCAGATGTTGGTGCGCTTGCGCCTCCAGCACCAGGCGCTTGACCTGGGTTAAAAGCCCGGCAAAAGTCGAGGCGCCTGAAAAGTCTGTTCTGATCACCATGGTATTGACGAAGAGCCCGATGAGATCTTCGACCTCTCGGCGATCACGGTTGGTAACTGGAGTCCCGACGAGAATGTCTTCCTGCCCTGTGTAACGATAGAGCAACAATTTGAAGCCGGCCATCAACGTCATAAACAACGTTACCCCTTGCCGCTTGCTCAAAACATTGAGCGATTCGGTCAACTCCTCGGAAATCTCTAGAGATTGAGTCGCGCCTCGATAAGAACGGACTGCCGGTCTGGGGCGATCAGAAGGCAAGTCGAGGATGGGAAGCGGAGGAGCCAGCTGTCGGCGCCAATATTGCAGTTGTCCTTCGAGCCTCTCCGGCGTCAACCATTGCCGCTGCCAGACA
>Ga0081539_10001626_pt1 | contig 36835 bp, 28 predicted proteins | sample TabmetS4T2R2_FD_71023 | JGI IMG/M metagenome (GOLD analysis project Ga0081539, IMG submission 71023) | Tabebuia heterophylla rhizosphere microbial communities from the University of Puerto Rico - S4T2R2 | ecosystem: Host-associated > Plants > Roots > Rhizosphere ... | reverse complement strand
CGCCTTCCTGCTCGGCACGGAATTCCGCATCCGCCTCTTCGACCGCAACGGCGCGGAGCGGTGGAACGTCCCTGCTCCCGGCGCGGCGTGGGCGGTCAATATCTCGGCGGACGGGCGGCTCGCGGTCGCCGCTTACGGCGACGGCACGATCCGCTGGTATCGCATGACGGACGGGCGCGAACTGCTCGCCTTCTTCCCGCACAAAGACCGCAAGCGTTGGATTCTCTGGACGCCCACGGGCTACTACGACGCCGCGCCCAACTCAGAAGACCTCATCGGCTGGCACGTCAACAACGGGCGCGACGCGGCGGCAGACTTCTATCCCGCCTCCCGTTTCTTCGAGCAGTTCTACCGCCCCGACCTCATCAGCGAGGTCATCACGCACGCAGAGACCGACCGTGAAGTGCTCGCGCGTCTAGGCGATAAGCCGCGGCTCGACATCTCGACGGGTATCAAACCTCCGCCGCGCGTCGTCTTCTTCTCACCCAAGCCCGACTCGTCCTTCGACACTGAAGATGTGCAGATCGGCTTGCGTGCGCAGGACTTGGGCGGCGGCGTTGACGAGGTGCGTCTCTATCAGAACGGCAAGCTGGTCAGCACAACAACGCGCGGTCTGGATTTGTCTAAAGACATCTATCCGGTGCGTCTGGTCGAAGGCGCAAATCGCTTCAGCGCCGTCGCCTTGAGCAAAGACCGCGTCGAGGGCGAGCGCGCCGAGATAACTTTGACGCTCAAAGGCGTGAAGCAAGAAGTTGATCTCTACTGCATCCTCGTCGGCATCAACCGCTATAAAAATCCCGCGCTCAATCTCAACTTCGCCGAGCCGGACGCCGAAGGCTTGCGCGAGTTTTTCAACACGCCCGCCCTCAAGCGTCTGTTCCGCAACGTCAATATCTACCCGCTCATGAACGAAGCTGCGACCAAGAAGCAGATCGCGGAGACCTTCGCCGAAGTGCAGCGACAGGCTCGCCCGCAAGACACGGTCGTAATCTACATGGCCGGGCACGGCGACGTGTCCGAGAACGAGTGGTATTTCATCCCGCACGATCTGACCACGCCGGAAGATGAAAACGATCTCAAGCAGGGCGCTATCTCAAGCGTGATGCTTCAAGAGATCGTCAAAGGCATGAAGGCGCAAAAGATTCTGGTCATGCTCGATTCGTGCAAGTCGGGCGAAGCCGTGATGAAGTTGCGCGGCTTTGAAGACCGCAAGGCGCTCGTCCAACTCGCGCGCTCAACCGGCACATACATCGCCTCGCCGACGACCGACACGCAACTCGCCTCAGAAGTGAAATCACTAGGTCACGGCGTCTTCACTTACGTCTTGCTGGAAGGTTTGAACGGCAAGGCGGGCAGCGATAGAGTCACCGTCGAGGGACTTATCCAGTACATCAAAAATGCCCTGCCTGATGTCACTACAAAATATCGCGGCGCACCACAGTATCCGGTCAGTCAAGGCTACGGGACAGACTTCCCTCTCGTCTTGCTTGGGGGCGGAAATTAAGAAGACCGGATCACTATTAACATGCTCAACCTTACACGTCTCCGAGCATGTAAAGGTACTGACCAGAGGCCAACAACGCCGACGACCGCGAAGCCCAACACCCTGCCGACTTCCTTATCGCCCTTAAGAAATAGACTGCTACTTTTTCTCTATCGCCTTGCCCGCCTGCTCCTCGACGATGCGCTCAGACGCGACCGTCACCTTGAGCTTTTCCCTTCCGGGCGCTTTGGCGGCCTTGACTTCGATCTTGTGTTTCGCTTTATCGTTCGTCGCGGCTGCGGGGACGTAGCCGACGACGAATGAGAGAAACAGTCTTACAAGTGCGAGCGTGCGTGTGTGAGCGTGCGAGACATTAAAACTCCTACGGTCGGCGAGGTTAGGCGTTTCGCGTTCGCGCGAAGAGACTCGAGTCGTCAAGGCGGCGACGTGCGGCGCGGGCGCGTCTGTGAAGACGGCGTCTGCTCCGAAGGGATGATCGAGTCGTTCTTGTGATACTGCGGGCCGCAGTGGCGGCGCGGCTCGGTGCCGATAACGAAAGTCTTGGTGCGTATCACGGGACAGGTCGGCGCGGCGATGAGTCCCGTGGTCGGGTCTATGTCGAGCGTGACAGTTCCAGTCAGGCGCGTCGAGCCGTCGGGAGCGCTGGCGTCGCGCCCTTCGAGGCCGGGCTTGCGGCGTCCGGCGGGCGTGGGCGTTGTGTCTGGAAGCGGCGGGACTTCGTACTCGCCGGGCGTCGGCTCGGTTTCGGGTGAAGCAGCCGGCTCCGGCTCGCCGGTCGGCTCGGTCGTTTCCTCTTCGGTCGGCACGCTCGGCTGCGTGGGCGCTGTGCCGCGTATGAAGAGTTCCGTTCGCTTGGTCGCGGAGTCGGGCGCGGCGAGAAGTCCCGTATGAGTGTCAATCTCGGCCTGCTCGATGTCGGCGGGCATCTGCCAGTCGCCGCCCCATTCGGGGTGTGCGGCGAGCGCGGCTGCCATGAAGTCAGTCCAGATTGGAAGCGCGGAGTCAGCGCCCGTCATTCCGAGGTCGGAGCCGTCGTCGAAGCCGACGTAGACGACGCACACGAGGTTCGGCGTGAAGCCCGCGAACCAACCGTCGCGCGACGTGCCGGTCTTTCCGGCGACGTTCGCGCGAAAGCCCCGCGCGCGAACCTTCGCAGCCGTGCCGCGATTCACAACGTCCTTCATTATCGAGTCCATGATGAAGGCGATTTGCGGGCGCATGACTTCGTTCTTCTGCGACTGCGGCGCGGCTATCGTCGTCCCGCGCCCCGTCGTGACGCGCGCGATGCCGACGGGCGTCGTGCGTGTTCCCAACTGCGCGAAGGTCGTGTAGGCCGAAGCGACTTGAAGCGGAGTCGCTTCGTTCGTGCCGAGCGCGTGCGCGAGGTAGTTCTGTTTGGGGCGCGGCAGCCCGGCCTTCGCCGCGAGACTCATCACGCGACCGATGGTCACTTCCTGCGCGACCTCGACCGTTACGACGTTGAGGCTTCGCGTTAAGGCGTCGCGCAAGGTCACGGGTTGACGCGAATACTGTTCGCCGAAGTTTCCGGGCGAGTATTCCTGATTGCCGAAGGTGAAGGTCTTCGGCTCGTCCATGAAGACGGTTGCGGCTGTGATGACGCGCGGAATGGGGTCGTAGGCGGTGTTGAGCGCGGCGGCATAGACGAAGGGCTTGAAGACCGAGCCGGGCTGTCGCATCGCGTCGGTCGCGCGGTTGAGTTGACTCTTCTCGTAGTCGCGCCCGCCGACCATCGCAACGATCTCGCCCGTGTCGGCCTTCAACGCGACGAGCGCGGCCTGAAGCGTCCCCGCCGGGAAGCGGCGCGATTGAACTCGGTCGAGCGCGGCGAGTTGTTTGACTACAGCCGCGTAGGCCGCGCGCTGTAAGTCCATGTCAATGGTCGTGTAGATGCGAAGGCGGTCGGCGGCTGAGGTGTCCGGGAGAATGTCGGCGAGTTGCGTCTGCGCGTAGTCAACGAAGTAGGGCGCTTCGGATGCGTCAATGCGTCCGCGCGCGGGAGCGACCTTGACTTCGGAAGCCATCGCGCGCGCGCCCTCGACCTCCGTGATAGCGCCCGCCTCGACCATTGACTGCAAGACCTGATTGCGTCGCTCGAAGGCAACGTCCGGATACTTGTAAGGGTTGTAGCGGTTCGGACTGCGTATGAGTCCGGCGAGAAGGGCGGCTTCGGGAAGCGTGAGCGCGGTCACGTCCTTGTTGAAATAAGCCTCGCTCGCCTCGCCGACGCCTTTGATTGAGAAGCCCGCGCGCTGGCCGAGGTAGATTTCGTTGCAGTAGAGCGCGAAGATTTCCTGCTTCGAGAGGCGCGTCTCAAGAATGATTGACATGTAGGCTTCGGCTATCTTGCGCTTGGGCGAGTATTCGGGCGTGAGGAAAAGGTTCTTGACGAGTTGCTGCGTGATGGATGAGCCGCCCTGCCGCGCGATGGGCGAGTTGGGGTCAATGTCGTAGCGACGGACGGCTGCGCGAAGGATGCCGCGGAAGTTGATGCCGTGGTGGTTGAAGAAGTCGCGGTCTTCCGTGGTGATGATTGCCTTGACGAGCGGGTCGGGGACATCGTTAAAGCCTATAACCTTCCGGCGCTCGCGCTGCGGCCCTGAGACTGAACTGATGACTTCTGGTTCGAGCCAAGCCGACTGAAGTTTGGCGTTGCCACTGTCGAGGTCGTTGATGGCGGCGACGGTTTTTCCGCCGCGCCCGAACTGCACGCGGACGTGCGGAAACTGCGGTCGCCCGTCAATCAACGAGTCTTTGCTCGGCTCAATCTCAAGCGATGCGCCGTCGGCGGCATAACGACCGCGCGCGCTGTCGGCCTGCTGCGCTTTCTCTACATAGCCCGCGCGCTTCAACCTCGCCACAACGTCGTCAATCGAAATCTGGTCGCCCGTTCGTATCTGCCGCGGCGCGGCGTAAATCCCGGCGCTGCGCGTGAAGACTTCGCCCCGGAGCAGGCGGTCAATGCGCTGCGAGAAGACGTTGTAGTAATAGACGAGTACGGCGACCGCGACGGCTGTGAGTAAAAGGACGGGGATGACGACGACGGGCCGCGTCAGACGCCGAAGCCAGCGCCGCCAGAAGGATTCGGGCGGCTCGTCGAACCTGACGACGCGTGCCCCGCGCGGCTTCTTTCGCACGGCGGGGGGAACTATGTCTTTAGGCGGATGACGCAAAGCCATCTTGTCGTGAATAGTAAATCGTAAATCGTGAATAGTAAATCGCGTTCTTGAAAGACGCCGGGTCGTCCGCATGAGTTAACGTCCGCGCTCGATTTACGGTTCACGATTTACGATTCACGATATTGACACTCTCCTTACCTTTAGCTAACGTGGCGCGTTAGTTTCGATAACAAGAGTTTTGATGCCGCTCGTTCGGCGCACGGTTCGATGCCCCCCGTCACAAACCTTCCGCAGAGGTTGAGGTCGCGCGCGCGCCTGTTCAACTCGCTCGCGGCGCTCGCGTGCGTCATCGCGTTCGGCACGCTCGGCTTCAGTCTCCTCGAAGGCTGGTCGCTCCTCGACAGCCTCTACATGAGCGTGATGACGGTGACGACGGTCGGCTACGGCCCGCCCGTCCCGCTCAACGCAGCCGGGCGCAACTTCGCAATCTTCTTCATGGTGGTCGGCGTGGGCACGGCGGGCTACCTTCTTTCGTCAGCAGTTCAAGCGCTCGTACGCTCCGAGATTCTGGCGACCTACGGCGAGCGGCGCAGGCAACGCGAGATGAGCAAACTCAAAGACCACTACATCATCTGCGGCGCGGGGCGCGTAGGCTCGCGCATCATGCGCGAGATGCTTCGCACGGGCGTCCCCTTCGTCGCCATTGAGGGCGACGAGCAGACCGCCTCCGAACTCGAACTCCCCGGCGCGCCCCTCCTTGTGCGCGACGCGACGCTCGACGAAACACTCATCGAAGCCGGCGTCGAACGCGCGCGCGGACTCGCCGCTTGCCTGCCCGACGACGCCAGCAACCTTTATGTAGTGCTCACCGCGCGCACGCTCAACCCGAACCTTCACATCGTCGCGCGCGCCGTCGAAGAGCCAGCCGAGCCGAAACTGATACGCGCGGGTGCAAACCGCGTCATCTCGCCGACGATAATCGGCAGCCACCGCATGGCGACCGCGCTCTTGAAGCCCGCCGTCGCCGACTTCATGGACTCAATCGCCGCCGACACGCTCGACCTAGCCTTCGAGGAAGTCTCCATCGCGCACGACTCTCTGCTCGCCGGGCGTAAGTTGAAGGACACGACGATTCGCTCCGAACTCGACATCGCCGTCGTCGCCATACGACGCACCGGCGGCGGCCAGATGCTCTTCAATCCTTCGGGCGACACGCAGATTGAAGCGGGCGACCTTCTCATCAGCATCGGACGCGCCGAGTCGCTCGCCGAACTCACGGCGCTCGCGCGCGGCCTGCGAAAGTGAAGGGTACAGTACCGCGAGCGGAAGCCTCGCGGGCGATGGTTACAGTACCGCGAGCGGTAGCGAGCGGGTACGCGTGATAACGCAAGCCCACGTGTTGCTACTTAGACCCGCGAGGCTTCCGCTCGCGGTACTGTACCTTGGCCACGCAACTTATTGCCGCAGTTTTGAATTTCCGACTTTGGCACTACAATCGAAGGCGTGAGACAGACTCTTCGGCCCGAAAAGATTGAGCGCGTCGTCGTGCGCGGCGCAAACTGGGTCGGCGACGCGGTGATGACCGTGGCCGCGCTCAGAGAGCTTCGACGCGTTCTGCCGCGCGCGCACATAACGCTCGCAACTAGGGCGTGGGCCGTAGGCGTCTTCGAGGGCGCGGACTTTCTCGACGAACTCATGGTCGTGGGCGAAACGCGCGGGTTGCGCGCGGTCTTACGGGAGGCGCGCGAGTGGCGCGCGCGTCGGTTCGACTTGGGCCTACTCTTCCCGAACGCGTTCGCGCCCGCGCTCACGGCCTTTCTCGCGCGCGTCCCTTCGCGCGTCGGCTACGCCGCGCAGCATCGCGGCGCGCTACTCACACACCCGCTCGCAGTTCCCGGTTGGCGCGGGCGTCGTCACGAAGTTTTTTACTACCTCAACATCGTCGCCGAACTCGAACGAATGCTTCGCGGCTCTACGACGATTGAGACGAACGAAGCGACAGTTGAAACGAATGAAGCGACGGTTGGGACGGACGCGGCGATTGTTGAGACAAGCGCGCCGAGCTTCGAGAAAGATACATCGTCGTTCGCTTCAGTCGCGTCGCAGACGACGAACGGGCCGCAAGTCGCGCTCTCGGTCGGCGAACGACGCAGGCTCGACGCGCGCGCGCTTCTAAGCGCGGAAGGCTTTCGTTCAGAACGCGCGCTCGTCGCGCTCTGCCCCGGCTCGACGAACAGTCGCGCGAAGCGTTGGCCCGTCGAACGTTTCGCCGCGCTCGCCGACATGCTTATTGAAGAAGCGGGCGCTCAAGTTGCGCTCATCGGCGCGTCTGAAGAGACGGAGGTTTCGGAAGAAGTCGCGCGCCGTATGCGCGCGCGTCCGATTTTTCTGACGGGCAAGACAGACCTTTCCATGACGGCAGCCGTGTTGAGCGCCGCAGACCTTCTCGTTACGAACGACACAGGCCCGGCGCACGTCGCGGCGGCAGTCGGCTGTCCGGTCGTCGTCGTCTTCGGGCCGACGAACCCTGTGACTACGCGCCCATTCTCCGCGCTCGCAACGGTCGTACGACGCCCGCCCGAATGCGCGCCGTGCATGTTGCGCGACTGCCCGATTGACCATCGCTGCATGACCGCGATCTCCGCGGACGAAGTTTTCGCGCACGCGCGACGCGCGCTCGAAGCGCGCCGCGGGTTGGAGGTCGCGCGATGAGCGCGCCGCGTCGAGCGGTCTTCATAGACCGCGACGGAACGATCTCCGAAGAGGTCGGCTACGTCAACCACCCTTCGCGCTATCGCGTCTTCCCCTTCGCGGCGGAGGCCGTGCGCGCTTTGAACGACGCGGGCTGGCTCGCCATACTCGTCACGAATCAAGCGGGCGTCGCGCGCGGCTACTTCAAGGAGGAGTTGATCGGCGAGGTTCACAAAATCCTTCAGGACGAACTCGCGCGCGACGGCGCGCGCCTCGACGCGATCTACTACTGCCCGCATCATCCGTCGGTCGGCGAGCCGCCCTACCGACTCGACTGCGACTGCCGCAAGCCGAAGCCCGGACTGATTCTTCGCGCGGCGCGAGATTTCCGGCTCGACCTCGCGCGCTGTTGGATGGTCGGCGACCGCTACGGCGACTCGGAACTCGCGCGCAACGCGGGCACGCGCTCCGCCTTCGTGCTCACCGGCTACGGACGCGGCGAACTTGAACACCAGAGCCACGGCTGGCGTAAGCGGCCCGACATCGTCGCCGAAAATTTGCTCGAAGCGGTAAAAAAAATAGTGATGAGTGATGAATGATGAGTGATGAATTAAACCGGCAACTCGGTTTTAATTCATCATTCATCACTCATCACTCATCATTTCATCGCTTATGGTGAGTGATAATCAGAAAGTTTTGAAGGAGCGTCTCGCCGCTTTGGCCGGCGAGTTTGCGCGGCGTCGCGTGTTGGTCGTGGGCGACGTTGTGGCCGACCAGTTCGTTTTCGGCGAGATAAGCCGCGTCTCGCGCGAAGCGCCCGTGCTGATTCTGCGCCACGAGCGCACCGAGACCGTTCCGGGCGGCGCGGCCAACTGCGCGATGAACGTCGCCGCGCTCGGCGCGCATGTCGAACTCGTCGGCGTCGCCGGCGACGACGAGCCGGGGCGCGAGCTTCTGCGAAAGCTGAAGGAGGCGGGCGTTGACTGCGGCGGCGTTGTCGTCGCGCCTCATGTTCGCACGACGACGAAGCAGCGCGTGCTCGCGGGCCACGCTCATTCGCCGCGTCAACAGGTGATTCGCCTCGACTACGAGAGCGAGCCGCTCGCGGACGCCGCCGTGGTCGAAGAGATTGTCCGAAACGTTCGCGCGCGTTTTGAGGAACGCGACGCGGTCATCGTCTCCGATTACAATTACGGCGTTGCGTGCGTGGAGACGTTGGACGCGTTGCGCTCAAGCGCAGCGAAGGGCGTGAGGCTCGTTCTCGCCGACTCGCGTTTCCGTCTTTCCGAGTTTTCTGGTTTCACAACGGCTACGCCGAACGAGGACGAGGTCGAGCACGTCGCCGGAAAGCGCATTGAGACCGAAGGCGAGTTGGAGACGGAAGGCGCGCGTTTGCGCGAGCGTCTGGGTTTCGAGGCGCTGCTCGTCACGCGCGGCAAGCACGGTATGATGCTCGTCGAGCGCGGCAAGCGTCCCTTGCATCTTCCTGCGGTCGGCTCGCACGACGCCGTTGACGTGACGGGCGCGGGCGACACCGTGATCGCCACATACGCGCTCGCGCTCGCCTCCGGCTCAACTTTCGCCGACGCCGCGCGGCTCGCCAATCACGCGGGAGGTCTAGTCGTCCTCAAGCGCGGCACGGCAACGGTCGCGCCGCAAGAGATTCTCGCGTCGGTGCAAGACAACTGCTGACGCCGACGGTAGAAAATGCTGGTATGACTTTGAGCGACGAACAACAGAAGGGCGACGCCGCGTCGCGCGTGCTCGAACGCAATCGTCTGATTGCGCGCGTGGCGATTGCGCGGAAGAACGGTGCGCGCGTCGTCTTCGCCAACGGGTGCTTCGATATTTTGCACGTCGGGCACGTTCGTTACCTCGAAGCGGCGCGGCAGTTGGGCGACGTGCTGGTCGTAGGCATTAACGACGACGAGCAGGTGCGGCGTCTGAAGGGCGAGGGCCGCCCCGTAGTCCCTGCGCGCGAGCGCGCCGAGTTGGTCGCATCTTTGCGCGCGGTCTCTTACGTCACGATCTTTCACGAGCCGACCGTGACCGAACTTCTGTTTGCGCTGCGGCCAGACATACACGCCAAGGGAACGGACTACACCGAAGAGACCGTGCCCGAACGCGATGTGGTACGATCCTACGGCGGTCGCGTCCGCATAGTCGGCGACCCGAAGGATCATTCGAGCACGGAAATGTTGAAGCGGGTGTCGGGTGTCGGGTGTCAGGTGTCGGATGAGTTATCCACCCCTGACACCTGACACCCGACACCCGACACCTGTATGCGGATTCTAATCGTCAGGCTCGGAAGCATCGGCGACATCGTGCACGCTCTGCCGGCGGCAGCGGCGATACGGCGGGCGCTTCCGCGCGCCCGTATTTCGTGGGTCGTGGAGCGCGCGTCGGCTGAAATTTTGAGGGACAACCCGCTTTTAGAAACCCTCATCGAAGTGGACACGAAGGCGCTGAGGCGCTGGCCGATGTCTGGGGAGACGCTGCCGGCAACGCGCCGGCAGTTGCGTCGGTTACGCGCCTCGCCCTTCGACCTAGCCATAGATTTTCAGGGACTACTCAAATCAGCTTTAATCGCCCGGCTCTCAGGCGCGCGTCGCCGTGTGGGCTTCGGGCGCGCACACTTGCGCGAACCCGCGAGCCGATTCCTTCTGACCGAACGCGTTGACGTTCCCGCGCGCACAAACGTCGTACGCAAAAACCTCGCGCTCGCGGCGGGCGCGCTCGGCATTGCCGTTCCGACCGACGCCGCCGATTTCGAGTTTCCCGTCGGCGTCTCGCGCGAGCATGAAGGCGAGGCTGAAGAAATCGCGCGGCGCGCGTGTGGAAAGTTTGCGATTTTGAATCCGGGCGGCGGCTGGCCGACGAAACTCTGGGACGCGGAACGCTTCGGCGCGCTGGCCGACAGGCTTCTCGAGGACTTCGGGCTGCGTTCGGTCGTGACGCACGGGCCGGGCGAGCGCGAGTTGGCGGAGCGCGTCGCGGCGTCGAGTCGCGCGGGCGCGGTTTTGATTTCGAGTCTGACGCTCAAAGGTTTCTACGCGCTCGCGCGCCGCGCGTCAGTCTATGTCGGCGGAGACACAGGGCCGACGCACTTGGCGGTTGCGGCGGGCGCGCCCGTCGTCGGTCTGTTCGGGCCGACCGAGTGGTGGCGAAACGGCTCGCCCCGCGAGGACGACATCTGCGTCGAGCGAACGGACATTGATTGCCGCGTTGACTGTCATCGTCGCTCATGCTCCGTTTGGGTCTGCATGGACATCGGCGTGGAGCGCGTGGCCGCCGCGGTCGGAGAGAGACTGAGGCGCGTGGAAGTTTTGATGAAGGCATCCGGGTCGAAAGCGAGTTCGGAAGGGGCGGAGGCGTTCGAGGTTGACGCGAGTTCGGATGCGGTCGAGGTGAACGCAGGTGGCGCGTAGGGGCGGGACGTGGGTTCAGCGTTGGCGCGTGCCGCTCGGGTTCGTGTTGGCGGGAGTCTTTCTGTTGCTCGCGCGGCCACGGCCTCTGACGCTCGCCGTCGGCGGCGCGGTCGCCGTCGCCGGACTCGCGCTGCGCGCTTGGGCTTCGGGCCACATACGCAAGAACTCGCGGCTGGCCATCTCCGGCCCTTACGCGCACACGCGAAACCCGCTCTACCTCGGCAGTTTCATTCTCGGCATCGGTTGCACGATTGCGGCGTCGTCGGGCGTGTGGCTTTTTCTCGTGCTCGCCGCGCTTTTCGCAACGCTCTTTCTTGGCATCTACTTGCCCGTGATGCGCGTCGAAGCTTCGACGCTCGCCGCGCTTTTCGGCGAAGAGTACGAGCGTTACGCAGAGTCAGTCCCGCTTATCTTTCCCAGACTTACAGCTTACAGGCCCGCGGGCGTTGCCGCGGAGAAGTTTGATGCGAGTCTATATTTGCGCTACCGCGAGTACAGGGCCGCGCTCGGTTTGCTTGTGGCATGGGGCGTGCTTGTGCTGAAGGCAGTTCTGGCCGTCTGACCGGAAAAATTAACGAAAAGAAGGGTTTTACGGATGTCTCCTCGTAAATTTTTCAAACACATCGCGCCGGCGCTGCTTTTCGCAGTTGTACTCTCTTCAATCGCACTCGCGAAAGACACGCCCAAAGAACGTACACAGCCGCCGGCGATGCCCTTCGCGTCTTCCGAGCAGTTAACCTACGAAGGCGAGTTCACGAAACTACTTTTGCGCGGCATCACGATAGCCGAACTGAAACTCAAAGCCGTCCGCCCGCCCGCCGCGACTTCAGACGTGCAAGGCGAAGGCGACTCTCAGGCCGCGAGCGTCGCGCAGCCTTTAGTGCTCACGACCGACGTTGTGTCGAAAGGATTTTTCAGCAAACTCTTCGGCGTCAACTTCCGCTTCCACGCCGAATCGCAAGTGGAGCCGAACGCTTTCTACGCGCTTCGCACGAACAAGTTGGACGAACAGGGTAAGCGCGTCCGACAGAGCGAGGCCGTGTTCGATCAAGACGCGCGCAAGGTCGAATACACGGAGCGCGACCCGAACAACGTCTCTCAGCCGCCGCGCGTGATCACAGCCGCGCTCGAAGGCCCAACGCAAGACATCGTCTCCGCAATCTACTTCCTACGCACGCAGCCCTTAACGCCCGGCCAAACATTCAACATCGCCATCAGCGATTCGGGCCGCGTCTTCCAAGTTCCCGCGAGCGTCTTCGCGGAGAAGAAACAGATGAAGAGCGTTCTCGGCAAGGTCTCCGTGGTGCGCGTCGAGGTCGAACTGTTCGGGCCGGGCCGCCCCGTCGAGAATGGCAAAGGCAAGATGAACATCTGGGTTACGAGCGACGAGCGTCACATTCCAATCAAAGCGCGTCTCTCGAACGACATGGGTCAACTCGACCTCACGCTCAAAAGCATAGAGCGCGACGCGGCGCAGTGAGTCTCGGATTCATACTGTCATACGAGGCGTGGACGCGCTGTCGCCCGCGCCTTTTCCTTTTAGAACGCCGTCCGCCGCAACATATAATTTGACTCTCGCGCGAATCGTGGTAGCTTTGAGTCCGTCTTTCCGAGATGACGACGGAGCAGCCCCAATGACGATTGCGCTGGTCGTTCACGGCCACTTCTATCAGCCGCCGCGCGAAAACCCTTGGACTGACCTGATTGACCGCGAGCCGGGCGCGCATCCCTTCCACGACTGGAACGAACGCATCAACGCCGAATGCTACCGTCCGAACGCGTTTGCGCGCATCACGGACAGTCGCGGGCGGGTCGAGCGCATCGTCAACAACTACGCCCGCCTCAGTTTCAACTTCGGCCCGACCCTCCTCGCTTGGCTCGAACGAAACGCGCCCGACACATACACGCGCGTCCTCGAAGCCGACCGCGAAAGCGCGCGACTTCTGAGCGGCCACGGCAACGCAATCGCGCAAGGCTTCCACCACGCGATTCTCCCTCTTTGCAACGAGCGCGACCGGCGCACGCAGGTTCGTTGGGGCTTGACGGACTTTCGCCTACGCTTCCGACGCGAGGCCGAATCGCTCTGGCTTCCCGAAACCGCCTGCGACGATGCGACGCTCGAAACGCTCATCGAAGAAGGCTTGCGCTTCGTCGTCCTCGCGCCCACGCAGGCCGGGCGCGTCCGCCCCGCCGGCTCAAGCCACTGGCAGGCGGTCTCCGAGTCAACTCTCAACACCACCGTCCCCTACAAATATTTTCACCGCGACGGCTCAGGCCGCTCGCTCGCGGTCTTCTTCTACGACGGACAACTCGCGCGCGGCATAGCCTTCGAGAACCTTCTCGCGTCGAGCCACGCGCTCCTCTCAGCGTGCGAGCGCGCGGCGGCGCGGCCCGGCGCGCAGATCGTGAGCGTCGCCACGGACGGCGAGAGTTACGGCCATCACTTCCGTTGGGGCGACCGCTGCATCGCCTACGCGCTCTACACGGAGGCCGCGCGTCGCGGATTTCGCGTCACAAACTACGGCGAGTTTCTCGACGAGCACGAACCCGTGTTTGAAGTCCAAATCAAACAGACGACGAGCAGCGCCGTCGCGCACGAAAGCTCGTCGAACGGCGACGGCGCGCACGCAAGCGAGAACGGAAACGGCGCGCACGCCGCCGAGTCGCGGTTCGCTGGCACATCTTGGAGTTGTCCGCACGGCGTCGAGCGTTGGGCGCGCGACTGCGGCTGCCACGCGGGCGCGCCCGAAGGTTGGAATCAGCGTTGGCGCGCTCCGTTGCGCGCCGCGCTCGACCTTTTGCGAGACGACCTCGCGCCGAAGTTCGAGTCGGCGGCGGGCGAACTGCTGCGCGATCCTTGGGAGGCGCGCGATGAGTACGTCGAACTTCTCGTTGACCGGAGCAAGACGCGCGAAGAGTTCTTCAGTCGCCACGCGTCGCGCGCGCTCACGCGCGACGAAGAGGTTCGCGCGCTCTCGCTCCTCGAATCGCAGCGCGCGGCGCTCACGATGTACGCGAGTTGCGGCTGGTTCTTCAACGACGTTTCCGGCATCGAGACGCTTCAGACCTTGCGTTACGCCGGACGCTTCATCGAGACGGCTGCCGAACTCGGCCTCGACCCGCCGCGCGACGCCTTCCTCGAACAACTCTCCGAAGCCAAGAGCAACATAAGCGACAACGGAAGCGGCGCGGACATCTTCTCGCGCACCGTCGAACGCTCGCGCGTCACGCCCGAGCGCGTCGCCGCGCACGTTGCCATCTGCAACCTCATCGAGACGGAAGGGAGTTCAGCCGTCTGCGAGTCGTCGGGCTACGCTTACCGGAAGCGCGACTTGCTTGTGCGCCGCCACGGTCGCGTCACGCTCGCCACTGCGCGCCTCTCGCTCGAAGATACGGCGACGGGGCGCGAGCGCGAGTTTGCGCTTGCCGCGTTGCACTTCGGCGACATTGATTACTACTGCGCGCTCCGACCGTTTGAAGACGCCGTCGAGTTTGAGGCCGCCTCGGAGCGACTCTGGTCGCAGCTTCGCACGGCCTCGCTTCAAGACATCTTGAGCGCCGCGCGCGACGAGTTTGGCCCAACAGTGTTCGACGTGAAGGCGCTTCTGCCGCAGGGCCACGGACACCTTTCGCGTTGCGTCTTCGGAAGAATCACGCGCCGCTTCCGAGAAGAGTACGAGCATCTTTACGAGGAGCATCGCCGCGTCGTCGAGCGGCTTCAGGAGATTGGTTTTAGCCCGCCGCCCGAACTGCGTCTCGCCGCCGAGATGACGCTGAGCCGCAGGCTCGAAGTCGAACTGCGCGAGCAAAGAAGAAGCGGCGGCGACTACCGGCTCGCCGTCGAGATTGCGCGCGAGTCCGCGCGCCACGGCTACCGCATTGATCGAACGTCCGTCACTTCGGTCTTCGAGGAGACGATGACGGAGGCCGCGCGCCTCGCCGTCCGCCATCCGGCGCGCGAGAACATCGCCGCGTGCCGCGCGCTCATCGCGCTCGGACACGAACTCGGCCTCGAAGCGAACCTTGAGCGCGCGCAGGAGACAATCTACGAGGCCGTGCGCGCGGGCGACGCGCTCTCCGACGAGATGCGCGAATTCGCCCTCGCACTCTCGCTCGCGCCCGCCGCGCTCGAAGCGGAGACGGTTAAGACGGACGCGCGAACAGTCGAGCCGATTTTGGATTTTGGATTTTAGATTTTGGATTGACGACTGATGAGAGGCACGCTGTCTCTCATCAATCTTTTTCGAGACGACACACGCGCACGCTTGATTGAAAACAGCGTCGCCTTCATCAATCCAAAATCCAAAATCTAAAATCCAAAATCCCGAAGGGAGATTGATGTCGAACAAACAGGGCGCGTCAAAGAGAATGAGCGACGCGGCGCAACCGAGTGTCCGCCGCGCGGAGCTTGAACGACTCCTCTCCGTGCTCTCGCCAGACCCGCACGCAATCCTCGGCGCACACCCCACGCCGCGCGGCGTCGTCGTACGCGCCTTCCGCCCCGACGCGGAGCGAGTCGAACTCATCATCGAAGGCGAGGGCTTGCGCGCGATGTCGAAAGTGCACGCGGCTGGTGTCTTCGAGCTTCTACTCGAAGACCGCGCGCAACTCTTTCCCTATGTCCTGCGCGTCCATTACCCCGGCGGCAAGTCCTTCTCGATGCGCGACGCATACGCCTTCATGCCCACGCTCGGCTCTTTCGACGAACACCTCTTCAACGAAGGCCGCCACTTGCGCCTGTACGAAAAGCTCGGCGCGCACGTGCAGGACTTGGGCGGCGTGCGCGGCGTCTCGTTCGCCGTCTGGGCGCCGCACGCCGAGGGCCTCAGCGTCGTCGGCGACTTCAACAACTGGGACGGGCGTCTTCATCAGATGCGCCGGCTCGGCGTCTCCGGCATCTGGGAGATTTTCGTCCCCGACCTGCGGCCCGGCGCGCTCTACAAGTTTGAGATTCATCGTCGCAACGCGCTTCCCTTCCTCAAGGCAGACCCCTACGCGCTCTACACGGAAGTGCCGCCCGCAACCTCTTCGATAGTCTTCGAGCCAACCTACAAATTCACCGACGACGATTGGATGTGGTATCGCGCCGAGCAAGACCACTACCGCACGCCGCTCAACATCTACGAAGTCCACCTCGGCTCTTGGCGTCGCGTCGTAGAGGAGAACAACCGCTCGTTCACATACCGCGAGACCGCGCCCGCGCTCGCCGCCTACTGCCGCGAGATGGGTTTCACGCACGTCGAGTTTCTCCCGCTCAAAGGCCATCCATACGGAGGCTCTTGGGGCTATCAGGTCGCAAACTACTACGCGCCCACCGCGCGCTACGGCACGCCCGACGACTTTCGCTTCCTCATAGACCACCTCCACCGAAACGGCATCGGCGTAATCATGGACTGGGTGCCCGCGCACTTTCCGAAAGACTCTTGGGCCTTGGGACGTTTCGACGGCTCCGCCCTTTATGAGCACGCCGACCCGCGCCTCGGCGAGCACCCCGACTGGGGAACTTTCATCTTCAACTACGGGCGCAACGAAGTACGCAACTTCCTCATCGCCAACGCGCTCTTCTGGCTGCGCGAGTGTCATATTGACGGACTGCGCGTTGACGCCGTTGCCTCGATGCTCTACCTCGACTACAGCCGTTCGGAAGGACGCTGGATTCCCAACAAGTTCGGCGGGCGCGAAAATCTCGAAGCCATTGATTTCATACGCGAGCTGAACACGGTCGTCCACCGCGAAGTGCCCGGCGCGTTGATGATTGCCGAAGAGTCAACCTCTTGGCCGCTCGTCACGAAGGGCGTTGACCAGCGCGGACTCGGCTTCGACTTCAAATGGAACATGGGCTGGATGCACGACACGCTCAAATATTTCGAGCGCGACCCCTTCGTACGTCGCTACTTCCACAACAACCTCACCTTCGGACTCACCTACGCTTGGAGCGAAAACTTCATCCTTCCCTTCTCGCACGACGAAGTCGTACACATGAAGGGTTCGATGCTCAACAAGATGCACGGCACGCGCCCGCAAAGGTTCGCAAACCTTCGCGCGCTCTACGCGTACATGTGGGCGCACCCCGGCAAGAAGCTCCTCTTCATGGGCGGCGAACTCGGACAGTGGCGCGAGTGGAGCGACGACCAGAGCCTCGACTGGCACTTGCTCGACGAAGACGACCACCGCGGCGTGCGCCAACTCGTCGGCGACCTCAATAAACTTCTCACTCAACACCCCGCGCTCTACGAACTCGACGTTGAGCCGCGCGGCTTCCGTTGGATTGACGTTGACAACGCACTTGAAAACACCGTCGCCTTCATGCGCTTCTCTTCGACGGGCGACACCGTCGTCTGCGTCTGCAACTTCAGCGCCGCCCCGCGCCAAGGCTACCGCCTCGGACTTCCGCGCCGCGGGACGTATCAACCGATTCTCAACACCGATTCGGTCTACTACGGCGGCACGGACGCGCTCCCCGTCAACCCCTTCGACGCCGAAGAACAGCCTTGGCACAACCTTCCCCGCTCCGCCGCGCTCGACCTTCCGCCGCTCTCGGCCCTCTGGTTCGTCGCGCCCCCGGAAGAGACCGGCAACAATAATTCCGCGACGCACAACAGCGCCGCATCCACCGTTGAAGACGGCCCCGCGCCCGTCGTCGCGCCGCGCAAGACGACTCGAAAAAGGGTCGCCGCCGCGAAGAAAACGTCGAAGCGCGCCCCGCGCAAGAAGAAAGAATGAGACGCCGCGCCGACACCTCAACGAGAGACCCGCTCATCATCGGCCACCGGGGCGCGTCGGCCTACGCGCCCGAAAACACGTTTGCCTCCTTCGACCTCGCGATTGAAGAAGGCGCTGACGGCATCGAGTTCGACGTTCGCCTCGCCAGCGATGGCGTGCCCGTCTGCATACACGACTCGGCGTTGATGCGAACCGTGCTGATTTACGGCAACGTCGAGTCGCATCCGTCCGACGTGGTCTCGAAGTTCTACTGCGGCGAATGGTTCAACGCACGCTACCCTCGGCACGCGCGCGACTCGTTCGTGTGGGAACAAATCCCCACACTCGCGGAGGTCTTCGAGCGTTACGGCGCGCACCAACTCTACGTCGAGATGAAGTGCGAAGACGTTTCGCGCCGCGCCGCGATTGCGCGCGCCGTTGTCGCCGCGGTGCGCGAACACAAACTCTCCGAACGCATCGTCGTTAAGAGCTTCGAGCACGATTCCATCGCGGAGGTCAAACGTCTCGCGCCCGAAATACGCACGGCAGCTCTCTTCGGTCGCAGTTGGCCGCGCCCGCTCGTCCCGACGGCGAAGATAATCGCCGAGGCCGCCGCCTGCGGCGCGGACGAAATCTCCCTCCACCGCTCGCTCCTGCGAAAGGCGACGGTCGAGGCCGCGCACCGTCGCGGCTTCGAGGTCGTCGTCTGGACTGCGAACTCGTCAGTCCTTCTGCGCCGCGCGGTCGCGTTGAACCTGCGCGCGGTCATCACAGACCACCCGCGCTACCTGAAGACCGTGCTCACCAAGAAGCTACGCCCGCGCGAATCATCCGAAGCCAAACTTCCATGAAGCACGCCGACGAAGCCTCCGACAAAATCTTCTCGCGCCCGCCGCACTTCTCCCTACACTACCGCGCGGGCCGTCGCCTCCGTTTCTCAAACGCCGGGCGCACAGACTACGCCGCGCTCCTCCTCCTCAAGGGCCGCATGCGCTGGCGCGTCGAACAGAATGAGGGCGAAGTCGCCGAAGGAGACGCGCTCTTGGTCGCGCCGGGCGACGCGCTCAACGCGACAAGCGCGAACAGCGTCGCCTTCATGCTCATCACGCTCTCTTCCGTCTTCGTCCTCGACTGCGCCGCGCGCGCTCGCCTGACGCGCTCCGACTCCGTAGTCGCGTTCCGCGCGAACGCCGTCGAACGCGACGAACGTCTCGCGCGTCTCGCGCGCGACCTCGCCGAAGAGCTACGGGAAGAGGACGCGGGTCAGGAGTTGATTGTCGCCGCGCTCGTCGAACACGCGCTCGTCCACATCTTGCGCCGCTACGCCAACGTCCGCCGCTCCGAACAACTTGAGCTTTCGCGCGTCGGATTAGTTGACCGGCGCATACGTCTCGCCGTGGAGTTGATGCACGCGCACCTCGACCGCGAACTCTCGCTCGAAGAGATAGCGCGGGCCGCGCACCTTTCGCCCTTCCACTTCGCGCGCCTCTTCAAAAAACTGACGGGCGCAACTCCCCACGCCTACCTCGCAAGCCTTCGCGCCGCGCGCGCGCAGGCTCTGCTCGCCGAGACAGACCTCTCCATAACGGAAATCGGCGCGCGCGTCGGCTACATGAGTTCGAGCCACTTCGCCAAAGCCTTCCGCCAAGCCACGGGCATCTCCCCGCGCGCATACCGCAAAGCGCTCGTCCGCAGCTGAAGACGACTTGGCAGAGGTACAGTACCGCGAGCGGTAGCGAGCGGGTGTGCCTTACACGACTACGTCCGCGCCACATCAATATGACCCGCTCGCTACCGCTCGCGGTACTGTACCTCTCGACATCTCGCGGACTCGCCTGCTTAAAAATTTCTGCAAGTCGTCTCCCAGCCGCGCGTTCAATCCGCAGAAGCGACAACAGTCGCTCTCCCGCCGCAGACGCTGAAAAGTCTTGGCGCGGTTGGTTTGAACTTGAAGGAATCAGGATGGTAAGCGAAATCCGGCGTGGCCGGGGGAAAGGATTCTTTTTATGAAACGCCACCTTTTAAGATTGATGACAGCGACACTGACTTTCGTCGTCGGCATCGTCGCGGTCTCCGCGTTGTTGAGGACGAGTGCGAGCGTCCCGCCAGTCCCTCCTGTCGTTTCAAGCGGAAGCGACGAGAAGACGCTTGAGATGGTCTTCGTCATTGACACGACCGGCTCGATGGGCGGACTCATCGAAGGCGCGAAGCAGCGCGTCTGGGGCATCATCAACGAGGTCATGCAGACGCCCGCTCACCCTTCCGTTCGCGTCGGACTCGTCGCATACCGTGACCGCGGCGACCAGTACGTGACGCAAGTCCTTCCGCTCACGAACGACCTCGACAAAGTTTATACGACGCTGATGGACTATCGCGCCGACGGCGGCGGCGACACGCCCGAAGACGTTCGGCGCGCTCTGGCCGACGGCGTGAGCCGCGCCGGATGGTCGAAGACTTCGACCAATCTCGCGCAGATTCTTTTCCTCGTCGGCGACGCGCCGCCGCACGACGACTACACGAACGAGCCTGACACGCTTGAGACGACAGCCGCCGCCGTGAAGGCCGGGATGATAGTCAACACGATTCAGTGCGGCGCGCAGGAAGACACGCGCAAGGTTTGGCAGACGATTGCGCGGCAGGGCGAGGGACAGTTTTTCGCAATCGCGCAGGACGGCGGCGTACAGACAATCACGACGCCTTACGACGCGCGCCTCTCCGAACTCGGCAACAAGTTAGGTTCGACCTACCTCGCCTACGGCGGCGGCGCGGGCGCGGGCGGCGAGGCTTTCCGCAGCGAGGCGAGAGCGCGTCAGGCTTCCGCCGAGATGAAGGTCGCGGACGAAGCGCCCGCTACGGCGCAGGCCGACCGCGCCGTTAACAAGGCGCTGAACAAGGACGCGTACGTCGGCGACCTTCTACAGTCAATCGAGAACGGCACTGTAAAGCTCGACGACGTGAAGACTGAAGACCTTCCCGACGACTTGAAGAAGCTTTCGGCGGACGAGCGCAAGAAGGAGGTTGAACGGCGTCTCGCCGAGCGTCAGAAGATACGCGACGAGATCGTCTCGCTCTCCAAACAGCGCGAAGCCTTCATCAACGCCGAGCGCAAGAAGGCCACGGGCACGCAGAACGGCTTCGACTCGGCGGTCGCCTCCACCCTGAAAGAGCAGATGGCGAAAAAGGGCATCAAGTAAGACAAAAGGGGAAAGGGTAAACGGGGAAGAGGGGAAAAGGATAAGGCGGCTGTTGAGAAGTCGCTTTTCCTTTACCCTCTTCCCCTTTTTCCCTTTTCCCTCTCCTTTCAGCAATCCGTCGTCTCTTTTCCGCAAGATTCGACAAGACTCGCGGCGCGCGTCTCCTTTATCCTTCGAGGAACATTTGAGAAGGAGACTTTCGGCAAGTGACAGTTGAAAAGAGGGGCGCGGAGATTGCGCCCGCGAATGGGAAACTTGGTGTGCTGCTCGTCGGGTTGGGCGCGGTCAGCACGACATTCATCGCGGGCGTCGAGGCCGTGAAGCGCGGCTTGGCCGAACCAATCGGCAGCCTCACGCAGATGGGCACGATTCGTCTCGGCAAGCGCACGGAGAACCGCGTCCCGCTCATCAAGGAGTTTGTCCCGCTCGCCGACTTGAAGGACATCGTCTTCGGCGCGTGGGACATCTTCCCCGACTCCGCATACGAAGCCGCGATGACCGCGGGCGTGCTGGAGAAGGAACTGCTCGCCCAACTCAAGCCGCAGCTTCAGAAGATTAAGCCGATGAAGGCCGTCTTCGACCAGTCGTACGTCAAGCGTCTGAACGGCACGAACGTCAAAGAGGGCGCGAACAAGTTCGAACTCGCGCAACAACTCGTCGAAGAGATTGCAGAGTGGAAGCGCAAGAACAAGTGCGCGCGTCTCGTGATGGTCTGGGCCGCCTCAACCGAAATCTTCCTCAAGACGCACGCAGTTCACAAGACGCTCGACTCGTTCGAGCGCGCGATGAAAGAAAATCACAAGGCCATCGCGCCTTCGATGATTTACGCCTACGCCGCCTTGAAGTCGGGCGTCCCCTTCGCCAACGGAGCGCCGAACCTTACGGTTGACGTGCCCGCGCTCATGGAGCTTGCGGCCCGAAACGGCGTTCCCGTCTGCGGCAAAGATTTCAAGACCGGCCAGACCTTGATGAAGACCATACTCGCGCCCGGCCTCAAGTCGCGCATGCTCGGTCTTCACGGTTGGTACTCCACAAACATCCTCGGCAACCGCGACGGCGAAGTCTTGGACGACCCCGAATCTTTCAAGACCAAAGAGGAGTCGAAGCTCTCCGTCCTCGAATACATTCTGCAACCCGAAGTCTATCCGCAACTCTACAAAGACTTCTCGCACGTCGTCCGCATCAACTACTACCCGCCGCGCGGCGACAACAAAGAGGGCTGGGACAACATAGACATCTTCGGCTGGCTCGGCTACCCGATGCAGATTAAGATTGACTTCCTCTGCCGCGACTCAATCTTAGCCGCGCCCATCGTTCTCGACCTCGCGCTCTTCCTCGACCTCGCACAGCGCGTCGGCATGAAGGGTATTCAAGAGTGGCTTTCGTTCTACTTCAAGTCGCCGATGACCGCGCCCGGCCTCTATCCTGAGCACGACATCTTCATCCAACTGATGAAGCTCAAGAACACGCTCCGACACCTGCGCGGCGAAGACCTCATCACGCACCTCGGCCTCGAATACTACGATTGAGGCGTCGAGAATAATACGGCTGAAGCGACGACTGTTTCGGCCACCGTTAAAAAAACAGGCGCGCGAGGCAACCCCACGCGCGCCTGTTTTTTCATCTCCGACACCGATTTTCTCAAACGACGTTTTGCTTCAAGCCGCGCGCGTCTTTCGACGTTTAAGTGTGTCGAGACGCCTCGCGCCGCCCTTCATTTTTTTGAATTGAAACGTTTATTGTCAGTCGCGGGCTGACGCAAAGTGTCACCCATCGTTTTTTCTCGTCGAAAATCTTTGTGTAAAAAATTTCCATTGATCGAATATTTTGTGGTGACAAAAAGGTTGGAGTCGAATATATTGTGCCGACGCTTTTCGAGCGCGCCGCCCCCCGGCCTGCGCTCTCAGCAAACCACGTCTAAAAACGTTTCATCAAAGAAGTGCGGTTCGCTCTTTGCATAGAGCATGAACGGGACGCGGCCAAGTCTGGCCGGGAGTCGCCAAGCGCGGCGACCCGCCGCAAGCCGGCAGGCCGAACGCCCCGCTGCTCTTCCGCAAAGGAGGACGAGCCGATGGTTGCAGCGATGGAAAGAGAGACGACACTTACGAACACGGTTCAACTCGACCCCGATCAGAAAAGCCCCCGCGCGCAGGAGTTTGAGGAGAAGCTCGCGGCACGCATCGTCGGCCAAGAGCGCGCGGTGCGCCGCATGAGCGGCCTCTACCAGATTTTCCTCGCCGGGATGAACCCGCCGAGCCGCCCCGTCGGCACGATGCTCTTCCTCGGCCCAACCGGGTCTGGCAAGACGCGCGTCGTCGAAGCCGCGGCTGAAGTTCTATTCGGCGACCCGAACGCGGTCATCAAGATTGACTGCGCCGAGTTCCAGCACTCGCACGAGATTGCCAAGCTCATCGGCTCGCCTCCGGGCTACCTCGGCCACCGTGAGACTTCACCGATGCTCACGCAGGAGAACCTCGACCGCTATCACACGGACGAGAACAAACTCTCGCTCGTCCTCTTCGACGAGATCGAGAAGGCCAGCGACAGCTTGTGGCAACTACTGCTCGGCATTCTCGACAAGGCGACGCTCACCCTCGGCGACAACCGACGCGTTGACTTCTCGAAGACGATGGTCGTGATGACATCTAACCTCGGCGCGCGTGAGATGTCGGAGTTAATCTCCGGCGGCATAGGCTTCGCCCCCGTCAAAGAGGGCAAGAACCCGAACGACTCGGAAGTTGACCAGAAGATTTATCGCACGGCGGTTGAGGCCGCGCGCCGAAAGTTTTCGCCGGAGTTCATGAACCGCATTGACAAGGTCGTGGTCTTCCGAAGTCTGAAAGAGCACCACCTGAAGCAGATTCTCGAACTCGAACTACAGGCCGTGCAGGACAGAATCATGCGCTCCGCCGGGACGAAGTTCGTCTTCAACTGCTCCGACGCGGCCAAAGACTTCCTGCTCGAAGAGGGCATAGACTTCAAGTACGGCGCGCGTCATCTCAAGCGTGCAATCGAGCGTTTCCTCGTCTACCCGCTCTCGAACCTCGTCGCGACCGAACAGGTCGGACTCGGCGACTTGGTCTTCATAGACTTCGACGGCGCGAAGAAGAAACTGACCTTCTCGAAGCGTTCGGGCGGCGCGCTCATCGCCGACGCGGGCGAGTACGAGGAAGAGCCTGACAAGCCCGCAGCCAAGTCTGACGGCGCAGCCCTTCCGCTCCCGCAGGCCAAAGTCGCGCGCAAGAGTCAGGGACGCGGCGACAAGTCCGAGAACTGACGGCTCGTAAACAAGAACTCAACGAGCGTCCTCGTTATCAAAGTGAAAGCCGGATGGAGACTCAACTCCGTCTGGCTTTATTTTTTACGAGCAGATTGGGGGAAGGGTCAGTACCCCCCGCGGTAGCGGGTGGGTATTGCCTCGTAGAGTAGACCCACCCGCTACCGCGGGCGGTACTGACCCGTATAACCTACCGTAACTCACTCTAAGCGGGGCGCGGTTTTTCACGCGGGTTGATTTGGCGGAGCGCGTCGAAGGCTATCTGCGCGAGGTATGGGTCTTTGGCGGTGAGCGCGGCACGGAGCGCTGGGACAGCGCGCGCGTCGCCGATGAGTCCGAGCGCGCGTGCAGACTCGCGTCGAATGTCGCCGGGCGTGCGCTCGTTCGCCAGCGCCTCAATCAAAACGGGGACTGACTCGCGGCTCCTTATCTGTCCGAGCGAGACGGCTGCGGCGCGTCGTACAAACTCGTCTTCCTCGGCCTTCCGTCGAAGCGCGCGTTTGAAGAAGCCCGTGGCCGGGAATCTGCGCGAGAGTGCGGCGGCAAGCGCGGGCGCGGCGCGTTCGTCGCCAATCTGTCCGAGCGCGACAGCCGCAGCGCCACGCACCGAAGGCTTCTTGTCCGTCTCGACGGCTGCGACGAGCGCTGCGACGCCGAGCGTGCTGCGCGAAAGGCCGAGCGCGTAAGCCGCTTCGCGCCGAACGAACTCGTCGCGGTCTTTGAGAAGCGGGATGATGAGCGTCGCGGCCTCGTCGTGATTGAGCGAGAGGACTGCGCGCACGGCGGTAGCGCGGATGATCGCGGCAGGATCGCCGAGCGCGTGCGCAGCGACGCGTGAGCCTTCGGGCCGGCCCATCGCGCCGAGGCGTGTCACAGCGTCGCGGCGCTCCTCCACGTCTGCTGATGAGAGGCGCGCCTTTTGAACTTGAATTTCGTACTGAAGCGGCGTGAGTTCAGTCTGTTGAGCGAAGACGAACGCGAGTGTTAGAGAAGTGAAGACTAAGAGTCTTGAAGTGAAAATGGCGAGGCGTGAAGTTGAAACGGCGAAGCGTCGCGCGAGATGTTCACGCGCGGGAGTTTGATTCGAAGATTGTGTTAGTGCGCCGCTGCCTCGTCTCATACGCGTGCGTGGTAGCTCATGGCCTCGCGGCGCTCGGCGCGTCGTCGAACCGACTCCCACTCGAAGGCTTGGCGCGCGCGCAAGTTCTCAGGTGTTTCCGCGAGCATGGAGATGAGGTCGTCGTCTATTGGCGCGGAGGCGAGCGACGCGGCGCGGCGCATTGCTTCCATGATGGAGATGTAGTCGAGGACTTCGTTGATTTCGGTGTCGCTCAAGTGTTCGAGTTTGAGCGCGAGGCGCTGGCGTTCCGTTATCCGCTTAGCCATCTGACGGCTCCCTTCTTAGAGCGCGCCGAACGGCCAACCGCGGTCAACTGACGGGCGGGGCGAAGCAGACGAAGGCGGGTGTGCCGTCGGCGTTCGGCTTTGGCGCGACGTGCGCGCGCGCGTTTTCGCTATTCGACTTGTTCGTGCGTGTCTCCAGAAAACTCTTGAGATTCATTCGGGGGAATGTTTGCCGCGAGCGCGAATCGGAGTCGCAATTACGACGGACGAAGCCGGTCGTCCAAGACAAATCCGACCCTTGCAAGCGTCCCTTCGATTGTTCGTTTTGACGTTTCGAGCAGCTTCTGCCGGCTGCTGTCGCGGAAATATACACGACTTTAAGCGCGGGGCGCAAGATTTTGTCGGCGGCGGATGGAAGAGACGGGTAAGCGCGCGTCGTCGAGTCAGTCAATCTTGGAGGCGACCGTGTGCATCGTGTCAACGATGAGGACGGCGATGGGCGGGTAGAAAAGTAAATCCGGTCGGAAGTGTTGACCGAAAAGATAGGGCAGGTCGTTGAAGATCGTGACGTAGTGTGCGTGCGAGCCGACGAAGAGGCCCGCGCCGAGGCTCGCGGCGTAGCCGAGGATGAGGAAGGTCGAGGCGGTGAAGCGCGTGAAGGGCTTGTCGGGCTTGCCGTCGTCGGCGTTGATGATTGAGTCGTGGATTGACTTGGGCTTGTAGGTGTAGTGCTCGAAGCAAGCCTTCAGTCTAACGGCCAAGTGCCAGAGTCCGATGACGAAGAGCGCGAGCAGGACGGCGCGACCGAACAAATGGAAGCCGTCCCAGAGGCGCGGCTTGAACATCGCGACGAAGAAGGTCGAGAGAAAGAGCGTGACGGTCGTGAAGACCGCCTGTTGAAGCGCGAAGGTCTCGCGCCGCTCGGCTTCGATGAGACGGTCAACGACGCGGTCGAAGCGCGCTTGGACGGCCATGCGGCGCATACGCTGCGCGTGCGGGTTGTTCGAGTGGAAGACGGACGAGCCGCCGACGAACTCGCCGTTGTGTATGCGTTTGAGTTGCGAGTCGTAGTAGGAGCGCTCGTGCGGGTCGCTAAGGGTTCGATAGGCGAGCGAGATAAGCGCGAAGTCGCGCGCCGCCGCTTCAGTCCCGCCGTTGACGTCAGGGTGTCGCTGGCGTGCAAGCTTGCGGTAGGCCGACTTGATTTCCTTGGCCGACGCCGTCTGTTTGACCTTTAAAACTTCGTAGTAGTTAACCACGGCGACATTCCACAGAAGCTTCGAGAGCAGGCGCGACGGAGAGTTTCGGTTTGGCGCGCGTCGCTCTAGGGGTCGGGGAGGTTTACCCGCCGGCGGCAATATTAACACTTTTTTGACGCGTTCGTCCCACACGAAAGTTGACCGCAACTGATTTTGGCGAAAGTTTCCGGCGGTTTTGACGAAGGCGTCCGTGAGGGAGCTAGGGTGCGGTACTTGCGCCTCGGGCGGCCACCGAGGGGGGCGAGGACTTTTGCTTTTGTGGTGACCACACCCTGCTCATCTGTGGGCGTATTGCAACACGAGTGACATTTTATTTGCAAGCAAAAAGTTGCAAGTTTTCCGTCAAATTTCTCTGCCGGGGCGCGTTCGAACGTCCGCAAAAGTTGACGCACGCGCGGACACGTGTTCGCGCGTGCGTTGTTTAAGGCTTATCCGAGAGTAAGTTTACGCGGTCGGCTTAACCGTTCGTCTCCGCCGCCTTTCGTGAAGCGCGCTCGATGAAATTTATGAGCGAGCGGACGGCGACGCCCGTCGGGCCTTTCGAGCGCGAGGGCTTGGCCTCGTCGCCCCAAGCCGTTCCCGCGATGTCGAGGTGCGCCCAAGAGATTCCGTCGGCAAACTCTTTGATGAAGGCCGCGGCGGTTATCGTCCCGGCCTTTCGACCGCCGACGTTCTTGATGTCGGCGATGTCCGACTTAATCTGCTTCGTGTACTCCTTGTCGAGCGGCAACTGCCAGAACTTCTCGCCGACTTCCCTGCCCGACTCTATAACTTCGTCAATCAACTTCTGATCAGTGCCGAGGATGCCCGTGTTCACGTCGCCGAGCGCGATTGAGACTGCGCCCGTGAGCGTCGCCATATCAATGACCTGCGTCGCGCCCAACTTCTTCGCGTATGCAACCGCGTCGGCCAAGATTAGACGACCTTCGGCGTCCGTGTTGATGACTTCGATAGTCTTCCCCGTCATCGCGCGCACAACGTCGCCCGGCTTCGTGGCCTTGCCCGAAGGCATGTTCTCCGTCGAGGGCACGACGCCGAGAATAGGAATCGGCGGCTTCAACTGCGCGATGGCGCGCATCACGCCCAAGACGGTTGCGCCGCCCGTCATGTCATACTTCATCAACTCCATGTTCTCGCTCGGCTTGATGGAGATGCCGCCCGTGTCGAACGTGATACCTTTGCCGACGAGCGCGAGGTAGTTTTCTCCGTCCTCCACCGACTTCTTGCCGTCGGGCATGTATTTCAAGACCATCAACTTCGGCGGCTGGTCAGACCCGCGCGCGACCGAAAGGAAAGCGCCCATGCCTTCCTCTTCGATGCGCGCCTGATCGAGCACGTCTATTTCCAGTCCGAACTCGTTGGCAATCTCCTGCGCGCGCTCGGCCATGATCGTCGGCGTCATGTACGCGCCCGGCTCGTTCGCCAGATCGCGCGTGAAGTTGACCGACTCGCCCACGACGCGCCCGCGTTCCACGCCGCGCCGTAAAGCTTCGTCGTCCGCGCCTTCGATAACGACGACGAGACGTTCAATCGTCCGCTCCTCCTTGTCAATCGTTCTATACTTGTCAGGCTCGAAGAGGCCGATGATTGCGCCCTCGACGGCTGACGATGAGACGAGCGCGGCGTCCGCGTCGGCGAGACGCGGGACGAGGCCGACGGTCTTCACGTTGCGCGCACGCAAGGCTCTAACAGCCGCGCCCGCGAACTGCGAAACCTGCGCGGCGCGGTAGTCGGCGCGCTCGCCGACGCCGACGAGCAAGAGCCGCTTTGCCTTCGCGCCTTCGCCCGAAGCTGCGAGGTGCAGGTACGCCGTCTCGCCCTCCTTGCCCTTCAACTCTTCCGTCTCGATGACGGAACGGACTAATCCGCCCGTCGCCGCGTCGAGGTCTTTTAAGAAACCTTCGTCCGTCCTCTCGTCCTTAAAAACGGCGACGGCCAAAGCCTGCACGTCCGCGTCGGCGAAGCGCCCGCTGCTCGTATCAATGTTCATAGTTCGACATCTCTCCTCGATTAACTTTTCGCACGCTCCTTCAACTGTGCGCGTGTCTCGCGCTCAAGGGTGCGCCGCATCTCCGTTTCGCGTTTGTCGTATAACTTTTTACCACGAGCCACGCCTATTTCAAATTTGACGCGCCCCCTCTTCAGATAGACGCGCGTGACGACTAAGGTCATCCCCTTCGTCGTCGCGGCCTCGTCCAGACGTTCAATCTCGCGCCTGTGTAATAACAGCTTTCGCGTCCGCACGGGGTCGTGGTTGAGACGATTGCCGTGCGAGTAGTGCGAGATGTGCGCGTTGAAGAGCCAAGCCTCGCCGTCGCGCACCGCAACGTACGACTCCTTCAACTGCACGTGGCCCGCGCGAATGCTCTTGACCTCCGTGCCCGTGAGCGCGACGCCCGCTTCATACTTGTCCAAGATGTGATACTCGTGGAACGCCGCGCGGTTCGTCACGATTATTTTCTCTTCGTCAGACATAAGGAAGTGCGGAATGCGGAGTGATGAATGATGAATGAAAGGCAGGGTCGCTTTCTTCATTCATCATTCCGCATTCATCGTTCATCATTTAACTTCAAACTCTTCCTTCAGCGGCCTCGACATCAAACTCTCGACCGCCGCGCGCGCCGTCTTGCCTTCGTAGAGCACGGCGTGAACTTCGTTCGTTATTGGCATCTCGACCGCGCGACGCTCGGCGAGCAGTTTTATCGCGCGCGTTGTCTTAACGCCTTCGGCGACTTCCTTCATTCCCGATAGAACATCTTCGAGCGCGCGCCCGCGTCCCAACTCCTGTCCGACGAAGCGATTGCGCGAAAGGCTTCCCGTACAGGTCAAGACGAGGTCGCCGAGTCCGGCGAGGCCCATCAAGGTTTCGAGCCGCGCGCCTTCGGCGAGCGCGAGCCGCGTCATTTCCGCAAGCCCGCGCGTGACGAGCGCAGCCACGCTGTTCGTCCCCAAGCCCAGCCCTGTGACCATCCCCGCCGCGAGCGCCATCACGTTTTTAGACGCGCCGCCCAACTCCGTTCCCGTCACGTCCGCGTTCGTATAGACGCGAAAATTTCCAGCGCTCAACGCCGACTGCACGAGCCGCGCCAGATTCTCATCGTCGCTCGCGGCGACGACCGCCGTCGGCTGTCCCGCCGCAACCTCCCGCGCGAACGAAGGCCCGGAAAGACACGCGAAGCGCGACGCCGCCTCGCGTCCGAGGACTTCAGAGACGACTTCAGAGACGCGCATTCCAGTCTCGACCTCGACGCCTTTCGTCGCGCTAACGAAGACCATCCGAGACTCGACCGACGCGCTCAACTCGGCGAGAATAGCGCGCGTCGCGTGCGAAGGCGCGGCGAGTATGACGAGTTGCGCGTCGCGTAGAGCCTCGCGCGCGTCGCACGTCGCGCGTACGCCTTCGGGAATCAAGTGCGCGCCGAGGTACGCGCTGTTCGTGCGCGCGCGATTGATTTCGTCAACTACGACGGCGCTGCGCGACCAGAGACGTACGTCGCGTCCGGCGCGCGCAGCCGCCAAGCTCAGCGCCGTCCCCCAACCGCCCGCACCGATGACCGCGATACGCATATGTAAATGATGAATGATGAATGCGGAATGCGGAATGATGAGAAGGGCGCTGTTTTTAATTCATCATTCCGCGTTCATCGTTCATCATTTCAGTTTGCTCTCCGTCCCGCTCAGGAGTCGCGCGATGTTGGCGCGGTGCATGAAGACGATGAGCGCGCCGCCTATTGTGGCCGCAGTCAAGACGTAAGTGATTGACTGTTTCGGGACGGCGCGCTCGCCGAGCAGCCAGACCGCGAGGGGCAGCGCGGCGGTCGCCGCAATCGAGCCGAGCGAGACGTAGCGCGTCGAGAAGACGATTGCGACGAATACAAAGAGCGCGCAAACGACGGCCAAAGGCGCGATGACTAGGAAGACGCCGAGTCCGGTCGCAACACCTTTGCCGCCGCGAAAGCCGAGCCAAACGGGGAAGCAGTGTCCCGCTACCACAGCGACGCACGCAGCCGCGACCCACCAGTTCACGCCGAACTCTTCGCCCAAAAAAGCGCGGGCTATGAGTGCGGCGGCAGCGCCCTTGAGCGCGTCGAGCGCGAGCGTCAAGAGTCCAGCCCAACGCCCCGCGCGGCGCGTCACGTTCGTCGCGCCAGTCCCGCCCGAACCCGTCTCACGAACGTCGTCGCCACTCCTTAGCCTCACAACCAAGTACCCGAACGGTATCGAGCCGAGCAGGTAGGCCAGAAGGACGACCGAGACGCGTAGCATCAGACCGTACTCCAACGCGAAGAGAGGGACTGAAGAGCTTGAACGGCGACTATAACAATTAGTCGGAGCGCGCGACAAGGCGGGGCGGGCGCGTTCCGTTCGGCTTCAAATCAGACGCCTTCGTAGGAGGTCGAGCGCGGCTTGCGAGGCGCGCGTGCGTATGAGATGCCGGTCGCCGGGGAGCATCACGCGCCGGTGTTCGGTGTGGGCGTCGTCGGCGAGCGCGATATAGACGAGGCCGACGGGCTTTTCAGACGTGCCGCCCGTCGGGCCTGCGACGCCCGTGACGGAGAGGCCGAAGTCCACGCCTGCGCGTCGCTTCACGCCCTCGGCCATCGCCTCGGCCACTTCGGGACTGACAGCGCCGTGCCGTTCAATCATCTCAGCGGGCACGCCGAGCAGACGCGTCTTCGACTCGTTCGAGTATGTAACGACGCCCTCCGTGAAGTAGGCAGACGAGCCGGAGACTTCCGTCAGGCGGTGCGCGACGAGTCCGCCCGTGCAGCTTTCGGCGACGGCGACGGTGAAGCCTCCGACGGCGAGACGAAGTCCGACTACCTCTTCCATCGTCTCGCCCCGGAAGGCGAAGATTGCGTGGCCCAGACGGTCTTCAATCTGTCCGGCGAGTCCGTCGAGCAGAAGCTCGGCCTCCTGTTCCGACTTGCCTTGCGCCGTCAAGTGAATCTCAATCTCCGTGTCGTTAAAAAGAATCGTCGTCTGCGGATTGGTGAACTGCGTATAGACGGGCGCGATGCGTTCGTCAACAGCCGACTCGCCCATCCCCGCCACGCGAAGCACGCGACGCGCGACATGCACGCCGCCCGCGCGCTCCGAGAGCTTCGGCAGAACGTGCGTCTCAAACATCGGTCGCATCTCGCGCGGCGGGCCGGGAAGTAGAACGACCGCGCGCCCGTCCGCTTCGATGTACATGCCGGGCGCTGTTCCGTTCGGGTTCGGCAGAACCGACGCGCCCTCGACGACCATCGCCTGCCGCGCGTTTATCTCAGGCATCTTCCGGCCCCAGTGTAGAAACTTCGCCTTAATCTCTTCCAAGACCTTCTCGTCGAGCGCGAGCCTTCGGGAGAGCGCGCGCGCGGCAATCTTGCGCGTGATGTCGTCTTCGGTCGGGCCGAGGCCGCCCGTGAGTATGACGACGCCCGAACGCTTCAACGCGTCGCGTATGGTCTCTTCGAGACGCGCATCGTCGTCGCCGACGATTGTTTTGAGTTTGACCTCGATGCCGACGCCGTTGAGCCTGTCGGTGAGCCAGAGGCTGTTGGTGTCCGTGCGAAACGGCGTCAGCAGTTCAGAGCCGACGGCGATGATTTCAGCGGTGAGCATATTGTTACCGGCTATCGAAACAAGATTCTTATTTAACTTGCTTGTCGGGCGTCAACAGATTAACCACGGAGACACAGAGGGCACTGAGGCGGCACAGAGTTTTAAATCCTCTGTGCAATCTCTGCGTACTCTGTGCCTCTGTGGTTAATAAATGCCGCCACTCTCATGACCATCGGTTAACACGATACGCCGCTGCGCTTCAGCGGCTACTTTGCCCCGCTCTCGTCGTAAACGCCGAACGCCTGAACCTCGCGCAGCCAGAGGACGAACGGACGGTTCGCTGGCCCTTGCTGCGCGGGCTGCAAGACGCGAAGCCTGTCGGCTGTAAGCGGTTCAAACTCGAAGGCCGCGCGGTCGTAATTGTTGCCCGGTTCGAGCGTCGAGACTGTCTGCCAACCGCCGCTCGTGTCGGGCGTTTGCAGTTCGATGCGGCGCGAGGGCATGTAGCGCCCGCGGTCGAAGCCCCAGAAGACGTAGACTGCCGTGACGCGCGCCCGCCGCTTGAAATCGAACTCGACCCAATGCGCTTCGGGGCTTTCCGCCGAGACCCAGTTGCCCAAGTTGTAACGCATAGAGCCTATCTGCCTCACGTCCGTCACGCCGTCGGTCAGAGGCCGCGCGCCGTAGCCGTCGAACGACGAATCAACTTTCACCGAAGCCTCCAACAGCGACGCGTTCGCCGGAGCGTTCGACGCGTCACCCGAACTCTCGTTCGACGCGTCCTCCGCGTTCACGTTCGACGCGCCGGCATTCACGTTCGACGAGTTCGCGTTCGCGCCGCGCGTCGCGTTTTCGTTCGCGTTGTCCGCGCTCTGCCGGCTGACGAAGAAGACGACCGTGGCGAGCAGCGCGAGGAGCGCGGCGACCGCGGCGAAGAGTTTTAGTCCGCGCCTGCCCTGCCGCGCGGTCAACTCGCGGCGCGCGAGTTCCGACGTGGCCGACGACGTACCGATGTCGTGTCCGCAGCGCACGCACGTCGCCTCCTCGCCCGCCACATCCGCGCCGCACACGCGGCAAGTCTCCGACGCAATCGGCTGCGTGTGGTAAGGGTCTTGTATAACTTCGCCGGTCGTCTCGCCGAGCGCGCCCGTATCGTTCGCGTCGCCCGCCGTGGCGCGTTCCGCGTTGGCCGTCGCTGCCGCCGGCTCGCGCCCGCGCGCGCGTCGGAGCGCACGAAGAAACTCGTCGGCGGTCGAGAAACGCCGCTCCGGCTTCTTCTCAAGCGCGCGGAGCACGACGCGCTCGACCGCGCTCGTAACCGAAGCGTTCAACTCCGACGGCGGACGCGGCTGCTGCTCCTTGTGCGCGCGAAGGATTTCCGTGCGCGGCGCGGCGTCCTTGTCGCCCGCGCGCCCGCCGAACGGCGGCTCGCCCGTGAGCATCTCGTAGAGGATGACGCCTAAGCTGTAAACGTCGGAGCGTTGGTCAAGATTTTCGCCCGCGGCCTGTTCGGGCGAGACGTAGCGCGGCGAGCCGTAGGCAATCTTCGACGTGTCGGTCGCCGACGCGCCGACGAGTTTGACGATGCCGAAGTCAGTTATCTTTATTCGGTCGCCGGGCGCGACCATTATGTTCGGCGGCTTGAGGTCGCGGTGAACTATTCCACGATGCGTCGCGCCGTTCTCGTCGTGATAGACGAAGGTGTGCGCGTAGGAGACGGCTTCGAGTATCTGCTCGAAGAGATTGAGCGCGCGTTCGTGTTCGATTCCAGAAGGATTCTCCGCGATGAGTTTGGCGAGCGAGCGTCCCTCGACAAACTCCATGACGATGAAGTAAGCCTGCTCGGAGACGATGTAGTCGTAGATTTTGACGACGCCGGGATGGTCGAGTTGCGCTTGGACGTAAGCCTCGCGCTCGAAGCGATGACGAAGGCGTCGGAGGTCGTGCGTGCCGCGCGGGTTGATTGACTTGATTGCGACCGTCCGGTGAAGCTTCTCGTGATGCCCTCGATAGACTACGCCCATCCCGCCGCGACCGACCGGCTCCTCGACGACGTAGCTGCCGACCTTCTTCCCAGTCTCCATCGAAACCCGCCCGTTGAAACGAAAGCAGGCGAACAACTTTACTAAGACTTTCCGCTTTTATAACAGAAACGACGAGCGATAGCACCAACGTTCCCGCAGGAAGAATTAACCACCGCAGGCACAGAGGACACGGAGATTGCACAGAGAAGAATTTGGAATTTCAAATTTCAGATTTTGATTTTAGATTACCTTCTGTGCAATCTCCGTGTCCTCTGTGCCTCTGTGGTTTTCGGTATTTTCAACCGAATTTCGCTGTAAAACAAAAAGCGCGCGGCGACCGTTGAAAGTCGCCGCGCCGCGCCGCTGAAAAATTTCGATTAGGCAGTTTTCTTCTCTTCCTCGTAAACGTCGCGCAAGACTTCGGCAATCGGCGGAGGCGCGGAAGGGCTTGCCGTCGCGGGCGTGGGACGCTTGCCGGGAATCGTGTGCAGAACTTTTTCGTCCGCGCCCTGCGGCGGGAGCGCGGCGGCGACTTTAGCTTGCGCGCCCTCGCGCAGACGCGCGCGACTCTCTTCGAGAAGCGCGGCGGCGCGCGTTCGGCGCGCGCGTTCGAGACTTCGTATGGCCGCCATCGTCTGCGGCGCTTCCGCCGGTTCGCGCTCGATGCGCCGAAGCACTTCGACGTAGCGGCGCAGTTCGGGCGAAGGCTTCAGACGCGAGCCTTCGTCGCCGCGCTGGTCTTCGACGACGTAAGCGAGGTGCTCGACCGCCGCCTCGTGGTCGCCGGCGCGGTTGAACAAAGCGCCGAGAGTGAAATAGACGAGAGGCGGCGGGTCGGTCATCATGTTCAGGAGACATTCGCCCTCGCCGACCACTTGGTTAATCTCGAAACCGTACCAACGCTTCTCGTCGTCGCGCAGGATTTCGTTGGCCGCGATGTAGAAGTCGAAGATGTTCTTAACGTCCTGCTGCTCGGAGCGATGCACGGCGCGCCAGACGAAATAGACGACCGCCGCGAAGAAGAAGATGACGGTCAGAGGGATGCCCATCACGCCGAGCATCGCCATGATGACGACAATCGCGATCAGCCTCTGCGCCGTTTCCTGCCCCTTCGTCATAAAGAAGTGATGAATGATGAATGCGGAATGATGAATGTTAAAGCGGTCGCCGTTTTAATTCATCATTCCGCATTCATCATTTAATTCTTTCCCTGATTCTCTCGCCCGCCTCGGTTGTGGAGAGCGTGCCGCCGAGGTCGCGCGTCGTCTCGCCTGCGGCGATTGATTCGCGCACGGCGCGTTCGACCGCCGCAGCCGCTTCCGCGTGTCCCAAGTATTCTAGCATCAGCGCCGCACTGAGAATAGCCCCTGCCGGATTCGCCTCGGATTTGCCCGCGAGCGGCGGCGCGCTCCCGTGCACAGGCTCGAAGAGCGAAACACGTCCGGGATGTATGTTTCCCGAAGCCGCGAGGCCGAGTCCGCCCTGCAAGGCCGCGCCGAGGTCTGTGAGTATGTCGCCGAAGAGATTGTTTGTGACGACGACATCAAACTGTCGCGGGTTCAAGATCATGTACATCGCCGTCGCGTCAACGTATTGGTGATTCGATTCAATCTCATCGTAACGAGCGGCGACTTCCTTGAAGACGCGCTGCCAAAGGTCGCCGCCGAAGCGTTGCACGTTCGACTTGTCGGCCATCGTTACGCGCGACTTCTTCTTGGCGCGCGCGTACTCGAAGGCCGCGACGATGATTCGCTCCACCCCTTTTCGCGTGTTCAACTCTTCCTGCGTGGCGATTTCGTCCGCCGTCCCCTTCTTCAAAAATCCGCCCGCGCCGCAGTATGCGCCTTCGGTGTTTTCGCGGAAGACGACGAAGTTGATGTCTTCGACGCCGCGGTCGCGCAAAGGCGTTAGACGCGGATGAAGAAGACGCACGGGGCGCAGGTTGATGTAGAGGTCTAGGCCGCGACGCATGCCGAGAAGGATGTCTTCGGCGTGTTGGTTCGACTTGACGCGCGGGTCGCCGAACGCGCCCGCGAGAATCGCGTCGAACTCGCGCGAGAGCATTTCGAGCGCGCCGTCGGGAAGACTCACGCCCTCGCTCAAAAACTTGTCCGCGCCCCAGTCGAAGTGCTTCAACTCAACACGGACGCCGTGCGTCTCGCTCAAGCGTTCTATCACGCCCACGGCCTCACGCGTCACCTCCGGCCCGATGCCGTCGCCCGGCACGACCGCGATTCGCTTCAGCGCTTTTGTCATCTTTTTAAGTAGGCAGTAGGCAGATGGCAGTAGGCAGTTGAAATCCCCGCCCTCCAAACCTCCTGATTTGTCTTTCAACCTGCGTCACGCGGAGCGTACTGCCTACTGCCATCTGCCTACTGCCTACTGCCTTAGAAGGGCACGCAGAGCACGGGCACGCGCGCGCCGCGCAGGACTTTCTCGGCCGTCGAGCCGAAGAGCAGTTCCTCCGCCCCGGTCGAACGGCCGCGCACGCCCATCACGATCATCGGCAGGTCGAGGTCGCGCGCGATTTTCAGAATCTCGACGAAGGGGCTGCCGACGACGATCATGCGCTCAATGTCCACGTCGCCGGTCTCGATGCCTTCGAGCGCGGCAGTGAAGTTCGACTCGGCCTGCGCGCGCATGCGCGCCGTGATGTCGTCGGTCGAGCCCATGCCGGCGGCCACAGCGTCCCCGACGAAGTCCTTGTCGATGACGTGCAGCAGAGTCA
>Ga0081539_10001625_pt1 | contig 36847 bp, 27 predicted proteins | sample TabmetS4T2R2_FD_71023 | JGI IMG/M metagenome (GOLD analysis project Ga0081539, IMG submission 71023) | Tabebuia heterophylla rhizosphere microbial communities from the University of Puerto Rico - S4T2R2 | ecosystem: Host-associated > Plants > Roots > Rhizosphere ... | reverse complement strand
TGATCTATGCCCGGCCGGGCCAGACCGAGGAGGCGTGGGCGGCCGAGCTCGAGCGGGCGCTGGCCTTGGCCGGCGAGCACCTGTCGCTCTACCAGCTCACCATCGAGCGCGGCACGCGCTTCTTCACCGACCATGCGCGCGGCGCCTTCGCCCTGCCGGCCGAGGACGAGGCGGCGGCGATGTTCGAGTTGACCCAGGCGCGATTGGCGGCTGCCGGCCTGCCCGCTTACGAAATCTCCAACCACGCCCGGCCCGGGGCTGCCTGCCGCCATAATTTGATCTATTGGCGGTATCAGGATTACGTCGGCGTTGGACCGGGAGCGCATGGTCGGTTCGCCGAGGGGCCAGGCAAGCGCGCCACCCGGCGGGCGAGCGGGCCGGAAGCCTGGCTGGAAGCCGTCGAACGCGACGGCCACGGCACGGCGGAGACGATCCTGGTCACAGGGCAGGATCTTCTGGAGGAGGCCTTGATGATGGGACTGCGGCTGGCCGAGGGCATCGACCGGGCCACGTTCGCGTCCATGACCGGCGCCGACCCAGTGGCGGCCTTGGGCGAGCGGCGCCTCGCACCCCTGGTGAAAGCGGGCTACCTCGACGTCGGTCCCACGTATCTCAAGGCCACGCCGGTCGGCCGCCAGCGACTGAACGCGGTGCTGCAGCGGCTGGTCGCATGAGGCTTTCGGCCGTACTCCTGACGTTCGTGGCGATGACCGGCATGGCCGTGGCCCAGCAGCAGCAACCGCAACCTCAGCAGCAGCAGACACCGCCCAAGCCTCCCGCGAAGCCGGCGGCGCCGCCGCCCAAGCCGGCAGCCGCGCCGGCCAAGCCTGCCTCGAAGTTCCCGCCGCCCGCCTTCAAGATCACGGTGGCGACCGAGGCCGCCTATCCGCCGTTCAACTATCTCGACCGCAAGGGCATGCCGGCCGGTTTCGAGATGGAGCTGGCGCAGGAGGCCTGCCAGCGCATCAAGGCGGAGTGCGAGTTCGCCGCCTTCAAGTGGGACGACCTGATCCCGGGCCTGATCGACAAGAAGTTCGACATCATCATGTCGTCGATGGAGGTGACCGCCGAGCGGCGCAAGCGCATGGGCCTGTCGCGCCGCTACTATCTCTCACCCGGCGCCTTCATTGCCGCCAAGGGCGCGCCGTTCGACGGGCCGCCCTCGCTGCTGCGCAACAAGCGCATCGGCATCCAGAAGGATTCGACGCACGCCGACTGGGCCGACAAGAGCTTCCGCCGCTCGGCCCAGCTGAAACGCTACAACACCATCGCCGAGGCGCTCGATGCGCTGGCCAAGAACGAGGTCGACGCGGTGTTCGGCGACAAGGCGCAGCTCTGGCTGTGGAGCCAGAAGCCCGACGGCAAATGCTGCGAGATCGTCGGCCAGGACGTGAAGGACAACCAGACGCTCGGACTGGGCGTCGCCGCCGGCCTGCGCAAGGAAGACGCCAAGCTGCGCGATGCGCTGAACAAGGCCTTCGGCGAGATGATGACCGATGGGACTTACAAGAAGATCAACGACAAGTACTTCCCGTTCCCGCTGAATTAGCCGGGAAGGACGACGACCGGAAAGACGACGACGTTGTCATCCCGAGTGTAGCGAGGGATCTTTGAGGCAACAGGAAAGGTCCCTCGCTACGCTCGGGATGACAGTCGTTGCTTGACGGCGTCCTCGGGTCCTTGTCGTACGCCGCTCAGTGCAGCGCGCGGTCGCGCGAGACGTAGTGGCCGCGCTTCAGTTCCTTGAAGAACTGCGGGACCTGCGGGTGCGACACCGGCTTGCCGGTCTCGTCGGGCAGCAAGTTCTGCTCGGAGACGTAGGCCACGTAGGTGGTCTGCGCGTTCTCGGCCAGCAGGTGATAGAACGGCTGGTCGCGGCGCGGCCGGACCTCCTCGGGAATCGACGACAGCCACTCCTCGGTGTTGGCGAACACCGGGTCGACATCGAAAATGACCCCACGGAACGGGTAGATACGGTGCTTCACCACTTGGCCAATGGCGAACTTCGCCTCGCGCATGGGCGGGTAGTTGGACAACCGCGTGGGCAGCTTGTTTTCGAATTCCATGACAAAAGTATTGCTCCGAACCGGCTGGCAAGCAACGCACACGAACTGGCGAATTGACCGCTGCGTGCAAGAAACCGTGATAAATTCGCCGATCCGCAGCCGACGCAAGAATGCGGCCAAATTTGCAGCCCCCCTCCCGGGCACGGGTGCGCGACTTTGGCCTCGGTTGACGACGGCGGCCGGCCCGTGGACTCTGCGCCCCGAGGGAAGGTCGCATTGGCGAATGGTCTAAAAGTCCGGTTTTGGGGAGTGCGAGGCTCGATTTCCTGCTCCGGCGCCGAATACACGCGCTATGGCGGCAATACGTCGTGCCTGGAGGTCACCGCCGGCGGTCGCCGCCTCATCTTCGACGCCGGCACCGGCATGCGGCCGCTCGGGCTCGAGCTCGCCCGCCAGGCGCCGATCGACATCGACATCTATTTCACCCACACCCATCTCGACCACATCATCGGCCTCACCTTCTTCGCGCCGCTGTTCGAGAAGCGTAATTCGGTGCGGCTGTGGGCCGGTCACCTGCAGAGTCCGCATGCGCTGAAGAAGGTGGTGAGCAAGCTGATGCAGGCGCCGCTCTATCCGGTGAGCCTGGAGGTCTTCCAGGCGCGCGTCGAGTTCAACGAGTTCAAGAGCGGCGACAAGCTCGCCTGCGGCGACATGACCATGCGCACGGCCCCGCTCAATCATCCCAACGGCGCCACCGGCTATCGCGTCGAATACGGCGGCAAGTCGATCTGCTACATCACCGACACCGAGCAGCAGGGCGACGGTCTCGACAAGACCATCGTCGACCTGTGCCGCGGCGCCGACGTGATGATCTACGATTCCAGCTACACCGATGCCGAATACCCTCGCTACAAGGGCTGGGGCCATTCGACCTGGCAGGAAGGCATGCGGGTGGCCGACGCCGCCGGCGTCGGCACGCTTGCCATCTTCCATCACGATCCCAGCCACGACGACGCCTTCATGGACGGCGTGGCGCGCGAGGCGGCGGCGGCGCGTCCCGGCACCACCGCCAGCGGCCTGCCGCGCGCGATCGTCGCCCATGAAGGCCTGACGCTCAGCCCGTGAGGATTGCACCATGAGTGGGCCCAGCCTGCGCGGCCGTTGGCGGCGGCTGACACTGGGATTGCCGACCGTGCTCGGCCTGAAGCCGCGCGGCTGGTTCATCCCGCATCGCTATGCGCCGTTGCTGCCGCCGCCCGGCGCGCAGCCGCCCTATCCCGCGATCGAACGGCTGTTCGAGGAAGCATCGGCCACCTTCACCGCCGTGCTCGATGCCGTCGATGCGCACGCCACCCAGCTCGAGAGCCTGAAGAGCCTGTTCGACCAGTCATGGTTCCCCTCGCTCGATGCCGCCGTCGCCTACGCCCTGGTGCGCGAGCGCAAGCCGCAGCACATCATCGAGGTAGGCTCGGGTCATTCGACGCGCGTGCTGTCGAAGGCGCTGGGCGGCCTGGGCGAGATCATCGCCGTCGATCCCGCACCGCGCGCCGACATCATCGATCTGCCGAGCGTGCGCGTCGTGTCCTCGACCCTGCAGGCGGCGCCCGGCGACCTGTTCAAGGTGCTGAAGGCGGGCGACGCGCTGTTCATCGACTCCAGCCATATCCTGATGCCGGGCAGCGACGCCGACATCCTTCTGAACCGCGTCCTGCCGGCAGCGCCGGCCGGGACGCTGGTGCACATCCACGACATCTTCCTGCCGTTCGACTATCCGGCGATCTGGGGCTGGCGGGCCTACAACGAGCAGCAGGGCGTGGTGCCGATGCTGACCAGCGGCGCCTACCGGCCCTTGTTCTCCAGCGCCTGGGCGGAGCGGCGGCTGACCGATCGGCTGGCTGGCTCGGTGGTGGCGCGCCTGCCGCGACCGGACGACGCGCTTCCGGCGAGCCTCTGGCTCGAGAAGCGCTGATGCTCGGCCGGCTGTTCGGCGCAAGCGGGACCGAACGCCTGCCCGAGCGCGTCCGCGAGGCCATCCGCCATCAGCAGGAAGAGAGCGAGGTCCTGATCGGGTGGGCCGAGCTCGTCCTGGTCGGCCTGCTGTTCGTGGCCTACGAGACCACCAGCATGGCGACCGGCATCGTGCAGGAGGACTACTCGTTCGATACTTATGTCTTCGTCCTCTACACCCTGTTCTCGCTCGGCCGCCTGGCGCTGGCCTATCGCCGGGCACTGCCGGAATGGCTGCTGTACGTCTCAGTGGTCGTCGACATGGCCCTGCTGCTGGGGCTGATCTACTTCCTTCATTACAAATACGCCCAGACCGCCGTCTTCAATCTGAAGGCGCCGGCCATGCTGTACGTGTTCCTGTTCATTGCGTTGCGCGCGCTGCGCTTCGAAGCGCGCTTCGTGATCTTCGCCGGCCTGACGGCGGCGGCGGGATGGCTCGCGCTCATCTTCTATGCCCTGAGCGGCCGCGGCGGCCCGCCCAACGAGACCACCGACTTCGTCGAGTACATGACCTCGAACGCCTTCCTGATCCAGGCCGAGGTCGAGAAGCTGCTGGCCATCCTGCTGACCACGGCGGTGCTGGCGATCGCGATCTCGCGCGCCCGCCATCTGCTGGTGCGCTCGGTCAGCGAAGGGGCGGCGGCGCGCGACCTGGCGCGGTTCTTCGATCCTGGCGTCGCCGACCGCATCCGCAGTGCCGCCATGGCGATCAAGGCGGGCGAGGGCGAGCTGCGCGACGTCGCCATCCTGACCGTCGACCTGCGCGGCTTCACGCGGCTGTCGGTCGAGATGGCGCCGGACGACGTCATGAAGCTGCTGCAGGACTACCAGGGACGGGTCTGCCCCTTGATCGTCGGCAACGGCGGCAGCATCGACAAGTTCCTGGGCGACGGCATCCTCGCCTCGTTCGGCGCCGTGGCGGCCTCGACGACCGCCGCGGCCGACGCCCTGCGCGCGGCCGATGCCGTGCTCGACGCGGCCGATCGCTGGACCGCCGAGCGCCGCGCGGCCGGCCTGCCGCCGCTCTCGGTCGGGCTGGCTGTGGCGTCGGGTCGCGTCGTCTTCGGCGCCGTGGGCGATGGCGAGCGGCTGGAATTCACGGTGATCGGGGATGCTGTAAATTTCGCCGCGAAGCTCGAAAAACATAATAAAGACGAGAAAACACGGGGCCTGGCCGACGCCGGAACCTATGCCCTGGCCGAGCAGCAGGGCTATGTCGCACCGTTGCCACGCGAGCGCCGACCAGGCCGGCCGGTGGGTGGCGTCAGCGAACCGGTCGATATCGTGGTCCTGGCAAAGTGATGTCGGGCGGGTGCCGCGTTGCCTTGCCCTTTCCCCATTCGGGGCCTATGTAATTTGCAACGCTTCAAGAACGGGTTGGCGGAGCGCCATCGTGGGTAACAACTACGACATCATCCTCATCGGGCTGGTCGCAGTCTTCTTGATCCTGCGGCTGCGCTCCGTGCTGGGCAAGCGCACGGGCAACGAGCGCCCGCCGGCGCGTGATCCGTTCACGCCGCCTGCGCCGCCGACCGCCACGCCGCGCGTCGGCGATCGTGCCGATGCGCCGGCCAACCAGGGCAACGACAACGTCGTGCCGCTGCCGACGGCCAACGCGCCGGCGCCGCGGCCCTCGCTCGCGACCAGCGGGCCGGGCGGCATCCGCGCCACCGTGCTGCCGACCGCCACGGCCGGCGTCTCGGCCATTCGCGGCGCCGATCCCAGCTTCGAGCCGATCGGCTTCACCGGCGGCGCGCGCGCTGCCTTCACCGCCATCGTCGAGGCCTTCGCCAAGGGCGACACCTCGGCGCTGCGGCCGCTGCTCGACGCGCCGACCTTCGCGAGCTTCGAATCGGCGATCCGCGGCCGTGTCGAGCGCAAGGAGAAGGCTGAGACGACGCTGATCGGCTTCGAGGCCTCCGACATCTCCGCTGCCGAGCTGCAGGGCACCAACGCCAGCGTCACCGTCCGCTTCGTCAGCGAACAGATCAACGTGCTGCGCAACACAGAGGGGCAGATCATCGATGGCAATCCCAACGAGGTGCAGAAGGTGATCGATCTCTGGACGTTCCGTCGCGACACCAAGTCCAGCGATCCGAACTGGCTGCTGATAAAGACAGAAAGCGAAGGCTGAGGGAGGCTCTTTCGATTATGCGCTGGACCGTCCTGGCCGGCGTCGCGGCTTGGCTTGCCGCGGCCGGTCTGTTGGCTGCTTGTGCCGACGGCACCGGCCCGCAGAACGAGCAGCGCGTCGCGATGGCGCCGATTTCCTTCAACGAGATTTCCGGCTGGGCCGACGACAGGCATGCCGAGGCCCTGGCCTCGTTCCGCCGCTCCTGCCCCAAGCTGACGGCCGGGCCCGACACCAGGATCGCCACCGACGGCGGCTTCAAGACAGTCACGCCGGCCGAGTGGATGAAGATCTGCGATTCGGCCGGCGCGGTTAAGGCTGGCGACGACCGTGCCGCGCGCGCGTTCTTCGAGGAGAATTTCAGGCCGCTGATCGTCCAGGTGGCGGGCAAGTTCACCGGCTACTTCGAGCCCGACATGCGCGGCAGCAAGGCGCCGTCGCGGCTGTTCACGGTGCCGGTCTATCGCCGGCCGACCGACCTCACCGACAAGCCCTACTACACGCGCGCCGAGATCGAGCAGGGCGTGCTCAAGGGCAAGGGGCTGGAGATCGCCTATGTGCAGGATCCGGTGGCGCTGTTCGAGGTCCAGGTCCAGGGCAGCGGCCGCATCCAGCTCGCCGAGGGTGGGACCATCAATCTCGGTTTCGACGGCTCCAACAACCGGCCCTACACGGCGATCGGCAACGTGCTGCTGGAGATGGGTGTGTTCACCAGCAAGGAGCAGGCGACCTGGCCCGCCATCCGCGACTGGCTGAAGCGCAACCCGGCGCAGGCGCGCGACGTGATGCGCAAGAACGAGCGCTACATCTTCTTCAAGGACACGCGCAGCCAGGGCGCCGTCGGCGCCGAGGGCGTCCCGCTCACGGCCCAGCGCAGCCTGGCTGTCGATACCGCCTTCACGCCCTACGGCACGCCGATCTGGATCGACGCCGTGCGGCCGGTGGCGCGCAAGCCGGGCGCCACCGAGCCCTATCGCCGACTGACCATCGCTCAGGACGCCGGCGCGGCGATCCAGGGCCCGGCGCGCGGCGACGTCTTCTTCGGCGGCGGCGCGCAGGCCGCCGACTGGGCCGGCCGCATGAACAGCGGTGGCCGCGCCATCGTCCTGGTGCCGAACAAGGGTTAAGGGGGCGCGGGCCTCCTGGTCCGCTCATAGTCTTCCGGACCGCGCGCGTCCCGCGCGCTCATGATCATGAGGCGCGCGAGGATGCGCGCGGTCCGGAAGACGAAGACATGAGCGGACCACGAGGTCCGCGCTCCCTTACGCTGTGGCGACCTCGGTCGACGTCGGCACCTCGGGGCGCCGGCGGGAGAAGATGCTGAGGGCAGCCGGCAGGACCGTCAGGATCAGGACGGGCGCCAGAAGCGTGCCGCCGACCACGACGACCGCGAGCGGCCGCTGGACCTGGCTGCCGATCGCGGTCGAGAACGCCGCCGGGATCAGGCCGACGCAAGCCGCCACGCAGGTCATCAGCACCGGCCGCATCTGCTGGTCACAGGTTTCGCTCAGCGCCCGAGCCCGCTCCATGCCCGCGCCGATCAGGCGGTTGTAGCAGCCCACCACCATGATGCCGTTCATGGCGGCGATGCCGAACAGGGCGACGAAGCCGATGGCGGCCGAGATGCTGAACGGCATGTCGGCCAGGAACAGGCCGAAGATGCCGCCGACCAGGGCCATCGGGATGGCACTGCCGGCCAGCAAGGTGTCGGTGAGCGAGCCGAAGCTGACATAGAGCAGCAACAGGATCACGGCGATGGCGATCGGCACGGCGATCGCCAGCCGCGCGATGGCGCTCTCGAAATTGGCGAAGTCGCCGGCCCAGTCGAGCCGATAGCCGCTCGGCAGCTTCACCTCCTGTTCGACCTTCTGCTGGGCCTCCAGCACCGCGCCGCCAAGATCGCGGCCGCGCACCGAGAACTTGACCGGGATGTAGCGCTCCTGCTGGTCGCGAAAGATATAGAAGGCGCCGGTCGATAGACCGACATTGGCGACTTCGGCCAGCGGCACCTGCACGATGCCGCTGCCTGGGCCCGGCGCGCCGACTGGGATGCGCCTGATCGCCTCGATATTTTCGCGATATCGCGGTGCCAGGCGGACCAGCATCGGGAAGTGTCGGTCGCTGCCATCCTCATAGAGGTCGCCGGCCGCCTCACCGCCGACCGCAGCCTGGATTGTTGCGTTGATGTCGCCCGGCGACAGCCCGTAGCGCGCCGCGCGTTGCCGGTCGATGTCGATCCTGATGGTCGGCTGGCCAAGCAGCGGCGGCACCTGGATGTCGGTAATGCCGCGGATTTTTTCCAGCACGCCGCGAATCTCCACGGCGATTCTTCGCAGGGTCGCGAGGTCGGGGCCGGTGATCTTGATGGCGTTCTCCGCGTCGATGCCCGAAGCCGCCTCCTGGACATTGTCCTGGATGTACTGCGAGAAGGCGAAGGTCGCGCCGGGAAAGGTCTTGCGCAGCGCGCTGCCGATCTCGGCGATCAGCTCCTCCTTGGACAGGCCCTTGCGCCACTGGTCGATCGGCTTCAGCGGCACGAAGAATTCGACATTGGAGAAGCCGTCGGGATCGGTGCCGTCGTCAGGCCGGCCGTGCTGGGTGACCACCGTCTCGACCTCGGGGAAACTCTTGACCAGGCGACGCATGCGATTGGCGTAGACATTGCCCTCGTCGAGCGACACCGACGGCGGCAGGGCGGCGCGCATCCAGATGTTGCCTTCTTCGAGCTTGGGCAGGAACTCCAGCCCGACCGTGCTCGCGGCCAGCCCGGCCGCCGTCATGAGGGCAAGGCCTGCGGCTACCGTCAGCCCGCGCTGTGCCAGCACCGTGGCAACCACTGGCCGGTATACGCGCCGCAAGCCGCGCACGATGATGGTCTCGGTTTCCGCCACCTTGTCGGGAAGCAGGAAGGCCGCGAGCGCGGGTGAGACGGTGAAGGTCGCGAGCAGGCCGCCCGACAGCGCGTAGGCATAGGTCTTCGCCATCGGTCCGAAGATATGGCCTTCGACGCCCGACAGGGTGAACAGAGGCAGAAAGCCCGCGATGATGATGGTCGCCGAGAAGAAGATCGCCTGCGTCACTTCACCCGACGCGTGGTAGATCGTGGCGATCTTGGCCGTCATGCCGCGCGGCGTCGGTTGCGCATAAGCCGGGCGGTGTCCCGCGCTCGCCTCGGCGAGATGGCGGAAGATGTTCTCGACCATGATCACCGTGGCATCGACGATGATGCCGAAGTCGATGGCGCCCATAGACAGCAGGTTGGCCGATTCGCCGCTCAACACCAGGATCACCACGGCAAACAACAAGGCGAAGGGGATGGTGGCGGAGACGATGATGGCGCTGCGCAAGTCGCCCAGGAACAGCCACTGGATCAGGAAGATCAGCACCACGCCCATCACCATGTTGTGCAGCACGGTGCTGGTGGTGACGTCGACCAGGACACTGCGGTCGTAGATGCGCTCGATGCGCACGCCGGGCGGCAGCACGTCCGAGCTGTTGACCTTGTCGACCTCCGCTTCGACGGCGCGCAGGGTCGGCATGGTCTTGGCGCCGCGCCGCATCAGCACGATGCCCTGCACGATGTCGTCGTCATTGTCGTGGCCGGCGATTCCGAGCCGCGGTTCGTGGCCGACCGATATCGTGGCGACGTCGGAGACCAGCACCGGGGCGCCGTCGCGCACGGTCAGCATGGTGTGGCGGATGTCGTCCATGGTGCGGATCTGGCCGACGCTACGGACCACTGCGGCCTGCGGCCCGAGATTGATGGTGTTGGCGCCGACATTGATGTTCGCGGCATTCAGCGCATCGAGCACCTGCTTGAGCGTGACGCCGTAGGCCAGGAGCTTGTCGAGGTCGACGGTGATGTCATAGGTCTTGGTCTTGCCGCCCCAGGTCGTGACATCGATCACGCCCGGCACCGCCTTCAGGCGGCGCAGCAGGATCCAGTCCTGGATGGTCTTGAGATCGGCGACCGAATAGCCGGGCGGGCCCACCACACGATAGCGGAAGATCTCGCCGATCGGACTGGTCGGCGAGATGAAAGGCTGCGCGGCCTTTGGCAGATCACCGAGCTGGGCCAGCCGGTTGATCACCAACTGCGATGCCTGCTGGTAGGTCAGGTCGTAGGTGAACTGGACCTTGACGTCCGACAGGCCGGTCAGCGACGTGCTGCGGATCGACCGCACGAAGGGAAGGCCCGCCATCTGCACTTCGATCGGGATGGTGATGTAGCGTTCCATCTCGTCGGACGACTGGCCGGGGTTCTGGGTCACGATGTCCACCAGCGGCGGCACAGGATCGGGGTAGGCCTCGATGTTCAGGTTGTTGTAAGCAAAAAGGCCGCCGGCAATCATCGCGGCGCTCAGAATCACCACGAGAACGCGCTGGCGAAGCGCCGCGCCGACGATTGCCTGCATTGTGACCTGCCTACATTGGCCGCCGTGAACGGCGTTTTCTCCCTGCAGGCTTCTTACGACACAACCGCGTTTCGATACAAACGCGTTTCAGACGTCATGCAAGGTCGTCAACGGCTTCAAAGGCCGCCCTTGGCTGCGACGACATAGTACAGAAGCTGGTCGTTCACGAAGTCGAGCTGCGTGACCACGACGCCCGGGTCGGGCCCGCGCCATTCCAGCGACGAGACATTGTCCGCCGCATCTGCTGGCGCCACCGGGGTGCCACGACACCCCATCACGCGCGTCGCTTCCGCCTTGCTCATGCCGCGCTGCAGGCTGGCGAGCTTTTCGGGCGTGGCGCTGCAGATCGAGGTGCAGCCCGAGCCCAGCACTGTCGCCGCAAGCAGTGCGCCGCCTGAGGCTGCCTTGAGGATCGCCACCGTCGGTCTCCCGCAGTCTACTTCGAGGTCGCCGGCTTCGGCGGCTTGCACACCATGCGCTGGGCCGGATTGGTCGGCTGGTCGCGATTCCACCAGCCGCCACCCAGCGCCTGGAACAGCGCCGCCGTATCCATCAGGCGATTGGCCTGCGCCTGGATGCGCGCCAGCAGGGCCTGTTGGTAGGTGAGCTCGGCGATCAGCACGATGACATAGGTCGTGTCGCCGACGTCGAGACGGCGCCGCGCGATGGTGAGGCTGGTCGCCGCTGCCTGCTCGGCCGCCACCGTCGCCTTCAGGGCCTGCGCGTCGTGCTCGAGCGCCCGCAGGGTGTCGGCGACATTGCGGAAGGCGGTGAGGACCGCCGACTGGTATTGCGCCTGGGCCTGTTCGAGCGACGCCTGCGCCGCCCGCTTCTTCGCCTGCAGCGCACCGCCATCGAGCAGCGTCTGCATGAAGCCCGCGCTGGCGATGGTGTTGGCGGGGCCAACGGCCGCGCTGAACAGCGAGCCCAAGGTCAGGGCCTGCGACCCCACCACCGCCGAGAGGTTGATCTGCGGCAACTGAGCGGCCACCGCCACGCCCACCTGGGCCGCTGCCGAATGGACGTTGGCTTCGGCGGCCCGGATGTCGGGCCGCTGCTCGACCAGCCGCGCCGGCAGGCTGAGCGGCAGGTCGGGCGGCAGCTTCAGGTCGTTGAGCTGAAAGCTCTCGGCCAACGCCGTGCTGGTGAAGCTGCCGGTCAGCGTCGCGAGAAGGTTGCGTTGCTGGGCCAGCGCCTTCTGCAAGGGCGGCAAGGTCGCCTCGGCCTGCGCCAGCGCCGCCTCCTGCGTCGCGACGTCGGCGCCGGAGATGGCGCCGAGACCGGCCTGGCCCTGCAGGATGCCGAGCGTCTCGCGCTGGGCGGCGATGATGCGCTGGGTCGCGGCGACCTGGGCACGCAGCGAGGCTTCGGTGATCGCCGCCACCACCACGTTGGAGGCGAGCGTGAGATACGCGGCCTCGAGCAGGAAGCATTGCGATTCGGCCAGCGCCTCGGCCGATTCGATACCGCGCCGCGTGCCGCCCCAGACATCGAGCGAGTAGGTGATGTTGAGCAGTGCCGTGAACAGGCCAAACACGAAGTTGCCGTCGGCCGTCGGCGCCGACAGCACGGTGGGCGCCTGCGTCTGGGCCGCCGTGCCCGCCACGCCCACGGTGGGGAACAGGGTCGCCCGCTGGGCGCGCGCCGTATACTGTGAGACTTTCAGGGCGGCGATGGCCGACTTGATGTCGGGATTGGCCTTGAGCGAACGGTCGATCAGGCCGTTGAGCTGCTGGGACTGGAAGACTGTCCACCACTGATTCGGGATGTCGAGATCCTGCACCACGCGTTGCGCCTCGCCGCCGGGAATGCCAGCCGAGACGAGGTTCATGGTCCCGCCCTCGTCGGGCAGATAGCGATCGGTCGCCGGCGGCTCAGGCGTCTTGAAATCCGGGCCGACCATGCAGCCGCCGAGCGACGCCGCCACAGCGAGACAGGTGGCAAGCCGTATGAAAGCCATCAATGCGCCTCCGCTACGCCGGCCGCTGGCACGGTCCGCCGCGCCGTGCGGCGCGAGAACAGGCCGATCGCCGCGGGCAGCACCGTGAGGAACAACAGCGGCGCCAGAAGCGTGCCGCCGACCACGACGATGGCGAGCGGCCGCTGCACCTGGCTGCCGATCGCCGTCGAGAAGGCCGCCGGCAGCAGGCCGACACAGGCCGCCGCGCAGGTCATCAACACCGGACGCATCTGCACCGTGCAGGTCTCGACCAGGGCGGTCTCGGGCGTGCGCCCGGCGTCGATCAGGCGGTTGTAGCAGCCCACCACCATGATGCCGTTCATGGCGGCGATGCCGAACAGGGCGACGAAACCGATGGCGGCCGAGATGCTGAACGGCATGCCGGCCAGAAACAGCGCCAGCACGCCGCCGACCAGCGCCATGGGAATGGCGCTGCCCGCCAGCAGCGTGTCGCGCAGCGAGCCGAAGGTGGTGAAGAGCAGCAGCAGGATCAAGGCGATGGCGATCGGTACGGCGACCGCCAGCCGCTGCAGGGCCTTCTTGAGGTTGCCGAACTCTCCCACCCATTCGACGTGGTAGCCGCCCGGGATCGTGACCTTCTCGGCCACCCGCTCCTGCGCTTCCAGGATGGCGCTGCCGAGATCGCGGCCGCGTACGGAGAACTTCACAGGGACGTAGCGCTCCTGCTGTTCGCGATAGATGTAATACGCGCCGGAGACCAGGTCGACCGTAGCGACCTCGCTCAGGGGTACCTGGGTCATGCCGCTGTTGCCCTGCACGCCGATCGGGATGCGCTTGATCGCCTCGATGTTCTCGCGATAGCGCGGCGCCAGGCGGACGACCATGGGAAAATGCCGGTCGCTGCCGTTCTCGTAGACATCGCCCGCCGCCTGGCCGCCGATGGCCGCCTGCACCGTGGCATTGACGTCGCCGGGCGCGAGGCCGTAGCGCGCCGCCTTGGCGCGATCGATGTCGATCTTGATGGTCGGCTGACCGAGCGAGGCAGACACGGCGAGGTCGACGATGCCCGGCACGGCGGCGATGGTGTCCCTGATCTCGTTGGCGACCTTGGCCAAGGTCTCGAGGTCAGGCCCATAGACCTTGACGGAGTTCTCGCCCTTCACGCCCGACGCCGCCTCCTGGACGTTGTCCTGGATGTACTGCGAGAAGGTGAATTCGACACCGGGGAAAGCCTTTGTCAGCGCCTCGTTCATTTCGGCGATCAGGCCCTCCTTGTCGAGGCCCTTGCGCCATTGGTCGAACGGCCGCAGCGGCACGAAGAACTCGGCGTTGAAGAAGCCGGTCGAATCGGTGCCGTCGTCGGGCCGGCCGTGCTGGGAGATCACCGTCTCGGCCTCGGGGAAGCTCTTGATCAGACGACGCATGCGGTTGGCGTAGTCGTTGCCCGCCTCGAGCGAGATCGAGGCCGGCATGACCGCCCGGATCCACATGTTGCCTTCCTCGAGCTTGGGCAGGAACTCCAGGCCGATGGTGCTGCCGGCCAGGACGGCAAGCGCCCCGGCGCCAACGCCGGCGGCAACGGCGGTGCGGCGGTGGACGAGAGCGCGGTCGCGCAGCTTGTCGTAGCCGCGGCGCAGCGCGCGCACCGCGCGGGTCTCGGCGTGGGCCACCTTCTCGGGCAGCAGCAGCGCGGCCAGCGCCGGCGACACCGTGAAGGTGGCGATCAGCCCGCCCAACAGGGCGTAGGCATAGGTGCGAGCCATCGGGCCGAATATGTGGCCCTCGACGCCCGACAGCGTGAAGAGAGGCAGGAAGCCCGCGATGATGATGGTGGCCGAGAAGAAGATCGCTTGTGTCACCTCGGTCGAGGCGAAGAAGATCGTCGCCAGCTTGCCGTCCAAACCCTCGGGCGCCGGCCGGCCGGCGCGCGCCCGTGCCTGGCCGACCTCGGAGAGATGGCGGAAGATGTTCTCGACCATGATCACCGTCGCATCGACGATGATGCCGAAGTCGATGGCGCCCATCGACAGCAGGTTTGCCGACTCCCCGCTCAGCACCAGGATCACCACCGCAAATAGGAGAGCGAAGGGAATGGTGGCCGACACGATCAAGGCGCTGCGCAGGTCGCCCAGGAACAGCCACTGGATCAGGAAGATCAGCACCACGCCCATCACCATGTTGTGCAGCACGGTATGGGTGGTGATGTCGACCAGGGCGCTGCGGTCGTAGATGCGCTCGATCCGAAGGCCCGGCGGAAGGACGTTGCCCTTGTTGATGCGATCAACCTCGGCCAGCACGCCGGTCAGCGTCGGCATGGTCTCAGCAGCCCGTCGCATGAGCACGATGCCCTGAACGATGTCATCGTCGTCATTCTGGCCGGCGATGCCGAGGCGGGGCTCATGCCCGACGGCGACAGCGGCGATGTCGGAGACCAGCACGGGGGCGCCGTCGCGGACCGCGACCATCGTGTTGCGGATGTCGTCCATGCCGCGGATCTGGCCGACGCTGCGCACGATCGCCGACTGCGAGCCGATGTTCACCGTATTGGCGCCGACATTGATGTTGGCGTTGTTCAGGCCGTCCAGGACCTGCTTCAAGGTGAGCCCATAGGCCAGCAGCCGGTCGAGATCGATGGTGATGTCGTAGGTCTTGGTCTTGCCGCCCCAGCTGATGACATCGATCACGCCGGGCACGGCTTTGAAGCGCCGCTCGAGGACCCAGTCCTCGATGGTCTTCAGGTCGGTCACTGAAAAGCCGGGCGGCCCGATCACGCGATAGCGGAAGATCTCGCCGATCGGGCTGGTCGGCGACAGCACGGGCTGCACGCCGTTGGGCAGCGGGCCGAGCTGCGACAGCCGGTTGGTCACCATCTGCGCGGCCTGCTGGTAGCTCACGTCGTAGGTGAACTGCACCTTCACGTCGGAAAGCCCGAACAGCGAGATGGTGCGGATCGCCTGGACGTAGGGCAGGCCCGCCATCTGGACTTCAATCGGGATGGTGATGTAGCGCTCGATTTCCTCCGATGACTGGCCGGGATTCTGGGTGATGATGTCGACCAGCGGCGGCACCGGGTCGGGATAGGCCTCGATGTTGAGCGTGCGATAGGCGAACAGGCCGCCGACCATCAGCACCGCACCGAGAATGATCACCAGGACGCGTTGCCTGAGGGCGTTGGCGATGACGGCCTGCATGGGATTACGGCCCTGTAAACGGGCCCGTCGTCAGTCGCGACGGGCGGCGCGATCGATGAACAGCGTGCCGCTGGTCACGACGGTCTCGCCAGCATTTAGCCCCTTCTTGACCTCGACCAGCCCGTTGCTGGTGTCGCCGACGACGATGGGACGCGACACCACCGTCTTGCTGTCGGGGCGCGCCACCCAGACGCGGGCGTTGGCGCCCTCATAGACGATCGAATCGACCGGCACCGCGGGCATCGAGCGGTCGTCGCCCGAGACGATGCGGAAGGAGGCGAACATCTCGGGCTTGAGCTCGAGGTTGGTGTTCCTGACCGCGGCGCGGACCGGCAGGCGGCGCGTGTTGGGATCGAGGGCCGGAGCGACATAGTCGAGCCTGGCATTGAACACCTGGCCCGGGAAGGCGAGCACGCTCACCTGCACCGGCGCGCCGACCTTCATCTTGGGCGCATCGGATTCGCGCACGTTGGCGACCAGCCACACGGTCGACAGGTCGCCGATCGTGTAGACCGGATCGTTGGCGCCGGCATTGATGTACTGGCCCAAGCCGACCTTGCGCTGGATGACGGTGCCGCTGATTGGCGCCGCCACGATGGTCTCTGCACCGACGCGATCGCGCTTCTCGAGCTCGGCGATCTCCTCGTCGCTGCGGCCGAGGATGCGCAGCCGATTGCGCACGGCGGTCAGCGTGATCTCGGCCGAGCGCAGGTCGCCTTGCGCCTGCACCAGGTCAGACTGCGCCTGCTCGTAATCCTTGAGCGCACCGCCGCGGATCGCCAGCAGCTCCTTCTGACGCTTCTCGGCCATCTGGGCGAGAGCCAGCCGGGACTTCGCCTTTTCGACGCCGGCGACTGCGGTCACGAGGTCATTGTGGCCCTGGACGAACTCGCTCGCCTCGATGGCGAACAATGGCGCGCCACGCTCGACATGATCGCCGGGCTTGGCGATCAGGCGGCTGACGCGACCGGAATAGGGAGAGAACACCGGCGTGGTCGTGTCCTCGTTGATGGCAATCCGCCCGTCGGTCGCGCGCTCCTCGCGGAAGGCCATCGGCTCGACCTTGGCGAACCGGAAGCCCGCCCACTGCGAATCGCTCGGCCGGAAGGCGCCGTCGGTCTCGACCTGGGCCGCTGGCCGCATCAGGGCGTTGCCGGGGTTGGTGTCCAGCAACATCCAGCCCGCGACCAGACCGAGTGCCGCGACACCGGCGACGGCGGCCCACAGACGGGGGCGCGCTACGCGCTTGGCCAGAGAGGGTTTGGGCGGGGTGCTCATCGGCCGGGAATGTAGGCAGTCCACATTACGGGCGCCTGACGCGCGCCGCTTGGGTCCTTGCCGGCGTGCTAAAGTGCGTTACATCGCTCTGACATGGCGGAAGGCACATCAATGCGCATCCTGCTCGTCGAGGACAACGCCGATCTGGTGTCCCTGGTCATCCAGGGCCTCAAACGGAGCGGCTTTGCCGCCGATTCGGCGGGCAATGCCGCCGACGCGAGCCATGCGCTGGCAACCGTCCGCTACGCCGCCGTGGTGCTCGACCTGGGGTTGCCGGACGAGGACGGCCTGACCTGGCTGCGCACCGTCCGGGCCCGCGGCGATTCGACGCCCGTGCTGGTCCTGACGGCGCGCGACGGCGTCAGCGACCGGGTCACCGGGCTGCGGTCGGGCGCCGACGACTACTTGGTCAAGCCGTTCGCCCTGGAGGAGCTGGTGGCTCGGCTCAGGGCGCTGCTGCGGCGCTCGGACAACCTGCTCGGCCACCGCCTGACCCTGGGCAATGTGGCGCTCGACACCGAGGGCCGGCAGGTGACCGTTGCCGGCACCGTGCGGCCGTTCTCCAGCCGCGAGACCGCGGTGCTGGAGATCCTGCTGCGGCGCTGCGGCAACGTGGCGCCCAAGCGGCTGTTCGAGGATCACCTGTTCGGCCTGACCGATGAGGTCGGTTCCAACGCCGTCGAGGTCTACATCCATCGCCTGCGCCGCATGCTGGCCGACAGCGGCGCGACGGTGCAGGTCCATACCGTGCGGGGCGTGGGCTATATGCTGGCCGAGGCGAAGGCCGGCTGACTTGCGGCGTCCGGGCGCTGTCACAGGAATTGCTTTTTGTGGCGCTTGAGCATTCCGTCGATAGGGCGCTCCTCTTCCCAATTTCTTCGGTAGGCCGGGTAAGCGAAGGTGAACACCGAGCGCGAATCGATCTGCTGCGGCTGCCAGCGATGGGCGAAGCGGCCGCCAGCGAAGCATTCCCGGTGGTGCGCGTGGGATTGCCGAAGCAGAGCCAGATGAGATCGGTGCCCGCATCGGTCAGGGCGCCCTGTCCAGGCCACGCCAGTACCTCCACTGCCACGACTTGGGGCCGCTCTCGCCCGCCAGCGCGCTGCCGGGGCGGCCCAGGGAAGGGCGTGCTGCACGAAGCCCAGAGGATCGAAGCGATAGAAACCCAGCCTGTCCGACAGTCGCGCCGACGAATCGCCGCCGGCGGGGAATTCAATCACCGTCACGAGGGGCATCGTCATGGTGGCGCGCCCTTTCGCTGGCGGCTTCGAGCAAGGCGATGTCGTCGACAGGTGTGGAAGGGTCGGTATGTGGATCGCGCCAGGTTTTCGGGCGGCGGTTCCGCAGCCAGAAAACGCAAGCCTGTACGTTCGGCGGATAATGCACCGTACTCGTAAGCGACTTGAGCTCGCCGCCAATGATAACCTCGCGCTCGACCTTGCGCTCGTAGCCAACGGCGCGAGCATAAAGTCCACGCGCGACGCGGGCATCGGCCGCGACGCGGCCACTCTTCACCGCCGCTGCGAAATCGTCGTGTTTGGCAATCCAGTTATCAATCGTGCGCGGACAGACGGCAAAAAATTCCGCCAGCTCGTCGTTGGTGGCCCCGAGCAGGCAGTAGTTGTGTGCTTGCTCGCACATCCCGGGCGCGAAGCTTGTAGGGCGACCCATGACAGTCATGGCGTTCTCTATAACAGAAGTGGTGGAACATAACAAGAACTTCCATGACTCTTCGGCTCGGTTCGACGCAACAGAGCTACGACTTTTTGCGCTCCACTGCGCATCATTAGTGGTACTGCCCGGCTGTCGGCATGCTACGCCTAGATGACTGCAGTGCTGTCATCGCCTTCGGTAGCGATAGCTTCGACGCTTCCGTGCCGCGCGGGTCGATCCACTATGACGGGCTCCGCGGGCACCCTGGCGATGCAGCGCGGGACCTGCTCACCATCGCCGTTCGATTTCGCAGCTACCACGAAAAACGTCAGGCGCGGTCGGATTGGCACTGCCTCGAGCGCACTGGCTCGAACTCGCATCGCGGTTGCTGGGCGTATTGGCGAGCTCGTCGGACGGCCAACGAGGCGAATCTCATGATGCCTGCGGTCGTGCTGGCCTCTCCAACGGCACCGATTGCATGCGGCATTTTTTGGCGGCTGCTCTCACAAGATGTCAGACATGGCAGTGTGCCGCATGTCTTCCCAGACCCTGTCGGGCGACAGGCCGACGGCTTCCAGAGCGTTTGCAAGGTCCACGAACTTGAAATTCGAATCGAAGTTCTGGATTTCGCCGCCATCGGGGTCGGGAAAGACATTCTGCGGCTCGCTCGATCCGTCATGAACGACCAGCAGGCCATTCGGAAAGGCGCTGCCAAGGGAGCCGGAGAAGATGTCGAGCCCATCGGATTCTTCCACGCCATCGATGCCTGCACCGTCGACGACGGCGAAGCGGCCAAGGAAGGCGCCACTGTCGAGATCGAGCACGGAAAACGTGGAATCCCCCTGGCTCGACACGAACAGCTGACGCGAGCCGTCCTCGGCATAGCGGATCGACAATCCCTCGAGATCCGGCGTCAGGAAGTCGGCATCGGACGCCACGAACTCGACGAAATCCGGCGCGCGCGTGGGGTCGGTGTTGAAGCGCCAGATGCCGCCGCTTTCAACCGCAACGTAGCCAAAGCCGGTCGCATCGTCGATGACGATGCCCTCCGACTGGAGTTCCTCCGGATCGAGGCCTTCGGGGTTGGGCAGCGTCAACGTCTGCACAAGCTCGGCGGACACCTTGCCGCCCGCCTCGACCAGCTTCAATTGGGCGATCTTGTCGCCATCGGCCTGAGTGACGAACACGTATGGCGTGCCGTCGGCCGCGGTGAATGCGTCGAGGCCGTAGGCCGTAGCTTCGCCATCGTCGACGCCGAAAATGCTGTCGGGCATCTTCACCGACGTGACGTCCTTGAGCTTTAGCGTATCGGGATCGATGGCGTATATCGCCAAGGTATCGTTGGCACGATCGGAGACGACAAACAGATCCTTGGATTTGTGGCCGAGTTCGACGCCGTAGAGAACGTCGACATTGTTGTAGCGGATGTCCTTCGGCTCGATCGACTGCAGCTCGTGGCCGGCAAGATCATAGACACGCAGTCCGCCATCCTTGTGCGAGGTGACCACCACGCTCTGATCCGGGTCGCAGGGATTGAGCCAGATCGCCGCATCGTCCGGGTCCGGGCCCTCGACAGCGACGGCGGGGTCGGCAAAGCGGGTCTCGGCGGGCGTCTCGACGACCGCCTCAATGGTGGGGATGTTCTCGAGGTCGATGGCGAAGGCCAGGAACTGCGTGAACTGCGTTGCCGAAAAATTGTTGTCGGCAACGAGTACGATCGATTGCCGCCCGTCGGCGAGCTGAGGGCCGAACGAGATGCCCTCGATATTGTCGAGCGGAAGGCCGAGGTCGGCGAGATCGAACAGCAACTCCTTTTGGACCGGCTGGTCGAGGTTCACGGCAAGCTCGCCATCCTCGATCGCGGTTTCGATCGCGCCGACCCCGGACACGTCTGTCGCGCCTTGGGTCAGGATCTTGTAGATCCTGATCGAGTTGCCGACGCCGGTCGAGAACGAGCGTTCGATCGCCAGCAAGGTTCCATCATTGTCGATGGCAAGCAGATCTACGAGACCATTGGTGACGAAGCTACCGGCCGGATCCGGCGCGGCGTTGACGGGATCGGTGACGTAGATGTATTCGGCGGTGGGCTCGCCGGTCGCGAGGTCGTAGGCAACGATGCGCGATGCCGATCCGCTGTCGAGGCCGGCCGCCGGCCCATCCTGGAACAGCGCATTCTCGGTCGCGGTGTAGAGCGTGGATTTGTCCGGGGTGACGGCGAGGCTCTCGAAGGCGAGATTGTTGCGGATGCCTGCCGACTGGTCGGCGGTCGGCAGGAATTTTGCGTCCACGGGAAGTGCATCGAGCTGCTGCCCCTGCAGCGAAAACAGATTGACGAACGGCGCGATCAGGCGGCTGGCATCGCCTTCCGAGGAGATGAAGACGCCGGCGTCGGTGAACGCAATGCCCTCGGGATCGAGCGACAACGGAGCGAATGGCTGGCCGTTCGCGTCCAGCAGTGTCGTCACGCCGGAGAAGGCGACATCGCCCGGCGCGAGATTGCCGTCCCCGAGATCGATGTCGATCGTGTAGAAACGCGCCGGGTCGACCTGGCTGCGATCATCGGAGATGGCGTAGAACACGCCGCGGCCGGGATCGTAGGTGATGCCGGAGAGGCCGCCGATCTCGGTTCCCTCGAACATCAGCCCGGTCTGGAAGGTCGCTTGGCCGATGAATTCGATTCCCGTGACGTCACGGCGTTGATCGTCGACGACGTCGAGGTCCATCAGGACTAACCGGTGGTCGGAGCTGGGGAAGCCGCCGGGAAGCGTGGGATCGAACGTCCCGACCAGCGGAAAGGACGGATCGGTATCGAGTGGCCAAAACACCCTCCCACTGATCGGGTCGAGGCCGACCTGCGAGGGCAGGACATAGTCGGTGCGCAGGTTGCCCGGCGTGGTATCGGCGAAGTCGGCGGTGTCCTGTGCCGGGTCTCCGGTGTGTGTCGCGTTGATGGCGTCCTGGAGCGCCGACTGCTGGACGCCGCCCGGACTTGTCGGCACGACACTCGCATCGACCGACGGATTGGTGAGGATCTGCTGGATGGCCCGGTCGACGCTGTCACCATCGTTCGGATCGGCATTGTAGTCGCCGACGATGACGAAGCGCTCGCCGGCGGCCAGGCCACCGATGCCGCCTTGGTCGTCGTAGATGTAGCTGCCCTGGCCGGGTGTCACATAGTCATCCCAGAACCGGATCTCATCGGCGTTGCGCAGCCCGTTGCGATCCTCCGGACCATCGAAGACTGGCGGCGTCGGATGCGCGGCGAGGATATGAACAATTTCGCCGTTGACGTTGATCGGAACATCCCAGTGGCTTTTCGAGGACAGCGGCAGCACCGCAAGCTCCTCCGGCGAGTACCAGTCCTGCGGCTGCGGCGTCGACGCGTCGTCGGGCAGGCGCGCGCCCGGCATGTCCTTCCACAGGAAGTGCTGGAACGTCCGCACGGCCCCGACCTCGATCGGATACTTCGAGAAGATGACCATGCCAAACTGGCCGGGAAACGCGCCAAAGCCGAGGGAATCGTCGCCGTATCCGGGAGCTCCCGGAGTGGTGACGGCCACGCCGTTGTTGTTGAGGTCGAAACCCGACGCCACGCCGGTATTGGATGGGGCGATATAGATGTAGGGATAGTCGGCCGGTGCCGCGCCGTTCTGGCCCACGGTCAGGTAGTTCTGGTGGAACAGCTCGGCGGCCAGCGAGCTGCCATCCGGACCGGCCGCGTCGAAATCGAACTCATTGATCAGCAGGACGTCCGGCGCCGCCCGCTGAATGATTTCGGCTACGGTTTTCGCCTGCGCATTGTCCGGTGTGCTGAGGTCATTGATCAGCGCCCCCTCCGTCGCGCGATTCAGGGACGCGTTGAACGTTGCGACGCGAATCGAGGTGCCCATGATCGACCTCCCCCTTCCGTCACACCAGATCCTGGTACATCACCATGAGCTGGCCGCCCTGCACGAGCTCGCCGCCGAGGTTGTAGTGCGCCTGCACGTCGATCAGGTAGGCGTCGCGGGTGCCATCGCCCAGGATGTCGCTGACGTCGATCACCCCGGAACTCTCCTCGTCGCGTGTCAGGAAGAAGTCGCCGTCCGGGGCAAAGCGTGCCGGATCATGCTGGGCGACCTCGGTCAGCGCATCGGTGGCCGGATCGTACTGCCACACCTTGCCCACATGGTCCTGGTTGCCGACGTCCTCGCAGAGCATCAGCTTGCCGTCCTGGTTCACCGTGATGTTGTCCAGCATCTGCTGACCTTCGGTGCCGTCGAGCAGCATGCTGACGGTGCCGCCTGTATGGTCGTCGTTGAAATCGAGGGCCCACAGCCGACTGGGTGCGTTGAAGGCGTTTGTCGTCACGAAGTAAAAGCGGTCCGTGTTCTGGGTATCCCATGCCCCGTCCTCCGGACGCAGGAAAGAAGTGACGCCGGCGGCCTCGCTCGCGGCATCGATCTCGGCGCCGGTCTTGCCGCTGACATCGCCGAGATCGACCATGGAAAATGCCGACTGGAAATCGCCGCCAAGCGTGCTGCCATTGCTTTCGTTGTTGGCTGTGGCAGCAAGGTCATCGACATGGATGCCGAACAGCGAGCCGCCGGTGAGGCCGGCCTGTTCGATCGCGTTGCCGGTGGCCTGCTTCTGGCCCATGTAGAAATAGACTTGGCCGTTCTGGCCATCATCCATCATGCCGACCATGGTCAGGTCGCCGCCGGCGGGGTTGGCCACCACGTTCTCGAACGCCATGTTGCCGAGCCAGGCCAGCTCGTAGCTGTTGCCGGCCTCGGGGCCGCTGGCAATGTGGGCAAAGGCTCGACCTTCGACGCCCGATTCCTCGCCATTGAGGAACAGTCGGCCATCCTGGTAACCGAGGCCGGTCTCAGCGTTGTAGAAGGCACCCGGCTTGGCAAGGTCGGCCGAGCAGAAGCGGTTGAAGGCGGTCGTCTCCTCGATGTAGTTGCCGGTGGCGGGGTCGTAGAGGTGAACGTCCTGGATCAGGTCGGATGCGGTCACGACGTCGAGGGTGGCCTTGTCGACCACCAGGCGCGAGACGAAGGCGCCCGCCGAGCCGTGATCGCGGACGGCGCCGTCGGTCGCCGGCAGCTCGTGGTTCATGAGTACCGTGAACGTGCCGTCGCCGTTGTCGAAGGCGCCGAGCCCGTCGGGAATGCCGGGCATGGCGTAGGTGCCCACCTGGTCGCCCACCGTCAGCAGCGGCACGAACGATACGCCCGATCCCGAAACGGGCACGAGATAAGGCGAGACGTTGAACTGGTCGGCCGAGAGGTCGCTCACCTGCGTGTCTTCGAGGAAGACCTTGGTGCCGTGCCCGAGATCGAGAAGGGCATGCGGCCCGGCCTGCGTGAAGGCGTCGAGGACGTCCTGCGCGGAGGCAAAGCCGAAGGCGCCGAGGTCGATCCGGTCGTCGGCATCGAAGTTGGCGATCCGGTCGACGCCACCACCCTTACTCAGCAGGAATTTGTCGGCGCCCGCGCCGCCATCGAGCCGGTCATTGCCGTCGGCGCCCAGCAGAATGTCGTCGCCCTCGCCGCCCAGCAAATCATCGTTGCCGGCTTCACCCACCAGGGTGTCGTTGCCCGGTCCGCCGTCCACCACGTCGTTGCCGCGGCCACCGTTGGCAACGTCGGCGCCGGCGCCGCCTTCGACATCGTCGTTGCCGCCCCAGCCAGAGAGAAGGTCGTTGCCACCCAGGCCGAGGATCGTCTCCTGCTCGTCGCTGCCGTTCAGGGTGTTCGCGCTGTCGTCGCCCTCAATGAGGATCCTGCCGTGCTTTGCCATGGCCGTGTTCTCCTCTCCGTTTCGCGTCCAGCGTGGAAGGCGGGAACACTGGGCAGCCAGTGCTACGCTTCAGTGAAGTGCGGCGCGTAACCGCGTGACCATCCTGTGAGAGCGCCGCTCATCCAGCTCGCAAGCGAACCGCTCCAATCGGGTACAGTCCTCCGATGGGAATTGATCAGCCGTGTCCCGGGCCCAGCGTGCCATGTCACGCAGCTTGGCAAATCGCCGCAGGAGACCAGACGGCGTCATGCGTTGCTCGACTCCCACTCGCGCAGTTCTTCTGACGAGCTGATGTCGGGCGAGTCACCAGCACCGACGACGCCCTTCATGAAGGTCGACGCTCGACGATTCGGAGCTGTCCACGGCTTGCACTCTTCAGCAAAGCTGTCAAAGCGGTTGGTTAGGGTGGAGCTCGGTGCGCGATCTAAACGGTTGCTGGACTTTTTATGGATTTCATCGACAGGGCAGCTCGGTGAGAGCCGGTGCGGCCTGCGCCGGGGCCAGGTAGCGGCTCCATTCGACCGCGCCGACATGCGCTGTGCCGAAGTAGTTCACCCGGGACCACAGCAACTCCGAGGGCGTGAAACGAAGGTGCCGGCCCTTCGCCGTTTCTTCGACGAACAGTCCTCCATCCGGCAGGATCTGGGCGAGGCCGCCTGTCACGGTGCGGACTTGCGCAGAGGCCAGAAGATCGCGGAAGGGTTCCGTGACCGTCTTGGAGTCGAAATCGACGACCATCACGCGGCCGCCACCGTCGGCCGTGAGAAACGCCTCCGGCTCCGGCACGCCCAGCACCACATGGTTGCTGAACACCGAGATGCGCCGGTCGTCCAGGAACGCCACCGAATGCTGAGCCAGCCACGGCCCCGTCTGGTGCCAGACGATCTTGCCGGTCGATGGCCGGAACAGGAACAGCGTGCTGCGATGGCGGGCGGAGACAAGCAGGTCGCCGCGCCGCCAATGCGGCCCGTCGGCGGGAGCCACCGCGACGTGATTGAGATGCAGCGGATCGTCGTCCAGGCGCTCGCCTTGCGTTCCAAGGAGAAGCGCGTGCAGGCCGTTGTTCATCATCGTCCGAACGAACGACCAGCGATTGACCAGGCGACCTTCCGGCGACACCTGCGCCACGGCGTCGTCGCGCAGGCGCTGGCGCAGCCAAGGGGTGTCAGCGAAGCCGTCGGAGGCGATCGACAGTGTCCAGAGATCACCGTCCGGTCCCAATTCAATGGAGTGGTGCAGCGCTTCGTTCAGGATCCAGCGCGGCTCGCCGCCGCAAGACCCGATGCGGACCATCGCCCCGGCAAAATTGAAGACGACGTCGCCGCCGGGCAGCAACAGCGGGTGCGTCGCGATGGCATTCATGTCGGTCCAGCCGTCCGACAGCTCGGTCGCGGAAATGCGCGCAAGGATGGCTTTCCAGTCCGGTTGCCATCGCCGCACCACCCGGCCGTCCGAGATGCGGATCAGCTGGATGGCCGACCGCTTGGTGTCGTTGTCGAGGCCCGACAGCAGCAGATAGCCGTCGTCCGGTGCTGGAAAGACATGCTGCCAGTGCGGCGCCTCGACGGCGGCGCGATCAAGCATCAAGCGGCTGGGCTCGCCGGCCAGGCGATCGCGCAACTCGATGGCCGCCTGGACAACACTGCCCGGAAACTCGGAAAGCGACAGCACGGCGGCGGCCACAGGCGGCGGAAGGCGACTGCCGCCAAGCAATGCATGTCGCGTCACCCAGGCCGTGCCGGTGACGACGACAAGCAGGGTGAACAATACGGTCGTCACCAACCAGACCCGGAAGGTGGTCTTGGAGGACATCAGACGGGTGGACCACTCATCTGCGCCACCCGGCGATGCTGCAGGGCGCGATGGACATCGCGGGCGCTTGCGACAAGTTCAGGATCGAATTCGGCCGGCGCTGCCTCGGGTCTCGGTGGCCTCACTTGAGGTGCCAGAGAAATGAGGTCGTGCCGAGCCTCCAGCAGGCGCTGCATGTCGTGCAGCACGTCGATCGGCGAACTGCACAGGGAGTCGTAGTCGACCAGGCGGAACGGGGCCACGTTCTCCAGAACGTGGCGATGCACGGCTGTCCAGTAGTCCAACCAATAGTCCGGGCTCGACGCCGGGAGGCCCTCGCGCATGTAGGCGCGGGCGAAGAGAAAGGGCCGATGTCCGGGACCGAACTCGAAATGGCCGAGCCATTCCATGTAGCGCCTCGTGAAGTCGTCCTCTACGGCGCCCAGCCGTTCATGCATGCGCCGGAGGGACCGCGCCGCAGCGATCGGTTCACGGAACGGCACCAGCACCGTGGCGCCGGGTTCGCTGCAAAGGACCGCAAGCCGCATGAGGTTGTTGTTGTTCTTCGAGAGGTACCGCCGGCGCCGGGCTTCGCCCGTCCGCCGCTGGACCACGGCCTCGACGAGGCAACGATAGCGGGCGAATTTGCCGAGCGTTGCCTCGCTCGGCTGCGCGGCACCGTAGCACTCGAGGGGCTGCTCCAGGCGGCGGTCGAACGTGCGCCAGAATACTTCCTCGAAGGCCTCGGGACTGTCGTAGTCGACCAGGACGCCGTCGCCATGGATGCGCTCCTGAGGGAGCCGGCGGCGCTGCCAACGGCCCGATAGCCAGGCCCAGAGGTTGGGCGACATGACGAACGGCATGTCGCGATAGGACAACGATGCGAACTCGCCGCTCTGCTCGAGCAGGCGCAGCAAGAGGGTGGTGCCCGACCGCGCCAGGCCGCAAAGGTAGACTGGATGGCCACTGGTCGCTTGGACGGTTCGACCGAGGACGAGCGTCTCCAGGTCGAACGACAGGCGCCGGACGTCGGCAGAGTGCAGGGCGAGGCGGTGAAGCCAGCGTTCCGTCGCGCTGTAGTCGTCCCGCGGCCCTGTCATCCGGCACGCTGAGAGAAAGGGCTCGATCGCGCCCGAGCTCTCATTTCAATCGGCCGCGCAAGCGCTGCCACAGGCGCCGCAACGGGTACAGAACGAGGGCGGTGGCCATCAGGACAACGCCGGCAAACAGGCCGAGAATGGTGGCGATGCTGCCAGCGGCGAGCCCCGGACCGATGTAGCCAATCAACAAGCGCCGCCTCCCCGTGACGGATGAGTTGACGACTGTGGAACTCCGACCTGACTGTAAGCTTACGAGCCACCGTGCGAGTGGTTCTCAACTCTACAGATCGTCCTTGAGCGGCACTAAACTAATGCAGCCTAGGTCGCCAAAGAAGTAAGCTTTCCGTCAGGCAATGAAGTCAAAACCATGGTTGCATCATCGCTGATGGTGTTTCTCTCGGATTAGCCGCCGCCAACCGTAGATCGATGTTCCAGAGCTACAGCTTCGAGCACCCGCAAGACGAAGGGCGTCGCGTCAACGTTGGCGTGGTGGGCTACTTTGCGGCAGGCCTGTTGGGCTCAATCTACGTGCTTTGGAAAGCGGGCTGGTCAGGGTTCATTGCGGCGTTCCTTCCCCACCTGCTCATGATGTTGGCGCTCGTCGCAGCAACGGGCGTCACGTCATTGATCCTGCCAGGCACCCAACAGCTGGTCGTGCTGGCAGTCGGCGTTCCCGCGCTGCTGGTCTTCCAGTCGATTTACATGATCCGGCTCATCAGCCGGACCTACACCGATCGGGGCTGGATCGTTCACTCGGCTTGAGTGGCGCCAGGCCGTTGCAAACGGGCTGATGTCGCCCCGACCGGGGGCGACGGCCTGCCGGCACCCTAATTTCTTGATCTTTCCGTCTCGTTTTCTTGACCTGCCCGCCTGGCGACGGAGCGCTAGTTTCTGTGAATGGACCCCTTGATTAGAATAATTCTAAACTATATTCAGAAGACGACGACGATCGGAGGAGACCATGGCGACAGAAAGCAAATGCCCGTTCTCGGGCAAGCGAGGCCCGACAAATCGTGACTGGTGGCCGGACCAGCTGAACCTTCAGGTGCTTCACCAGCACTCGGCGCTGTCGGATCCGATGGGCGCGACCTTCGACTATGCCAAGGAATTCAAGAGCCTCGACCTCAATGCCGTGATCAAAGACCTGCGGGCCTTGATGACGGATTCGCAGGAATGGTGGCCGGCCGACTTCGGCCACTATGGGCCGTTCTTCATCCGAATGGCCTGGCACAGCGCCGGCACGTATCGCGTGGGCGACGGCCGCGGCGGCGCCGGCGGCGGCCAGCAGCGCTTCGCGCCGCTCAACAGCTGGCCGGACAACGTCAACCTCGACAAGGCCCGGCGGCTGTTGTGGCCGATCAAGCAGAAATACGGCGCCAAGATTTCGTGGGCCGACCTCCTCATCCTCACGGGCAACGTTGCGCTCGAGTCGATGGGCTTCAAGACGTTCGGCTACGGCGGCGGCCGCGTCGACACCTGGGAGCCCGAGGTCGACATCTACTGGGGGCCGGAAGGCAAGTGGCTGGCGGACGAGCGCTACAGCGGCGACCGCGACCTGCAGAACCCGCTCGGCGCCGTGCAAATGGGCCTGATCTACGTCAATCCGGAAGGCCCCAACGGTAACCCCGATCCCCTCGCCGCGGCGCGCGACATCCGCGAGACGTTCGCCCGCATGGCGATGAACGACGAGGAGACCGTCGCGCTGATCGCCGGCGGCCACACCTTCGGCAAGACCCATGGCGCCGGCGACGCCGCCCTGGTCGGGCCGGAGCCGGAAGCGGCCGGCATCGAGGCGCAGGGCTTCGGCTGGGTCAGCAAGTTCGGCACGGGCAAGGGCAAGGACACGATCTCCGGCGGCCCGGAAGTCACCTGGACGCAGACGCCGACCAAGTGGAGCAATCATTTCTTCGACAACCTGTTCAACAACGAATGGGAGCTGACGAAAAGCCCGGCCGGGGCGCATCAGTGGAAGGCGAAAAACGGCAAGGAGTCGATCCCCGACGCCTACGATCCGGCCAAGCGCCACGTGCCGACCATGCTGACCACCGATCTCGCGCTGCGCGTCGACCCTGCCTACGAGAAGATCTCACGGCGCTTTTACGAGCATCCCGACCAGTTCGCCGACGCCTTCGCCCGCGCCTGGTTCAAGCTGACGCATCGCGACATGGGACCGGTCGTCCGCTACCTCGGCCCGCTTGTCCCGAAGGAACATCTGATCTGGCAGGACCCGGTGCCGGCCGTCGATCATCCGCTGATCGCCGAGCAGGACCTCGCCACCCTGAAGGCGAAGGTCCTGGCGGCGGGCCTCACCGTCTCCGAGCTGGTCTCGGCGGCCTGGGCCTCGGCCTCGACCTTCCGCGGCTCCGACAAGCGCGGCGGCGCGAACGGCGCGCGCGTGCGTCTGGCGCCGCAGAAGGACTGGGACGTCAACCAGCCGGCTGAGCTGGCGAAAGTGCTGCAGAAGCTCGAGGCGATCCAAAAGGACTTCAACGCCTCGGCGTCCGGCGGCAAGAAGGTCTCGCTCGCCGACGTGATCGTGCTCGCGGGCTCTGCGGCGGTCGAGAAAGCCGCCAAGGAGGCCGGACACGACGTGAAAGTGCCGTTCATGCCCGGCCGCATGGACGCCTCGCAGGAGCAGACCGACGTCCACTCCTTCGCCCCGCTCGAGCCCACGGCCGATGGCTTCCGCAACTATCTGCGGGCCACCCCGGCGCGCCTGTCGCCCGAGGAGCTGCTGGTCGACCGCGCCCAGCTGCTGACCTTGACGGCGCCGGAGATGACCGTGCTTGTCGGCGGCCTTCGTGTCCTCGGCGCCAACGCCGGCGGCTCCAAGCATGGCGTCTTCACCAGCAAGCCGGGGACGCTGACGAACGACTTCTTCGTCAACCTGCTCGACATGGCCACCGAGTGGAAGCCGGCCACGAACGCCGACGGCGTGTTCGAGGGACGCGACCGCAAGACCGGCGAGGTGAAGTGGACAGGCACCCGCACCGACCTGATCTTCGGCTCGCATTCGCAGCTGCGCGCGTTGTCAGAGGTCTATGCCACCGCCGATTCGCAGGAGAAGTTTGTCCGCGACTTCGTGGCGGCATGGACCAAGGTGATGAACCTCGACCGCTTCGATCTGGCCTGATCCGCCCCGCCCGGCGCAAAGGAATGAAGGGTCCAGCGGTTCCGCTGGACCCTTAGTTCTACCCGTCGAGCCGGGTGAAGGGCGAGCTTTTGGGCGCCTTGTTTGCGCCACCCGGACCCGTTGCGACAATGTGGGTCACCAAGCCGGAATTCGCATCGCTCCAAGTGATCTGACCCGGGGGCTGCTTCGTCGAGGGAACGTACTGGATGCTGCCGCCGGAAAAGGTGCCGCGAAAAAAGCGCCATCCGACATTGTTCGTGCCGCGCGGGCGCAGCGCCATGATCAGCTCGGCCGCTCCCGGTTCCTCCACCGACATGACGATCGCCACGGCCGGGCCGCCGTTGCCATCGACGAACCTGTAGGAGCCCACCTTCATCGCCTCTGGCGAGCCCGGCGGCGGCCGATGAGCCACCAGCCCGGGCGGCAGCGGCAGCCCGCTCTGCTGGGCAAAGGCGTAGGCGTTCGGCAGTTCGACAACCCGCGACGGGTCAGCCGCCCATCCGGAACGATTGCCGGCAGAGCGGCCCGGCGCACCGCGCAGGACGAATGGTTGCTGGAAGGTGTTGCCGTCGAACAGGACCTGCCGCCCCGCCGTCGCGATCAGAAGGTCGCGCCGCAGCCGCGTCGGAAGCCCCTGCAGCTCCACGGAGCCGCTGTCGAACTGGCGCATTAAGGCTGCCGCAAAAGGACTATTGTCGCCTGGAGGTCCGTCGATTGCGACTCGACCCGGGGCTGTCGAAAAGAGCGTCAAGGTGTTGGGTGCCGACTGCTCGACGCGCCCCGCCATGGAGCCGGCAAAGTCGGCCGCCTCCCTCTGGCGCCATCCATCGGCTGGATTGTTGCGACAGTTGTCGAAGACCAGGAGCCGATGGACCGCACCGTCGGTACCCTCGCGCAGCGCCTTGACCAGGATCAGATTCTTGACCGCAGCCGGATTGGACAGATCGGCGTCGGCCGGCACCAAGTAGGTATCCGAACCCCAGGCCGCACCGTACCCGGCAAAATACAACGCCGCGAAGTTCGTGCCTCGTCCGGCAGAGATGAAGCCGTCGACGGCGCGGCGCATGGCGTCCAAGCCGGCATCCTGCACCAGCTCGGTCCTGAGCCCGAACGCCTGGAAACGTTTGGCGATATCAGGCGCGTCGCGCTTGACGTTGGGCAGCGACGCTTCCCAGTGGTACTTCGAGTTGCCGATCACCAGCGCGACACCGCCGGCTTGCGCCTGCCCACGGATCGCTGGAAACGCCAGCGCCGACGCTGCGCCGGCGATGATGGTACGCCGTCCAACCCGGCGCGGGGCTGCTGATCTAGCGGGCATCGATTTCGATATTGGCAATGCTTTGGCGCCCGCCGGCGTCGCTCACGGACACTTGCAGGACATAGGTTCCGGCCGGCACGCGGGCATCGGCGATCTCGATCCCGTTGGCCGTGATGTAGGGCTTCAGGCGATCGGTAATGTTGATGTCGTTGCCGCGCAGAACCGCGACCTGCGCCGTCGCGGGATTGATCTTCTCGCCGCCGCGGCCGGCGAACTCGACCTTGAGGGCGAAGGGTTGATTGGCGCCAACGCTGCTTGCCGGCGAGACCTGTCGGATCGCCGGACCGCGCGTGATGGAACGGCCGGCCCTGCTGGTCGCCGACGGCGGAAGCGCCGCCTCGTTCCCTGTCACCAGCCAGACGCCCCCGCCCTGAGCGGCAGCCGATCCAATCCCAAGCGCACTGATAGAAACGACGCTGCAAGCAAGCAGCGTCCTGCGACGCATCCCACTCATGGTCAGTCCCTGTTGTTCCCCAACTCAGCGTGCAGAAATCTGCACATGAAGATATTGTTTGTCCAGACTCATCAGGCGATGATGCCTTTGAACCCGGTGTAGATCGCCCCCGCGGCCGTCGCCGCCGAAATGCCGAGATTCATCAGCTTGACCAGCCGTTCGACGCGCTCCTCGACCGGCTTGTTGCTGTTCTCGGCGTGGTGGGCGATGAACGAGGCAATGCGCGTCACCATCGTCTTGGGGCGCTGCGGCGCGCCCTTGCGGCGGCGGCGTTGCAGAGGTTCTGCAGCGATAGCGATGAAGGGGCCCAGGATATAAGCCAGCGCGATGCTCGCCAGGTACTCGACGGTCTCACGCCAGGCGACCGCGCCCTTGGGCAGGATCGGATCGCCGTCGACGAAATGGACGACCGTCGACATGCCGAGGATCGAGGCGATCGCCACAGTGGCGGCCATCGCCGCCGTCCAGTACCAAGCCGGCGCCCAGCGCTTCTGCAGCATGAAGCCAACAGCCGCGGGCAGTACGATCGAGACGGTCCGCAACCACACGAGGTTGGCGTCGACCTTCACGACCAGCAGATAGTGGGCAACCAGCAGCAGCACCGTCGGCAGCAGGACGAAGGCCGCAACGGCAGTCAGCGGATCGAGCGGCCCGCGCTGGACGGCGGGGGGCGTCGGCTCGGGTGATGGCGCGTGCAGTTGTAGGCGGGCCACCTCGGCCTCGAGGATCGCCACCTTCTCGGTCAGCGCCTTGTTGGCGTCCATCAAGGGCTTGGGAATCGCGAGGTCGCGGCGGCAGTAGCGACAGACGATGGCCTCATCCTTGATGGACTCGGCACAGAACGGGCAGTTCACGGCGGTCTCCCCCAACATCCACAGCATAGCGGAGAATGCGGAAACCGGCGACGCCTGGCGGCGGCCAAATGGGCCGTCGCCAGCGACTGGATTTTCCTGAAAGGGCCCGTTGCACCGCATTTTTGCCGCTGCCAATGTGGCCCCGTGTCAGCATTGCCCAACAAAAGGCCGCGCCGTGTCGCGCTCTTCGTCACCTGCCTGGTCGACCTGTTCCGGCCCTCGGTCGGTTTCGCCGCCGTAAAGCTCCTCGAGGACGCCGGCTGCACGGTCGAGGTCCCGCCCCTGCAGGTCTGTTGCGGCCAGCCGGCCTACAATTCGGGCGACCGGCCAACGACGCGGGCCATCGCCGTCCAGGTCATCGAGGCCTTCGAAGGCTACGATGCCGTCGTAGCCCCATCGGGCTCGTGCGGCGGCATGCTGAGCCACCACTATCCGGGCCTTTTCGACGACGATCCGGCGATGAGGGCGCGGGCCGAGAACCTCGCCAACCGCAGCTATGAGCTGATGGCGTTCCTGGTCGACGTGCTCGGCGTCACCAAGGTCGCGGCGCGCTACGACGGCGTCGTCACCTATCACGATTCCTGCTCGGGCCTGCGCGAGCTCGGCGTCAAGGGGCAGCCGCGGCAGCTGCTGGGGTCCGTGCAGGGCCTCCGCTTGCGCGAGATGACGTCGCCCGAGGTCTGCTGCGGCTTCGGCGGCACGTTCTGCGTAAAATACCCCGAGATCTCCAATGCCATGGTCGGCGAGAAGTCGTCCGACATCGCCAGCGCCGGGGCCGGCACCTTGCTGGCGGGCGACCTCGGCTGCCTGATGAACATGGCGGGCAAGCTGCAGCGCGAGGGCAGCGCGGTGAAGGTGCGCCATGTCGCCGAGGTCCTGGCCGACATGGGCGGCATTGCCGCGATCGGCGAGCCGGAGAGCCGCTGATGCAATCGACCGCCCACGACTTCAAGGACAACGCCCACGCGGCGCTGGCCGATGCCAACCTGCAGGATTCGCTGGCCAAGCTGAAGGTCGGCTTCTCCGAGCGCCGCCGCCAGGCGGCCGAGCGCCTGCCCGAGTTCGAGGCGCTGCGCGATCGCGCCCGGGACATCAAGAACCACACGCTGGCCAACCTCGACTTCTACCTGGAAGAGTTCGAGCGCAAGGTTTTAGCCCTTGGCGGCCATGTCCACTGGGCGCCGACGGCGGCCGATGCGCGGCGCATCATCACCGACCTCTGCCGCAGCATGAACGCCCGGACCGTGGCCAAGTCGAAGTCGATGGTGTCGGAGGAGATCGGCCTCAACGACCACCTGGAATCGCTGGGCATTTCCCCGATCGAGACGGACCTCGGTGAATACATCATCCAGCTGCGTCACGAGCCGCCCAGCCACATCATCGCGCCTGCCGTCCATCTCACCAAGGACCAGGTCGCCGACACCTTCCACGAGGCGCACAGCAAGCTCGGCTTCACCAGGCGCCTCAGCGAGCGCAACGATCTCGTCGCCGAAGCGCGCTACGTGTTGCGCCAAAAGTTCCTCGATGCCGATGTCGGCCTGACCGGCGCCAACTTCCTGGTGGCCGAGACCGGATCGTCGATGCTGGTCACCAATGAGGGCAATGCGGACCTGTCGAACACGCTGCCCAAGATGCACATCGTGCTGGCCAGCATCGAGAAGGTGATCCCGACTCTCGAGGATGCGGCCGTGCTGCTGCGCGTGCTGGCGCGCTCGGCCACGGGCCAGGAATCGTCGGCCTACACCACGCTCAACACCGGGCCGAAGCGGCCGGGCGATCTCGACGGGCCCGAGCACTATCATGTCGTCATCCTGGACAACGGCCGCTCCTCGGTGCTTGGCACCGAGATGCAGGACATGCTGCGCTGCATCCGCTGCGGCGCCTGCATGAACCATTGCCCGGTCTATGGCGCGATCGGCGGCCATGCCTATGGCTGGGTCTATCCCGGCCCGATCGGCGCGGTGCTGACGCCGCAGCTGCTGGGCGTCGAGGAGGCGTCCAACCTGCCCAACGCCTCGACCTTCTGCGGCCGCTGCGAGAGCGTCTGCCCGGTGCGCATCCCCTTGCCCAGCCTGATGCGGCATTGGCGCGAGCGCGAGTTCGAGCGCCATCTCACGCCGAGGGCGGCGCGTCAGGGCCTGGCGCTGTGGAGCTTCGTTGCCCGCCGGCCGCGCCTCTACAGGGGCCTGACCGGGCTCGCCAACCGCGTGCTCGCCCTGTTCGGGCGGGCCGACGGCCGCTACGGCAGCCTGCCCCTGGCCGGCGGCTGGACGCGCTTTCGCGACTTCCCAGCGCCGCAGCGAGGCGGCACGTTCCATGCTCAGTGGAAGCAGAGAAGGCCATGAGCGATCCGCGCTCCACCATCCTGGACGGCATCCGCCGCTCGCTGCATCGCGGCGCGCTTTCGGGTGCCGAGCGCCAGGCGGTCGAAGCCCGGCTGGCCAGCCCGCCACGCGGCCCTGCGGTGGCGCGCGCCAACCTCCCGCAGCCCGAAAAGGTAGCGCTGTTCTGCCAATGGGCCGAGGCCAACAACGCCACAGTGGCGCGGGTCGCCGCCGCCGAGGTCCCGAGCGAAATCGCGAGCTATCTGGCGCGCAACAACCTGCCGGCCGAAGCAGCGATGGCGCCCGGGCCGGCGCTCGACGGCTTCGACTGGGCGAGCCAGAAGATGCTGGCGTTGCGCCGCGGCCGCGGCGAGGGTAGCGACCATGTCTCGATCACCGGGGCGTTCGCCGGCATCGCCGAGACCGGCACGCTGGTGACAGCCTCGGGGCCCGAGCATCCCGTGACGCTGAACCTGCTGCCCGATACGCATATCGTCGTGCTGCGCGAAAGCGACATCGTCGGCGGCTACGAGGACGTCTGGGCCCGCCTCAGGGCGTGCTACGGCAAAAACCACATGCCACGCACGGTCAACACCATCACCGGCCCCTCGCGCACCGGCGATATCGAGCAGACCATCGAGCTCGGCGCCCATGGGCCGCGCCGCATGCATATCGTGGTGGTGCGGGAATGAATTCGGCCGGCGACGCGCCCCCTTCGGAGAGCAAGGCGGAACTGCGCATCGTCGGCACGACCGTCGCGCATGAGACCGAGGTGTTGTTCGACCGGGTCGCGGCGTCGCTCGGCCGTCGGGCGCCGCATACTCTCCAGGTCGGCTCACGCACGTTGGTTTCGGATCGCAACGTTCGCAACTGGCGGAGCCTGGTGAACAAGCGATTCGGCGGCCGCGGCCGTTTCCTGGGCTTGGATCTCGAGGATGGCGCCAACGTCGATCGCGTGCTCGACATCTGCGGGTCCGCGGCCAGCCTCAAGGCCAGTCTGGGCGAGGATACCTTCGACCTCGTCGTGTGCTGCCACGTGCTGGAGCATACGCGCGATCCCTGGCGGGCGGCGCGCAACATCGAGGGGCTGCTGAAGCCCGGCGGCCATGTCTTCGTCTCGGCCGCCTGGAGCCAGGCCTTCCATGCCAGCCCGGACGACCTGTGGCGCTTCTCGGTGCGCGGCCTGATGCGGCTGTTCGGGCGGCTCGAGATCGTGTCGGCGTTCTACAGCGGCGGCGACGTCGGCCTGGACGTGGCCTATCGCGTCGTGCGCGACGGCAAGCCGGAGCTCGATCCGCGGGCGGGCGCGGTCGAGCAGGGCCTGTTCCAACTCGTGCTCGACCATGAGGACAACCGCGCCGTGCGGGCGCGCCAGGCGACCGAGCGCCTGCCGGTGTCGCGCACCTACATGCCGACGCTTTTCGTCAATATCGTCGGCCGGCTCGTTTGACTCGATTGGCCTGCCGCAACTCTTGCCCAGAGAG
>Ga0081539_10001624_pt1 | contig 36878 bp, 32 predicted proteins | sample TabmetS4T2R2_FD_71023 | JGI IMG/M metagenome (GOLD analysis project Ga0081539, IMG submission 71023) | Tabebuia heterophylla rhizosphere microbial communities from the University of Puerto Rico - S4T2R2 | ecosystem: Host-associated > Plants > Roots > Rhizosphere ... | reverse complement strand
CAGACTTTGAGCTCACTAGTGCACTCTCCGTTTGGTTGTGGCGCCGCGTGCGGCTATTTCCCACTCAGAGCATCGTGCCACCATGCCAGAAACGCGGGGCCGGTTCGACGCGAGCGATTTTGCATGATAAGACCGTCATGAAAGCTTTTTGAACGAGTATCTGGAAGAGAGCAAGTCGCGTGAGCGCCGCCCAAAAGCCCCTGATATCGATCGTCATGCTCTGCTACAACCATGAGAGGTACGTGTCCGAGGCACTGGCCGGCGTTTTCGCGCAGAGCTACTCCCCCCTAGAGATCGTCATTGTCGACGATTGCTCCACGGATGCAACGGCAGAGATTGTGGGCGCGCGGCTTGCTGGGATTCGCGGTCGCCCGAACGTCCGGTTCATTCGCAATGCGTGGAACAGCGGTCTACTGGGGGCTTGTGAGACGGGAATTAAGGCGGCGACTGGCGAGTTCATCATCTTCACCTGTGATGACGACGTTATGCTGCCCGATATGGTTTCCGAAATGGCGGACTTCTGGCAATCGACCAATGCCTCGCTTGTCACAACCAACGCTGCATTGATAGACGAGGACTCCAATCCTCTCGGACGCACTTTTCGTGACTTGAATTCAGAGGCCGACGATAGCTTTGAAACTCTTGTGCGAGACGGGGCCAATGCCTGCTGCTTCGGTGCCACCATGGGGTTCACTCCTGATATCTACACCAAATTTGGAATGCCTCCCGCGCATCTGAACAACATCGACATTCTATATCCATTCTACGCTGGCGTGCTCAATGGAACGCGATATCTCAACAAGCCATTGTTGAAATATCGCGTTCACGGGAACAACGGTTCGTTAAGCCTTATGGAGGAGAGATCCGGCGAACGCGGCAAGCTGGAGGTTCGCGATCGCATTTTCTATGGCCACATTGCTCATGCGGTGGTGATGATGGAGGAGCTTGATCGTCTGTGCGAAGTCATGCCGGAGCGTTACCGGGAGCTCGCCCCGAGAGTCGGCCCGCTGCTTTCCATTCAGGCGGTCGAGATGGCGAAGAAGCTGGTCAGAAATCGCATCCAGCTCGAAATGCTGAAATCGGAAACATAAGACTACGGAGACGGAGGCACACTTGGCAGGCAAAGCAACCGTCTATGCCTTGATACCTGCGCGTTCCGGCTCGAAGGGATTGCCTCACAAGAATATTCTCGAAGTCGATGGGCATCCGTTGATTGCCTATTCCATCGCATTTGCACGCAAGGCTGGAGTCGACCGGATCATTGTCAGCACCGACTCAGAGCAGTATCGCGCGATCGCATTACGCTATGGCGCCGAATGCCCGATGTTGCGCAGCGAGGCCGCCAGCAGCGATACGGCGCGGGAAGAGGACATTCTGGCCGATCTGGCAGCCAACCTGCCGCGACATTCAATTCCGCTTCCCGACATCTGGGTTTGGTTGAAGCCGGTCAATCCGTTCCGCAGCATCGAGACAGTCAAGGACGCTCTGCGGGTCCTTTCGGAAAAATCAGAGGTCGAGTCCGTTCGCATCGTGAGTGAGGCGGACGCGCGCTTACATGCAATCAACGCGGAAGGCTACCTGGCGCCTTACGGGCCGGGCTGGGATCCTCATCTGTCCAAGATGCCGCGGACACGCTTTCCGAAGGTATACTTTCCCTACAATCTCGAGGTCTTCCGGCACGAGGGCTGGGTAAAGCGTTACGCCAATTTCATGGGAAACAAAATTGTACACATTGTTGCGTCGAGGATCACCGGCTTCGACGTCGACGATGGAGAAACTTTCGAGATCGTCAAGGCACTCGTCGAAATGCGACCCCGCCCGGACTTTGTGGCAAAGCACATTCATCTCTAGGGGCTGGTGTTGCTGACGATAGTAATTCCCACCCGTAATCGTCCGCAGAACCTGGCCGGACAGCTGAAATTGTTTCAGCGCTCTCCTTACCCAATCGTCGTTGCGGACTCCAGCGACGTCGAAAATGCAGCTCGCATTCGCCAAGTGCTGCCCAAAACGATCTGCTATCGGGCGCTCGATCCAGGCCTCAGCCTCTATGACAAGCTTGAGGAAGTATTGCGCACGATTGATACGCCGTTCGTGCTCCTTGCTTCGGACCGAAAGATCACCTTTCCGCACGCAATTGAGCCTTTGCTCGAGCACCTGATCGCTCACGAGGACCACGTCACCGCAATGGGCTACGTGCTTGGGTTTTCGTCTTCGAACGACGTGGTCGATATCAACCGCGTTGTGTTCTTTACACCAACACTGGACCAGCCTGATCCGTTGCGGCGGCACTATCACCTGATGCAGCGATACCAGTCGTGGTCCTTTGCGGTGTTCCGAACGAGACCGCTAATTCGAGCCTTGGCGCAAGCAAGGCGTGTCGTGGGGCCTGTTTTCCAGGAAGTGCTCATGATGAACGCCCTGGCGCTGCAGGGCAAGATGGCCCGGTTGCCGGTGATTTTGAGTCTGCAATCCGAGGAAAGATCGTTCCATCCGCCAAAACGCAATGACCCGTTCTACTGGTTTCTTGACGATATCGGGTCCTTCTTTCATCACTATATCGCATATCGGGCAGCGCTTACTGATTTTGCGCGCGAGCTGGGAATAGAGACGCAGTCGCATGTGCATTTGGATCAGATCGTTGACATGATTCATGCCGTATGGCTGCGCCGCAATTTCGACGACGGAGTTCTCAACCATGCGGCGCGCTTGTTGCTTGGTGATGCAATCCCGCCCATTCCCGGCCCACACATCAACATTCCTTCGCACGCCCCCTCGTCACGGGACCTCGTAATACAGAAGAAGCAGCGCTATGTTTGGCGGGACGAGGTATTGAGCGCAGAACCGCGAGATGAAATTGTAATTTCAAGGGATGAGATTGACTCGGTCACGGAACAGCTGGACCTTTATTTTGAGCGCTAGCCGCGCGAGGTTTGCCGCAGCTTTCGATCCGGTGAGATGGTTTCTCTACGTCGATCTCATCGCCGTGCTCATCGCAATCATGTTGCCTTGGTCGACGACGGCTGTCGGCACCCTGGGGTTCGTATGGCTCTTGGCCTCGATACCGCTGCTGCCGACGCTCGATGTGAAACACGTTGTGCGGTTGCTCGCGAGCCCTGCCTGCCGATGGCTGATCGCGATTTTCGTATTGGCCCTGGTGGGGACGCTGTGGGCGGATAGTCCATGGCGCGACCGCTTGCAGGGCATCAGCCCGGTTGCGCGGCTGCTTCTCATTCCGATCCTGTTTTATCACTTTGAGCGATCGAAACGCGGAATGTGGGTCTTTCTGGGCTTTTTCGTTTCGTGCGCGCTTCTCATGGTTTTGTCGTGGATTGTCCTGCTGGCGCCGGAATTGAAGCTTGCGGCGACTGCCAGCGATGGTGTGCCCGTCAAGAACTACATTGACCAGAGCCAGGAGTTTTCGCTTTGCATGGTTGGCGTGCTTTCGTTCGTCGTCGCCTTCTGGAGAGAAGGACGCCACATGGCAGGGGTCGCCTGCGCGGCTCTTGCGCTCGCATTCTTTCTCAACATGGCCTTCGTTGCGTCGGCCCGCGGTGCTCTGCTCTATTTGCCCGTCATGTTGGCGCTTTTCGCCTTCCTGTATCTCGACCGCCGCACGTTTGCCTTGCTTGTCGTGGGCTTGGCAGTCATTGCTACGGCCGTATGGTTCAGCTCCCCTTACTTGCGAACAAGGATTGCGGCTATTCCCATCGAGTATCGCGAGTATGAGCTGAACATCCCGGCTTCGACTGGGCGCCGTCTCGAATACTGGCAAAAATCTCTGCGATATTTCTCGGCCTCACCCATTTTCGGCAATGGAACGGGCTCCATCAGAACGCTGTTCGAACGTGACGCCGTCGGACAAAGAGGGCTTGCGGCCGAAGTGACCAGAAATCCGCATAACCAGACGCTCAATGTCGCAGTTCAATGGGGATTGCTCGGCGTCGTGCTTCTCTATGCGATGTGGCTCAGCCATTTGATGCTGTTTCGTGGCGTCGGAATGGCATCGTGGATCGGACTCTTGGTCGTTGCCCAAAACATCGCAAGCTCGATGCTGAACTCGCACCTGTTCGATTTTCACGAGGGATGGATGTACGTGCTGGGCGTCGGCGTTGCCGGCGGAATGAAGCTGGCGGAAAGGCGATCGAGAGTTGTCGCAGAGGCTACCGACTCCACCTGAGGGGCAGCAATCAACTTTAGCGACGCCGAAGCCGTTCGATTCGTCGGTCGATCGCGGTGCGCATCACATCCCTTAGTCGAAACGGTTTCAGATAGGCGGCAAGCCATGCCAAGAGCGCGACCCGGCCGAGGCGGTTATCGAGCACGGGGTCCAGCAGCTCGAGGATCCATCGGTTCGCGCGCGTGTCCGGAACCATCGCGGCGAGCAACTTTCGATCTACAGGAGCAGCCTCGAGCGCGAGCCGCGCGGATCCAAATCGCCAACGGCTTCGAAACAAGTCGGGATACCACGAAGGAAAATCCGGGTTCGCCTCGATCCATTTCGGCACCGTAGCCAGGGCTTCAACTGCGCGTTCCCGGCCAAGCGCGGTGCTGCGGGAAAATCCGGTGGAGTGAACGAACCAACGGGACACTGGCGTCGGCGCGAACCACATGCCTTCAGTGAGTGCTACTCGGCGCGCGAGCAGGCCGTCGCTGAATGAGCCGGTCTCGACGACGAAACCTCCCTTTGCCAATGCTGAGCGGGTCCTGAATACGGTAGATCCGGTATGGATGAAGTTGTCGGCGCGCGCGAGCAATTTTGCTACGTCTCCAGCCGAGATGGGTCCTGCTTTGCGTGACGGCCGCACAATCGGCCGAAACCCGACGGACCGGTTGGATTCGCCATCTACCAAAACCGTTTCACCGCAAAACAGTCCAACCGACGGTGTCCTCTCAAGGACATCAAGGGCAGTTTCAAAAAAACCTGGAAGAACCTCGTCATCCGCCGCCGCAAAGTAGATGTAGCTGCTCTTTGCCACCTCCAAGCCGCGCTGCAGGGTGCGAAGGGCCCCGACGTTTCGATCGTTGAACAATGCGATCAGGGCGGGATATCGAACTTGGTGCGCGAGGATGACCTCGCGACTGTTATCGGTGGAAGCATCATCGATGACAATCAGTTCGTCGGGAGGACGGCTTTGTCGGAAAATTGCGTCGATCGCCCGCGCCAGATATCGGGCGTGATTGAAATTCGGCAAAACGACTGTCAACAGCCGGTCCGCAAAAGTACCTGAATCGGTGTCAGTCAACATGAGTTCCGTCGCCGAGCGACTCGCGTCGAGTCGCTGGATCCGTAACCGGAAATCACAGGTCCACGCCTTAAGCAATTGTGCTTACTGTCATATTCAGGTGTTCCCTGCAAACAATTGTTTCGGCTTTGCATTTCACCGCATGAGCGCTATGGAGACGCGACAATCATGGGTAGATGCGGGCCAGGAGGGGGCATGCTGGATTTGGTGACGGGCGGCGCTGGCTTCATCGGGAGCCATTTGGTCGACCGGCTGCTCGGCGAAGGACGCCGAGTTCGGGTGCTGGACAATTTTGTCGTTGGAAGGCGCACGAATCTCGCTCAGCACGCTCGCAATCCCGCGCTCGAGGTCATCGAGGGGGACGTGGCGGACAAGGCCGTCGTGATGGACGTCTGTGTCGGTGTGGATCGAATCTTCCACCTCGCTGCGCGCGCAGACGTCGTTCCGTCCATCCAGGAACCGGAAGCCTATTTCCGAGCGAACGTCGACGGAACCTTCGCGGTGCTCGAAGGCGCCCGGGCTCACGGCGTGCGGCGTCTGATCTACGTTGCGTCGTCGTCCTGCTATGGCATCCCTTCCGTGTATCCGACGCCAGAAGCCACCGCCACGGATCCGCGATATCCGTATGCACTCACGAAGTATCTGGGCGAGCAACTGGTTATGCACTGGGCGAACGTCTACAAGCTACCTTGTGCATCGGTTCGCTTCTTCAACGTTTATGGGCCCCGCGCGCGCACCAGCGGCACCTACGGTGCGGTATTTGGCGTCTTTCTCGCCCAGCTTCTGGCGGGCCGGCCGCTGACGATTGTTGGCGACGGCGAGCAAACCAGGGATTTTACCTACGTCAGTGACGCCGTGGACGCACTCGTCACGGTTGCAAACAGCGACAAGATAGGCGAAATCTACAATGTGGGAAGCGGCCGTCCGGTCAGCGTGAATGAGCTTGTCCGCCTGCTTGGTTCACCGAAAACCGTTCATATCCCCAAGCGGCCTGGTGAGCCGGACTGCACCTGGGCCGACATCAGCAAAATTCAACGCGAACTGGGCTGGCACCCGAAAGTTTCGATTGCGGAAGGCGTCAAGATTCTGCTTGAAAATGTCGACTACTGGCGAGATGCACCAGTGTGGACCGTATCGAGTATCGCCGACGCCACCGCCGATTGGTTCAGGTACCTGGCGCCGAGCGCGCAGCAGTGATGACTGTCATCTGCAAGTGACGACTTCGAACGGGGGCTTCTTCGTCTAATGAACTTCATGAGGACAAAATCGAAGGTCCTGACAATCGCGGAACTCGCGGCCTGGACGCAGAAGTTCCGTGACGACGGCCGCACTGTCGTGCAGGCGCATGGCACCTTCGATCTGCTGCACCTTGGTCATGTCCGTCACCTCGAGGCCGCACGGGCTCTCGGCGACATATTGGTGGTTACCATCACTGCCGATCGCTACGTCAACAAGGGGCCCGGCCGTCCGGTCTTCACCGAAGCGCTGCGGGCCGAAATGCTCGCGGCTTTGCATTTCGTGACGTTTGTCGCCGTTTCCGAGGCGTCCGACGCGATCAGCGCCATCGAGGCCATCAGGCCGAACATTTACGCCAAGGGCAATGACTATCAGAATCCCGATGGCGACGTGACGGGCAAGATCACGCTCGAGCGCGAAGCGGTCGAAGCGTACGGCGGCTCGATCCGCTTTACCGATGACATCACGTTCAGCTCGACCGAGCTGATCAATCGACACTTCAATGTTTTCGAGCCTCATGTTCGCGATCATCTGTCAACCCTGCGCGAAGACGGCGGCCTCGATACAATTCTACGGTCGATCGAGGCGATAAGAGATTATCGTGTCGTCCTGGTGGGCGATGCGATCATCGACGAGTACCAATACGTTTTGCCGATGGGCAAGCCTCCCAAGGAGCACATCATCGCGACGCGGTATCAGGATCGTGAGATCTTTGCCGGCGGGGTGTTTGCCGCCGCCAATCACGTCGCCTCGTTTTGCAAGGAAGTTCATGTCGTCACCTGTCTCGGCGATGACAACAGCTACGAAGACCTGATCCGATCTGCGCTCAAGCCAAACGTGAAATTGCATACGCTTGTGCGCCATCATGCGCCGACCACGCTCAAGCGCCGTTTCGTCGATCCGTCCTCGATCCGCAAGCTGTTCGAGGTGTATCACATGAACGACGAGCCGCTTACGGCCGACCTTGAAAAGCAGCTGCAGTCCTATGTCCGGGATCTCTGTCCGGCCGCGGACGTTGTGATCTCAACCGATTTCGGCCACGGCCTAATCGGGCCCGAGATCGTCAAGGAATTGGTCGCAAACTCAAGGTTTCTCGCGGTCAACACCCAGAGCAACAGCGCAAACATGGGGTACAACCTGGTCACGCGCTATCCGCGCGCCGACTACGTTTGCATCGACGGGCCAGAAGCACGACTGGCGTTGAGCGACCGCATCTCAGCAGCCGGCGACGTGGTGTTTCATCTTGCTGAGCGAATAAAGCAATGTCCGAAGCTGATCGTCACCCAAGGACGGCACGGCTGCATTACATTCGAACGCGATCAACTGGCGGTGCATACCATTCCGGCAGTGGCGCGCAAGATCGTCGATACCGTCGGCGCAGGGGATGCCTTTCTGGCTGTGACGTCACCGCTGGTCGCCGCGGGACTGCCAATGAATTTGGTCGGCTTCGTCGGCAACGTGGTCGGCGCCATCAAGGTCGAGATCGTCGGCCATCGACATTCGGTCGACAAGGTGAGTCTGATCAAGGGAATTACAGGTCTACTCAAGTAGGGCGACAATGGGCGACAGGCTTGGCTGTTATTTCGAAACGCTGTTTAAAGCCACGCGGGAAGCCGAGTGCACGGACGCCGCGGGCAGCCGCATCAGCATGGATGCGGCGTCGGAGCGCGTTGGTGAGCTTTGTCATGCCGCGCATGATGCGGGTGGCAAGGTCATCTTCATCGGCAACGGGGGGAGCATGGGCATCGCCACCCACATGGCGGTCGACTTTTCCAAGAACGGCGGCATGCGCGCTACCGCTCTTGGCGATGGTGCGGTGTTGACGTGCCTCGGTAATGATTTCAGCTTCGACGAGGTCTTCTCCCGTCAGATCGAATGGCACGCCCGCGAGGGCGACGTGCTAATCGCAATCAGTTCGTCGGGCAAATCTCCCGACATCCTGGGCGGTGTCCGGACCGCCCGCGCCAAAGGCAGCAAAGTGGTCACTTTCTCGGGCTTCCGGGACGACAATCCGTTGCGTAGCAGCGGCGACATCAATTTCTACGTCCGCTCCCTCGAATACGGCTTTGTGGAGGTGGCGCATCAAGCCATCCTGCACGGCATTCTCGACGTTGACATGGGCTGGAACCCGGGGCGCTAAGAAACTCCAGCCGCTAGACAGGGTGACATATGGCCAATCGCTTCAAGCGCGTGATGGTGACCGGCGGTGCCGGCTACGTCGGTTCCAATCTCGTGCCCAAACTGCTGGGGTCGGGATACGAGGTATCGGTCCTCGACCTATATCTGTATGGCGAAGACTTGTTCAGCAAGTATGCTGGTGATTCCCGCCTGCGGCAGGTCAAGGGCGACTTGCGCGACCCGGCTGCGGTCGCGAAGGCGGTTGAGGGCTGCGACGCCGTCATTCACCTTGCCTGCATTTCGAACGATCCCTCCTTCGATCTCGATCCGGGTCTCGGAAAATCGATCAACTATGATTGCTTCCGCCCGCTGGTGCGGGCCAGCAAAGACGCCGGCGTCGGCCGTTTCATCTACGCATCGTCCTCATCGGTTTACGGCATCAAGAGCGATCCCAATGTGACCGAAGAACTGCCGCTGCAGCCGTTGACCGACTATTCGAAATACAAGGCGATGTGCGAGGAGGTTCTGGAGAAGGAGCGTGAAAAGGGCTTCGTCGCGATCACGATCCGTCCGGCCACCGTGTGCGGCTATGCGCCGCGATTGCGGCTTGATCTCACGGTCAACATTCTGACCAATCTCGCCATCACGAATGGCAAGATTACCGTGTTCGGCGGTGAGCAGCTGCGGCCGAATCTTCACGTCGAGGACATGACCGATCTCTACCTTCTTCTGTTAGCAGCTGACGATGCAGCGGTTGATGGCAAGATCTGGAATGCCGGATATCACAACCTCAAGGTCCGCGAGATCGCCGATATGGTGCGAGAGCGCGTCGGCGACAAGGTCGAAATCGTGGTTACGCCGACGGATGACCATCGTTCCTATCACGTGTCTTCGGAGAAGATCCGTCGCGATCTCGGTTTCCAGGCGTCACGGTCAGTCAGTGACGCGATCGTGGATCTGAGGTCGGCCTTCGCGGATGGCAAGGTGCCGAATTCAATGACCGACGACAGGTACTATAACATCAGGCGGATGCAGTCGGTGCGTTTGCGCTGAAGGCCATGCTGGCTGGTCCCCGAGACGTCCAGATTGTGCTGCGCTGCGTTATGGCCAAAGTCCGTTCAGTCGGGAGTTCCTCGTCTGCCGGCCCGTTGGCAGGGTTGGCGGTCGTCAGCGTCGCCGCTAGTGTCGAATCGAATTGGGCGCCAAGTGGCCGGACGGGATGCCTTGCTCTCAAGCTTGGTGATCACGTTCCGCAAGACTAATGCGAGTCTCGAGCGGAGATTGCCAACCCCCCAGTCGTGAAGGTCCGGACCGGAATATAAGGCGAATGAACCAGCAACTTCCAAATGCGAACGGTTTAGCGGAGGGCGCGCAGCCGAACGGACGTGGACCGATCGAACAGATCAGCTGTCTGCTTCCTGTTTGGGGTTATGCCTATATCCGCAAGTTCATGGAGGTTGCGCTGCCGACCTGGCTTGCACCGGGCAACTTGCCGGCAATTGCACAGATGGCTCCGACCGAGTTCGTATTTCTGACGAGCCGGGAGGACGAACTTTATCTTCACAGCCATCCCGGCTTCAAGCGACTTTCAAAGGTCTGCAGGACGCGGGTGCATTTCGTCGATCATCTCATCACCGGGAATAATTACTCGACGACCATCACGCTGTCCTATCTCGAAGCTGTGCGGGCCGCAGACGAGCAGATGCTCGATACCTGTTTTCTCTTTCTGGTTTCGGACTATGTCGTTGCGGACGGATCATTTCGCTCGGTTGTCGAACGCATTCAGGCTGGCTACAGCGGTGTCCAGGTCGGCAACTTTCAGGTTGTCGAAGAAGACGCGCTGGCTTGGCTGACGGACAGGCAGCAGACCGATCCCACCGTGCTAAAACTTGCGCCGCGTGAATTGATGAAGTGGGCGCTGTCGCATTTGCATCCGGCCACGGTCGCCAACACCGTCAATTATCCGATCACTCACAACGACCATACCAACCGTCTGTTCTGGAGGGTCGACAATCAGACACTGATCGGACGCTTTTATTTGATGCATATGATCGCAATTCGTCCCGAGACGCGCGATTTCATCATCGGATCGTCTTGCGACTATTCCTTCATTCCCGAAATGTGTCCGAGCGACAATGTCGAAATCATTGTAGATTCCGACAGCTACCTCGTCATTGAGCTGCAGCCAAGGGACCACGAGTCTCGTTTTCTGAAGGCCGGCCCTCAAAGCACAGCAAAGCTTGCCCGTACGTTGAGCGAGTGGACCACCGCACGGCATCGCGCGAATTCAAAGACGACAGTGGTCTTCCATGCGGGCGAAATTCCGCAGACGATCGGGGAAGCGATTACGGAAGCGGACAAGTTTCTGGATCGGGTTACTTCGCGGATGACCGCTCCAAAGCGGCATCGCAATCATCCCTATTGGAAGGGAGCGATGGCCGCTTTCAACGAGGCGACCGGCGCGCGGCTTATGGCCGACGAATGGCGACGCGCGCTCGGCATGCCCGATCCGGAGCTCGACCGTGCCTGGTTTACCAAGTGGGTGATCGAAAATCTGCGGTTCGCCTTCTTTGGAAGGCCGCCCCATGTGCGACCCTGGCATCCTCGACATCCCGATTATTCGCTCATTATTGAAAACATTGAACGCCTGAGCCTGGACGAGCGCAGTCACTTGCTGCTTGTCGCGGACATGCCGACGATTTTTACCGCGACCTTCTCCGATGGCGGAGAGCGTGTGGTGCGTCTGCGCAGCTCGCACATGCTCAAGCAACCGCAAGAGGACGAGCGCAGTCACTTGCTGCTTGTCGCGGACATGCCGACGATTTTTACCGCGACCTTCTCCGATGGCGGAGAGCGTGTGGTGCGTCTGCGCAGCTCGCACATGCTCAAGCAACCGCAAGAAGTCTATGACGGTCTAAGGAACAGATTCGACCTTTGCCTGCTCGAGATCGACGAACTCGATTTCGATAAGGCTGACGAACTGCTCGACAAGATCGCGCCGATGATGCGTGATGGAGCAACGGCGCTTGTGTCGATCCTGAACCGGCGTGCCGGCGATCCAAACCTCGAGTTTCAGATTGCGGTCGGCAAGAATGGGAGCCGTCTACTTCGTCCCTATTCACGGTCCCTGATCTTCTTCTTCGTCAAGGGTACGAGCTTGCGAGAGCGTTCGCTGCGCTGGATGCTCCAGATTGCCAGAATGGCGTATGAGAAGCCCGTGTTGGGTATTCCTTTGCTATTCGTCCTGGGACCGCCATTGGCACTGCTATGCGGAATTGCTGGCTGGCTCACGACCGTCCGCGTGAACGAGCCACCAAAATCCTATGTTTCCAGCATGTTGGCTCGGATCACCATTGATGCGGAACGTGCCAAGGAAGTCTACGAATTTTCCAATAGCCGAGTTCGTCGCAGCCGGAAGCTCAAGGACCTCGGGTTGCCGGCGGACCACAAACTGCCGCCGCGGGAACAAATTGGACAATCGCCGGCCGTTGGCTATCTGCTTACAGGCCGGAAAAATGTGACACGCACCGAGGGTGCAGACGATAAACGAATGATGGGATTGAACATGCAGCCGATGGAGTCCTCCGAGGGTACCAGGGAGCCCCAATACAATCGATGCTTGGAAATCCGCGACCAGCAGGGCCTCACGCCGCTCGGCCTGATGACCAACCAGGTCTGGGAGGACGATCCGCGCCGCCTGACCTTTCTGCTTGCGCGCTACAAGTTCGTCTCGAAGATGCTTGGCGGCAAGAAATTCGTCGGCGAGCTCGGTTGCGGCGACGGCTTTGGCACTCGCATCGTCATGCAGACCGTGGAGAGGGTTGTCGCCTACGATTTCGACCCGGTGTTCGTTGAAGATATACGCCAGCGGCAGTCCCGGCAGTGGCCATTGGAAGTGCATTACCACGATATCCTCGAAGCTGCGTTGCCCAACAAGCATGACGGCATCTATAGCCTCGATGTCATCGAGCATATCCCGCGCAATGTGGAGCATCTCTATCTCGAGCACTTGCGGGATTCGCTGACCGAGGACGGCGTGCTTATCGTTGGCTCGCCCTCGCTGGAATCTCAGGCCTATGCGTCGCCGCCCAGCAAAGCCGGCCACGTCAATTGCAAGAGTGGTGAGGAACTGAAGGCGCTGCTCAAAATTTACTTCCAGAACGTCTTCCTGTTCTCGATGAATGATGAGGTGGTGCACACCGGCTTCGCACCGATGGCGCACTATCTGTTCGCCGTGTGCTGCCAGAAGAGAACGTGACGCGGCCGCAATGCGCATCGGGCTCGACTTCGATAACACTATCATCCGCTACGATGAGGTGTTTCAACAGGCCGCCGTGGAGCGCGGACTGCTCGATGCCGGCTTTTCCGGGACCAAACAACAGGTGCGCGACGCAATCCGAAGCTTGCAGGATGGCGAGCTGAAATGGCAGGCTCTGCAGGGTCATGTTTACGGGAAGGGGATCCGGGGGGCTCAGATCTTCTCAGGCGTGCCGGAATTCCTGCGGCGGGCGCGCAAGGAGGGCCACACGATCTTGATCATCAGTCACAAGACTGAGTATGGCCATTTCGATCTCGATCGCGTCAACCTTCGCATTGCGGCCCTCGGCTGGATGGAAGCTCAGGGCTTCTTCTCCGATCAAGGCTTTTCGATGCTTCGGGATGACGTTCATTTTGCTTCCACGCGGTTCGAGAAGGTGAGTCGCATCGCCGATCTCGGCTGCGACGTATTTATCGACGATCTGGAGGAGGTGTTCGCCGATCCCGACTTTCCGCCGTCGGTGGAGCGCATACTGTTTTCGGAAAGCGCTGAGGCCGCCGACCGGCTACCCTACAGCGTCTGCCATGACTGGCCGGCCATCGAGGAGGCCGTGTTCCATGGTCGCCGGTGACGTAGAGACCGTTGCGGAAGCTGAAATCGGCGCCCGACTTGCGGGGGCACGCGTACTTGAGATCCAACGGGTCGGCGGCGGACGCAATAGTCGTGTCTCCCGCATTACGACGCCGAAGGGTGTCTTCGCCTTGAAGCAATATCCGCCCTCGGCCGACGATCCGCGCGACCGCCTTGCCACTGAGACAAGAGCGCTGGGCTGGATGGCCGAGCAGGGAGTGGACGTCGTCCCGCGCGTAATCGCGCTGGATCGTGCAGCCAATTGCGCGCTGTTGAGCTGGGTCGACGGCGTGCTCGTCGCTGAAGTCGGCGCCAATGACGTCGACCAGGCGGTCGCCTTCCTTGGCGCGGTGGAGCGGCTTCGGCGCAACGTCGACTTCCCATCGCCGCAGCTGGCCTCGGAAGCCTGTCTGTCGGGCTCCGAGATCGAGCGGCAGATACGCGCGCGGATGTCGCGGCTCAATGCGCTGGACGGCGAACCGGCACTCAAGGCATTCCTGGGCCGGGAATTCAGCCGGCGATTCGAGCAATTGCTTTCCGACGCAAAGGCACAGCTGTCGTCCGCCGGGCTCTCCTTCGCTACCGAACTTCCTGTCGATCGGCGCGCGCTGGTACCGTCTGACTTTGGTTTCCACAACGCGCTGCGTGACTCGCGGGGGAGCCTGACCTTCATCGACTTCGAATATTTCGGGTGGGATGATCCCGTCAAATTGGTGGCCGATAGCTTGCTGCATCCAGGCACGCCGATGACCCAGGCCATGCGCTCGCGCCTCCGGTCGGCGATGCTGGATATCTATACGAATGATCCCGGTTTTCCCGTAAGATTCGCTGCGTTTTTTCCCCTTTTCGGTTTGCGCTGGGTACTGATCCTGTTAAATGAATTTCATCCTGATCGGTGGCAGAGGCGAGTCCTTGCCGGCGACACGGAAGGTTGGCAGCAAGCCAAGGAACGACAATTGCACGCGGCGCGCGCCATGCTTGCGGAACTCGTGGCTTGAAGGGAATCGAATGACCGTCGTTGCCAATCTTTCGCCATCGGTCGGCGCAGCGCTTGACGAACGTTCCAGATATCTGCGCCGGTTGGCGGTTCGCGCGCTTGACAAGGGCGAGCGCGGCCACATCGGATCGACGATGTCGTTGATCGAAACGTTGCGCGTACTCTATGACGACATCCTCCAATTTCGCCCCAAGGAGCCGGAGTGGATCGGTCGCGATCGAATGATCCTCAGCAAAGGCCATGGATGCATTGCCCTTTACGTCATGCTTGCTGACAAGGGTTTTTTTCCGGTCGAGGAACTGGACACGTTTTGTCATCGTAACTCGATTCTGGGTGGCCATCCGGAAGCCGCAAAGATTCCGGGCGTTGAAGCCTCGACCGGCGCCCTCGGCCATGGCTTGTCGATCGGCGTCGGCATGGCGCTGGCGGCGCGTATCCTGAAGCGCGAGACGCGCACGTTTGTCTTGATGGGCGATGGCGAGATCAACGAAGGCTCGGTGTGGGAAGCCGCGATGTGCGCAAGCAAACATAAGCTGTCACGGCTCACGGCTATCATTGACTACAACAAGATCCAGTCCGCCGGCCCCACCAGGGAAATCCAGGATCTCGAGCCATTGGTCGACAAATGGCGCGCGTTCGGTTTCACCACGGCCGAAGTTGATGGTCACGATGTCGCCGAGTTGCGGCGAGTTTTCCGTCAGCTGCCGTTCGACAAGGAGAAGCCGTCCGCGATCATCTGTCATACCGTGAAAGGCAAGGGCATTCCGTTTGCCGAGCACGATCCGAACTGGCACCACAAGGCCAAGCTTCCGGCCGACACCATTGCGCAGATGTATGAGGCATTGGAGTAGATCATGCGCAAGACCTGCCTCGACTGGGTTCACAAGCTTGCCAAGGAGGACCCGCGAGTCGTTTTCGTCGGCTCCGACCTCAGCCCCGGGCTGCTCTCCGAGATGAAAAAGGAGATGCCTGATCGCTGGTTCATGGAGGGTATCGCCGAACAGAACGTGGTTGGCGTGGCAGCCGGCATGGCGATGGAAGGGCTGATCCCGTACGCCAATACAATTGCCACTTTCTTTACGCGCCGAGCCTATGAGCAGATCGCGGTCGATTGCTGTCTGCACAACGTTCCAGTACGGCTGATCTCGAATGGCGGCGGCCTGGTCTACGCCCCGCTCGGCCCGACGCATCTGGCGATCGAGGACATCGCCACCATGCGCGCGCTGCCAAACATGACGGTGGTGGCCTGCTGCGATGCCGAGGAAATGAAGCGCTTCATGGACGCCTCGCTGCATTGGAGCGGACCGATCTACATTCGCCTGGCCAAGGGCGGCGATCCCATCGTGAGTAGGCCGGAGCACGGCTTTGAGATCGGCAAGGCGATCGTCATGCGCAAGTCCAGGGAGCGCACGCCGGTCGTCATGATGACAACTGGCGTAATGACGACCAATGCGCTTAAGGCCGCCGATCTTCTGGAGACGGACGGAATCGACGCGTCGGTCGTGCATTTTCACACGATAAAGCCGCTCGATGTCTCGACCGTGCTCGAGCACGCTCGCTCGGCGCGGTTGGTGGTTACGGTCGAGGAGGGGATTGCAATTGGCGGATTTGGCAGCGCTGTTACCGACGTGCTGGTGGACCAGATCGGTCCGGGCATGCCGCACATAATGCGCATCGCGCTTCCCGATGGATTTACCAGGAATTACGGTGTTCAAAATGACCTGTTCGAGGTGTTTGGGCTAACCCCGCCGCAGATCGCTCGATCGGTGAGGACAAAACTGGATGCCGTTGCCGCTTAGCTTCATGTCTTGCTTGCCGTTTTGTATCGGCGCCTAGGGCCGACGAGATCGACATCGTGTTCTTGATCGTTGGTGCCAATTCCGAGATTGGTTCTGCCACCGCCCGCTTCATCCGAAGCGCGGGCGGTGACGTGTTGACGACAACGCGACGAGCGCTGGCTGAAAAGAATCAAATTCAGTTTGATCTGTCGAAATCAGTGGCGGATTTTCACATTCCCGATGGTGTCAGATCGGCTTGCATTTTTATTGCCGTAGCGCGGCTCGCCGCCTGTGCTGCCGACCCGGAAGGGTCAGCCTGGCTCAACGTCAGTCAAACCATCGCTCTGGTCGATCGGTTGGTGCAGAGGGGCATCTACACACTTTTCCTATCCTCTAACCAGGTCTTTAGTGGTGACGCGCCCCACGTTGGCGCCGCAGCTCCTCTCTCGCCCGTCAGCGAATACGGTCGTCAGAAGGCAAAGGCAGAGCAATTGCTGCATGCACGTATGGCAGCTGGAGCGCCGGTCGGCGTTCTCAGGCTTTCCAAGGTCGTGTCGCCCGGAATGAAGTTAGTAGCTGATTGGAAAAAGGAGTTGGCTGCCAATCGTTCGATACAAGCATTTGGAGATATGACGCTCGCGCCTGTACCGGTCGAAATGGTTGCACACTCAATCGCAAATCTCATGAAGGATCGCGCGCAGGTCATCGCTCAGCTGAGTGGACCTCGCGACATGACATATTGGGAGTTGGCACGCTTTCTCGCTGCCAACACGGGATCGGACGTTGATTTGGTAAAGCGAACAAGCGCTGTGGCTGCAGGAATGCCGCTGGGGTCTTTGCCACGACATACAACATTGGATAGCTCTTTGATCGCGGACCGATACGGCCTGGTAGTGCCTGACATATTGGATGTACTTGATAGAGTTTGAGTTTGCGGTCGGATTGGTCTATCGAAGAAAGGATTGGTGCTTGAAGCGACACTTGCGACCAAACCCTTTACCTGACGCAGGCAGAAAATTAACTTCGGAATAACTATGCTATTGTGGGGACGGATAGATCGTCCTGCTGGCTGAGCTATTTCTTCCTTCCGTGGCGGGACGCCGCGAAACCGCCGCGAATATCTGTAGGGTATTCTTAAAGTACTGGCTGCTAAAGCTTGCGCCTGCGGAGCTTAGTATGCGTGAAGATGTCGCGTTTGTTGACTCTAGAGCCGTCAGGACTTTACCGGGCGATCTGCCCGCTTGTGATCTGTGCGGCCAGCAACCAGATTCCATAACGTTCAATATGGTTGATTGCAGGCCCGGCTGTCCCCTCGCCAACAGCGGATCGGATCGTCTCGAGTCTACAAAGGCATAAGAATATTTGGCCGGACTTTTTGTCGTTCCGCTAAGCTGACCCTTCAATGAACAAGGGCATCGGGCCACTAGGGCCCAGAACTCGCAAACTACCGCCAACCGATGCGCTTGAACGGTCCAGCGTCGATGGCCAACGATGGCGGTTGTCGGCCAACGCTAGCTATGAATCGGGCTCAAGCCCCATGGTGGTGACACGCCTTTGCTACTGCAGGCGTGTCGAATTGGCAGAAGAATCTACCTCTTAAACGGCCGCGAATGACCGAGTTCGTCTCCGGAAGTAGTGAAGGCGGGGCCGCGCGGGTACGCTGGGCTAGGGCGTGTCTCATGAATGAATTGCGACGCCTTAAATTGCAAAAGCAATTTGCTCAAAGTCAGACAACCTCTCTGACCAAAACGGCACATTTTCAGAATCTAGTAGCATATGTCACAGTTTCTATCTTAGTTTGTGATATTCTGGGTAAGTTCATTTAGATGAGGAGGCGACCCATCATGGCGATCAAGAGACTCAAAGTTTGGTTTGCGATAGTTGTGGCAATGTGCGGGACCTTTTCGTACGGAGGGACAGCACAAGCTCAAGCCACCAGAACTTGGGTTTCGGGGGTTGGCGACGACGCGAATCCATGCTCCCGCACTGCGCCCTGCAAGACCTTCGCTGGGGCCATTTCGAAGACCGCCGCCTCAGGCATCATTAACTGCATCGATCCAGGCGGCTTCGGTGCTGTGACGATCACCAAGTCAATTACCATCGATTGTTTCAACACTCTCGCGGGTGTTTTGGCGGCCGGCACCAATGGCATCAACATCCCCACAGCAGGTCTCGTGGTCAATCTCCGCGGTCTCGATATCGAAGGGGTTGGTAGCGGCCTAGTCGGCGTGAACATTACCGGCGCATCCACCGTTCACATTGAGAAATCCAATATCTTTGGTTTCAAGGCAGGCACCGCAACGGGCATCAATTTCGTCCCAACGGCCGCGGGCGGGCGTCTGGTCATCAGCAATTGTCACATTCATTCCAATTCAGTTGGTGTGCAACTGAACGGGGCCGCCGGCAGCGTGGATATGGTGGTAAGCAACTCGGCGGTTGACGCGAACTCCTTAATTGGGATCGCCGTTTCGACCACAGGGCCGCACGCTGGCGCGACGATCGAAAAGACGCTCCTTGCATTCAACAATGTTGGTGTGGCGACGAACGGGACTGCTTCTATCGCCAGGATCGGCGACTCTACCGTGACCGCTAATACAACCGGCGTATCGGGCCCCGCCGGGACGCTGCAATCATTCAAGAACAATCAGATTGGTGGCAACGGCACCGATGGGACCCCGATTACGGCCTTCCCGGGGCCTGGAGGGCCGTTGCAGTAGGATCCGAGCTTAGGCGAACCACTGGTGTCGAGCGTCCTTGTGGCTCGACACCTGCAAAGTGGCGTCCTGCCTTGCATGATCATATGGGTAGCTCATGTATAGGGCTCGTTCGCCACAGCTCCTTGGCTACCTCCAGAGGTTCAGTTTGGAGATTGGCCCACCAACTTCTCTCGTTGCCGTGCCGATGGAGATCGTTGTGGTGGGAACGGCAGAGCGGAACGGTAAACTCGTCGCTTACTTTGCGGCCCAAGGTCCCTGGCTGAGCATACTTCACATGATGTGCATCACAGGGCGACCGTTTGCAAATTACGCAGGGCTGCGCTCGTACGAATAAGAGATGGGCTTTGCTTCTTTTCCGCGGTGCCTCCTTCGGGATGGCCAGTACAGCCTGCCTCGGATCAGAGTCTCTGCCAGACTGGACTGAACCGTCCGAAATACTGTCTGCAACAGAAGTTGCGGCTTGGCCGATCTCGTTCAATCGCTCTCGATAAGCGATCTCAATTGCCTGCGCATCCGCTTCAAGAAGTGTATTTTTCTGTTTGAGCCCGTCTTTTGCCCAAACGAGAAGCTCGTCCTCGGTTCTTGCCGTCCGAATCTCGGTCAGTAGCCGTGCTCCTAGCTCTTCCGAGTGCCGCGCACCGAGAGGCGAACGCTGAGGCAAAGTTGGCTTGCCAGTCCTGGGACACGCCGATTTCGAGGACCGAGAAGCGGTCGGGTCGATTCCTTGAATTAGGTCAGGCGCATCTAGATCGTCTTCACCGGCAATGCCAACCAGCGCAAACAGTGAGTAGCGTCGGGCATAGGTGAGCGCCGTTCCCATTCGATGGGGCGCGTCTGTCTCTGTTCCAGCGATCACAGGCCAATCGGATGAAATCCATTCCCCTGAGGAGTGGGCGAGTGTTGTCGTCAGGTGAATTCGACCGCTCCCTTGGTCCACCCTCGTGGTCTGTATGGTTGCGATCTCTTGTTGGCTCAATGTCTTGCGGACGATATCGAGCCCATTTGCCAGAGTGGCATATCGGAAGGCTCGGCCTTCTTCGCGCGGAAACGGAGAATGAATAGTCGCCGTCTGGGTCTTCTCCGGATTTGTGAGGTTGGCCTGGGCTCGCGCTAACGCGGCCGCAATTGCGCCAATGGTCTGGCTAGACTGTTGCATGGCCGTCCTCCTCGACAAGGTCGAAGCTGATCGCGCCTGATTTTGATCGCTTGGCTCTCAAGCCGTGACCGATTGCCTCCTTTGCATCTTCGGGAACGAGTTTCTTCAATTCTGATTTCGTGGCCTCATGGGTCTGATAGGCCGGGCGCGTTTGGATGAACGTGGCAGCCAGTTCTGCCCAAGAATTGGAGGAGCTCATGTCCACAATCTTGACTGACGCGAGCCGAGGACGGGGTGCTTCCATCCCGAAGACGGCAGGGGGCTCGCCCGTTTGGACACACCGCCAGAACTTTCTCTCTGCCGTCAGAAGCAGATGCTGATAGAGCGGATCGGCATGCACCAGGATTTCGACCCACTTTCCTCCACCAGTAATGATTGAAAGTACCGCCGAGCGGGCTGCCACGACCCACATGTTGTGCTGAAGCTGCGCCATGTGTTTCTCCGCGGCAGCCTCTTCCGAGAAATTCCACGGAAGCATGAACTTCGCCTCGAACACGGCGCCGGTCTCCCGCACGCGCCCGTCCAAGGTTGCGGCCATCCATTTGTGGACAGGGTGGTGAACTCGTCGCTGGACGTCGTCGACGGCCTGCCCGGTACTCCGTTCATACCAGCTTCGGTTCAAATTCTCGGTAATGCTACCTAACTGGACGATTAGGTCATTGCTTAAGTTTTCGGGCTCAATTTCTCCGCGCTTCTCTTGCCATAGCCGGATCAGCCGCTCCGCATCGCTACCCATGATCGCGCGTGCATCGGAGCCGCCGATGAAGGTGCGGCGATCCTTTGACAATGGATTGAGAAAGTCCCTTGCCGTCATGAGCGCCTCCACAATAAGCTGATTCAAGTAATCAACATTTTATGTTGATACGCTGAGGTTCATGGGATGTCAACAGAAAATGTTGATAAAATAACGCCGGCTCAGGCTCGTAGTGCTCGGGCTCTGCTAGACATGACCCAGCCCGAATTGGCGGAGAGGGCGGGCTTGGGATTGTCAACGGTTGTGGATTTCGAAAAATCTCGACGCAGAGTATCGGCTGAAGCAATAAGTGCGATCCGGCGGGCATTAGTCGCGGCAGGGGTGGTTTTCATCGACGAAAATGGCGCTGGCGCTGGGGTACGGTTGGGTAAACCTGGCAGGTCTACTCGTCAGCTTTAGGCCGCCTAGCCGGACCGGACTTTTTTCTTCCTCCCCGAAGGGGCTTAGGTGGGTGCTCTCCGCGCGCCGGTGGAACGAAGAACTCCGTGATCGAAGAGTTCACCGCCTTCGCTAATCTCTCAAGCACGGCAACCGTGGGATTTTCGAGCCCCCGCTCTAGCCGACTGACATAGGTGCGATCGACGCCAGCGTCGATCGCGAGCGCCTCTTGAGAGAGGCCTTTATCGACCCTCAAGCGCCGAAGATTCCTTGCAACTAGAGCTCCTGACCGCATCCTTGCAAAACAGCAGGATAGTGCTTATAAAACCACGGACAATAGTGCTACTATTTGCGGGAAGTGCGAATGTCCACCAGCGCCAGTTTCGAAGGCATTCGGTGCGGTCACTGCCAAACGGTCAATCGCAAACCGGTCTGCGGTCGGTGCCGAACAGAATTGATCGAGCATCTCTTCATCAGGTGCGCGTGGCAGTCTTTCGCTATCGTAAGAAATTGTCTTTCGCCGCCGCAGCCGCGGTTTGTGCCGCATACCGCTGGGCTCCTTGGGAAATTCTGCAGAGGCCCCGCACGTACGTGGAATGCAAGGAGCATGCAGCCAGGAACGCGCGAACAAACGCTGCCATGTATGTTCTCATCAGCAACTATTCGGCTAGATTTCCTCAGCCCCCGTAAGTCAGCCTACCGCATGGCCGATGGAGGTTTTCTGAACTGGAGGTCTTAGCATGAGCGACGAAGATGCAGCGGACAAAGCGTTTGCTGCGTTGAAGGAAATTTTCTCGCAACCACTCCCCATGAAGTCATACCGTACCTACGACCTCAATTTCGTGGACGGCGAGCCTGTCTTCACGCTGAGCGAGTTCGATCGAATGTTCGAGGAGGCGCTTGACTGGGCGTACTCTCGCATCTGAAATATCGTCGGTTCCGTCTCCTTCGTGAGTTAGCCTTCGAGCCATGCTCTCGCAGACAATTGCTGTTTGGCACGCGACGTCCTCGTAGCATTCGGAAAGGCGAACCTCTGAGGTTCGTTCGAGGGCTACCCTGTGGGTCCTTGCGAGGTCAGCAAGTAGTGCTTTTTTAAGCGCAATGCTAGGGCGCTCCAGGTCACGATTACCCGACCACCGTGGTTGATCTCCAAGGTCTGCTTCAAGATGATCTCCCTTGCATCGTTGAGTACAATCGCAGCCCAGACCGACCAGTTGCGGGAGATGAAGTCATTTCCCTCGGAGTATTGCTTCGCCATTGTAAGCTGGCTATGCCGGGAGATGCTGCACCTCGCACCAGCTTAATGATGCCTTCGAGGCCGACCTCCAAGCCACTGTCTAGGACACCCCCGAGGCAGTCTCGAAGGTAACCGCCGAGGCGGCGACAAGGTAGCTTCGACGCAATCGCGAAGGCAACCTCCGAGGTAACCACGGCCGTAACCTCGAAGATGAGCTTGAAGGAATTGAAGCGCGATTTGAGACCTTCGGTCGAGTCGTTCAGCCGACGAGTTCAGTGAAGGAAGTTGGCGGCGGCGGAAGACAGCAATAGGGTTGCGAACACGCTCTTGCAATGTTCGACCTTGCTGAGCTTCGAGGAAAAAACTGTGCAAATCGCGCAAGGACGACCGAAACCTTCTACGATTAGGTTGATGTCATGCTGTGTTGAACAGCTGTGAGGTGACTGATTCGTTTTTCGTACCCCTCCTGACATGTTCGGGCACTGCCGCTGGGCATTTGCACCCGACCATCTCAAGTACATAGAGCGATCAGCCACCGATCTGGTCAGGGTAACTTCTTCCCCTGAATGTACGCAGTTGAGTCAGTGGCGAGCCGACTATGTCAGAGAAACCCTTTCGTAAACCGAGCGCCCTTAAGCACGGCGCGTTCTCCAATATCCTACTTTTGCCTTGGGAGGATCCGAACGAATTCGAAGCCTTGCACCGCGATCTCGAGGAGTATTTTCAGCCTGAGGGGCCTGCAGAAAAGGACGTGGTCAACACCATCCTCAAGTGCATGTGGGCCAAGCGACGGGTAAGTGACAAACGGCTGTTCGATACGGCCGCCGAACTTGATCGGGCTCGAAATCAAGCGCTCTGGGAGGATCCCGACCCCTTTTTTGACACGAAGCGGGAGGCGCTTATTCACAGGCTTTCAAACCTGGGTGAGAGGAGATCTCGGACTTCGAGCCGACTGGCATCGCATCGGGAAGATTACTCGCAATTGGTCGGTTTTAGCTCAAGGCTATACGGCGACACCCCGTCTTCCTTGCTGAAGCTGATGGTCAAAATGCTCCCGCCGCAATATGCCGCGCACTTGGAAGCGAAAGTGCCCGCAGACAAATTCGAGTCAGATTGGGAATGGGCCTTCGCGCTCAAGCAGGAGGTAGATAACGTCTTGCTGCCGATGGTACGCGGCCAAGAACCTCCATCCGAGGGTTTCGCGGCTGCCGCTTCAGAGTTCCTGACGATCGACCGAATCTTGGAAGATCAAGCGATCGAGGAGCGCCTTGATGCACAGATCGATCGCGCCACCCAGCGCCTTGCCAGGTTAAGGATGGGGAGGCAGCTCTTTGCAGCGAATCAACCAAAGGTAGTCAATATCAAAAAGATCAATCAGATTGAGCATGGCGCGACGACGACCCTGGAGGATGAGGCGGCTTCCCCGAAGGTGGTAGAAGTCGCGTCTGCAACTAGCGAGAGTAAATCTGCAAATTGAATAGAGGGAGACAGCTTTGCTGGTTTATCGCCGCCTTGGTAACCGAGTGCAGCAAATTGTGTCTTCCAGACCCTCGATTGGCCTGCTAAGCGGCTGACGGGGACGCGGCGCGCTTCGCCGCACTTTAGCAATTCGCAAGCCTCTGCAAGGGCTTGCGCTGGCGAATTGAGGGGGATTGGATGCGAGTCGGCGTGATCGGCGCGGGCGTGATGGGGACCAATCACGCGCGCGTTCTGGGCGGGCTGCCGAACACCACCATGATCGGGATCGTCGATCCCTTGCCCGAACACCGGGTGCGGGCGACCGAGCATGCCGGTTGCCGCGCCTTCGAAACGCTGGAGCAGCTGCTCGGCGAAGGCGTCGATGCCGTGACCATTGCCGCGCCGACGCATCTGCATCACGAGATCGCGCTCGCCTGCATCGCGCGCAAGGTTCACATCCTGGTCGAGAAGCCCGTCGCCTCCACCGTGGAGGAGGGCCGCGAGATCGTCGCCGCGGCTGCGCGCGCCGGCGTCACGCTGATGGTCGGCCATGTCGAGCGCTTCAATCCGGCGGTCGCCGCCATCAAGCAGGCGCTGTCGGGCGAGGACATCCTCTCCATCGCTATCACGCGGGTCGGGCCGTTTCCGCCGCGGATGTCCAATGTCGGCGTCGTCATCGATCTTGCCGTGCATGATATCGACCTGATCCGCTGGTTCACCGAGTCCGACATCGTCGAGGTGCAGCCGCAGCTTTCCAGCGCCGTGGCCGAGCGCGAGGACATCGCGCTCCTGCAGTTCCGCACCGCCTCCGGCGTGCTCGCGCACATCAACACCAACTGGCTGACGCCGTTCAAGGCGCGCAGCGTGACGGTGGCGACCCGCAACAAATACATCATGGGCGATCTGTTGACGCGGCAGGTCACCGAATGCTTCGGCTTCAAGCCCGACGGCTCCTATTCGATGCGCCATCTGCCCGTCGGCCATGACGAGCCGCTGCGCGCCGAGCTGATCTCCTTCCTCAATGCGGTGCGATCGGGCAGTGCGCCCGCGGTGACCGGCGACGAAGGCGTCGCCAGCCTCGAAATCGCGATCCGCTGTCTCGAACATCCCACGAGGCCTGCTGCCTCCGCCGAGCGCAAGGGCCCGCGCCGCGTCGTCGGCTGACTATTTCCGGAAATTCAGCGATCATGAACCAGCACATGCCCCCTGAACCCGTGGCCCTCTTCGATATCGGTGCGCAACGCCGCCGGCTCGGCAAATCGATCGACGAGGCTGTCGCGCGGGTGATGGCACACTGCCAGTTCGTGAGCGGTCCTGAGGTAACGGCGCTGGAGAACGCGCTCGCCGAATTCTGCGGCGCCAAGCATGTCGTGAGCTGTGCCAACGGCACCGATGCGCTGGTCATGGTGCTCATGGCGATCGGCGCCGGCAGGGGCGATGCGGTTTTCTGTCCGTCATTCACGTTCTGCGCCACGGCCTCTCCGGTAGCGCGAACCGGCGCCACGCCGCTGCTTGTCGATGTCGACGCGACCACATTCAACATGACGGCGGAATCGCTCGCGCAGGGAATTGCGACTGCGAAAAAGCTTGGCCTCAAGCCAAAAGCCGTGATCCCGGTCGATCTGTTCGGCCAAAGTGCCGATCACGACGCGATCGGCGAACTGGCTCGGGCCGAGGGGCTGTTCGTGCTGGACGACGCCGCGCAGAGTTTCGGCGCGACCTATCATGGCCGCAAGCTCGGCACCCTGGCCGATGCCACCACCACGAGCTTCTTCCCGACTAAGCCGCTCGGCTGCTACGGCGACGGCGGCGCGATCTTCACCGATGACGACGATCTCGCCGCCACGCTGCGCAGCATTCGCGTCCATGGCCAGGGTTCCGAGAAATACGACAATGTCCGGATCGGAATGACCGGCCGGCTCGATACCATTCAGGCGGCGGTCCTGCTCGAAAAGCTGAAAATCTTCGAGGACGAGATCGCCGCACGCAACGCCGTCGCGGCGCGCTATGCGCGCGGCCTTGGCAACGTGGTGACCGTGCCGCAGCTGGCGCCCGGCTGCACTTCGGTATGGGCGCTGTACACCATCCGCCTGCCCCAGCGTGTCGATCGCGACGGCTTTGCCGCTGCGCTGAAGGCCAAGGGCGTGCCGACCGGAATCTATTATCCGAAATCGCTGCATCAGCAGACCGCCTATCGCGATTTCCCGGTCGCGGACGGCGGCCTGCCGGTGAGCGAACGACTGTCGTCCGATGTCATCAGCCTGCCGATGCACCCCTATCTCGACGAGCCGGCGCAGGAGCGGGTGATCGCCGCTGTGCGCAGCGCGCTATAAGGCCGTATTGCGGCGCTGCTTCATGCTATAGAGGCGGCGAATGCTCGGACGTATTTTCACCGTCGGCGGCTACACGCTGCTCTCCCGGCTGACCGGTTTTGCGCGCGACATCATGCTCGCGGCGATCCTCGGCGCGGGCCCCGTGGCCGACGCCTTCTTTGTCGCACTGCGGCTGCCCAACCATTTTCGCGCCATCTTCGCCGAAGGAGCCTTCAACGCCGCCTTCGTGCCGGCCTATGCGCATGTCCACAGCCAGAGCGAAGCCCAGGCAAAAATCTTCGCCAACCGCATATTCACCCTGCTGTTTGCAGCGCAGGTGATCCTGCTTGTCGTCGCCTGGCTGTTCATGCCGCAGGTAATCGCGATTCTGGCGCCCGGCTTCTCGCAGGATCCCGAGCGCGGCCAGCTCGCGATCGATCTGACGCGCATCACCTTTCCCTACCTCCTGCTGGTCACGCTGGTGACGCTCTATGGCGGCATGCTCAATGTGATGCAGCGCTTTGCCAGCGCGGCCGCTGCGCCGATCTTCCTCAACCTCTCCATGATGGTGACGCTGGCGCTGGCGGCGTTCTTCCCGGGCGCGGGATATGCCGCGGCCTGGGGCGTGCTGATCGCCGGCATCCTCGAATTCTTCCTGCTCGCAGGCGACGCCTGGCGGAGCGGCATCCTGCCGCGCTTTGCCCCGCTCAAGCTCGATGAGGATGTCCGCGCCTTCTTTCGCGCGCTCGGTCCCGCCACGATCGGCTCGATGGGCACGCAGATCGCGCTGTTCGCCGATACCATCATCGCGACCTTCCTGCCGGCCGGCGCGCTGTCGGCGCTCTATTACGCTGATCGTCTCAACCAGTTGCCGATCGGCGTGATCGGCATCGCGATGGGCACGGTACTGTTGCCGGAAATGTCGCGGCGGCTGGCGGCGGGCGATTTCGAAGGTGCCGCGGTCTCGCAGCGCAAGGCGTTCGATTTCACGCTGCTGTTGTCGGTGCCGTTCGTCGCCGCCTTCATGGCGGTGCCCGATGCGATCATGCGGGCGATGTTCGCGCGCGGTGCCTTCACCAAGGGCGATGCCGCCGCGGCGGGCGCAACGCTCGCGGCCTATGCGATCGGGCTCATTCCCTTCGTGCTGATCCGGAGCGCGGTCGCGACCTTCTACGCCCGCAAGGATACCGCCACGCCGGTGAAGGCCGCGCTGACCGGCGTCGCCGTCAATGTCGCGCTGAAGCTCGCTCTGGTCGGCTCGCTGGCGCAGATCGGGCTTGCGCTGGCGACCGCGGTCGGCGCCTGGATCAACCTGCTGCTGGTGATCGCCTTTGCGGTGCGCGCGGGCTATCTCGCGCTCGATCGGGCGCTGCTGCAGTCCTTTGCAAAATTCGTCGTCGCCGGCGCCATTCTCGGCGCGGCGCTGTGGCTCACGGCACGATTCGCCCCTGCCATTTTGCAAGTCAGCGCGTTCCGCGACGAGCTGACCCTTGTCCTGTTGGTTGCGGCAGGCATTGGGACCTACACGGGTTCCATCCTGGTGCTGTTCGGGCGACGCTGGCTGCTTTCGCTGTTGCGCTAAATTTCCTTTCGTTTCAGATAATTACGAACACTGCGGCAGCCTACCGCAGTGAGGCCGGCCTGCAACATTTGCGCGCAAAATGGGCAGGCTGCTCGTAATGACGCATCGGGTTCGGGGTCTTCTGGTTTACCCTGCACTCGACGGTTTTGATTTGGGCAGGGGACAACTGCGATGAAGGCTTCGGCATTGAAAGTTCTTGCGGCAGCGGCATTCGCAACTTTGGCGGCTTCGTCGGCATTCGCCGCCGACATGGCGCCGCGCTACACCAAGGCCCCGCCGCCGGTCGTGGAGGTCTGGACCTGGGACAAGTTCTATGTCGGTCTCAATGGCGGCTATAGCTGGGGCCGTTCCGACACGTCAGGCACGTTCTACAATGCCCTGACCAGCGTTCAGGTCAGCCCGACCCAGAGCGGGATCATCCATCTCGATGGATGGGTGTTCGGCGGCCAGGTCGGCAAGAACTGGCAGTTCGGAAACTGGGTCGCAGGTCTCGAAGCGGACGGCCAGTGGACCGGCGAGAGAGGCGGACGCACCTTCACCTGCGCCACGCCGGCGCTTGGCGGCCCTTGCAACTTTCTCACTTTTGGCCCCGGTTTCGGCGTATCCCCGACCTCGACGTTCAACCAGGAGATCGAGTGGTTTGCGACCTTCCGCGGGCGCGTCGGCGCGCTCGTCACGCCGACCGCGCTGCTCTACGCCACGGGCGGTCTCGCCGTTGCCGGCATCAAGACCGATGGCGTGATCAGCGCCTTCACTCCGGCAGGTGCGCCCACTTTCGTGGCCTGGAGTCACGACCACACCCGGGTCGGCTGGGTGGTTGGCGCGGGTCTCGAAGCCCGGCTGTGGGGCAACTGGACCGGCAAGATCGAAGGCCTCTATATGGACTACGGCAGCTTCGGGGGCAGCGCGACGCTCGCCACCAGCAACCCGCCGCTCCGCTTCGACTACAATTCGAAGCTCACCGACGTGGTGGCTCGGGCGGCCATCAATTACCACTTCGGTGGTCCGGTCGTGGCGAAGTACTGATCTGACGACATCTTCCCTGTGAACTCAGAAGCCCCGGCCTCGGCCGGGGCTTTTTGTTGTCGGCATCGTTACGTTGCAGCGCGGCGAAATCCGGTTCCGGCCGGTTTGCGCCTCGGAGCGAACCGCTGCAATATGCCGGCCCGGAAATCCGCGACTGCAATCGGAGAGAAGATGGCTGCTCCAATCAAATTCGGCGTTGGCCAAAGCGTCCGCCGCAAGGAAGACGACGCGCTGATCCGCGGCAAGGGCCGCTACACCGACGACGTCGCGCCGCAGCCGGCGCTGCATGCCCTGATGCTGCGCTCGCCGCATGCGCATGCGAAATACACCATCGATGCCGCCAAGGCGCGCAGCCTGCCGGGCGTGTCGCTGATCCTGACCGCCGAGGACGTCAAGGATCTCGGCGACCTGCCGTGTCTCTTCAATTTCGAGGTCGATCCCTTCACCGGCCCGCCATATCCGATCCTGCCGAGGGACGAGGTCCGCCATGTCGGCGATGCCGTAGCCTTCGTGGTCGCCGATACCATCGATCACGCCCGCGATGCGGTCGAGGCGATCGAGGTGAACTGGACGCCGCTGCCGGCCGTGGTCGGTCTCGCCAATGCCGTCAAGAAGGGCGCGCCGCAGGTCTGGCCTGACAAGCCCGGCAATCTGCTGTTCGACGTCTCGATCGGCGACAAGAAGGCCGCGGAAGACGCCTTCGACAAGGCGCACGCCGTTGCGGAAGTGAGGATCGTCAATCCGCGCGTCATCACCAATTTCATGGAGACGCGGGCTGCGGTCTGCGAATACGACGCCAAGCGCGATCATCTCACGCTCACCGTCGGCAGCCAGGGCAGCCATCGCCTGCGCGACATCCTGTGCCAGAACGTGCTGAAGATTCCCGTCGAGAAGATGCGGGTGATCTGCCCCGACGTCGGCGGCGGTTTCGGCACAAAACTGTTTCCCTATCGCGAATATGCGTTGATGGCGGTGGCCGCGCGCAAGCTCAAGAAGGCGGTCAAATGGACCGCCGATCGCTCCGATCATTTCATGGGCGATGCCCAGGGCCGCGACAACGTCACCGTGGCGCGGATGGCGCTGGCCGAGGACGGCAAGTTCCTCGGCATGGATGTCGACCTGATGGGCGACATGGGCGCGTATCTGTCGACCTTCGGGCCCTACATCCCGCATGGCGGCGCCGGCATGCTGCCGGGCCTCTATGACATCCAGGCTTTTCACTGCCGCGTCCGCACCGTGTTCACCAACACGGTGCCGGTCGACGCCTATCGCGGCGCCGGGCGGCCGGAGGCCGCTTACGTCGTCGAGCGGCTTGTGGATGCAGCTGCGCGAAAGCTTGGGCTGACGCCCGACGCGATCAGGCGCAAGAATTTCATCTCGCCAAAGGCAATGCCGTACACGACCGCGACGGGCAAGGTCTACGACTCCGGCGACTTCACCGCGCACATGAAGCGCGCGATGGAACTCGCCGGTTGGAAAGAGTTTCCCAAGCGCGCCAAGCTCGCGAAGAAGCAGGGCCTGGTGCGCGGCATTGGGCTAGCCAGCTACGTCGAGGTCTGCGGCAGCATGGGCGCGGATGAGACCGCCAAGGTCGCGCTCGATCCCAATGGCGACGTCAGCATCCTGATCGGCACGCAGTCGAGCGGGCAGGGGCACCAGACCGCCTATGCCCAGCTCGTCGCCGAGCAGTTCGGCCTGCCGCCGGAGCGCGTGCACATCCAGCAGGGCGACACTGACCAGATCCCGAGCGGGCTCGGCACCGGCGGCTCGTCCTCGATCCCGAGCGGCGGCGTCTGCGTGCAGCGGGCCACGCACGAGCTTGGCAACAAGCTGAAGGAGATCGCCGCGCAAGCGCTGGAGGCCGGCATCGGCGACCTCGAGATCAATGGCGGCACCGTGCGCGTCGCCGGCACCGACCGCTCGATCAGCTTTGCCGATCTGGCGAAGCGACCGGACGTCGATCCCGCCAAGCTCAACGCCAGCTCGAGCTTCAACAGCGCGGCCGGCACCTATCCGAACGGCACCCATCTCGCCGAAGTCGAGATCGATCCGGCGACCGGCATCATCAGGATCGTCAACTACGTGATCGTCGACGATTTCGGCGTGACGCTCAATCCGCTGATGCTGGCGGGCCAGGTCCATGGCGGCGCGATGCAGGGCATCGGACAGGCGCTGATGGAGCAGGCGGTCTATTCCGACAAGGACGGTCAGCTCGTCACCGGCACCTTCATGGACTATGCGCTGCCGCGCGCGTCCGACGGGCCGTCCTTCGTGTTCGAGACTCACAACGTGCCATGCACCACCAATCCGCTCGGGGTAAAGGGCGCGGGCGAGGCGGGCGCGATCGGCTCGTGTCCTGCAGTGGTCAATGCGATCATCGAGGGCCTGTGGCGCGAATACAAGATCGATCACATCGACATGCCGGCGACCGCCGAGCGGGTATGGATCGCCATCCGCGAGGCGCAGCGCCAGCACCGAATGTGATCGCGCGCGGGAATATTCCGCCCACCAAACGGTTCGATACGGTGATGTCGTGTCGAACCCTGTTGTTTCAGCAATCGATCAGGAAAAGGTGAGGAGCTCGCTATGAGGCGTGTTGTGATCGCTGCCGCGGTACTGGCTCTGGGTGCATCTGCCGTAATGGCGCAGCAGGAGATCGCCGTCCAGCAGGACAACCTGATGCGGGGACTGGCCCGCAATCTCTATGGCGTCATGCTTAAGACAGTAAAGGGCGATACCAAGTACGACCAGGCCGCGATCGACAACGCGCTGGTCGAGCTGGAGCAGGGTGTCGCCAAGATCGCCAAGACCTTCGAGGTCAATCCGAAGGAAGACGTCAAGGACGCGACCTACGGTTCGTCACAGAAGATCTGGCAGAACAAGGCGGATTTCGATTCGAGGATTCCACCGGTGGCCAAAGCCATCGCCGACCTCAAGGGCACGATCAAGGACCCGGCGACGCTGAAGGCCGCCTACGAGACGCTCAACAACGAATGCAACAAGTGCCACGATACCTACCGCCTCAAACTGAAGTAGCAAAAGAAAAAGGACCGGACGCCCGATGCGTCCGGTCCTGCGCGTCGGTCTTCCCTGCTGACGTTACTTCGTGACCTGGCCGCGGATTTCTCCGCCCGGGTTCGCAGCGGTATGAATGTTGATGTAGTACTTGCCGGCGACGAGGTCGGCGGCCTGCGCATCGGTCAGCGTGGCGCTGCCCGAGACCGGGCTCGTACCGGCGTTGGGAATTGCGACAGCGACCCCAGCGTTCTTGCCGGGTTCGGCGGGCCCATGGAAATGCGCCGCCGTCGCCGGGCCGGACAGGCCGCTATAGGTGACCTTCCAGCTCAGTTTCTTCGACGCAGCGTCGTAGTCGAGTTCGGCGGTGCCGGTGGCCGCGCTGGTGACCGGGGGCACCTCGGACTTGCCGTCCAGCGTCGCCTTCATTTTGTCGGCGAAGGCCGGTCCGGCAAAGGCAACCGCAGCGCCGAACGCAAGCGTGACAAGCATGGTCTTGGTCATGGGGCTCTCCCTGTTGTTGTCAGCTTCAAAACAACGCGTCTCTGATTTTATTCCCGAAATGACGTCGGTCTCGTGAAATTTGAAGCGAGCATACGGCGGCGAATGCCGCCATACTGGTTGGCAGTTGGTATTGACGGATTTGGTAAATGCTCAAACGCATCTTCCTTGGTCTGGTGCTGCTTGCGGTGATCGGCCTCGGCGTGTTCTGGTGGCTCACCATTCCCGCGTCAGTAACGGCGGCGTCGCTGCCGGCCCGCCAGCCCGATCTCGCCAACGGGCAGATAATGTTCAATGCCGGCGGATGTTCCTCGTGCCATGCCGTGCCGGACCAGCCTGATCGCCTGAAACTCGGCGGCGGCCTGGCGCTGCCGTCGCCGTTCGGCACCTTTTACGTGCCCAACATTTCGCCCGATCCGAACGACGGCATCGGGCGGTGGAGCGAGGAGGAATTCGTCACCGCCGTGCTCAAGGGCACTGCGCCTTCGGGCGCGCACTTCTATCCGGCGTTTCCCTACGCGTCCTACCAGCGCGCGAAGGTCGACGATATCAGGGATCTGTTCGCCTATCTGAAGACGCTCGCGCCGGTCTCCGGCCGCGTGCGCGATCACGACCTGCCGTTTCCGTTCAACGTTCGACGCACGATCGGGCTCTGGAAACTGCTGTTCCTCGACGGCAAGCCGTTCGTCCCTGATGCGGCGCATTCAGCGGCGTGGAATCGCGGCGCCTATCTCGTCAACGGATTGGGCCATTGCGCCGAGTGCCACAGCCCGCGCAATTTGTTCGGCGGCATCATTAACAGCCAACGGCTGGCGGGCGGCCCCAATCCGGAAGGCGAGGGCTGGGTGCCCAATATCACGCAGAAAGGCAGCCTTGCCGAATGGAGCGTGAAGGACATCGCCTACTTCCTCGAGACCGGAGATTTGCCGGAGGGCGACAAGGCCTCAGGCGCGATGGCGCGCGTGATAAAGAACACCTCGCAGCTGTCAGCGCAGGATCGGGATGCGATGGCCGAATATCTGAAGTCGCTTCCGCCGGTCGAAGGCCCGCCGCGGCCGAAGAAGAAAGCCCAGTAAGAGCGGCCGGAATTGCGCGATGGCCTACGGCGTGACGGCGGCCGTCAACCGCCAGTGCGGTGGCGGCGGAGCGACCCTGACCGGCGACGGCTTGTCCTGTGTCGCGGCAAGCTTCTCGCGCGGCGCGGCGACCGGCTTGTGCTTGTCCGTCCTGGCGAGGCGCTTGGCCTGCGCCATGTCGGCAAAGGCGCGGTCGTAGTTGCGCATGCGGTAGAACACGATCCCGCGATCGATATAGGCCGCGGCAAAGCCGGGATCCTGCGCGATCGCCAGGTTGAAATGCGCCAGCGCACCGGAGAGGTCGCCGCCGCGATAGGCGAACATCCCGCGCTCGCGCAACACCCGGGCGTCGGCTGCGGCGAGCACGGACGGCGGCGCGGGCAACGTGATGACGGCGAGCGGTGGATTGATCGCATTGGCGGCCGCTGCAATCGCACCCGTCGGGTCGGGCTCCTTGACGATCACGGCGCTCTCGCGTTTCTCCAGCGGCACATCGGGGATGCTCGCCGGCTCCGGCAAGGCTGCGGTGGTCTCCACGGGCGCGCTTTCGGCAACCCTGGCGGTGCCATCCGTCATCGCCGATGTCTTCGAGATGTGGCTGAACACGGTGTAGCCGCCGATCAGTGCGGCGGCGATGAAGGTGGCAGCCATCGTGTTGGTGGCGCCGCGGTGAATCTTCTCATAGACCGCCACGCGCGCAGCCGGTACCGGCGGCGGCGAGGGCGGACGCGTCGCGATCGCCAGCAAGTGATCGTAAGTCGCGCGCTGCTCGGCATCGCTGAGGATGTTGTGCGCGCGGACCAACTGCCTGAAGCGCAGCGCCGCATCCGGATTGTCGGGATTGGTGTCGGGATGGGTCGCTTTCGCAGCCCGCCGAAACGCGATCCTCAGAGCCTCCGCATCATCATTCGGAAGGGCTCCGAGCAAATCGTAGAGCGTCCCCATGGTGGTACTCGCAACTAATTCCCCCTCAGGAATTCCGCGGCCGCGGCACCCCTGATGACGACCCCCCTGATAACGGAAATCTTCGGGGCTTCCCCATGATCGACATATGGCAAAAGCGTGCCGGAGAAGCGGTGCATTTAAGTCATAATGTTACCGACTGGCGGCCAGGGACGGTGCCGGCCGGCCCTCGCAAGCGCCGGCGGCATGCAGTTCGCGCATGCGCTCGCGTTCGGCTTTCTCGGCGTGCCGGATACATCGCCGTTCATAGGCGGTTTTGAGCCGGGTAAATTCCGCAGCATCCACCGTCTTGAGCTTCGACCCCTTGAAGGTGCAATCGGGCGCCGGGCTTGGCTCGCAATAGGCCGGCTGCGGCTGGGGCGGCGGTACGGCTGCCTGCGCCTCTTGATGGCTCTGTTGCCGGGCACAGCCGGCCAGCACCGTGGCGATGAGCGCCGCGACGACTACGCCGCGCTTGCCGCGCGCGGCAGTCAGGCCCGTGATAGCTGATCCAAAATGGGACATGTTGGCTTTCCGGAGCATCGCTCGTCGCCCGCGCAAAGTGCGCGGCAACAGCGCCTGGCCCCCCAGCCAAACGTAGACACAATGAATGCAAATCTTGAATCGAATCTAAACCCGGCCGAATAACGGCCCCTTCAGGAGGAGCCGAACGCCTTGAAGGTGATGATGGTGTGGGTGTCCTGGATGCCGGGCAGCACCTGCACCTTCTCATTGATGAAGTGGCCGATGTCGGTGTCGTTGTCGACGTAGAACTTCACCAGCAGGTCGTAGTCGCCGGCGGTGGAATAGATTTCAGACGCGATCTCGGCTTCGGCCAGCGCATTGGCCACCGCGTAGGACTGGCCGAGCTTGCATTTGATCTGGACGAAAAAGGGCACCATCGCCGAGGTCTCCGAAGGGGCAGGCCCGGGCAATAGGCCAAATCCGCGGGCCTATTGCAAGCCAGCTTGCTGGCGATAGCCCGCCGCGTTAGGACACCGTCATGGCCCCGTTCTCACCAGCCGCCGGCAGGCCGAAATGACGACGCCGATCGCGCTCACCATTGCCGGCTCGGACTCCTCCGGCGGCGCCGGGATCCAGGCCGATCTGAAGACGTTTGCGGCGCTCGGCGTCTACGGCGCTTCCGTCATCACGGCACTGACGGCGCAGAATACCCAAGGCGTCGCCGGCATCCACCAGGTGCCGGCGGATTTCGTCACCGCGCAGATCGAAGCCGTGTTCTCCGACCTCGCCATCGGCGCCGTCAAGATCGGCATGGTGGCGGATCTTGACGTGATCGGCGCCATCGCCGCTGGTCTAGCAAAGTGGCAGCCGAAGGATGTCGTGCTCGATCCGGTGATGGTGGCAACATCCGGCGATCGGCTGTTGAAGGCGGATGCGGTCGACGCGCTGCGCACAAAACTCATTCCATTGGCAGCCCTGATCGCGCCGAACCTGCCGGAAGCGGCAGCGCTGCTCGACGAACCAGTTGCGACAACCGAGAGCGCCATCGCCGATCAGGGCAAGCGGCTGCTCGCGCTCGGTCCTCGCGCGGTGTTGATCAAGGGCGGACACGGGCAGGGCGCTGACAGCATCGACTATCTCGTCGGGGCAAGCGGAACGATCGCATTGTCGGCGCCGCGCGTTGCGACGGCGAATACGCACGGCACCGGTTGCTCGCTGTCCTCGGCGATTGCGGCAGGACTGGCTAAAGGCGAGGACATGGAAAGCGCCGTGCGCAACGCCAAAGCGTGGATCAGCGCTGCGATCGCCGCGGCGAATCGATTCACCGTCGGTCACGGCCACGGACCGGTCCATCATTTTCACAAGTTTTATTGAGCGCCGGTTGGCGAACGCTGGAACCCGCCGCCATTAACCAATTTGGCCGGCAGTTTTCCCGTCATTCCGCGGACTGCACCCATGCTGCAGAATGCCGTGTCGCCTGATTGTCGCATCGCGCTGTTATTCGCGCAGTACGGGGACGTGCAACTGATTCTCATCGAGGCGATCGGCGCGCGCACCGTCATCGACCTGTCATGCGAATCTGTTAGGGCCACGTGCATGGGAAGTGACTCCTTGAGTGATGAGACCCCTGATCGGCGCTTCCGTACGTTGTTCATCTCCGATGTCCATCTCGGAGCTCGCGGTTCGCAAGCCGACCGATTGCTGGATTTCCTCCGCAGCCATGACGCCGATACGATCTATCTCGTCGGAGATATCGTTGACGGCTGGGCGCTGAAATCGAACTGGTACTGGCCACAATCGCACAACGACTTTGTGCAGAAGATGCTGCGCAAGGCGCGCAAGGGCGCCAAGGTCATCTATGTGCCGGGCAACCACGACGAGTTCCTGCGCAAATATTACGGCACGCATTTCGGCGGCATCGATGTGGTGGAGAACACCATCCACACCGGCGTCGACGGCAAGCGCTACCTCGTGATCCACGGCGATATCTTCGACCTCG
>Ga0081539_10001623_pt1 | contig 36901 bp, 35 predicted proteins | sample TabmetS4T2R2_FD_71023 | JGI IMG/M metagenome (GOLD analysis project Ga0081539, IMG submission 71023) | Tabebuia heterophylla rhizosphere microbial communities from the University of Puerto Rico - S4T2R2 | ecosystem: Host-associated > Plants > Roots > Rhizosphere ... | reverse complement strand
ACGAGCGCATCAAGACCAGCGAGGCGAAGGCCAAGGCGGTCAAGCCGGAGATCGAGAAGCTCATCACGCTCGCCAAGCGAGGTGACCTGCACGCGCGTCGCCAGGCGCTGGCGACGCTGGGGCAGGACAAGTTCGCGGTCTACAAGCTGTTCGACGAGGTCGCGCCGCGCTACGTCGAGCGCGACGGCGGCTACACGCGCATCCTGAAGCTCGGTCCGCGTCGCTCCGACGCGACCGAGATGGTCTTCCTGGAGCTCGTCTAGCGCTGGCTTGCAGCCGTGGCGCGCAGGGCGAACGACGCCCATGAGCGCCACGGCCGCCATCGCTCGGCGTGGCGGGCGAACGCGTCGGGATCCTCCAGGCCAGGGTCGCCGTAGGCGCTCGCGGCCGCGCGGCGCACGCGCGGCTCGCTCGCCGGCAGCGCGTCGGGCGCGCCGGCGCCGCGGATGACGACCAGCGCGGCGTAGAAGGGCCCGATGCCGGGCAGCGCCTGCACGGCCGCCATCGCCTCCCCCGGCGGCATCGCGCGTAGCCGCGTCGCGTCGAGGTCTCCGGCAAGCGCCGCCTGCGCGATCGCCCGCAGCCGCGGCGCCTTCACCTGGGGCACTGGGAGATCGATGGCGAGGAGCGCGGCGGGTCCCGGGAACGGGAGGTGGCGCACGCCCTCGTGCTCGATCACCGCGCCGGCCGCCTCGACGACGCGCTGGCGCAGCCGCGCAGCCTGGGCGACGTGAGTGCGGGCGCTCAGCACGGACCAGGCCGCAGCCTCGTACGGCGAGCTGAACAGCACGGGCCGCCGCGGCCCGATGTCGCGCAGGACCGGATCGGCGCGGACCAGCTCGGCCCAGCCGGTCGCGTCGACGTCGAGCGACAAGATCCGTGCGACCTGCGCCTCGTGGCCGCCGTCGACGTGGATGGGCCCGTCGACCTCCGGCTGCGTGACCGTGACGAGCGCCACGCCATCTCCGTCATCGGGCGCGAACGCCAGCGTCAGCGCGTCGGGGTCGCCGCCGACACGCTGGCCGGCGGGGCCGAAGCCGGCGAGGAACTCGCGCGCCTCGGCGAGGCGGAAGGGCCCGCGCGGCTCGATCACGGGCGCCGGCGGCCGACCACGCCGACCGCGCCCACGAGGCCGACGCATCCCACGCAGCCGACGCATCCCACACAGCCGACGCACCCAACGCATGCGACGCAGCCCACGCAGGCGACGCAGCCGGCCGTGAGGACGTTGCCGGCCGAGGCGATGCTGCCGGCCGTCGCGATGCTCCCCGCGGTGGCGATGCTGCCGGCCGTCGCCACGCTGCCCGCGGTGGCGATGCTCCCGGCCGTGGCGACGCTCGCGACGGTGGCGATGCTGCCCGCGGTCGCGACGGAGGCCTTCGTGGCTGCCATGGGCAGAGTGTGCCTACGAGCGCAAGGGACTCGCCGCGGCGGGTTGGTTGATCCCGGTCTCGTAGGCGAAGATCACGATCTGGACGCGGTCGCGGAGGTCGAGCTTCATCAGGATGCGCTTGACGTGGGTCCTGATGGTGGACTCCTCGACGACGAGCTCGGCGGCGATCTCCCGGTTGGGCAGTCCGCGAGCGACGAGCGCGAGGACCTCGCGTTCGCGTGCCGTGAGCTCGGCGAGCTTCGCCTGGTCGGCGAGCGCGGGGGCGGGCTGCTGGGCCATGCGGTCGATCACGCGGCGCGTGACCGACGGTGAGAGCAGCGAGTCGCCGTCGGCGATGGTGTGGACGGCGGCGATCAGCTCCTCGGGCCGGGTGCGCTTGAGCAGGAACCCCGAGGCGCCCGCGCGCAGCGCGCCGAAGATGTAGTCGTCCTGCTCGAAGGTGGTGAGGATCAGCACGCGCGCTCGCACGCCGGCGGCGGTCAGCCGGCGCGTGGCCGCGATGCCGTCGAGGTCGGGCATGCGGACGTCCATCAGGACGACGTCGGGGTCGAGGCGGCGCGTGCGCTCCAGTGCTTCGCGGCCGGTCGAGGCCTGGCCGACGACCTCGATCGCCGGGTCCGCCAGCAGCAGCTCGATGAGACCGGCCCGCATGAGGCTGTCGTCGTCGGCGATCAACACGCGGGTCATCGCGACCGTCCGTGGTAGGGCAGCCGGGCGTGGAGCTCGAAGCATCCGTCGACGCGGCGGGCGTGGAGGCTGCCGCCGAGCAGGGTCGCGCGCTCGCGCATGCCGACGAGCCCGTGGCCGCCGCTCGAGCGCTGGGCGCCTCGGACGCCGACCGGGTTGGTGACGGCGAGCTCGAGCGCCGTGGCCGTGAAGGAGACCTGGACCTCGGCGCTGCCGGCGCCGTGGCGGGCCGCGTTGGTCAGCCCCTCCTGGAGGATCCGGTAGGCCGCCTGGTCGGCGGCGTGGGCCAGTCGCCGCGGTTGGCCAGTGCTGTGCACGGTCACGGCGAGACCGCTCGCTGCGTGGTGCTCGACGAGCGTCGTCAGCGACTGGAGCGCCGCCGGCGCGGGCGAGCCGGATCGTGCGGTCCCGTCGCGCAACGCGGACACGATCTGGTCGATGTCCTCGACCGTCTGGCGCGCCACGTCCTCGATCGCCACCAGCGCCGAGAGGGAGCGGTCGGGATCCTGGGCGTGGCGCAGGCGTGCGGCTCCTGCCCGCACGGCGATCACGTTGATCGCGTGCCCGACGGAGTCGTGCAGGTCGCGCGCGATGCGGGTGCGCTCCTCGGCTGCCGCCAGGCGGCGGTCGCGGTCGGCGTCGCGCTCGGCGCGCAGGGCGCGCTCGCGGAGGTCGGCGATGTGCTGGTGGCGCAGACGGGTGCGCTCGCCGGCGAACCACGCGACAGCCCAGGCAAGCCCGGTGTGCAGGAGCTGGCTGTCCGGCAGCTCACCGGCGCCGAGCCCGGACGCGCCCAGGTACGCCACGAGGAGCGCGACGACCGTGACCGTGCTCCGCCGCGTCCACGGATGCGCCTCGTCGCGGCTGATCGCGAAGAGGTACAGCGCGGCGGTCGGAGCGAGCGGGAAGGCCACGCCGTAGCCGAGGCCGGCGAGCAGGACGCTGACGGCGCCCGTCATCACGAACACGCCGCGCGGGTTGCGGCGCCAGGCCAGGAGCGGCAGCGTCGCGCACACGGTCAGCGCACCGCCCAGCCAGTCGAGCTCCTGCGGCCCGGACTGCAACGGCCCGCCGCCGTGATGGGCGAGCTGACCGAGCGAGCCGGCCAGCGCGGCGGCCGCGATCGCCACGTCGACCAACGCCCTGGAGCGTGTCGGGTAGAGGAGACGTGGGGCCGTGGCCGCTGACGACACAGCGGGGCCGAGCTTAACCCCGCACCGCGGCGCTGAAGTCCCCCTTCCGGAGGACCTTCGTCCCCGAAACGTGGACGCCGACGTTCCCCCCGCAGGGCGTTTCCGCGCGGCCGGCGGCGCCGTAGCTTCGCCGCCGTGATCTCAGGGCATCTCACCCCCATCGCCGCCTCGGGCCACGAGCCGCCGGGCGGCGCGCACGTGCTCATCATGGGCGTGCTGATCGTCGGCGTCCTCCTCGTGGTCGTGGCGGCCGCCCGCCGGCGCCGCCACACATCCGACGAGGCACGCGATGCCGAGCGCGGACGGAGCGAACCGTGACCGCCGCCGCGATCAGCGCGCGCTCGCTGACCAAGCGCTACCGCGACGTCGTCGCGGTCGAGGAGCTCTCCTTCTCGCTGCCTCCCGGGACCGTCACGGGCTTCCTCGGACCCAACGGGGCCGGCAAGACGACGACGCTGCGGCTGCTGTTGGGCCTTGCCGAGCCGACGTCCGGCGACGCGCTCGTGTTCGGCCGCCGCTATCGGGAGCTCGACCACCCCGCCCGACGTGTCGGGGCGGTGCTCGAGTCCAACGACTTCCACCCGGCCCGCTCCGGGCGCGACCACCTGCGCGCCCTGGCGATCGCCGCCGGCGTGGCCGCCACGCGCGTGGACGACGTCCTCGCGCTCGTCGAGCTCAGCGGCGCGGCGCGCCGGCCGGTGCGGACGTACTCGCTCGGCATGCGTCAGCGGCTCGGTTTGGCGGGTGCGCTGCTCGGCGAGCCGGAGCTTCTGATCCTGGATGAGCCGGCCAACGGCCTCGATCCCGCGGGCATGCACTGGCTGCGTCGCTTCCTGCGCGGGTTCGCCACCGACGGCGGAACCGTGCTCGTGTCCAGCCACGGGCTCGCGGAGCTCGCGCAGACCGTCGACGAGCTCGTGATCATCGACCGTGGCCGGCTCGTCGCGACAGGCGCCCTCGACGAGCTGACCGCGGGTGGCCGGTCACTGGAGGATGCGTATCTGGAGCTCACCGGGGAGCTGTCATGAGCGCCCAGCTTCGCGCCGAGCTGCTCAAGCAGCGGACGACCCGCACGAACCTGGGGCTCGTCGCCGGGATGCTCGCCCTCGTCCTGGCCGCCGTGCTCCTGCACGGGCTCCTGCTGCCCGCGGAGAACCTCACGGACGGCGACGATCAGGTGCAGGTGGTCTTCGGATGGGGCGAGGTGCTCGGAGCCCTGTTCGCGGCGCTGCTCGGCGCCATGACGTTCACCGCCGAGTTTCGTCACGGCACGATCAGGCCGACGCTGCTCGTGACACCGCGACGCGGGCAGGTCGTCGCGTCCAAGCTGCTGGCAAGCGTCCTGATCGGGGCGGCCTTCGGCCTGCTTTCTGCCGGCGTCGCCGTCGGTGCCGCGAGCGCTGCGCTCGCGGCCCGCGACATCGACGTCCAGATCGGGACGAGCGACTACGCCGCCGTGCTGCTCGGCAGCACGGGCGCCGGGGCGCTGTGGGCGGCGATCGGCGTAGGGGTCGGCGCGGTGGTCCGCCAGCAGGTCCCCGCGCTCGTGGGCATCAGCGCCTGGCTGCTGTTCGTCGAGACCGTGCTGATCGGCGACGCGGACCTCGTCGGCGACCTCGGCCGGTTCACCCCAGGCGCGCTCGGCAGGGCGGCGAGCGGCCAGGAGCCGCTGCTCGCCCCAGGCCTCGCCCTGCTCCTCCTCGCGCTCTACGCCGCCGCCGCGGCTGCCGCCGGCTGGCGCGCGACGAGCCGCCGCGACGTCGCTTGACGACGATGGGCCACGGAAGGGCGGTTGCGTACCGACGAGCGGAGCGCACGTCAGGCAAGCTCACGCCCGATGACCAGCAGCACGCTCCTCGAGTACGACGGCCGCGACTTCGCGGGCTGGGCGCGCCAGCCCGGCCTGCGCACGGTCCAGGAGGAGGTGGAGCGGGCGCTGCAGACCGTGCTGGCCGAGCGGTCGGTGCCCGTCACCGTCGCGGGCAGGACCGACCGGGGCGTGCACGCCTGGGGGCAGGTCTGCTCCTACGAGCACGAGGCGGTCGATCCGCTGCGCCTGAACGCGGTGCTCCCTCCCGACGTCGCGGTGCTCGCGTGCAACCCCGCGCCGGACGGCTTCGACGCCCGCGGGGACGCGATCTCGCGGACGTACTGCTATCGCGTTCTGAACCGCCGGGCGCGGTCGGCGCGGCTCGCGGGGACCGTCCACTGGTACGCCCGGCGGATCGACCGCGACGCGCTGGACGCTTGCGCCGCCCTGCTGCGCGGCACGCACGACTTCACCGCGTTCACGCCGACCGTGACCGACCACGTGCGCTTCGAGCGCGACGTCCTCGACGCACACTGGAAGCGCGACGGCGACCTGCTCGAGTTCTGGATCACCGCGGACACCTTCATGCGCCACATGAACCGGGTGCTCGTCGGGACGATGCTCGAGGTCGCCGTCGGGCGGCGGACGGTCGAGGAGCTCGGCTCCCTCCTTCACGGGGCGCCGCGCTCGGCCGCGGGCGCCACCGCGCCGGCCCACGGGCTCGCCCTTGCCGCCGTGGACTACGGGGACGGCGCCAGCCCGCTGCGCTAGGCGGGCGCGACGCGGTCGCGCCCGGCCGCCTTGGCGTCGTACATCGCGCGGTCGGCGCGGATCAGGACGTCCTGGGGATCGGCGCAGTCGCCGTCGATGAACGCGACGCCGACGCTGGCCGTCACGCGGATCGCGGCGTCGCCGTTCACGGTGACGCCGCGGACGGCGCCGGCGACGTCCCGCGCGATGGCGCCGGCATCCTCGCGGGTCACGTGCAGGAGCAGCACCGCGAACTCGTCGCCGCCCAGGCGGGCGACGCCGTCCGTCGCGCGCACCCGGCTGGAGATCGCCTGCGCGACGGCCGCGATGAGCTGGTCGCCGACGTGGTGCCCGAGCGTGTCGTTGATGGCCTTGAAGCGGTCCACGTCGAGCACGAGCAGCGCGCCGCACTCGCCGTAGCGGCGTGCCCGTCCGACGATCTGGGCGAGCTCCTCCTCGAAGCGGCGGCGGTTCCACAGGCCGGTCAGGGAGTCGTGCGTCGCCTGGTAGGTGAGCTCCTCGCGCAGCCTGCGCCGCTCCGTGACGTCCTGGATCTGGCAGACGAAATGCGAGGCCTGTCCGTGCACGTCGCGCACGAGCGAGACCGACGTAAGGGCCCAGATCGTCTCGCCCGTCGCCGACACGAACCGCTTCTCCACCGAGTAGGCGCCAATCGTGCCGTCGGCGAGGCGGCTCAGCCGCTCCTGGCTTGCTTGGAGGTCGTCCGGGTGCGTCGTCTCCAGCGCGCCCATCGCCAGGAGCTCCGCCTCGGTGTACCCGAACAACGCGCAGAGCTGTGGGTTGACGCGCATCCAGCGGCCGTCCAGGCCGAGCAGAGCGACGCCGATGGCAGCGTGCTCGAAGGCCTGATCGGCGCGGGCGTGCGCCGCGTGGAGCAGCTCGTTGGCACGCCGCCGGCGTGACGCGAGGACGATCGCCACAACGCCCAGGGCCCCGAGCGCCGCGAGCACCAGCCAGGGCAGCCATGCGCGTGAGCCCTCGACCGGAGCGAGGAGCGCACGCCTGGAGACCGACGCGCGGATCGTCCACGGAGTACCGGCCACGGCGACCTCGGAGACGACGACGCCCCTCCCGCCGCGGGCCGGTTCCGACGCGTGCCCGTCGGACGCGACGACGCGCCCGGCCGCGTCGACGATCCTCGCCCGCGACGTGGACACGGGATGGAAGTTCGCGAGGTAGGCGGACAGCGGCGTGTGCGCGAGGTCGTAGGCGCCGCTGAACACGCGACGCCCGTACGGCGTCCTGTACGGGACGGCGATCGCGGTGACCGGGATCCCCGCGGCGGCCGAGGCGACGACGTTCGAAACGGCGACGCGCCCGGTGCTCACCGCCGTGCGCAGGTGCGCGTAGCGGGCGGTCATGCGCCGGCCCAGCAGCTGCGGGGCGCGTGGAGCGACCTGCAGCAGCCGGCCCTCCGGATCGAGCAGCACCGCGGCGGGGTAGCCGCGCGCCGACACGACCTGCTCGAAGTCGCTGCGCGTCACGTTGGACCCCGACAGCCGCGCGGCGGCCACGCTGCGCTGCCGATCGGCCAGCTCATCGACGTACGCCTCGACGAAGCGCGCCGCGAGCTGCGCGCGCATGTCGAAGCGCTCGACGAGCTCCGTGCGCGAGCGCTGCTGCTCGCGCGCGATCGCGATGCCGAGTGCAGCCAACACGAGGACCAGCGGCACGACGAGTCCGATGAGGAACAGACGGTGCGGCATCTGGCGCATCAACACTCCTATCGCCCGGGCGAGCGCAAGCTTGAGGCGGACGTAGACTCGGGTGGGTGCGCGTGCTCCTCACGAACGACGACGGCCTGGAGGCCGAGGGCCTCCAGGTGCTCCGGCGTGAGCTGTCCAAGGTGCCGGGAATCGAGCTCGTGGTCATCGCGCCGGACGGCAACCGCTCCGCCAGCGGACGCTCGATCACCACTCGCCGGCCGCTCTGGGTGGAGGAGGTCGCGTTCGGGGACGGGACCGTCGGCTACGCGACGGACGGCACGCCGGTGGACTGCGTCCGCCTCGCGGCGACCGGCCTCGTCGACGGCTTCGAGGCGGAGATGGTCGTCTCCGGAGCCAACCACGGCTCGAACCTCGGCGACGACATCACGTACTCAGGCACGGTCGCCGCGGCGCTGGAGGGCATCCTGCTCGGCCTGCCGGCGATCGCGCTGTCCCAGCAGTCGGCCGCGCGGGAGATGGACTTCCGCCTGGGCGAGGAGTTCGCCTTCGACGAGGGCGCCCGCTTCGTCGCGCGCGTCGTCGAGGAGCTGGAGCGCGTTCCCCTCCCGCCCGGCACGCTCCTGAACGTCAACGCCCCCGCGGGCGATGCGGACCGCGTCGAGGTGTGCCGCCTCGGCAAGCGCATCTTCCAGGACGAGCTCAAGCTCATCGAGGAGGAGGGCCAGGCGCGACGCCGCTACTGGATGTACGGCGCCGCCACGAGCTATCGCCACGAGCACGGGACGGACCTCGCGGCGATCGCCGCCGGGCACATCGCGGTGACGCCGCTGCACTTCGACCTGCTCGACGCCGAGGGGATGGACGAGCTCCAGCGCCGCGACCTCGCGCGGCTGCTGGCGCCGGCTGCGCGCGAGGTGGAATGACGGCGCCGGCGAAGACCAGCGCCCGTGCCGAGGAGCTGCGCGAGCAGCTGCGGCACCACGGCTACCGCTACTACGTCCTCGACGACCCGGAGATCGGCGACGACGAGTACGACGCGCTGCTCGACGAGCTCCGCGCGATCGAGTCCGAGCATCCGGAGCTGCGCACCGCCGACTCGCCGACGCAGCGCGTCGGGGGCGAGCCGGTGTCGGGCCTCGCGAAGGTCCGGCACGAGCTGCCGATGCTGTCGCTGGCCAACGCGCGCTCGGAGGAGGAGCTGCGCGCATGGGTCGCCCGCATGCGCTCGCACCTCGCGCGCGAAGGGATCGAGGACCCCCGGTTCGCCTTCGTCGCCGAGCCCAAGATCGACGGGCTCGCCATCTCGCTGCTGTACGAGGACGGCGTGCTGGTCCGCGGTGCGACGCGCGGCAATGGCGAGGTCGGCGAGGACGTCACGCACAACCTGCGCACGATCGGCGCCATTCCGCTGCGCTTCGACGACGCGCCCGCGCTGATCGAGGTCCGCGGCGAGGTGTACATGTCCCTCCCGGACTTCGCCGCGCTGAACGAGCGCCGCGCCCAGGCGGGCCTCTCGACGTTCATGAACCCGCGCAACGCCGCGGCGGGGACCATTCGCCAGCTCGATCCCAAGCTCGCGGCCGAGCGGCCGCTGAGCATGTGGTGCTACGGGATCGGCCGTACGGACGGCGTGCGGTTCGCGTCCCACCACGAGGGCCTCGACTGGCTGTCCGAGCACGGGTTCCGCGTGAACGGCGACGTCAAGGTCCTGGACTCCGAGGACGCGGTCGTCGCGCAGTGCAAGGCCTGGCAGGAGCGGCGCGGAGCCTTGGATTTCGAGATCGACGGCGTCGTGGTGAAGGTCGACGACCTCGAGCTGCAGCGCCGCCTCGGCAGCGTCGGGCGCGATCCGCGATGGGCGATCGCGTGGAAGTTCCCGCCGACGACGAAGGTCACGACCCTGCACGACATCGAGTGGAACGTCGGCAAGTTCGGCAACCTGCACCCGTTCGCCGTGCTCGAGCCCGTCCAGGTCGGCGGCGTGACCGTGAAGCTGGCGACGCTGCACAACGAGGAGGACATCGCCCGCAAGGACATCCGCGTGGGAGACGAGGTGATCGTGCTGCGGGCGGGGGACGTCATCCCGCAGGTGCTCAGCCCCGCGCCTCACGCCGTCGAGCGCCCCGACCGCTCGCCGCCCGTCAAGCCGCCCAGGCGCTGCCCGTCGTGCAACACGCCGACCCGCAAGCCCGAGGGCTCCGTCTTCACGCGCTGTCCCAACCGGGTGTGTCCGCAACGGCAGTGGCAGCTGCTCAAGCACTTCGTCTCGCGCGGCGCGATGGACGTCGACGGCCTCGGGGAGAAGCAGGTCGCCGCGCTGCAGGCGAAGGGGCTCGTCCGTACGGCGGCGGACTTCTACCGCCTGACGCCCGAGCAGCTCGTTGAGCTGGAGGGCTACGGCGAGCTGTCGGCGCAACGAACGGTCGAGAACATCCAGGGCTCCAAGGACCGTGGCCTGGAGCGCGTGCTCTTCGCCGTCGGCCTCGAGGAGGTCGGCGAGGTGACCGGCCGCAACCTCGCCACGCGCTTCCGCTCCGTCGACGCGCTGCTGGAGGCGACGCCGGAGCAGATCGCCGACACGCCCGGGATCGGCGCGAAGATGGCGCAGGCGATCCACGACCAGCTGGCCGATCCGCACATGCGCGAGCTGCTCGGCGATCTGCGCGAGCAGGGCGTCGTCATGGAGCTCGAGGGGCCGCCGCCGGGGGACGGGCCGCTGGCGGGCAAGACCGTCGTCCTCACCGGCACGCTCCCCGAGCTGACGCGCGAGGAGGCCACGAAGCGCGTGCTCGCCGCGGGCGGACGGGTCGCGTCGAGCGTGTCGAAGAAGACCGACTACGTCGTCGCGGGCGAGTCACCGGGGTCCAAGCTCGAGAAGGCCGAGCGGCTCGGCGTGCCGGTGCTCGATCAGGCGGGGCTGCTCGAGCTCATCGACGCCTGAACCTCTGCGAGGCGGCGTTCTGCGAGCGCGGCCCGCGGGCGCGCGCCCATGGCCCGGTTGTGCTCGACCGCGCGGCCCAGGTGTGCGGCTGCGGCGTCGAGGTCCCCGGCCGCGGTCGCCGCGCGCCCGAGCGCGTACCAGGAGGACGCGTACGAGTTCACGGCGCGTGCGTTGAGGACGTTGCGGCCGCCGTAGGGAGCGAGCAGCGCCTGAAGCTCGCGGCCGCGATCCGCGTCGCGGAGATGGGCGGCGGCCTCGGCGGCCTCGTGCATGCTGGCGAGCTGATTGGCGTCGCGGGGCAGCAGCGCCCAGCCGTCGCGCGCGACGGCGTCGAGGTGCTCGCGTGCCCGGTCGGGCTCGCCGCGTGCCGCGAACGCCCACGCCATCCCGGAGTGCCATGCTCCCGGCACCGCGGAGGCGGCGAGCGCGGCCAGCGCCTCGCGCTCGTCGAGCTCATCGAAACGCTCCTGCTCGAAGAGGATGGCGGACTCGACGAGCCAGACGGACCGCTCCGCGTTGGCATCGCCGGCGCGCTCGCCAAGCCGCGCGGCCTCCTTGGCGAGCGCGCGCGCCCGCTCGTAGTCCCCGGCCATCGACGCCCGGCAGCTGCGCCACAGCGGCACGTACCAGCTCCAGGCTGGGATGCGCAGACGCTCGGTCGCCGCGGCGTACCGCTCGAGCTCCGCGTCGGCGGCGTCCATGTCGCTCTGCTCGAGCAGGTCGACGACGCGCCAGTGGCGGCCCTGCACCTCGAGCTCGAGCAGGGACTCGCGCTGCGCCAGCGCGACCATCTCGGCGGTCGTGGCGAGCCGCTCCTCGAGGCGATCGGCGCGCCAGAGCGCGATGCGTCGAGCGTGCAGCGCCGCGCCGAGCGCCTCGGGGTCGCCGGTGCCGCGAGCGAGCGCGACGGCCTCCGCGCTGCATGCCTCGCCGCGGCCGCGGCCGTTCTCGCCCGCGTAGTACAGCTCGACGGCGAGCCGGCCGAGGAGCCGCGCCCGCAGACGCCGGTCGTCGGGCGGCTGCGCGGCGAGCGCCTCCTCCAGCAGCGCGACGAGGGTCCGATCGACCTGGAGGATCGTCACGCCGACGCCGCCCGCGCCGAGCGCGGCCTCCCCGAGTGCAGTGGCGTCCCCGCGACGTCGGGCGAGCGTCAGCGCCTGGACGTACGCGTCGCCGGCGACGCCGCGTGCTCCCGCTCGCCCGTGCGCGCCTCCGAGCGCAAGGAGCAGCTGGAGTCGCAGCGCCTCGTCTCGCTCGCCGAGGTCCGCGAGCGCCAGGGCGAGGTCGCGTGCAGCCTCCTCGAACGCGAGCGCGTCCATGGCCTGTGCCGCGGCGGCGCGCGACGCCGCGATGGCCTGATCGCGCGCCTCGGGAAGGACGTCGACGGCCGCGCGCCAGTGATGCGCGAGCCGCGCTGGACCGGCCCGGCCGCTCAGTGCGCGTGCGACGCCGCCGTGCAGGCGCGCGCGCCGCGAGGCGCTCACCGAGGACAGGACGGCCTCGTGCACGAGGTCGTGCGTGAAGGCGAAGGCGCCCGCGCGCCCCGCCGTCTCGGCGATGAGGCCGTCGGACAGGGCGGCCTCCAGCGCGGGCAGCGGATCCTCATCGCTGCAGGCCTCGATCGTCGCCAGGTCGAACTCCGAGCCCTGCACGGCGGCGACGGCCAGCGCCGCGGCGACCTCGGGCCCGAGGCGCGTCATCCGCTCCCCGACGAGTTCGCGGACCGTCACGGGCACCTCGCTCGGTCCTGCCGCCGAGCGCGCGAGCTCCTCGAGCAGCAGCGGGTTGCCGCCGGCGCGCCGGGCGATCTCGGCGGCGTGCTGCGCGCCGCCCGCGGCATCCGCAAGCCGCTCGGCGGCGGCGGAGCCCAGCGCGCCGAGCCGCAGGTCGACCACCTCGGGGTCGCGGCGCAGGCGCGCCAGGAGCGAGGCGAGTGCCGGAGCCGCGCGGGTCTCCGTCGCTCGGACGGTCGCCACGACGAGGATGGGCGCGGGATCGCATGCCGTTGTCAGGTGCGCGAGCAGCCCGAGCGTCGGGTCATCGGCCCACTGCAGGTCGTCCACCACGAGCACCAGCCCGTGGGGACGCGAGGCCCGGATGAGCGCCGCGTCGACCGCCGCGTACAGCCGGTGCCGGCCGCCCTCGGCGTCCTCCCCGGGCGCGGTGGGGACGTGCTCGCGCAGCGCGGGCACGAGCCGGGCGAGCTCCGCCGCCTGGGCGCCCAGGGCGTCGACGAGCACCGACGGCCCGGTCGCCGCGACGAGGCCGCCGAGCGCCTCGGCGAACGGCCCGTACGGGACCCCGCCCTGGTGGAAGCAGCGCCCGGCGAGCGCGCCGCCGCCCGTGGCCTGCGCGCGCTCGACAAGCTCGGCCGCCAGGCGGGTCTTGCCGATCCCCGGCTCTCCGGCGATGACCGCCGTCCTTCGTGCTCCCGACCGCGCCCGCTCCCAGGCGGCGACGAGCGCATCCAGCTCGGCGTCCCGGCCGGCGAGCGGGGCGATCGCTCGCGTACGCAGGCGCTGCGCGGCGTGCGACGAGGACGCTTCGAGGACGGGATCGGCAGTCGACGGGGCGCGCAGCTGGGCCGCCAGCTCGCGCGTCGCCGCCGACGGCGCGGTGCCCAGCTCGCGCGCCAGGCGCTCGCGGAGACGGTCGAAGACGCTCAGTGCGGTGGCGGTGGCGCCGTCCGCGGCGAGGCTGCGCATGAGCGCGCGGTGGGCGTCCTCGTTGAGCGGATCGAGCTCGGTCCGTCGGCGCTGCAGCCAGAGGGCCCGCGCGGGCGGCGCGGTGGCCGCTGCGTTCGCGAGGAGCTCGTCGAGCGCCCGCGCGTGGCGGTCGCGCGCGGCGAGGACCCACTCCTCCTCCAGTCCGGCGAGCAGCTCCCCACGACACAGCGCGAGGGCACGGTCGACGTCACCGGCGCCGGCGGCCTCGGCGAAGTCGCGGACGTCGACCTCGACCTCGGCCCCGAACCCGACAGCGTCCCGCGTCGCGACGAGGTCGTCTCCGACGACGCCGCGCAGGGCCCACGCCGCCTGGCGCAGGCTCTGCCGCGCGCTCTCGTCGAGGACGTCCGGCCGCAGGCGAGGAGCCAGCGCCGCCCGTGCGTGCATCCCCGGGTGGAGCGCCAGCCATCCGGCGAGGAGCCGCGCGCCCCGGGCGGCGGGAAGGGCAAGCTCGGCGCCGTCGCGCTCCAGCGCGAGCCCGCCGAGCAACCGCACACGCAGCACGATGCGACCCTAATGAATCCAACGCACCAGCGACGAGAGCGAGACGGAGGCGAGACGGGCGCCTTCGACCATGCGCCCATGTCCACCATCACCACTCACACCGCCTTCGACGTCGACGCGTTCCGTCGCGCGCTGGAGGCCCTCGACGGCGACGCGGTCGCCGCCCTCATGACCGACGACTTCGAGCGCGTCGAGATCGATCAGACAACGCCCCCGAGCGCGCCCGCTGTCGTCCGCGGCCGGGCGGCGAACGCCGCCGCGGTCGCCGACCTGCGCGCACGCGGCGTGAAGGTCGAGACCGAGGAGCCGCTCGTTCACGGCGACCGCGTGGCGATGCTGTGCCGCTGCACGCTGCCCGACGGGCAGCAGGTCGTCGGGATCAGCATCGCGGAGATCCGCGGTGGGCTCCTGTCCCGCTGGACCGAAGTGCAGGCCTGGGGCTGAGCTCCTAGCCGAGCAGGCCGTCCCATCGGGCGAGGGCGGCGGTGATGCGGTCCTGGATGCCGTGTGCGGCGGTCACGTTGACGCCGTTCATGAGCAGCGCGAAGGCCACGACGCCGCCGTCCGCGCTCGTGCAGTAGCCGGCGAGGTTGCTCGTGTAGCGCAGCGTGCCGGTCTTCGCCCGGCACGCCCCGGCTGCGGCCGTGCCGCGCATGCGGCGCTGCAGCGTCCCGCTCACGCCGGCGACCGGGAGCGACGCCTCGAAGGGCTGCGCGAACGCCATGTTGGCGACCCGCTGCAGCAGGCGCACAACCTGCCGCGGCGTCGTGCGGTCGCGGCGCGTCAGGCCGGAGCCGTCGACGATGCGGGGTCGGACCCCGATGTCATCCAGCGCCGCGCGCGCAGCTGCCGCGCCCGCCGCGGTCGTCCCGCCCGCGCCGTGCGTCGCTCCCAGTCCCTTGAGGAGCATCTCCGCGAGGTAGTTGTCCGATGGCCCGTTCATCGCGGCGATGATCGACGCCATCGGCGGCGACTCGACCGCGGCCACCTCCGTCGTGTCGGTCTCGGGCGCGGCGCCGGCGGTCGCGTCGCCGGACACCCGCACGCCGGCGAGCTTGAGCTCGCGCGCGAAGCGCCGCGCAGCGCTCGCGGCAGGCGTGCCCTGGAGTCCGCGCGAGTCCCATCCCCGGTTCACGGCGAGCCCGGTGAGCAGGCCGCCGAGCTCGCGGTCGTAGCGGAAGCTCGTGTCCGGGCTCCCGACCAGATGGTCGAACGCGCTGTCGTCTCCGCGCACGCCTCCCTCGATCCGGGTGACCCCGGTGGCTGCCACCGCGACGGCGAGCTCGCGGATGCGTGCGGCGTCCAGCGTGGGATCGCCGCGTCCGACCAGGTAGAGCGGTCCCTCCACGGTGCCGTCGAGGGGCCGTGACTCGGCGACCGCGCGCGTGGTGATCCTGGCGTCCGCGCCATCGCGCATGAGCACGGCGGTGCTGACGAACAGCTTCTCGACGGACGCCGGCACGCGCTGGTCGTCGGCGCGAAGCGCGAAGATCGTCTGGCCGGTATCGAGGTCGCGCACGACCGCGCCGGCGGATGGACCCGCGAGGCGCATCTCGCGCGTCAGCTTCGCCTGGAGGGCCGAGAGGGTCTCGGCCCCGGCGGGACCTGCGATGAGGAGGGTCGCCGCCGCGACAGCGGCGGCGGCGATCAGGATCCGGCGCACGAAGGGCACGAAGGTGCGGAACACCTCTGGCGGCGCTCCGGTGCGCTGCCGGCACAGCTCCCGTGCGGTGCGCCGGCCGGAGTGTGCTCGGGCCTACGCCTTCGCCGGCTCAGGCTCCTGTGCGGCCTGCAAACTGTAGATGAACAGCGTCTTGTCGATGCGTCCCTGGAAGATCGGCACCCCCAGCTCCATGCACTTCGAGATGACCTCTCTGCGCTCGAGCCCGGCCTCACGCGCGAGCTCGGTGGGGGTCAGGTGGTTGGCCATTGGCGGCGTCCTCCTATGGGTTTGCTTCCGACAAGCACCACGTTTGTAGCACTTGTCACGGACGTGAACAACGGGTTACTGAGCGCTACATGCCTAAATCGGGTTGGATATGTCGACGAACCGATGCACGATCTGCAGCTCGCGGGCGAGCAGGTCGCCGAGGCGGCGGATGCCGAGCGTCTCGGTGGCGTGGTGGCCCGCGGCGATGAAGTGGACCCGCTCCTCGCGGGCGATGGCGGCCACCCGCTCGGCGGGCTCGCCGGTGAGGAACGCGTCGTAGCCCGCCGCGGCCGCGTCGGCGATGTAGTCGGCGCCGGCCCCCGACACGATGCCGATGCGCCGGATCCGCTCGGGGCCCTCGCGCAGCACAAGTGGCTCGCGCTGCGTGAGCCGAGTGACCCGGTCGACCAGGTCGTCGGCGCTGATGCCGTCGCCGGCGAACGTGCCGGCGACCCCGATCGCCGTCCCGTGGTGCAGCCCGAAGGACTCCGTGGACGTGCACCCAAGGCCCTCCGCGAGGAGGGCGTTGTTGCCGTGCTCGGGGTGGCCGTCGAGCGGCAGGTGGTAGGCGGCGAGCGCGATGTCGTGCGCGAACAGCGGCTTCAGGCGCCGGTGCAGGGAGGGCGTGATCTGCATCGGCATGCCGCGCCAGAACAGGCCGTGATGGACGAGGAGGAGGTCGGCGTGTGCCTCGGCCGCCGCCTCGATGAGCGCCACGTGCGCGCTCACGCCGGTGACGACCGTGGAGACCTCCGATCCGCCCGGCACCTGCACGCCGTTGGGCCCGTAGTCGTCGAAGCGCTCCGGCTCGAGAAGCTGGTCGAGGAAGGCGATCACCTCGTGCATCGGCGCGGCTGGCATCCGGCATGACCACCGTAGCGGACGCCGCGCGAGGCGGCCGCAGGTCCGTTCCTCAAACTCCGAGACCCAGAGTGTTGTGCGAAATCGAACAAACCGTACAACGGTGCGACAAAGCCCTGGAAAACGGCAATGTTTCGGACCCAGACATTCGTCCGCAACCGGGTTTGAGCCCGCGTTTCCGGGGCATCATCCGCCCAGATTCAGTGCACGGACGGGCCGCCCGGGCGGGCGCGCCCGGGTACGGAGACCCATGCGATGACAGGCGTTCTGTCGGCGCCCGGGCCGCGGAGGATCCTCGGCGGCGCCTGCAGCGATCACGAGCTCGTAGCCCGGGTGCGGGAGGGCGAGGACCGTGCCTTCGAGGTGCTCTTCGAGCGCTACCGGCCGCGGATCACCGCCTACATCCGCGGCATGGTCCACGACCACGCGCGCGCGGAGGACATCGCGCAGGACGTCTTCCTGAACGCGCTGCGTCGGATGCGCGAGACCGACAGGTCGATCGCGTTCAAGCCATGGATCTACGAGATTGCCAAGAACGCCTGCATCGACGCCCATAGGAGGGCACGCCGAGCGCAGGAGGTCTCCTACGACCAGGACGACCAGCTCGCCGCAGCCGACGTCGGCCGGCTCGTGACCACGCGCGCCGTGGCCGACGCGGTCGAGACCCGCCAGTCCCTGGAGAGCCTGCAGGGTGCGATCGGCTCCTTGTCGGAGTCGCACGCGGACATCGTCGTCCTGCGCGAGCTGGAGGGCCTCTCCTACCAGGAGATCGGCGAGCGGCTGGGGATGAGCCGCGCCTCCGTGGAGAGCACGCTGTTCCGCGCCCGCAAGCGGCTGGAGTCCGAGTACAACGACCTCGTCAGCGGCGAGCGGTGCCGCCAGGTGCAGGCCAACCTGGGGGCGCTGCAGAGCGGGCGCCCGCGGTTGCGCGACCGGCGCCAGCTCGCGCGGCATCTCGCCTGGTGTCAGGCCTGCCGGCACGAGGCGCGCCTGGCCGGCATCGAGGTGGGCGAGCGCGTCCCGCTGCGCAAGAAGGTCGGGGCGCTGCTTCCGGTGCCGGCCTTCATCCGGGAGCGCCTGCTGCGGGCAATCGCGCCCGGGCCGTGGGCCGGCGCCGGCGACCCGCTGCTCGAATGGGGGCGGGCTGCCGTCGCTGCAGTCGCCGTCGCGATCGCGGGCATCGGCGCGGGGTCCGTCATCGGTGGGGGGCCGGTGGTGAACGCCCATGGCTACGCGCCGGTGCCCGGGTTGTTCGGAGGGGGCGGGGCGGACGGGTCGCCGCCGCTCCTGCGCACCGTCGCGTCGCTGATCGGCAGCGACCCGGCGATGTCGGCCGGCGGACTGCTGCCATTCGCGCCCGCCGGATCGGGCGTGCTGGGCGCCCCCGTGTCGGCGGGACCGCTGGCGCCGACAGCGTCGCCGGTCAGCGGCGCGCAGCCGGGGCTGCCCGGCGCACCCGGCGTCTCCGGCGCGGCGGGCACGGTCGGCGGGGCCGTGCAGGCGAGCGCCGGAGGCGTCGTGGGCGGCGCCGGGCAGACGGTCGGCGGCGTGACGCAGACCGTTGGAGGCGCGGTGAACGGCGTCGGCGGGACCGTCGGCGGCACCGTTCAGGGCGTGACGGGCACGGCCGGCACGACCGTCCAGGGCGCCACGCAGACGGCGGGCCAGACCGCCAGCGGACTCACGCAGACGACCCCTGATGCCGTCAGCGGCGCGACGCAGACGGTGGGCGGCCTCGTCCGCGACGTGACCACGAACCCGACGAACGTCGGCGCGACGGTCGACAACGCGGTGAGCGGCACCACGCGCACCGTCACGAATGCGGTTCAGGGCACGACGACGACCGTCTCTCGCGCCGTGCAGGGCACGACGCAGACGGCGCGCAGCACGGTCGGCGGCACGACGCAGACGGCGACGAACACCCTCAACAGCACGACTCAGACGGTCACGAGCACCGTCAACAACGCGACGCAGACGGTCACGAACACGGTCAGCGGCGTGACGCAGGCCGCGACCGGGACGACGACCACGTCGGCGCCGGCGCCGACGCGGACGACGACAACCTCGACACAGTCCACCAGCTCCACGCCCGTGCAGGACGTCGTCGAGCAGACGACGGACACGGTCGGATCGGTCCTCGGCGGGCTCGGCGGCTGAGCTATCCTCGACTGGCCTCGGGGCGTGGCGCAGCCTGGTAGCGCGCACCGTTCGGGTCGGTGAGGTCCCCGGTTCAAATCCGGGCGCCCCGATAGGCACGACCGCGCAGGGAGTCGGCGCCCCGATAGGCACGACCGCGCAGGGAGTCCGTACCACCGATCCCCGAGATGGCCCCAGAGATGCGATTCGCCCCTGGGTAGCGCGCCTCACGAAGAGGGCGGTACTGGGCCCATCGGCGGCGGTGCGGCGGGCGGCGGCGCCACGAACGGGATCTGGATCTGCTGGACTTGGACCTGCTTGATGAAGCGCCGGCCAAGGTGGTTCTCGATGAGCTTCACGGCGGGGCTCTGGCTGAGCGAGATCGACGTCATGTGGAAGATCGTCAGAACGAGGTCCTGCTCCTCCTCGTCGTCCTCGAGATCGTCAATCTGGACGTCGTGCACGCGCGCCTCGTCGCGACCGATCCCGAGTTGGTGCGACCGGTGTTCCTGGTGGTCGTTGAACCAGTGTGCTGTCTCGCGCGCCATGTCGCTGGCGTTGTCGCGGCCCGCGAACATGTAGGCCTCGAGCCAGTCGGCGACAAGACGCTCGGCGAGGGCCTCGGCGTTCTCGCACATCTGCAGCAGTGCGGGGCCATACTGCTGGAGCATTGGGAGGTAAGCGCCGACGCTCGCGGGGTTGCTGGCGACGGCCTCGCGGGCCTTCTCGAACTGGTCGAGCACGGCGCGGGCCGGCATCGCGCCCTGTGGCGTGATGAGCTGCGGGTCGATCGGGCCGAGCTGGGAGTGCTTGCCCATGACGATGCGATTGGCGGCGAGCGCCCACATCGTCGCGGCGCTCATGGCGGCGAGCGGCACGAAGACGCGGATGTCCTCGAACCGGGCGCGCAAGTAGCGGATGATGGCGGCGGTGGCCTCGGCCTGGCCACCGGGGCTGTGGAGGATGATGTCGAGCGTCGACTCGTCGACGTCGCGCGACACCTCCATCAGCCCGTGGATGTCCTCGAGGGTGATCGACGTGAGGTCCGGCGGTGCGCCGCCGCTCAGCCAGTCGGTCGCGTAGAGGAAGACCGGTCGCCCCGTCTTCTCGCGGAGCTTTCGCAGATAGTCGACGCGCTTGGCGTCCAACGTGGGCCCGTGGCGGTCCGGCGGCAGCTGGTCGAGCTCTGCTCGGAGCTCGTTGAGCAGGTCGCCCCAGCCCGGCACGGGCCTACGCGCGCGGGAGCTGCGTGAGCGTCGTCGACACTGCGTAGCTCGCGGCCAGGTGAACAGTGCCCTGCTCGGGCACGAACGGGCGAACGGCCTCGTACGCCTCCACTGCCGCGGCGACGCGCGGGTCGGTCAGCGCCTGCTCGATGAGGGCGTGCTGCGCCTGTTGCGTGTCGTCGGTCATCGCGTCGTGTATCGGCCAATCGGTGTCGCTCCTTCAACCGTAACGCGTCGCGGGACATAGCGGCGACGGGGTCGCGGGCCTTATTTTTGGCACTCGAGGTGCTCCCGTGCCCAAACCTCCCTGAATCGACCCGAAATCGCACGCTGCCAAGGCGAGCCGGAGCGCTCGGTTCCGGCGTGATAGGGACCTTCCCAGCGGCGCGCGCGGATCGCGGCACCGTTCGGGTCGGTGAGGTCCCCGGTTCAAATCCGGGCGCCCCGATAGGCACGCCGCGCAGGAATCCGTACCAACGACGCGCGCGCCGTACCGCGCCGTACCCTTCTCGCACGCCCGCACCCGCCGAGCAGACCGCGTACTTCCGCCCGGCCGGGCTGCCGGGCATCGAGGCGCTGCACGCCAGCTTCGTCTCGCATGCCTACCGGCCGCACTCGCACCCGACCTGGACGATCGCGGTCGTCGAGCGCGGCGCCGCGCGCTTCGAGCTCGACGCGACGCAGCAGCGCGCGGACCGCGGCGAGCTGTTCGTGCTCGAGCCGGAGGCCGTGCACACAGGGATGGCCGCCGTGCCCGAGGGGTGGGCCTACAAGGTCCTCTACCTCGACCCAGGCGTCCTGGGAGCGTGGGCGGAGCACGACGGTGCGCTGCCGCGTGCGGCGCGATGGGTCGTGTTCCGCGATCGTGCGCTGCGCGATCGGCTCCTCGCGGCGCATGCCGCGCTCGCCGCGGGCGCGACGGGCCTCCGGCTGGACGAGGCGGTTCACGACGCCCTCGACGGGCTGCGCCCGCACCCGCGGCCGGGGCCGCCCGATCGCCGCGCGCCCTCCCTCGCCGAGCACGCGGCCGTGCGCCGTGCGCGCGAGCACCTGCGGGAGCACTTCGCCCGGGCGGTGCCGCTCGGCGAGCTCGCCGCCGTTGCCGGCCTGAGTCGTTTCGAGCTCGTACGTCGCTTCCGCGCACAGACGGGGCTCACGCCCCACATGCTCCAAAGCGAGCTGCGCGTGAAGCATGCGCGCGCGCTGCTGGCGGCCGGCACACCGCCGGCGGAGGTCGCCGCGGCGTGCGGATTCACCGACCAGGCTCACCTGACGCGCGCGTTCAAGCGCCTCGTGGGCGTGCCGCCCGGCCGCTACGCGCGCGCCGTACGCTGAGCGCAAGATCGTTCAAGACGCGCACGCGCGGCGCCGCGATCATCGGCGGCAACCGATGGGCGTCGCCGACTTCGACACCAAGACCGCCGTCATCGTTCGCGACGACCTCGCGGTCTGGCAGCGCCTGAACGTCACCGCCTTCCTCATGAGCGGCGTGACCGCCGCCGGCGGACGGGACGCGGTCGGCGAGGACTACGTGGACGCCGACGGCGTGCGCTATCTGCCGATGCTGCGCCAGCCGGTGCTCGTGTTCGAGGCCGACGGCGCGAAGCTGCGGACGGTCCACCAACGCGCCCTTCGACGCGAGATCCCGGTCGCGATCTACACCCGCGAGCTGTTCACGACCGGCGGCGACGACGACAATCGCGCGGCCGTCCGCGTCGTTGCGACCGCCGAGCTCGACCTCGTCGGCATCGCACTGCGGGCGCCGCATCGCGACGCCGACGCCGTCCTACGCGGCCTCAGACGCCACCCGTGAGCGTCGAGGTAGCGTCCAGGCATGCGGGCAACCATCGACAAGGCAGGGCGATTGGCAATCCGAAAGCAGTTGCGCGAGGTCGTCGGTCTTCGACCTGGTGAGGTCGAGGTGTTCGCGGAGGGCACTGGCTTGCGCGTCGAGCCGATAGCAGGCGAGTCGCTCGAGGTGCGTGGCGCCCGGATCGTGATCTCGGCCGCCGGAGCCCAGATCGATGACGCCCTCATCCAATCGCTTCGCGATGCCGGCCAGCGCTAGCGGCCCGGCTCAATTCTCACGCGTCTGCCGCCCCCGGCGCGACGCACTCCGGCGACGGTGGCGCGCCTTCTCGGCGCGAACCTCCCCCACAGCAGGCTCCTCATGCGTGGGCCGGAGCCCCGATGGAACCGTCGGGGTACCTCCCGCGTGCTTGACGCTCCGCCGGTCGCGCGTGAGAGTGGCCCGATGACCGAGGCGCCCGAGCTGCCGCGACGGCGGCCAGCGTCCGAGCAGGTGGTCCTCACCGGCGGCGCGGCAGTTGCTCGCGTGCTGCGCGCGTCCGGCGTGACCGACCTGTTCGGCGTTCCGGCCGGCAAGCTCTCGGCCTTCATGCGCGCGGTCGCCGAGGACGACGCGTTTCGCTTCGTCGGCTCGCGCCACGAGGCGTCGGCCGTCTGGATGGCGGGGGCGGTGTTCCAGGCGACGGGTCGCGTCGCCCTGTGCTTCGGCGAGAGCGGCCCGGGGTCGCACAACCTCGTGTCGGCCCTCGGAAGCCTGCGCAACAACAGCCTCGCGGCGTTCGTCCTCACACCGGGGGCGCCGTCGTACGTCGCGTACCCGCATCAGGGGCTCGTGATGGACAGCGACAACGAGCGCCTCTTCGCGCCCACGACGAAGTGGACGGCCGTGGCGCGCCGGCCCGAGCGCATCCCGCAGCTCGTGCGCTGGGCGCTGCGCGAGGCGGTCACCGGACGACCGGGGCCGGTGCACCTGGAGGTGCCGGTCGACGTGCTGACCGCGGACGCCACGTTCGACGTCTCCGAGCTCGACGCGCCGCTCGCGCGCTACCTCCCCACGGGCCGCACGCCCGCCGATCCGGCGGCCGTCGACCGTGCGGCAGCGCTCCTGGCCGCCGCCGAGCGGCCGCTGATCATCGCGGGCGGCGGAGCCGCGCTGTCCGGGGCCGAGGGGGAGGCGCGGACGCTTGCCGATCGGCTGGGCGCGGCGGCAACCGCGACGCAGATGGGCCTCGGGATGATCTCCACCGCTGACCCTCGCTTCTTCGGCCACGGCGGCGTGATCGGCGGCGAGGCGGTCGTGCGCGCCATGGAGGAGGCCGACGCCGTTCTCGCCGTCGGCTGCCGGTTCTCGTCCTGGCTGTGGGCGGGCACCGGTCCGGTCGTGGCGGGGTGGCCGAGTCAGGACCTGATCCAGATCGACAGCGATCCCACGGCGATCGGGCGCCTGCGCGCCGTGAGCGTCGGCCTGGCCGGGGATGCCCGCGCGGTGCTCGCGCAGCTGCTCGAGGCGCTGGAGCCGCGCGGCGCCGCCGACGCGGCGTGGCTGGGCTCGCTCGCGGAGCAGCACCGCGCCGAGCGGGCAGCGATGCTCCAGTCGGCCGCACGTCCGGTGGACGGCGCGATGCACCCGGCCGCGCTCGCCGACGAGCTGGGCCGTGCGCTGCCGCCCGACAGCCTCGTCGCCTACGACGGCGGGCACACGACGTTCTGGAGCAACGACCTCACCCCTGCGCTCGCGCCGCGCACGCGCTTCCACGAGCCGGGCATGGGGCACCTCGGCTTCGGGATCCCGTGCGCGCTCGCGCTGAAGGCGCTGCATCCGGGGCGCCCGGTGGTGAACATCACCGGCGACGGCGCCTTCGGGTTCACGATGGCCGAGCTCGACGCGGCGCGCCGTCACGGCCTGGGCGCCGTGCACGTCATCCACGACAACCAGTCCTGGGGCGTCATCCGGCTCGGGCAGAGCCGCAGCGGCTTCGAGCTCGGCACGTCGCTGGAGGGCGCCGACTACGCGGCGGTGGCGCGGGCCCTGGGCTGCCACGGCGAGCGCGTCGACCGTCCCGACCAGGTCGCGCCGGCGCTCGACCGGGCGCTTGAGTCGGGGCTGCCGGCGGTGATCGACGCGCGCGTGGCCTTCGTCCCGCATCCGGGCATGCGACGCTTCGCGGCGGCCGGCACGCCCTAGCCCAGCACCTCAGTGACGACGCGACGGTGCTCGCGCATCGTCTCGGCCGGGTTCTCGCCGGGCTGGCGACCGAACCCGCAGTACATCGCGACGCCGAAGTCCGCGAGGTGGCGGCTCGCCGTCGCATGCCGGCGCCGCAGCCCGGCGACTCCGTCGATCGGGAGGACGATCCCGAGGAAGACGCGCGCGTCGCCAGGCTCGAGGTCGGCGAGAGGCCGGAAGAAGCCGTCGTCCTCGCTGCGCAGGTACCGCGGTCCCGCGAGATGCACCCAGTCCACCCGCCGTCCGGAGTTGGCCAGCGCGTAGTTGGCCATGCGGACGATCAGGCCCATGTCGCGCGCCTCGTACATCGGCCACTCGGGGAACGTGCCGTAGCAGAGGTGGTAGCCGACGAGCACGTCCTCGGGGATCTGCGACGTGAGCCGCCCGACCGGCTCAGCGAACCGCTCCCAGGCGCCGTCCGAGGTCCAGCCGATCACGTCCTCGAGGTCCAGCACCTCGTAGCAGACGTCCCACTGCAGGGCGAGCTCCTGCGGCGGGATGGCCTCCGTCAGCCGCGCGAGCTCGCGGCCGACGAGGTCCTCGAACGCGGCCGCGGCGATCGGGTAGTCGGCGGCGAAGCTCGCCTTGAAGCCGTTGAGCGCGGAGGACGGGAACGGGAGGCAGACCTGGAAGCGCAGGTGCTCCGGGACGACCCCCTGATGCCGCAGGTCGGCGAACAGCCGGTAGGAGGCGATCGCGTCGTTGATGCGCGGCCAGGTCTCCCAGCGCAGCGCGTCGACTCCCTCCCGGATGCGGAAGACGGGCGTCTCGTAGGCGTGCCGGGGGATGCCGGTCGGCGAGGCGGTCTCGGCCACGGTCTCCACGTCGGGGTTGGGACGGACCAGGCGCTCGCGCTCGTAGCCGACCCACGCGGCGCGCGGTCCGGTCTCGCCGTCGGACAGGGCGAAGGTGAGATCGCCGAACAGCTCGGCGCCGGCGCGGAGCGCCTCCTCGGGCGACTCGGCCGGAAGGCTTCCGACCAGCAGCAGCTTGCTCGTGACGCGTGGGGCCATGCGAATCGTCTCCTCGGATGCCGACCTCGAGAGCGTCGCGCCGGTAGCGTCGGCTGTAAACCCGATGATCCTGGTCGGCCTCGGCCGGCCCGCGGACCTTCGACGTTGCCGGTAGCGTCGGCGCCACGTCCTGACGAGAGGAGGCCGGTGTGGAGAAGCGTCAGCTGGGTCGTGTGGGACCCGAGGTGTCGGCGATCGGGCTCGGCTGCATGCCGATGTCCGGCTCGTACGGCGGCGCCGCCGACGAGGACGGCATCGCCACGATCCACCGCGCGCTCGACCTCGGCATCACACTGCTCGACACCGCCGACGTGTACGGCAACGGGCACAACGAGGAGCTCGTCGGGAAGGCGATCCGCGGCCGGCGCGACGAGGTGGTCCTGGCCACGAAGTTCGGCAACGTCCTCGGGCAGCCGGGGACCATCGACGGGCGCCCCGAGTACGTCCGGCAGGCGTGCGAGGCGAGCCTGCGCAGGCTCGGCGTCGACACGATCGACATCTACCAGCAGCACCGCGTCGATCCGCAGACGCCGATCGAGGAGACGATCGGCACGCTGGCCGAGCTCGTCGACGAGGGCAAGATCCGCTGGATCGGGATGTCGGAGGCGCTCGCGCCCGACCTGCGCCGTGCTGCCACGGTCCATCCGGTGACGAGCCTGCAGAGCGAGTACTCCCTGCTCGAGCGCGGCGTCGAGACGGAGATCCTCGACACCTGCGAGGAGCTGGGCATCGGCTTCCTGCCGTTCGCGCCGTTGGTGCGGGGCCTGCTCGCGGGAAGCCTCACGGCCGATCACCGCTTCGAGGCGGGCGACTGGCGCGCCGCGGGTCGCTTCCCCCGCGTCGGGCCCGACCACCTGGCCGCCAACGCGGAGCTGGCGACGGCGGTTCGGGAGATCGCGGAGGCGCGCGGCGCCACGCCCGCCCAGGTGGCGCTCGCCTGGCTGCTCGGCCGGCGACCCTGGATCGTCCCGATCCCGGGCACGAAGCGGATCCGCTACCTCGAGGACAACGTCGGCGCGATCGAGCTGATCCTGGAGGAGAGCGACAAGGAGCGTCTGGAGGGGCTTGCGACCGGCGTGGAGGGTCCGCGCTACGACAGCGAGGCTCGCACTCCGACGTGGGTGTCGCCTCCGCTCGGGGCGAGGTGACGGACGAACCAGGCGGCTGCGAGATCGGCGACCCGCTCGAGCGCGTCCGGCTCTTCGAACAGGTGCGATGCGCCGGGCACGACCTCGAGGTCGGATGACGCGTGCATCCGGGCCAGGGCGCCCCGGTTCATGTCGAGCACGACGTCGTCCGCGCCGCCGACGATGAGCAGCGTCGGCGCCCGGACGGCGGCGAGCAGGTGGTCGGGCGTCAGGTCGGGCCGCCCGCCGCGCGATACCACGGCCCGGATCGCCTCGGGATGGCGGCCGGCGAGCCCGAGCGCCGCGGCGGCGCCCGTGCTGGCGCCGAAGCAGCCGACGGGCAGCGTCACGGTTCGCTCGTCCTGCCTGACCCAGGCGAGTCCCGCATCGAGGCGCTCGATCAGCAGGTCGATGTCGAAGCGCAGTTGCCCGCCGCGGTGCTCGACGGCGTCCTCCCCCGGCGTCAGCAGGTCGAGGAGCAGCGTCGCCAGGCCCAGCTCGTTGAGTCGCTGTGCGACAAGGCGGTTGCGCGGGCTGTGACGGCTCGACCCGCTGCCGTGTGCGAACAGGACGACGCCGGTCGCGCGCTCGGGGAGCGCGAAGTCCCCGTCGAGGCGAACGCCCGCGGTCCCCGCTTCAGGCAGCACGATCGGTGAGCTGCGGGTGACCGGCCTCGTGGGCGCAGTGCGCGCAGCAGAACATCGAGCCTCCGGCCTCGTGACCGTGGCCGACGATTCGACATCCGCAGTGCTCGCACGTCGGGGCGAGCGCGTGGATCGCGCATTCGAAGGCGTCGAACGTGTGCGTCTCGCCTCCGATCGTGATCTGCATCGCCTTGTCGTAGTCGTTGCCGCAGACGTCACAGCGGGCCATGGCTGCTCCTTCCGGCGGTGGTCGCTTCCCAGCACCTACCCGTTCGGGTCACCGGTGTCGCAGGCCCGGCGCGCGGGTAGCCCGCGTGACGGGAACGCAAGGATCGGAGGTGCAGATGATCTTGAGCCGCAGGGCCGGCCGCCGGATCGGCCGCTGGGCGAAGCGCGGCGCCCTCCTTACGACCGGAGCCGCGGCCGGGGCACTGGCGTCCCGCCTGGATCGCAGGCGCCGTCACGAGGCGCGCGATCGGGCGGCCTCCTCACTGCATCACGCGACCGACCACGCCGGGAAGACGGTTCGGTACGCGGCCGGCGTAGCGAAGGGCGCCGCGTACGAGGCCACGGCGCCGCTGCGCCACCGCAACCGCGAGATCGACGACGTCACGCTCGCGCGCAAGGTGGAGACGGAGATCTTCCGCCCGCCGGACGCGCCGAAGGACAGGGTCAACGTGAGCGTCTTCGAGGGCGTCGTGGAGCTGCGCGGCGCGGTGGACCACGGGGCAGCGGAGAAGCTCGTGCACGCGGCGCGCGGCGTCGAGGGCGTTCGCGACGTCGTGAGCCTGCTGCACCCGCCCGGCACGCCCGCGCCTCACTCCGCTCCGGCCGCGTCCTCCTGACGCTCGACGACGACGCCGTCCGTCGGATAGAGGATCGACTCGTGGGCGTCGTCCCACCTGACGCGGTAGTGCTCGTGGCCGGGCGCGCCGAGGACCTCGAGGACCTCCCCGCGCCGGCCGCGCGCGCCGCGGAATCCCTGGGCGACGATGTGGTCGCCGGGCCGAGCCGAGGTCTGGGGTGTGGCTGGCATGGCGTCCTCCCGAAAGGGCTGGTGAACGAGCTTCCAATGGTCGCCGATCACGACGAGCGCCATCGCGTCGGGCCCGCCGCGCAACCTCCGTCCTCCGCCGCCGTTGGCAGGACCATGAGATCAGCAGCCGTACGTTCCGCGGCCGGACTCGGGGCGGTGCTCGCGCTCGTCGTCCCCACGGCCGCGCAGGCAGACCAGGGCACCTACATCGCCCGCTCCTACACGCAGCCGGCCGCATCGGGGCTCGCGGTCACGGGCCCGCTGTCGGACCTCCGTGCGGTGGCGCGGGTTCGCGTGACCGTGCCCGCGGAATGGCGCAGGGAGTCCGCGCCCGCGGGGACGCTGCGCTTCCTCACCCCGGGCGCAGGTTGCCGCTATCGGGTGACGTTCAGCGTCAACACGACGATCGCCGCTCCGGGCGACGCGGCCGCGCGTGTCGACGCCCTGGTGCCGTCCCCGAGCGCCGCACGCCTGCTCGACGGGGGCGTGCGGGGGGCGACGGCGTTCCGCGTCATCCGCCCCCAGCGCAGCGACCAGCGGGTCCAGCTGCGCGGACTGCGCTCGGCCGTCCTGACGCGACGCACCGACATCGCGCCGACCGGGCAGGTCGCGTGGAGCGACGTCGTCGCCTCGGCCATCTCGCGTCCCCAGGACGAGTGTCACGCCGGGACCTACCGCAATCGGATGGGCCCGCAGCTCGGCGACGCGCTGGCGACGGCGCGCGCGACGCTCACGTTCGTTCGGCCCTAGAGCTGATCAGGGCACGACCACGGCCGCGCCGCTGAAGCGGCCGGCCCGTAGGTCGGCCAGAGCGTCGCCGGCCGCCTCCAGCGGGTAGCGCGTCACGCGCGTCCGGACCGGAACCTCGGGCGCCAGGGTCAGGAACTCCGTGCCGTCGCGCCGGGTCAGGTTCGCCACCGAACGAATCGACCGCTCCTCCCAGAGGTCCCGGTAGGCGAAGCTGGGGATGTCGGTCATGTGGATGCCGCCGCAGACGACCGTCCCTCCCGGCGCGACCGCTCGCAGCGCGATCGGCACGAGAGCGCCGTCCGGCGCGAAGACGATCGCCGCGTCCAGCGGCTCGGGGGGAGGCTCGCCGGAGTCGCCCGCCCAGGTCGCGCCGAGCCCGAGCGCGAACGCCTGGGCAGTGGCGTCGCCCGGGCGCGTGAACGCGAAGACCCTTCGCCCCTGGCTCCGCGCGACCTGCACGAGGATGTGCGCCGCGGCGCCGAAGCCGTAGAGCCCGAGCCGGTCTGCGTCGCCGCACATGCGCAGCGACCGGTAGCCGATGAGGCCCGCGCAGAGCAGCGGTGCGGCCTGATCGTCGGGATAGCCGTCGGGGACGGGGAAGCAGAAGCGCTCGTCCGCCACGGCGTACTCGGCGAACCCGCCGTCGATGTCGCGGCCGGTGAACCGCGCGAACGGGCACAGGTTCTCCCGCCCGGCGCGGCACTGCTCGCACCTGCCGCACGTCCATCCCAGCCAGGGGACCCCCACCCTGCGCCCATCGCCCTCGACGGTGCCGATGATCTGATGTCCGAGCACCCGCGGCGGCTCGGCGACCGTGACCTCGCCGTCGAGGAGATGGAGGTCGGTCCGGCAGATCCCGCAGGCACGGACCCGCAGCAGCAGCTCGCCAGGGCCGGGTCGCGGCACCGGGATCTCCGCGGGTCGCAGCGGCCGGCCTACGCCCTCGAAGAGCATCGCGCGCATCGCGCGTGGGCCTGCCGGCCGTGGGGATGGCATCACTTCATGATGGCGTCCTCGTCGAGCGGCGCGGTGTGGCGGCGCAGCACGACGCCCGCCGTGAGGGTCACGACGCCGAGCAGCGCCACGATGCCGCTGTCCATGCCGGTGAACGGCAGGGTCTGGGCGGACGGTGCGCGGACGGGAGCGGCCTGAGCGGGCCGCGGAGTCGAGCTCTCCTCCTCGCCGGCCACCGCCTGCTCCTCGCGTTCCATCGCGGGAGCCGCCTCAGGTGCCGGGGTCGTCGCCGGTGCGGGTGCCGGCGTGGGCGCCGGGGCCGGTGCGGGAGCCGGTGCGGGCGCAGGCGCGGGAGCCGGTGCCGCTGCGGGCGCAGGGGCGGGAGCCGGCACTGATGCCGGTGTCGGCGCGGGCGCCGGCGTGGAGACCGTCTCGGCAGGCGGCGTGACGGGCGTGTCGGGGACGCAGGTCCCCGAGTCGGGCGGCGACTCGTGCGTGCCCGGCGGGCAGTACCAGGCGGCCGCGGAGGAGGGCAGGGAGAGCGCGGCGCCGGCGGCGAGCACGGGTACTCCGGCGGCGAGCACGAGGACGCGACGCAGCCGCGATCGGGAGGAGACGGACGGCGACATGAGCCACCTCGCGGGTAGGGGGATGACCCGACCGTAACCTGCGGACCGGACGCGATCAACCAGGTCTCGGCGCGTTGACGCTCCGAACTCCGATCCTTGGCTCGCGAACGCGCGACCGATCAGCCGCCGGCCGCCCCGCGCTCGCGCTCCAGCAGGGCGCGCAGCGAGGCCAGCAGGGTCGGCGGGGCGAAGGGCTTCTCCAGGAACGCGCTGCCGCTCGGCAGGCGTCCGCGGTCGCGGATGACGTCCGCCGTGTAGCCCGACAGGAACAGCGTGGGCAAGGGGCCGTGGCGCTCCACGAGTCGCTCCGCGAGCTGCGGCCCGGTCAGGCCCGGCATGATCACGTCGGTCACGAGCACGTCGATCGCGCCGTGCTCGTGCTCGGCGATGCGCAGCGCCTCCTCGGGCGCGGAGGCGGTCAGGACGCGATAGCCCGCGGTGCTCAGGATGCGCTCGATGAGGTAGGCGAGCGATCGCTCGTCCTCCGCCAGCAGCACGGTCTCGGTGCCCTCCAGCCGCTCCGGCGAGGGCGCGGGCCGCACCGACCTCGACAGCGCCTCCGCGTCGATCGCGGGGAGGAACACCGTGAAGGCGGCGCCGTGCCCCGGTCCGGACGCGACGCTGACGTCGCCGCCGGCCTGGCCGACGATGCCATGGACGGTCGCCAGCCCGAGGCCGGTCCCCCTGCCCGTCTCCTTCGTCGTGAAGAAGGGCTCGAAGAGGTGCTCGGCGATCTCCGGCGCGATCCCCGTCCCCGTGTCCGTCACCGTCAGGCACGCGTAGCGTCCCGGCGCCAGGCCCGGCGGTCCGTCCGCGTGGCCCTCGCGCAGGTCCGCCGCGTGCGTCGCGACGGTCAACGTGCCTCCATACGGCATCGCGTCGCGCGCGTTGACGGCGAGGTTCAGGATCACCTGCTCGAGCTGACCGGGATCGGCGAGCACGGCCGGGACGTCCTCGCCGGCCTGCACGACGACCTGGATGTCCTCGCCGATGAGCCGCTCGAGCATGGGGACGATGTCGCGCGCAGCGGCCGTGAGGTCCAGTCGCACCGGGTCGATCGCCCGCTGGCGCGAGAAGTCCAGCAGCCGGCCGGTCAGCTCGCTGGCGCGGGCGGCGGCGCGCTGCACCTCGTCGAGCTCCTCGGCGCCCGGCCCGCCGCCGATGTGCACCTGCGCGATCGCTCCGTAGCCCGTGATCACGGTGAGCAGGTTGTTGAAGTCGTGCGCGACGCCCCCTGCGAGCCGGCCGACGGCCTCGATGCGCTGTGACTGGTGGAGCCGGTCCTCCAGGCGCTTGCGCTCGGTGACGTCGCGGATGATCGAGGCGCTCGCCACGATCGCCCCTTCGTCGTCGCGCAGCGGGAACGTGGTGATCGAGAGGTCGACGTGCCGGCCGTCCGCGAGCCGGCGGGACGCCTGGTGGTCGAACACGGTCTCGCCGGCGGCGACGCGCCGGCGCAGCGCCGCGCGGTCGCCGTGCGGATCGGGCAGCACCGCGTCGATGTGCCGACCGAGCGCCTCGCTCGCCGGGATGCCGTAGAGCCGTTCTGCGGCCGCGTTCCACGAGATCACGACGTCGTCGGGCCGGACGGCGAAGATCGGATCGAGCGACGACTCGACGATCGCCGCGAGCTGTCGCGTGCGCGACTCGATCTCGCGCTGCGCCGTCACGTCGCGGCAGATCGCACAGCCGGCGACCACCGCGCCCGAGGCGTCGCGCACCGGCGACATCGTGACGGACAGCACGACGGGCCGGTCGCTGACGCCCATCCTGCGAGCCTCGTAGCGGAACGTCCGCCCCTCGTCGAAGAGCTGGTTGACCATCTGCCAGCGCGCGTCGGTCTCGTCCATCGCCGGGATGAGCTCGTCCATCGACCGGCCGATGGCCTCGATCGCCGGCGCCCCGAACAGCTCCTCGGCCGCCCGGTTCCAGCTGAGCACGATCCCGTCACGGCCGGCCGACACGATCGCGTCGCCCGAGCTCTCCACGATCGAAGCGAGCAGCGCGCGGTCCGCGTCGGCCGCATGCCGCGCGGAGACGTCGACGATGATCGCGCTCGTGAGCCCCTCGCCGTCGTGCGCGGTGTGCCCGAGGCTGATCTCGACGGGCACCTCGGTCCCGTCCTTGCGGCGGGCGAGCAGCTCGCGATGCCCGACGTGCGCCCCGTGCAGGCGCTCGGGGACGAGCAGCTCGATCGGCTCGCCGATCAGCTCCTGGGGCGTGTAGCCGAGGACGTCGCGTATCCGCGAGCTGGCGAAGACGATCCGGCCGTCGTCGGCGACGCCGAGGATCGGGTCGGGGGCCGCCTCGACGAGGGTGCGGAAGCGCGCCTCGCTGCGCGCCAGGGCCCTCTCGGCCTCGAGCGGCCGGGTTCTGTCGCGCGCGATGACGGCCATGCCGATGAGCTCGCCGGCGTCCTCGACGGGAGAGGCCGAGATCGCGACCGGGATCTCCGCGCCGTCCTTGCGCACCCGCACGGTCTCGAGCTCGGTCACCACTTCGCCGCGGAGGATCCCGCCGAGCAGCGCCGCAGCCTCGCGCTCGCGGCCCACCGCTATCAGCAGGCTCTCCTCGCGACCGAGGACCTCGACCGGCGACCACCCCAGCAGCCGCTCGGCACCCGGGCTCCAATCGGTGAGCGCCCCGTTCGCGTCGGTGGCGTACAGCGCGTAGGCCGAGTGCTCCACGAGCGCTGCGAGACGGCTCGCCTCGGGCTCCGCGAGCCGGTGGATGGCCGACGCCCCGGCGATCGTCCCGTCCGTGGCGCGGACCGGCGACACCGTGAGAGACACGCGCACGCGCGTGCCGTCCGCGCGCAGCCGCTCGGTGACGCGCCGCTCGACGCGCTCGCCGCGCCGAATCGCGTCGAGGACCTGCAGCTCCTCGCCTCGGCGGTCCGGCGGGATGAGCATGCCGATCGGCCTGCCGATCGCCTGGTCGGCGGCGTATGCGTACAGCCGCTCGGCCGCAGGGTTCCAGTCCGTGATCACTCCGTCGGTGTCGGACGCGATGATCGCGTCATGCGCTCCCGCGAGAATCGCCGCCAGCCTGTCGGCGTCGGACGCGCGTGGATCTGCGAAGCGGCGCCGGCTCATCGCTCGCACGGCGGCAACGCCCGTCGCACGGACCCCGCTTGTGCCAAATCGCTCAAGTCTGTTGTGATGGCGCCGACACTCTCGTGAGGATGGTCGCCGAGGCTTCCATGATCCGCGCGCTGGTCATCGAGGACGCCCCTGACATGCGGGCGCTCGCCAGGCGGCTGCTCGAGCAGAACGGCTTCGACGTGGCGGTCGCCGCCGACGGGGAGGAGGGCCTCGCGGTCGCGGAGCAGCGCCGGCCGGATCTCATCCTGCTGGACCTCACCCTGCCGGGCCTCGACGGGCTGGAGGTCTGCCGCCGGCTGCGGGCGTTCAGCGACGCGTACATCGTCATCGTGAGCGGCCGGGAGGACGAGCTGGACAAGGTCGAGGGGCTCACGGTCGGCGCCGACGACTACGTCACGAAGCCCTACAGCCCGCGCGAGCTGCACGCGCGCATCCAGGCGATGCTGCGCCGGCCGAGGACGCCCGTCACCGCCACGATCGGGGCTCGCGCCATCGGCCGGATCAGCCTCGACGTCGACGCGCGCACGGTGGCGGTGGAGGGCGAGCCGATCGAGCTCACCCGCACCGAGTTCGAGCTGCTCGCGGCGCTGTCGGAGCGCCCTGGCGCGGTGCTGGCGCGGGAGGCGCTCCTGCGGCGCGTCTGGGGCCCGAACTGGTTCGGCGACGCCCACGTCGTCGACGTGCACGTCTCCAACCTGCGACGCAAGCTGGGGGCGGCGGGCAAGCAGGTGCAGACCGCGCGCGGCGTGGGGTTCCGGCTGGTCGACTCGGCCGGCTAGCAACGCGATCTTCTGCGGGTGCACCGACCCTCCTCGGCTGAGCGCCGAACGCTAGCGCGCGAGGAGCGCGACCAGCTCCGCTTCGACCCGGCGGCCCTCCGCCGCAAGCTCCGCGCCGAGCCCCAGGGGGAGCGGCGGACCCTGCGACCCGGCGGCCTCCAGGCGGTCGCACAGCGCGGTCAGTCCGGTCGCTCCGACGAACGCGCTCGCGGACCGCAGGGTGTGCGCGACGTCGCGCAGCCCGGCGGCATCCCCGCTCGCCAGCGCATTGGCGATGAGCCCGCAGCGCACGGGCAGGGCCTGGAGGTACAGCTGCACGACTTCGTGCACATCTCCGATCTCCTCGGCGAGGCGGGCGAGCGCCGCAGGATCGACGGCGCGAGCGTCGGTCTCGGTCACCCTGCGTAGGGCAGCCAGGTGCACAGCTCGGTGCCCTCGCCGAGCTTGCTGCGCGCCTCGATCCTGCCGCCCATCGCCTCGACGAGGCCGCGCACGATGTAGAGGCCGAGCCCGAGGCCGGTGCCCCGACCGCCGCGCTCCTGCTGGGCGAACGGCTCGAAGATCTGCGGCAGGAACGCGGGGTCGATGCCCTTCCCACGATCGATGACGGCGAACGTGACGCCCGCGTCGTCGGGGCGCGCCTCGACGACGACCGGGCTGTCCGGCGGGGAGTGCGTCATCGCGTTGGCGACCAGGTTCGTCATCACCTGCTGGAAGCGCCGCGCGTCGGCGCGGACGGGTCGCATCTCGTTCGACACGCGAACCTCGAGCGGGTGCGACCCGTCGGCGGCTCCTCGTGCCACGCGGTCGATCACGTCGCGCGCGTCCACGTCGATGCACTCCACATGCAGCGTGCCGAACTCGACCCGGCTGGCATCGACGAGGTCCTCGATGAGCACCCGCAGCTGATGTCCCTGATCGATGATCAGGTCGATCATCTCGCGCTGCTCCTCCTGGGAGGCCGTGTCGAACTGCTGCCCGAGCAGATCGGCGAAGCCGACGACGGTCGTCAGCGGCGTGCGCAGCTCGTGCGACACCGTGGCCAGCAGCGTGCTCTTCATCCGCGACAGCTCCGAGAGGCGTTCGACGGCGTCGCGCTCGACGCTGAGCCGCTGCGCGTTCTGGAGGGCCACGGCGGTGGCGACCGCGTAGGTCGAGAGGAACATGGGCTGCGCTCCCACGGCGCCGCGGAGCAGAAGGCTGCCGATCTGCAGCCCGCCGACCGTGAGCGTCACGATCCGGCTCTCGGCATCGGTGGGGCCGAGCTCCTGCGGGAGCGGCGCCGTCCCCGCGCGGGCGCGCAACCGCGGCGCGAGCGCCCCGTCCTCCAGCAGGTACACGCCCGCGGCGTCCGCGCCGGTCACCTCGAGCGCGACGCGCGCGCACGCGTCGGCGACGTCCTGCAGCTCCGTGGCGGCCGCCAAGGCCTCCGCGAGGCGCACGAGGCCGCTCAGCTCGGTGGTCCGCGCGGCGACGCTCGACTCGAGCTCCGCCACGAGCATGCGGTTCTCGCGGCGCAGCCTGGCTCGCTCCAGGCCGGCGCTGACGACGCGCAGGAGCTCCGGCGGCGGGACCGGCTTGGTGAGGAAGCCGTCGAGCTCGCCGACCGCCGCGATCGCGTTCTCGAGGCTCGCGTATCCGGTGACGAGCACGACCGTCATGTCGTCGTCGCCGCGCTTCAGCGCGGTGCCGAGCTCGAGTCCGGAGGCGTCGGGAAGCCGTTGGTCGACGAGCGCGACCGCCGGCCGGGCCGTTCGCTGGCGCTCCTGTGCGTCTGCTGCCGAGCCGACGCCCTCCGCGGCGATCCCGGCGCCGTCCAGGATCTCGACCACCGTGTCGCGCATCGCCTCGTCGTCGTCGACGACGAGCACGGAGTCGGTGCGACTCCGGGCGGGTGCCTGCTCCGTCGTGGCGGGCGCGGTCACGCGGGCTTGTCGGCCGCCGAGGCGACGAGCCCGAGCAGCTCGGGGACCGGGAAGGGCTTGCTCACGACCGCGTACGCCTTGAGCTCGAGCGCCTCACGGATCCGCTCGGCCCGGGAGTAGGCGGTCATGAGGATCACCTGGGGCGGGGGCCCGTCGATCTCCTGCAGCACGGACACGCCGTCGATGCCGGGCATGCGGATGTCCATGACGACGACGTTGAACTGGTTGGCTCGGATCGCGGCGAGGGCGGACTCGCCGTCGGGCGCCGACATGACCCGATAGCCCGAGCCGGTGAGGATGTCGACGAGCGTCTCGCGCATGCCCGGCTCGTCGTCGACAACGAGGACACAGACGTCGTTCATCGGGATCGCTCAACCATAACGGGGACGGTGAGCACGAACGCGCTGCCCGCGCCCGGCTCGCTCTCCGCCCGGATCGTGCCGCCGTGCATCTCGACGATCCGCTTCGTCACTGGGAGGCCGAGTCCGATGCCCTTCGCCTTCGTCGTGAAGAACGGCTCGAACACGCGCGCCGCGGTCTCGGCGTCCATACCCGCCCCGGTGTCGGCGACGCGCAGGACGACGTTCCCGTTCTCCCTGCTCGCCTCGAGGGTCAGCGTGCCGGCCCCGTCCATCGCCTCGTAGCCGTTGGAGAGCAGGTTCAGCAGGACCTGCCGCAGCTGCTGGCGGTCGGCGCGCACGGTTGGAAGCTCGTCGAGCCCGACGCGGACGACCCGCACGTCGCCCGGCGGCGGGGCGACCGACAGCGCCTCGTCGAGCAGGTCGGGAAGATCGACGCTGGCGGTGGCGGGCTCGCGCTCGCGGGTGAAGTCCAGGAGGCTCTCGACGATCGTCGCGGCGGCGGCGACCTCGCGCTCGGCGGTGTCGATGTGCTTGTCCACCGCCGCGCGATCTGCCTCCGGGATGCGCGCACGCACGAGGAAGAGCGCGTTCGTGATGACGCCGAGCGGGTTGCGCAGCTCGTGGCCGACCGCCGCCGCCACCTGCCCGATCGCCGCGAGGCGCTCCTGCAACACGAGCTTGGCCTGCGCCTCCTCCA
>Ga0081539_10001622_pt1 | contig 36907 bp, 27 predicted proteins | sample TabmetS4T2R2_FD_71023 | JGI IMG/M metagenome (GOLD analysis project Ga0081539, IMG submission 71023) | Tabebuia heterophylla rhizosphere microbial communities from the University of Puerto Rico - S4T2R2 | ecosystem: Host-associated > Plants > Roots > Rhizosphere ... | reverse complement strand
CGGGGTCAGGAGAGGTATTTCTTCAAGCCCGAGTGGCTGGTCTCCGAGGAGAGGATGGACCAGGTCCTCACCGGCGGCTCCAACGAGGCGCATATGCTGGACATCGCCCGCCAGTACCTGGCCAACGTCACGGGCCGCCGCAACCGCGAAGAGGAATGGTTCTCGCCGCAGGTCTTCTCCAAGGCCACGGAGTATCTGGAGGGCGCCGCCAGGGGAGGCCAGCCGTTCTTCCTCATGGTGGATAACTACGATCCGCACGAGCCCTGGGACCCGCCCGAGAAGTACGTGAGCCTCTACGACGAGGACTACGAGGGCCCCGAGCCCATGACCGGCCCCAACGGTTCGTCCGACTGGATGACGGAGCGCCAGATAAAACGCCAGCAGGCGCTCTACTCCGGGGAGCTAACGATGGCCGATCACTGGCTGGGACGCCTGATGGACAAGATGGACGAGCTGAACCTCTTCGACAACACGCTCGTCATGGTGGTGGCCGACCACGGTTACATCCTCGGGGAGCACGGTCTGGTCGGCAAGATCCCCTCCGCCATGTACTCCGAACTTCTGGACGTGCCCATGCTCATCCGCCATCCGGGGGGCAAGGGCGCGGGCAAGGCCAGCGAGTACCATGCCTCCACCCACGACGTGGCGCCCACCATCCTGAGCCTCCTCGGCGTCGAGCCGCTGGAGGCGATGAACGGCACGGACCTCTCCCCCATCCTCGACGGCGGCGAACCGGCCGATGCGCGGCCCTACTTCACCGCCGGCTACCACGACTACGTGTGGGCCCGCGACGACCGCTACGCGATGTGGTGCGACGACACCGGCTCCAACGCAAGGCTCTTCGATATGCAACGAGACCCCGAACAGAAAAACGACATCGCCGCGGAACATCCCGACGTCGTGAAGCACATGTTCCAAGACTACATCCTGAAGGATGCCGGCGGCCCCCTGCCCAGATATTAGCCGTACCGGCGATAGCACGCCACCGGGTCGGCCGGAGGTAACGGAGGGGCATGCCCGATAAAGGCAGATCCGGCGTCCCAGTCGCCCCTCGCGGCATGTTCCATCGTCTGCCATCCCCCTGGAACGGCTTGCTCTTCGTGCTCGCCGTATACAGTGCCAGCCGTCTCCTGTACCTCGCGTCAGGCTACCTGTTCGCCGCCTACCTGCCGGTGGGATGGTTCCACGAACGCACCCTGGACACGCCGCCCGGAACTTTAAACATTTGGGCCCACTGGGACGGGGTATGGTACTCGCGGATAGCGACTGAGGGGTACGGGACCGCCGGCTGGGGACCGCATATGGCGACGGAGGCCTACGGGACCACCGCCTCCACCGCCTTCTTCCCGCTCTACCCGCTGTTGATGAGGTCTTTCGCCGGGCTTTTCGGTGGACCGATCTCGCTCGGAGGGACCTCCGTGTACGGAGTCCTGATCTCGCTGCTTTGCCTGCCCTTCGCCCTGTATTTCGTCTACCGCATCGCCGAAGTCGGCTGGGGGACGCGCGTGGCGCGGGACGCTGTCCTCCTCATGGCCTTTTTCCCCACCAGCTACTTCCTGAACGCGGCGTACACCGAGAGCCTGTTCCTGGCGCTCTCTGCGGGCTCCCTGTGGGCTTTGCGGGTGAGGCGCGATCCCCTTTTGGCCTGCGTGCTCGCCGGGTTCGCAACCGCCACGCGCAACGTTGGGGTGTTCCTGATCCTCCCACTAGCCTACGAGTGGTTCAGGGACCGGGACCGCTACGGATGGCGGGTTGCTTATCTGGCTCTCGCGCCTTCGGGGCTTTTGGCGTACATGGCCTACCTTTGGGCGAAGTTCGGCAATCCTTTCCTGTTCTACGAGGCGCAGAGTTACTGGAACCGGACGCCCACCACCCCCCTGACCTTCGCCACCCACATCCTGAGGGAGGCCGGTGAGAGCCTGGCGGCGTTCGTAACCCCCCAGCCCTCGGGCAACCTGACAGCCTCGGGGATACTCGAACGCCTCCACGGCACCACCGACGCCTACAACGCGCTGTTCCTGGTGTTGACCCTGGCAGTGCTCGCGCTGGGGCTGCGGGTGCTTCCCTTTCCCCTGAGCGTCTACGCGTTCCTCCTCGTTATCCCCGCCGCGCTCTTCGGCAAACCGGAAACCCCCCTCATAGGCTTCCCGCGTTACATGCTCGCCGCCTTCCCCCTCTTCATCGTGCTGGCGGTGCTGCTCGCAAACCGCAGGGCCTTCAGCATCTGGCTCGTATCGAGCGCGGCCTTCTCCCTCGTCCTCTGCGCGCTGTTTGTGAGCTGGCGGTTCACGGCTTGAGCCTGGCTGGAAGCAGGATACATCGAATACGAGAAAGGATGGCGTCATGAGCACGCGCATCACAAGACGAAGGTTTCTCAGGGCCACGGGCGCGGGTGCCGCATGGGTCGCGCTCGCAGGTACCCTGGGCTGCGAATCCACCCGGCGTCTGCGGGCGGAACCCCCGGCTGCCCGGGGACGTCAGACGTGGAGCTTCCGCTCGCGTCCAGAGTTCGAGCCGCCGGTCATCGATGTGTCCACGCCCGCACGCGGCACGGCCGCGGGTTACGTCTTCATAGCCCCGAAGAACGGCCCAAAAGAGTCGGGCCCCGGCCAGGACGGCGCGATGATCCTGGAGGACAGCGGCGCGATCGTGTGGTTCCATCCCCTCTTCAGAGAGGATCGCGACATAATGGACTTCAAGGTGCAGCGCTACCGGGGCGAGCCGGTGCTCACCTGGTGGGAGGGCGTCCACACCAGTTTCGGCCAGGGGGAGTACGTGCTCTTCGACGGCTCATACCGGGAGATAGCCCGGGTGCGCGCGGGCAACGGCCTCCAGGGCGACCACCACGAGTTCCTCATCAGCCCGCGGGACACCGCGCTCTTCACCATCTACCACAAAGTGCCCGCGGATCTCTCCCCCGTGGGAGGCCCGGAAGATGGCTTCGTGCTCGACGGCATAGCCCAAGAGGTGGACATCGAAACTGGTGAAGTGCTCTTCGAGTGGCACAGCCTGGAGCACGTCGGCCTCGAAGAGTCATATGCCAGCCCGCCGCAGGATCCCCGGTTCGCCTTCGACTACTTCCATATAAACTCCATAGACGTGGATCACGACGGCAACCTGCTCGTCTCCAGCCGCGTGACCTCCACCGTCTACAAGGTAGATCACCAGACCGGCAGGATCATCTGGCGCCTCGGCGGCAAGCACAGCGATTTCGAACACGGCCCGGGTACCAGAACCCGCTTCCAACACCACGCCCGCCGCCAGCCCGACGGCACGTTCACCATCTTCGACAACGGCGCCTACAAGAAGGTCGAGCAATCCCGCGGCATCGTGCTCCGGCTCGACGAGGAAGCCATGACCGCAAGGCTGATCCGCACCTACACACACCCGGACAAGATCTTCTCCGCCACCCAGGGCAGCATGCAGCCGCTCCCGAACGGCAACGTATTCGTCGGCTGGGGCAGCGCCCCGCACTTCTCCGAGTTCGACCACGATGGAGACCTGATCTTCAGCGCCGACTTCCCGCCGGAGGCCGAGTCCTACCGGGCGTTCCGCTGCGAGTGGACCGGACGCCCGCACGAGAACCTCTCCATAGCGGCCGAGCGAGGTTCGGGGAACGATGTGACGATCTACGTAAGCTGGAACGGCGCCACGGAGGTCGCCTCCTGGCAGGTGCTCGCCGGCCCGGACCTCGACCAGATGGAGCCCCTCGGAAACGCCCCCCGGCGACACTTCGAGACAGCCATTACGGTGAACACCACCGAACCATACGTGGGCGTGCAGGCCCTGGACCGCTCAGGAAAGGAACTCGGCACAGGCAAGGCGGTGGAATTCAAAAGGGCGAAAGGCTGAACGCGATCCGTCGGCAACAGACCGGCGCCAGGAAACTAGCTGTATCCCTCCGTCTCCCGCGGCTGCAGGATGATTACCTGCTGGTTCTCAAAGGCCACGCGGTATAGGTCCGGGCGGCTGGCGAAGGCCCTGGGATCCATATTGCTGGCGGGAGGCAGTCCTTTGTAGAGCACCACGTAGCGGATGTCTTTCTCCTTGAGGAGCCTTTGCGTGCGCTCTCCGTCCGGGTGTTGCAGGATCCAGATCGCATCCCACAGGGGTTTGGCCCCCGAGGGTGGCAGATCCCTGGCGGCTTTTATGCGCTGCGGGTCGTAGGACTGGATGCCGGTGTAGCCCCCCATCGCCAGCATGGCGCGGCTCGGGGCGAGCCCCAGGTAAGGGGTGGAGACGATGTTGCCGCCGGTGTTGTGCGCCCCCAGCCACTTCCCGGCGTCGACCACCTCGGGCGTGGTCATCACCTGGGAACTGCGCGTAGCCAGCGGCTTCGGGATGCGGGAGTCTGGACCCGCGCCGTCCTTGAGGTTCTCCCCCGTCTCAATGCCGATGCAGATCATGGCCAGGGCCGTCGCCAACCCGGCCGCCAGCAGCGTCGCCGGTACGAACCGCCCGCGGGGCCACATGGAGTTGACGACCGCGACGAGGGCGAAGCCCGCGAGCACCGAGAGCGGGATCCCCAGGTCGCGCTCGAAACGCTCGGGGAAGCCGCTCATGGCGTTGCGGCTGCCCGCAAACAGCAACGCGGTCCAGACCAGCAACGTGGTCCGGGACAGCGAGTACGCCAGCGTGCGCGAGGATCGGGCCTCCGCATCCCCCCCGGTCATCAACAGCAGCGCGCCCAGCACACCGAAACACAACGCCGGCTGGGAGGTGATGACGAGGAAGTGGTTTAGGGAGAGCGGGAACTGCGTGCCAATAGCCATCGAGATGGCCTCCCCACCCCGCCCCGTGCCGGAGCCGTCCAGGACGCCGCCGACCATGTTCGGCAGATCGTAGGTGTCCCACGCGAAGATCACGGAGAGGAACCCCAGGAGCGCGAACGAAGCGAACAGTGCGATGCCGGTTCTCCGCTCCCGAAGCAGGAGATAGGGAAGGAAGATCAGGGCCACGAAAGCCAGCAGCACGGCCTCGTAGAAGCTGGCCACCTGATGGTAGAGAATGACCGACGAACCCAGCAGCGCCACGAGGATACCGGTTCTCATCGTAGGCGTGGCGAACAGGGCCATCAGGGCGGCGACGGTGATGGGGATGAGGAAGTGGGCCCCGATCAGGTTGGGATATCTTGCCTCGGCGAAGTGCATGTACGGCCCGCTGATGAGCAGCCCCGCGAAGGCCGCCGCCGCCACGCCAGCAGGCTGTCCCCACAGCCGCCGCCCGAGCACGTAACACCCCAGCGCGGGCAACACCGGCAACACCGGCGCCAGCACCGGGAATATCTCCAGCGGTTGCAGCCCGCTGAGACTATGGATCGCCGCCGTCAGGTAGTGGAACCCGGGCGGATACAGCATGAAGGAACCCGTCTGTCCCGTGGAGACCGTCATGTTGGTCATCACCGCGTGCTCGTACTGGTCCACACCCCGGATGTAGGGCCAGTCGAAGCGCGCGGGGCCGATGTAACCCCTCAGCACCACCAGCCCGAGCACGCCCGCGAGCGCCGCGTACCACGCCACCTCAGCAGCCGTGGACGGCTCTTCCGGTTCTTCGGCCTCCTCAACATCCTCCTGCGTCCAGTCGCGGCGGCGGAGGTCGAGCAGGTGGGCGACGCCGGCCGACACCACGATCAGGGCTATCAGGGGCGCCACCCGGTCACCGGGCACCGCGTCGACCACCACCAGGAGCAGCAGGAGCAGGGCCACGCAGAGCGGTACGAGAACGGGCAGGCCGAGGCTGCCGGGTTCGGCCGCCAGCGGCCCGCCCCCGCCCTTGGCCGAACCAAACCGGACGTAGGCGAACAAACCCGCCGCGAACACCACGAGCAGCGAGGTCATGGTCAGAGGCAACGACATGCCTATCCCGAAGAGACGCGCTGGAACGAGCGCGACGGTGGGCACCAGCGCCAGCGAGAGCGCTAACGAATAGCACAGCCGCTCCGCCCGATCTGCGGACGGCGCCAGCAGCGCCGCCCAGAACCAGCCAGGCACAACGCCGACCACCGCCGCCGCGATCAGCGCCCGCAAGAAGTCGGGGATCACGTTCTTTCTTCCGGAACATGGCGATTGAGGCTCGTCTGAAGCATACGCCGGTCATTCTATACAAATTGCGGCAGCCGACCCCCCACATTACGACCCGGCGTTTAACAGATATTTATCCTGAATGTTGCCGCGATTTAACCTGCGGCACGCCACCCGTCGCTACAATCGGGCCGCGAATGGGTCATCTCTCCACAGTCCTGACAGCCTACGGACCATATTTTTATTCCTTATCCCCTCGACGTACGGAGCGTGCCGCATGAGCCTAAGACAACGCAGGATCACCCCTGTCTCCCACGAAGTAGCGCTGGAGCCAGAGGGTGTTCGTCTGGAGAAGCCGGGCGCCACGAAAACGGGCCTGTTTCTCGTGATAGCAGGCGTCTTGCTGTTGCTCCTGGCGGCGGGCGATGCGCTGGCTGGCATCCCCGCGGGCGCCGTACTGGGAGGTAGCGGGGCGGATACGCTTCAGGGCTCCGATGGGCGGAACTGGATCTCCGGTTCGGGGGGAGCAGATACGCTATACGGGTACGCGGGGGACGATCTCCTGGTCGGCGGCGATGGGGACGATGACATCTTCGGCGGACCCGGCTCTGATAAAGTGCTCGCCGGGCTGGGAAACGACTTCGTCGAGACCCGCGACGGCGAGCGCGACTACGTGGACTGTGGCCCCGGCCAGGACGTGGCGAGCGTGGACGATGAAGATTACGTGAGCGGTAGCTGCGAGCGCGTCTACGCTGGCTAGAGGACCGCTACTCAACAAAGGGTCCCCACCCGAGGGTGGTTAAACCCAGGTTTAGCCTACTTTTGACGTTCATTTAACCACGGTCCCAGAACCCTGGGTTATCTTTGGATCCGGTGTACCCGAAGACAGACACCGTCCGTTGAGCCGCCCCGTCATAGGGCTGGTTGGACCTTCGCCTCACCAGTTCGTTGGCAGGCTCTTAGGAGCAAGATCGCCTTCACCGAGGGTGGTATCTTGACCAGAGTCGCTCCCCGCGGCTCTATCCCCCCCTCAAGCACCCTCCAGGAACAAAGAAGCCGGGATCCGACATCCCCTGCCAAGGGTTTTCTGGACTCTAAAACGACCTCAGGAAGGCCAGCAACAGAGGGAGGATGGGCCTTGAAAGTAGAGCGAGCGGGAACGAGGGTGGACCTCCACCTCCACTCCCGGGCTTCGGGTACGGCGAGCAACTGGTGGGTCAGGGGACTCGGCGCGGGCGTGGAGGCCCGCGAGTCGTACACACCCCCGGAGGATGCGTACCGGATGGTGAAGAGGGCGGGGATGGCCTTCGTCACCCTGACGGACCACGAAACGATCGAGGGCGCCCTCACCCTTCTCCATCACCCCGACTTCTTCGCCGGGGAGGAGATCTCGGCACGGTTCCCTGAAGACGGCAGCCAGGTGGATGTACTCGTCTACGAGCTCGATCCCGCCTCGCACCAGGAGGTACAGGCACGGCGCGGCAACGTCCACGGGCTCGTTGACTACCTGAGGGAGGCTGGTCTGATCCACGTTCTGGCCCACCCGATGTACGGTATGCCCAACCCCGTAACCCGGAAAGGTGTGGAGAAAAGGCTGGTCCTGTTCGGGCTGTGGGAACTATTGAACGGGTCCCGCCCCGCGGAGCAGAATCGGCTGGCGGCAGAGATACTCGCCCGCGTGGATGCCACAGAACTGCGGCAACTGGCCGCGCGGCACGGTCTCCCCTCTCCCCCACACCGCTCCATCGCCGGGACCGGAGGCTCCGATGACCACGGGGGCGTCTACGGTGGCGCGGCCTGCACCGTCGCGCCGGAAGGCATCAAGAGCGCCGGGGAGTTCCTCGAAGCCCTGGCCGACGGACAGGTACATCCAGAGGGAGAGGACGGTTCGGTCGCCGGCATCGTCCATACCGGGTTCAGGATAGCGGGCGAGGCCATCCGGGATGGCGACGAAGCAGCGGGCAACGGGCGAAGAGACGGGGTGCTGGAGCGGCTCGCAGCCCGCGCGTCGCTGGCCCTGCCTTCGGCCGTGCCAGCGGCGCTGCCGTTCTTCCGGCCTTCGGGGGCGGCGAAGAAGAAGCTGCTGGGGTACGTGCCGCGGCTGGCAAGGCTTCCGGAGCCCGAGGTGAGGGCGGCCCTGGCCGGGCGCTACGAGGCGCGGCTCTCGGAAGCCTTGAGCGGGATGGGATCCGGGTTCCCGGCGGTAGACTTCCTCAGCTCCGTGGGCGATCTCATAGACGGGCACCTCTACGTCGCCCCGTACGTCGGGGTGCATGGCTACTTCGGGCGGGAGAGGAAGAAAGCAAAGACGCTCCGGCGCGAAATGTTCCCCGAGGAGCCGCAGCGGCTGAAGACCGGTGTGTTCGTAGACGGGATGGACGGCGTCCACGGCGTCGCCACGATGTACCGCAACCTCCAGGTTCGTTCCGAAGGGCGGCACGCCGGCCGGCTGCAACTCGTGCGCTGCGGCCCGCAGACTGGAGGGGAACACTTCCTTCCCCCTATCGCCAGCCTGCCGGTGCCGCTCTACGACGGGTTCGTGCTGGGCGTGCCCTCGTTGCTGGACGTGCTGGAGCACATCGCTGGGGAGGACTACGATGTGCTGCACGTGGCGACGCCTGGACCCCTGGGCCTGGCCGCGCTGGTCTCGGGGATCGCGCTCGGCCTCCCCGTGGTCGGGGCTTACCACACGGAGTTCGGGCTCTACGCCCGCGCGCTCTCCGGGGATGCTTTCGTGGCCGAGATCGTTGACGTGGCCGTCCGGCAGTTCTACGAGCGGTGCCAGGCGGTCGCCGTTCCCTCCGGGGCCACGGCGCTCGCCCTCCGCAACCGCGGCTACCGCATCCGGCGCTTCGAGGTCCTCAAGAACGGCGTGGACACGGAGCTCTTCCATCCCTCCAGGAGAGGCGAAGCGCTTCATCACGACCTGGGCGGCGGCAGAAAGCTCCTGTTGTACGCGGGCCGGGTGAGCCGGGAGAAAGACCTGGACTGGCTCGCCGACGGGTATATGGAGCTGCGCCACCGGGGGGATGTTCATCTCGTGGTTGCCGGCGACGGACCCTACAGGGCGGAGTTGGAGACGCGGCTCGGGGATGCGGCCACCTTCACCGGGTTCCTGGACGGCGAGGAGCTCGCCCGCGTGTTCGCCTCGTGCGACGTGTTTGTGTTCCCGAGCACCACGGACACGCTGGGGAGGGCGGTGGCGGAGGCGCAGGCTTCTGGGCTGCCGGCCGTCGTGCGCGGCACCGGTGGTCCCAGGGAGTGCATCCGTCCCGGCATCTCCGGAATCGTCGCCGATCCGGAGAACGATCAGGGGTTCTTCCCCGGCGTGGAGTCACTGCTCGACGATCCGGGCATGCGCCGCCGCATGGGCCGTGAGGCCAGGGAGTTCGCCGAAACCTTGAGTTGGGATGCCGTGCTGGACGCGTTGATCTCCCTGCACGCGCAGGTCTCGGGAATGCCTAAGGTCCCTGAGCCCATGCGCCAAAGCGAAGGAGGATAGGATGACGTTCCGAAGCATCGGGATAAACCTCACCGGAGATTACCTGAGCGGCGAACAGGAACTGGCCCGGTCCCTGGAGGTCCTGGAAGCAGCCGGGCCGGACTTCGTCGAGGTCTGCCCGCACAACCTGGGGGTCATCCTAGGTGGCCGCCTCGTCCAGGAGCGGATGGAGGCCGTGGCGAAGGTTCTCGAAAAGGCCGAGCTGGGCTACACGGTACACGCCCCGCACGGCATGAACCTAATGGACCTCTCCTCGCGAGAAGTCCACCGCGGCGCCCTGGAGAGCAGCGTGCGATTCGCCGCCGAGATCGGGGCGAGAATCGTGGTATGCCACGCCGGGCAGCGCTCGAACGCCCGTGACGCCCGGTACAGCCTCAAGGATCAACTCGACGCGCAGAGGAGCGCCCTTTGGCGCGTCGGCGAGGTAGCCGCAAGGCTCGGGGGCATGATAGCCGTGGAGAACTCCTACCCCGAGCCGCCCGTCCTCCAGGGGAGGAACTACGCGCCAGCGGCACGGCCGTCCGAGCTGGCCGGCCAGGTCGCCGCCACGGATCATCCGTCCGTCGGCGTCTGCCTGGATGTGGGGCATGCCCACGTGGCGGCGAGTGCTTTCGGCTTCGACTACCTCAAGGAGTGCGCCGCTGCGGCCCCGCTAGTTCGGCACGTACACCTGCACGACAACCTCGGTCTCCCCGACCCGGACGGAGAGACCAGGATCGGTGAGCGCCACGCATACGGCATCGGGGACCTGCACCTGCCTCCGGGGCAAGGCAGCATCCCGCTCGAAGACCTGTTCCGAACGGCGGACTTCGCCCGCGACATCACCTGCTGTGTGGAACTCTCTCCCGGTCTCCGTCATTCGGCCGGAGAAGCATTGAAAGCCGCCCGCCGGCTCGAAGCTTCGGTCGGTGCCCCCGCCCGCTAACCTTCGAGCGTTATGCGGCGGCGTTCCGTGGGGTCCGGTGGCTCAAAAGGCCGCGGAAGCTCCTCTTCTACGTAGTGCGTGAGGATCTGGAGGTCGTCTCCGACGGTCCTCACGCTCCTCCCCCTCGTGAAGGCGGTGAACTCGCTGCCGCCGTCGGCGAGGGGCCTCGTAACGGCCACGGTATACGTTGCCTCCGGATCTAGGGGCGCGCCGCCGGGCAGGGTAACGGCGGTGACCCGGCTTCCCTCGGGCCGCGACGGGTCGTGGGCGAAGCGCAGCCCGCTCACCTGCAAGGTGGTGCGCTCACCGCCGTCGTACTGCTGCTCCAACACGCGCCGGACTTCCGCGCCCGTGAGCTCCATCTCCACCAGAACCTCCTCGAACGGACGTGCGGCGTACAGCTCGCCGTAGGTCACCGGGCCAGCGTCCAGGTCCGCCCGTAGCCCGCCAGAGCCGACGAACGCGAAGTCCGTGCCTGCGGCGGAGCGATAGGCGTCAGAGACGAGATCACCCAGGGCGTTCTCGCCAGCGGGGGTCGTCGCTCGCGTCGCGCCCCTGGAGGCGCGGCCGACGACCCGGTTCGAGATCGGGGCCACCCGCTCCCTGTACCCTGCGACGAGCCGGGCCACCTCCCCGTCGGCCCCGAACGAGCCCTCGTTGGCGACAACCCTCGCCGTGGAAGACGTTACGTCGCCCGTCGCCCGGTCCACCCGCAGGTCCACCACGTCCAGGTTCGTCCCGTACTCCTCGGCCGTGACCACGAGCTTGCCGCCGGCCCGTGCGTCCAGGAGGTTGTGGGTGTGACCGGCCACCACTACATCCACCGCGCCGCTCATCTGCCGGGCCTCGGCGAAGATCTCATCGCCCCTCCCCTCCACGGGTTTCTTCCTGTAGCCGCCCTCGTGGGCGAGCACCACGATAGTCTCGACGCCCCGCCGCCGGAGCTCGGGCACCTGGCGGTTCACCGCCTTCGAGATGTCCGTGAAGCGGAACTCATCGATGGTCTCCGTGAGGATCTCCGGCGTCTCCTTGGTCGTCGCCCCAATGAAGCCCACCTTGAGCCCATCCCGCTCGACGATACGGTACGGCGCCAGCACCGGCTCGCCCGAGTCCTTCCACAGTATATTTGCAGCGGCGTAAGGGAAGCCCGCGCCGGGGAAGTTCGGGTCGGAGGTGTTCTCGCCACCCTTGTATTGCTCCCCGTCGTCGCGCCGTCCGCCTTCCAGGAGGCGCAGCATCTCCCCTCCGCCCTCGTCGAACTCGTGGTTGCCCAGGGTGCCCACGTCGAAGCCCAGCGCTTTCATGGCGTAGACGGCGGGCTCGTCGTGGAAGTAGCTGGAGATCAGGGGCGAGCCGCCAACCATGTCTCCCGCGTGTACTCTGATAGTACCTTCCGGGTTCTGGGCCTCGTAGTGGTCCAGGGTGGCCGACAGGGTGGCGGCCTCCTCGATGTGGCCGTGGAAGTCGTTGACGCCGAGGATGCGAATGTTCGCCGTCCCGGACGGTTTGCCGGTGGGCGGAAGGCCGGAAGGCTCCGGATTTTCGTCTCCGGGCTCTGTCCGGGCGAGGGAGAGCAATCCGGGGGTCAGCAGGATGATCAGGATCAGGGTTCCCACCATCGCCGTCTGGCGCGCGCGGTCCAGTGTTATTGCCTCCTCGTCGCTGGGAAACCGTCTTCAAGCAAAGAGAGAGGGACCCGCCGGAGCGAGTCCCTCACGAGGTTCGTATCCATTTCGTCAGCGGACCTGTTTCTCTACCTACCTCTCCGGCTTTTCGCGCCTCCCGGCGGTCGCCGGTATGCATCTGCCGGACAAAAGGTCCGACAGCTTGCGTGTACGCGCATTGAGCGCGACCTTCAAGGAACCTCCCTTCTCTTCGAAAAGTTCGTGAAGGCTTGCCGGTCTCCATCCGCGCTGGAGGATAACAACGGGCAGGAGGTCTTTGGTTTCGGGAGGGTAAACTTCAGTTTAAGACCTTGTTACAGGCATAATAACGCCCCGTGAAATGCCGGAAGGACCCCGAGTGACCACGGACGAGCAGATGCCCTCTCGCCCTTACGAGGGAGTCAGAGATCTCGCGCTGCTGCGCGGTTTCCTCTCGGCGCTGAACACGGAAGGGTCCCCGCAGTCGTGCTGGCATCCTGGCGACCTGGTGTGGACCGTGTTCCAGAATAAGCACTTCGATCCCCACGAGAACATCCGGCTGCGGGAGGATGCAAACGGACTGGCGGGCTTCGCCGTTCTGGAGGAGCCGGACGGCGTGGTCGCCCAGGTCCGTCCGGCACTCCGCGGTGTTCTCGAAGAGCGGATGCTTCGCCGGGCAGCAGAGAAGCTAGCCGATCCCGCGCGCAACCCTGGGGCCGGGATATGAACCCGCCCCCCTCGATGCAGACCAGGGATACGTGACACCCCTGAAACAGTTCGGTTTCCAGAAAGACGTAGATCACGTTATCAAGATGCTCCGGCGTCTGGACGTTCCCATCCCAGAGGCGCTGCCCCGAAAGCTGGACGGTGCACCCCGTAGGCGGCGAGGAGGAATGGTAGCGGCGCGTGGATCTGCACCGGGAAGTGTGGCCGCCCTCCCGCGTAACGCCCGAAGCGTACCGGAGGCTGAGATCCACCGCCGGCTACGGCCCGGACCTCGACCTGGTGGCTGACGGCCCTGAGGGCGAATTCGGCGCGTACTGCGTTTGCTGGTTAGATCCAGCGAGCAGAACCGGCCTGTTCGAGCCCGTCGGAAACATTCAGCCCGCCGCAAGGGGCTGGGCCATGCGGCGATGCTGGAGGGCCTGCGGAGCCTGCGCACGCTCGGGGCAGAGAATGCCCTCGTCACGTGCACCGTCGGCAGCGTGGCGGCCCGGCTCTACGAATCCGTAGGGTTCGAGGTCGTAGATCTGGAACACCTGTACGGCCGGAGGTTGGAAGGCATCACTGCGGAGCACTCGGGCAAAAGAGCCGATGGGCCGAAGCCCTGACAGGCTGACCAGCGCGTTTTGAATACGTGCTTCCTCTAAACGCTCTATCCCGGAATCGAAGCGACGGCCTGCTCTATCTCCTCCTCGGAATGCTCGATATCCACCAGATTGCCCGCCAGGTGCTGCTCGTAGGCGGCCAGGTCGAAGTGGCCGTGGCCGCAGAGGTTGAAGAGGATGACTTTCTCCTCACCCGCCTCCTTCGCCTCAAGCGCCAGATCCATCGTGGCCTTGATGGCGTGGTTGACTTCGGGGGCCGGGACGATGCCCTCTGTGCGGGCGAAGGTCAGGCCGGCCTCGAAGGTGGGGTTCTGGGTGTAGGCGCGGGCCTCGACGAACCCCTCGTACACGAGGGCCGAGAGTATCGGAGAGTCCCCGTGATACCTGAGCCCCCCTGCGTGGATGCCCGCCGGCACGAAGGAGTGCCCCAGCGTATACATCTTCATCATCGGGGTGGTGCCTGCCGTATCCCCGAAGTCGTAGACGAAGCGGCCCCGCGTGAGCGTCGGGCACGAGGCCGGCTCGACGGCGACGAAGCGCGTCTTGTGGCCGTTCACCAGGTTCTCCCGCAGGAATGGGAAGGCGAGGCCGCCGAAGTTGGAGCCGCCACCCGCGCATCCCACGACGATGTCGGGGTATTCACCGGCCATACCTATCTGCTCGATGGCCTCCTGCCCGATCACGGTCTGGTGCAGCAGCACGTGGTTGAGGACGCTCCCGAGCGAATATTTCGCATCGTCGTTCTTCACCGCGTCCTCGATGGCCTCGGAGATGGCGATGCCGAGCGAGCCCGGCGAGTCGGGCGTCTCTTCGCGTATGTTCCTTCCGGCCTGTGTGAGGTCCGTGGGGCTGGCGTGGACCTCCGCTCCGTACGTCTGCATCATGACGCGGCGGTATGGCTTCTGATCGTAGGAGACGCGCACCATGTACACTGTGCAGTCCAGGCCCATGACGCCGCAGGCGAAGGCCAGGGAGGAGCCCCACTGCCCGGCGCCGGTCTCGGTGGTGAGGCGCCGGACGCCCTCCTCGCGGTTGTAGTAGGCCTGGGGTACGGCGGTGTTCGGCTTGTGGCTGCCGGCCGGGGAAACGCCCTCGTACTTGTAGTAGATGTGGGCCGGGGTGTCGAGGTGTTTCTCTATACGGCGGGCCCGGAACAGCGGCGTCGGGCGCCAGAGGCTGTAGATCTCGCGCACCTCGTCGGGGATGGGGACGCGGGACTCTCCCGTCACCTCCTGGCGGATGATCTCCTCGGGAAATATGGGGGCGAACGCCTCTGGCCCGACTGGCTCGCGCGTGGCGGGGTTTAGCGGAGGCTCTAGCACGAAAGGCAGGTCCGGCACCAGGTTCATCCAGCTCTCCGGCAGCGCCTTCTCGTCGAGAAGAAACTTGATCTGGTCCATGCGTATACCCCCTGTGAGCTGGTCGGTACTCTAGCTTGACAGCCTACAAGGTTTTGCAGCGCCAGGCTCCCCTGCTAATCTCCGGCCTAGAGTGCCCGACAAAACCTACACCCGTAAACTACTCCTCTGGCTTGATCAGCATTCCCCACTCGCACTGGTGGGGGCACATCATCCGTTCAACGCCTTCCTTTTGCCGCAGCAGGTTGCATCATTTTCTGAGAGCAATTGCTTGCACGGCGAACAGGGCCGCGACCTAGCGCTGCTGTGACCCAAGTCTTAGGGGAGTTACTACTTTCGTCGGGTATGATGTTTACTCTCAAACACGGACTGATACGGTTTCCTTACCAGGGGTCGCTTCGGGGAACTGCGCACCTTGGGGTATCCGATCCATCGGCAATCCCGATGCGGCTTCCATCCTTCCGGTGCAGTTGAAGTACGAGATGAGGGCCGTGGCTTCGTAGATGCCTCGCTCGTCCCAGCCGGCCGATCGCAGCTTCTCGATGTCGGGGTCCTCCACCATGGAAGGCTCCTGGGTCAGCTTCTTGGCGTAGGCCAACAAGGCATGGGTCTTCGCGTCCAGGTCGTACTGCGGCCAGGTGGTCGCGAACTCCGCACTCAGGTGCTCATCGTTGGTCAGGCGACGCACGGCCGCCGTGTGGAGGCCCAGTCAGGGAGCACCACCTATCAGGCCGTTTACCACCGTGGCTAGCATCTCGCGTTGTAGGCGGCTCAAGGGCGAGCCCTTGCGCATGTGCAGGTGGTTGTAGATCCAGCTAGCGGGGAGGCCGACGTTGAGGTCTTGCGCCAGGATCCTGAGGCTGCCGGGCACCGCTCCCCCGTACCGGCGTTTGGCCATCCACACCAACCCTTTGCGCAGCCCTCGGGATTGCTCGGGATCTACGCTGAGGATGCGAGACATTCCCTTACCTCCTCTCTCCCACTCGGCACCATAGTTCCTCCTTTCCCAGGGTTTGGTGGCCTCACTACTCAGCCGGCTGGCGAGCCCGCTCCCTTCCTGGCTTGTCTGCCGGGCCGTTCAACATCTTCTCCAGTGCCTCCGTTGCCGCTCTTGAACCGCCGGCCGAGGCGAAGGCTGAGGCTATGCGCTCTGCGCTGGCTTTCTTGCCCATCGCCTCGCGGACGGCGCTCCGTAGGCGATCAGGGCGCAGCCGGGAGGCGGGCAGCCGGGTGCCGGCGCCTGCGACCTGGACGTGCCTGGCAACGTCGAGCTGGTCGCGGCCGAACGGCACGACGCACACCGGTACGCCCGCCGCGAGCGCCTTCTGGGTGATGCCCATGCCGCCGTGACAGACGACGCAGGCCGCACGCTCGAGGACGGGGCGGTGCGGCACGAAGCGCTCGACGTGGGCGTTGGGCGGCGGCGTGAAGGATGAGGGATCCACGCCGCCAGTCGTCACCACGACGCCCACGTCTTCCTCTGCGAAGGCATCGAGGGCTGCCTGGGCGAGCTTGCCGTCGTTCTGGAACTCGGTCGAGCAGGTGACGAGCACCAGCGGCTCATCCAGACCTTCGAGCCAGGCCGGCGACTTCGCGGGTGGGTCCCAGATGCCGGGGCCGACCATGCGCACGCTCGGCGGCCAGTCCGAGCGCGGATACTCGAACGGCTCGGCCGTCATGTAGAGCATGAGCGGCGCCCTGAGCATGGCGCGCTCGATCCTCCCTGCCGGAGGCGCTCCGCGCTCCGCGCGCACGGCGTCGAGTTCCGAAACCTGGCGGTTGTAGAGCCCGAACAGCACCGGGTTCAGCAGGCGGTCTCGCAGGCGACCGAGCGGCCCGCGTGCCGGCGTGAGTCCCAGCCCGAACGGCGGCGCGTCGCGCGAGGGAGTAGGCAAGAAGTAGGGACACCAGGTTGTCCACGGCATCCCGCTACTCTCCGCCACCGCCATCGCACCCCAGGCGTTGATGTCGACGAGCAACGCGTCCGGGCGCTCCTCCTCAATCGCCCGTCGCAGGTCGGGTCCGTCGTGACGCGCGCGCTCGAAGAACACGTGCAGGTTGTCCCTCAGCGCGCCGACGGGTGTGCGGGCCCGCCAGTCCGCGTGCTCCTTACGCTCTATCGCCGGATCTATGGCCCCCGCCTCGAAGTCTAGATCGTGTAGCAGTCCGACCTGGCCGGCCAGGGTGCGCACCACTACCTCATGGCCGCGACGCCGTATTTCCTCCAGCACCGGCACGATGGGGTAGAGGTGTCCCTGGGCGGGGAGGTGTACACCAGGTAGCGCGCCATCATTCTTCTCCCTTCAAAGCCAGAATCATTTCCCTGATCGCGAGTTCCGTCTGCTCACGACCTAAACCTATATCGCGACGCAACAGCTTCCAGAAGTACACGTCGCAGACGGCGATCAACTCGGCCAACAGACGCTGACGCTCCACTCCGGTGCGCTTAGCAAGGAGGGGGGCAAACGTACGCTCCACCCATTCGTGGTGGAAAGCGCGACCTGCGTCGGTGATCGAGCGAAACGCCGCAACCCGCTCCTCCTGCGCCAGCAACCGGAGCGCGGTGTCGGCCCACTCCTCGTAATGGTCCGTGAGGTTGTTGACCGCACCCTCGATGTCGCCGATGGGGGCTTGATATCGTTGACGCGTGACCTGCCTGGTACCCTCTTCGGCCGCGGCCTCGATGAGCCGCTCCTTGCTGCCAAAGCGCCGGATCACGGTCCTCACCGTAACCCCGGCCCGCTCGGCAACATCTTCGAGCGATACCTGGTCGAAGAACCGCTCTCTGTGAAGCTCGATGGTGGCCTCCAAGATTCGACGCCCCGTCTCGGCGACGGCCTCGGCACGGGCGCCCATGCGGTACGGACGTTTCTGCGGGGTTCCTGGTCTCGCATCTTTCATGTCCAAAAATAATGACATGAATATGTGAGCTTGTCAAATGTATAACGAGCACAAGCAAGGTGCGAGACCGGTAATGGCGAAGATTTTTTATCCTACTTGATCTTGGAATTTTTAGGGGCACTTAACCGCCATTCGTGTACTGGATCAACTCTTCCCGGCCGCTGCCACCGGAGGTCGTCACGGTCAGCACGGGGCCGATGCCCCTAGCGTACAGCTTGTATTCGGTGACCTTCGGCTCCAGGGGTGTGGTGTCCCTGGTCAGCAGGGCGTCTTTGTAGTAGCCGAAAGGCACCTCGACCTGCTCGTCGGTGCTCAGGACCTCGCCTTCGTCCTCGGCTTCGTCCTTGAGGTACTCCTGACGATACATCATGCCGTCCTGCGGGTTGGCCGGCATGATGACGCCCGCCTGCGCCCCGTCCTTTCCGGCCTCGAAGGAGCCCTCCCTGGTCGTTAGCCTGCCGTTCTCGTACTCTGCGGTGTCTTCGCCGAGGTACCAGATGGTGCCGTTCTTGTCCTGGGCGTAGTAGTCGTCGGTGATCTCGGTGGCCTCGCCATCCTCGTAGACGACGTCGTGGACGACCCTGGCCCTGACCCCGTTGGCGATCGTTTTGGTCTTGTGGGTTACGGTGACCACGTTCCGCTGTTTGGAATCCCCGCTGGTCTCGTTGTAGACCCATTTGTCACCGGGAGACATGGACCAGTACGGATTGTCTATGTTCGTGGTAAAGTCCGCCGGGTCCAGCTTCATGGTTTCGCTGCCCTGGGGTAGATTCTCCCCGCCCGCCGATGCCGTGGCTGATGGCGAACCGGAGCCGGATACACTCGACGCCCTGGAGGAGGCGCTCGAACTTTCGTCGCTTCCGGTCGAGGCGCTGGACCCGCAGGCGCTGGTCAGAAGCGCCGCCGACAGTCCGATACCGATGATGCTGATTATGGCTGGACGGCATCTTGAACATAGTCGTGCCGTTTGCCGCTGGCGGCGCATCTGTGCCTCCTGCTGGAATCGCGGGCCGGGATCAGTCGTCGTTGGGGCCGTCCTGGTCGTCGGGGCCGTCCTAGCCGCCGGAGTCCTCGTGGTCGGCTTTCGAATCAAGGAGGTTGAAGTTCTTGTCGAGATGTACGTCTACCTGGCTACCGTCGCGGGTGACTTCGATCTCGTAGTAGCCCTCTTCGTCCTGGACCTCCGTACCTGTCACGCGGCCGCCGTTGGTCTGGTCGAGCGCGATGCGCTTCGCTTTCTCGATATCCGGTCCCGTGGCCGGATGCCCGGTGTCACCGCCCGTAGCCTGCTCCACGGCGTCACCATCCCTGCCGGAATCACCGCCAGTTGCGTAGGCGATCCCGGCGCTTCCCACGCCGAGGACCAGGATGGCGGCCGCCACGATGGCGATGAGTTTCTTCCTGTTCATCCTCTCTCCTTTCGATTGCTGTAAGCAATAGTATCCCAGGGGAGATTGAGAAGATGCTGAGAGCCGCCTTAAAGTTCTCTTGGAATCTCTTCCGTCAGGAGCGTGGCTGCGTGGGTAGGATCAGGGTGAAAGTCGAGCCTTCGCCGGGGATGCTCTTCGCCCGGATCTCACCTCCGTGGGACTCGGCGATCTGGCGGGCGATGGAGAGCCCCAGCCCGGCGCCATCGCCGGATCGGGATGGATCCGCGCGGTGGAAACGCTCGAAGATGAGGGGTAGCTGGTCCTCGGAGATGCCCGATCCTGTATCCGACACCTCGAGCACGGCCCGGCCGTCCTCCTCGCCTGGTTGGATCACGACGCTGCCACCCTCATGCGTGTACTTCACGGCATTGTCCAGGAGTATGGACGCAGCCCTCAGGATTAGTTCCCTGTCAAAGACGGCCTCCACCTGGTGGTCTGGCGGTAGATATTCCACGGACACCTTCCCGCTCGCGGCCGTCTGCGACGCCTGCGCCGCCTCCTCGGCGACGGCGCCCAGGTCGTGCCGCCCGACCTCGATGCCGGCGCCCTCGTCGCCGCGGGCGAGGGCGAGGAGGGCTTCGATGAGGTTCCGCATCCTGCCTGCCTCCCGCCTGATGGCCCCTGCGCTCCGCTTCGCCCGCTCTGGATCCTCCTCGATGGCCCACTCGTCCATCATCCTGGCGTGGCCGCTTATGGAGGTGAGCGGCGTGCGCAGTTCGTGGCTGGCGTCAGCGGCGAAGCGCCGCTGGCGTTCCAGGGCCTCTTCCCTGCGGGCGAAGGCGGCTTCCAGGCGCGAGAGTAGACCGTTTATGGCGATGGTCAGGCGCCCGATCTCATCCCCCGAATTCGCCACGGGCAACCGCTTCGAGAGGTCGTCTTCACCCATCTCCCCGGCGGCCCTCGAAACGTCCTCCACGGGCCTGAGCGCCGCCCCCGCCAGGAAATACGCGCCGACGATGGAAAGAAGCAACGCCGTCCCAATGCCAGCGGCCAGGATGGTCCCGAAGGTCTCGAGGCTCTCCTCCGCGGGCTCGTAGGACTTACCCGCGACGACCACCCTCGCCGAACCATCCCGCGCGTTCACGGGCACGGCGTAGACGTAGTAAGTCTTACCCGAGATCTCGGCTGCTCCGGATACATCATTTCCCGTGCCGAGCGCTTCCCGCGACATGGCGTCCGTATCGGTTCCGGCCGGGACCCGTACTTTTTTGAGAACACCGCCGTTGGAATCCCGGATGATCACGAAGATACCATCGAAGACGTATCCTTCCTGATCCCCCACATCGTCCAGGCCGTCTCCGCCCTCGACGATCCGGGCCACAGCGTGGGCCCGGCTTCTGGTGGTGTCTTCGACGCCGGCGAGAAGCGCGCTCCGACTCAGGAAGTAGAGCGCCAGGCCGAGCAGGATCAGGATTACCCCTATCACCAGGGCGATGAAAAGGGTGAGCCGCCAGCGGATCGGCAAGGCTACTCTCTCAGGGCGTAACCCGCGCCCCTGATGGTGCGGATCAACCTCAACTCTCCCGGCAGGTCTACCTTCTTCCTCAGATACGCGATATAGACCTCCACGACGTTCGCCGTGACGCCGAACTCCTGGTGCCAGACCCTGCTGAGGAGGAAATCGCGCGAGAGCACCCTGCGAGGGTGACGGGCCATGAACTCCAGCAACTCGTACTCCCTCGCCGTGAGAGATATCTCCCGGCCAGCGCGCCGGACCTCGCGCGTCGCCGTGTTTACCTCCAGGTCGGAGACCTTCAGAATTTCTTCACCCTCAACCCGCCGCAGCAGGGCGCGCATCCTGGCGAGGAGCTCCTCGATCTCGAACGGCTTGGTAACGTAGTCGTCAGCGCCGAGGTCCAGGCTGTGCACCTTGTCGAGCGTCGTGTCGCGGGCTGTCAGCATAATGACCGGCGTCTGGTCGCCGTCGTTTCTGAGCCGCTTCAACACGCCGACCCCATCCAGCTGCGGCAGCATGATGTCGAGGATGACTACCTCGGGATCGAACTCCTTTGCATCCTCCAGGGCGGCCAGCCCTTCGTAAGCGCACCTGACGTTGAAGCCGAGCCGCTCCAGCTCCGGCTCTACGAAACCGGCTATGGAACGGTCGTCCTCCACCAGCAACACGCGCGTTCCCGCCCTCATGCTCTCTTCACCGATCCCACGCCGGAATTCTATCTTCGTGCCCGTCCATGACTATGTTATGCCAAGACTACACCAGTTGATCAGCGTACGAAACATTCCTGAGAACTGCATGAGAACCCGAGCCTGCTGTCGAGAGCACAGGGATTAAAGACCGAACCGCTACCCAAAGAGGGTGGGTACTTTCGCGCCCACCCTCAGAGTCCTGACACTCGAAAATTACTTAACGGGGAAGCACAACCACCGCGTCACCGATGGGGCGCTCGCCAGTAGCGTCGGAGGGACGCGTGACTAACTTAGTACCCAACGTCATACTCGTCGAGCCGCCGCCGTCGAGGTTGAGGGCCTCTTTGGCACCGAGCGCGACCATGATGGCGGCCTCCTCCTGGAAGCTCGCGCCGACGCTGTATCCGGGGGCGCGTCCATCGACGGTGACGAGGAGGAGATCTCCGCCGGGCGTGACGCCGGCGATGGTGCGCGGGTTGCGGCGCTCGCCGAAACGGTAGTAGAACTCCGGGTTCTCGGGGTAGACGAAGCCCTCGGCGAAAGCCGTGATTTCCTCTCTACCGTTCGCGACGAGCCGTGGGCCGCCGTTCACGACGCCCGTCCCGTTGCCGAGCACCGCACCATCGCCCTTGACGTTCTCGGAGACGCGGACGGTATTGCCCGGTCGGGCGTGGGCGCGCAACCAGTCGGCTCCCTCGCCGGTGCCCGAGAGGACAGAACCGTCAGGCGGGATGGGGCCGCCGCGTCCCTCGCGCAGCGTGGTCACGCGGCCGGAGGCGTCGAGGACGGCTTCAGCCCCTTCTCCGGGCTCAGTGGACGCGCCGAAGATGGGGGTGAACTGGATCAGCTCGCTGTCGTCTGTGCAGGTAAAGTCGTGCTTGGGATCCTCCGTGGGGATGTCACCGCCATCACCCCCGCAGGCCCGGATCAAACCTGGCTTCCTGTTCTTGCCGTCCACGATGCGCTTCGCGCCGTCCGACGACGTTACCGAGATGGTGTCGGAGAGCGCGGACACGTCCGCCCCTTCGCCATCGCCTTCTGGGAGGACGAGGCTCGTGCGGCCATCCACAGCCTCGCTAACGAGGCCGCCATCCAGCACGGAGATGCCTGCGAGGTCGCCCGGCGTGCCATCAGCGGCCCCGATCACGAAGTACCCGCCGTTTATGGCGGCCAGGGAACCCGTGCGGGCGGAGATGCCCGTCAACAGCTCCCGTTCTGGAACTATCTGCGTCGCCAGCTCCGGCTCCAGTGTGCCGTCGTAGCGATCCGGGTCCACCCGCAGCACGTGAACGACCCACGGCCCTGTTGTCTCCCCGCCGTCCTCGCCTGTGTAGACGGTGCGGAGTCCCGTATAGCCTTTTTTCGTGGTCAGCTCAGTATTTAGGGCATCAGCCCCGGTCTGGGTGGAGAATGAGCCTACTCGGACGAGGTAGCCTAGAGGCCCACCTTGCGGATCGTCCGGGGCACGGTCCGAGACCACGACTATCACGGGCTCGTAGCCGTCGGAGCGGAGCCGCGCGGCGATCTTCTCTGCTGAAGCGCGGTCGCCTTTGAATGCTACGTCCACGGTGTAGAAATCCTTCTCCGACTGATGGCCCCGCTCTATCTTCGTGTAGGTGACGCCAGGGGCGACCCGCTCCGTGGTCCGGGTCTCCTTAAGTCCGGAACTACCGAGCGGCAGGCCGCCCGATGGCTTCTCCGGCGCGGCGGCTGCAGATTCCGACGAGAGGCCAGCCACGAGGGCGGTAGCACCCAGGATCAGCGCGGTCAGGATGTAGAGTACGCCTTGGCGTACGTTCACGGTGTTTTCTCCTTCCTTCACTACGGCGTCACGTTCTCTTCGACGATCTCCGGCTCGAAGGAGAAGACCCCCTCGTCGCGGGGGTCTACCGTCGCGCGCACCCAGTGGACATCCGGGCTGCCGAAGGTCTCCACCCGGGTGAAGTTCGGCGGGCGGGTCTCGGAGATGACCGGCTTGTCTATTCGGAACGTGTGACTGTCTCCGTGGACGAGCACAACCGGCCCGTCGAAGGCGGTGACCTCCTCTTCGAGCGCCGCCTTGAAATCGGCAAAGCCGGAGGGCGTGGCCGTATCTTCCTCGAAGATGTTGGCCTGCATAACGAGCATCACCCCGGGGCTGTCCTTCGCCTTCGCCGCGTCGAATGTCTTGCGCATCCAGGCGATGTTGGCGGCGTTGCGGGCCCGGTACTCGGTCTTGTTGCCGATGGTCGTGCCGTCCGGCAGGGTGGTCGGACGGTTGTTGTTGGAGCCGACGAGGTGCAGGGTGGCGAAGGTCACGCCGTCCCGGCTCCAGCGGGCATTCTCCGGGTATTCGGCGCTCTGGCGCTGCAGCGGGATCTCCTTCTCTCCCAGCGAGTTGCCGTCCGAGAAGAACATGCTTCGCAGGAGGGCCAGGCGGTTCAGCGGGTCGGCCTCCTCGGGCGTGGGGTTCGGGAGACGGTGGCAGTCGGTCCACTCGTTGTCACCCGGCGTGTAGACGAGCGGGTTGTCCGAAGCCTCGAACCGCCGGAACTCTCTCTGATACACGTCTTCGGTGCAGGCCGAGGAGCCGCTCTTTATGTCGCCGTCGTGGGTGATGAAGGCCAGCTTCTCGGAGTCCAGCTCCTCGAAGAGGTTGGCGGCCTGTTCCTCCTGCAAGGCGTCGTAGGGGAAGTCCCCGATCAGGCCGACTTCGAACTCTCTGCTGCCGGAATTCTCCTTCGGCTCGGCGAAGGCGGCGGTGGACGCGAAGGCGAGTGCCAGAACCAGGATCAGGGCCGCTATAGGGTAGCTCTTGCGCAGGGCCGGTTTACTCTCCAGGCCGCCAGCTATCGTCGTTTGCCGCCTCAAGAGCCGTTCCAGTAGACGTAGGGTTCGGTTGGCTGCGGATCATACGTCAGCAAGAACGACTGGAGCTCGGCGAGGTGATCCGTATTTATGTAGTCCACTTCGGCGGCCAGAAGCTCCCGCCACACGGCCTCGCGCGCCCCCAGAACCTCAGGCGTCTCCCAGAAGCGAACCCGCTGGCCGTTGGCGTGGGCCGTAGCGACGATCTCGTGCAGCCTCTGGCGTTCGGCATCGGGCATCGGGCCGATGCCCTGCCAGGTGAAGAGTTTGGTCCAGTTCTGGCTCACCAGCGGCACGAAAGACTGCGGATTCTGGCTCCCTCCGAGATCGTCAGGTATGCGGCCGTCGTAGGCGGCGTAACGAACTTTCTGCGCCTCCATGTATGCCCTGGGTCGGTTGCCGGAGACGATGGCTGTGACGGCGCCGTCCTCCACGCCGCGGGGACCGAACTTCGTGAAGATGCCAGCGTAATCCTTGAGCTCCTCGTGCAGCGCCTTGTAGGTCGCAACGTCCTCGGACTTGATGTCCACGAGCAGCGTGAGGTAGTCGGGGTCACCCCGGTAGACCGAGCCGCCGTTGGCCCTGATCTCACGCCGCAGCGGCTTCAGGTAGAGAGATTCCAGTGTACCCTTCGGCGGCGCCGTGGTGGGAAGCCGCGGGTCGTCGTGCGAGACGACGAGCTCGCCGTCTATGAGCCACACGTCCGCCTCGACGCTCTTGAAACCGTGATCCAGGGCGTCGTAGAGAGGCCGCGCGTGCTCATAGTCGTTGTGGGCGTGCGCCCGCTCCAGGTGAACTGCTTCCCCGCTCTCCTGCGAATCCGCGTTCCTGGCGGAGATGCCCACGACGGCGACCGCCGCGGCGACCGCGAAGAGCAGCGCGCAGCATACCCGAAGCAGCCGCGCCGTTCCGGCCTCGCTCTCAAGTCTTCCGGCCGTCGCCAGCCGGCCTCTCGGTAACATTCGCCAACCCTCCATCTGTGTCGCCTCCTCGTGCGCGTGGTCCTTGCCCGGGACGCCATCCAACCTCCCCGGCTCTCTGGTCCTCACCGAGAGCCGGCCCTTCCGCGAATCGATGACCTCCCGTAATTCGACGCTTAGTGTAGGGAACAGGAAGACCGCGTAGGTTAACTGCCGCGAAAATCCAGGTTAAACATTTGCCCGGGGATCGTCGTGGCGGCAAAGGAGCGGGCGCGCCCCGGAAGGCGCGCCCGATGGCCGTAGCCTGAAGCTCGTGTTTCTTTGCTAGCCCTGCTTGGTGATCCTCTGCCCGTAGTCCGCGGGAGGCCCGAAGGGCTGCGGCAGGGTGGAGACGTGCTCTTCGAGGGCGTCCAGGTCGCCGCCGATGGTCTGCGGGTTCGTGCCCTCCTTGAAGACCGTGAAGCCGTCGCCGCCCGTGGCGATGAAGCTGTTGGCCGCGACGGTGTAGGTGGCGCCACGGTCTATGAGGGTACCGTCAGGCAGCGTGACGGAGGTTATGCGCTCCCCCGCCGGCTTCCTGGAGTCGTAGGAGAACTTCAGGCCGCTGATCTGGAGAATGCGGGTCCTCGGGGCGCCGTTCTGATCCACCTGGAACTGCTGTTCGAGGAGGCGGTAGATCTGATCCCCGGTGAGGTCCATCCTGACCACCTGGTTGTCGAAGGGCTGGACGCTGAAGAGCTTGCCGTAGGTCACTTCGCCCGCCTGGATATCGTCCCGGATGCCGCCGGGGTTCATGAAGGCGAAGTCTGCATTGGCGAACTCGCGCTGGCCGTCGGCGATAAGGTCGCCCAGAGGGCTCTCTTCGTCGGCGTCCGGGGTGCGCGAGATGGTGGTGGCCGCGGTGGCTACCACCCGTTCGGAGATCGGGGTGATCCGGGCATCGTACTCCGCCACCAGCCGCTTGGTCGCCGGGTCGGGCCTTATACCCGCCGCCTTATCGTTGAAGGTCCTGACCACTTCGGCCGAGGACCCGACCACGTCCCCGGTGCTACGGTCCACCTTCATGTTCACCCGGTCGAGGGCCGTCCCGAAGCTGAAGGCCTCGACTATGAGCTTGCCGTTCACCCGGTTGTTCAGGTAGGAGTGGGAGTGGCCGGCTATGACCACGTCCACAAGGCGGTTCATCTCGGCGGTCTCGTCGATGATCTCGCCGGTCGCCGCCGCCGGGCTCTGGTACTGGCCACCGGCGTGGGCGAGCACCACGATGGCCTTGACGCCCTGGTCTTGTAGCTGCCTGGCGTAGAGGTTCACGGTATCGGAGATGTCCGCGATCTGGAAAGGCTCCACGGCGTCGGGCGCCACGATGTTCGGCGTGTCCTCGGTGGTGACGCCTATGAAGCCGACCTTGACGCCGTCGCGCTCGACAACCTGATACGGCGGCAGCACCGTCTTGCCGGAGCTCTTGAGGATAGTGTTGGCCGCTATGTACGGGAAGTCCGCGCCGGGGAAGTCCGGGTCGGAGGTGTTGACGAGCTGGCCGTTAGCGTCCTCTTTGAGCGCCTGGGGGCCCGTGCGCTGCCCACCGTTTATGAGGCGCAGCATCTCCTCGCCGCCCTCGTCGAACTCGTGGTTGCCCAAGGTGCCCACGTCGAAGCCCATCCCGTTCATGGCGTAGACGGTGGGCTCGTCGTGGAAGTAGCTGGAGATCAAGGGCGAGCCGCCAACCATGTCGCCCGCGTGCACCCTGATGGTGCCGTCCGGTTCGTTGCCCTCGTACCGGTTCATGTAGGCGTGCAGGTACGCGGCCCCGCCGGCCGTGCGGCCGTCGACCAGCGTGGAGGGCGGCTTCAGGTTGCCGTGAAAGTCGTTGACGCCGAGGAGCTGAATGTTGGCCGTGCGGTCTGCGAGAGCGGGCTCGGACTGCGCGCTTGCGGCCCAGATCGCGACCGCCGCTAACATCGAGGCCACACACAACGCGACCGCAAGGCCCGCCCAACGCAATCTACCTGCCATCATCTCAACCCTCCTGCTCTCGCATTTGCAGACATCGGACCTTCCTCCGCCCCACAGAAGTTAGCAGAAGTCATCGGCGAAGGTGTTTCAGGCCGGTAAACTCCGCGTAAAAATTGGGCCCGCCCGGTAGATCCCGGACGGGCCTTAAGTGGAACTCCTACTTCGAGAGCGTAAGGACCGGTGGATCATGGTCGGAGACGTGATGGCCGTCGGTGGCATCTTCGCGCTCGTAGTAGTCGTTGTCGAAGTGGGCGTAGCGGAAATTGCCGACCTTGCTCTCGAGGCCGTCGGTGACGAGCATGTGGTCGAGGGTCTGAAGCCTGCCCTGGAAGGCGAAGCTGTACCGTTCCTGTACAGGCGCCTGGTCCCACAGGTTGTCCAGCGTGGTCGTGCCGTCCTCAAGCGTCGTGAGCGCCGACTCGTCCTCGAAGGCGTTCAGGTCTCCAGCGACGATGGCCCGCTTGCCAGCCGCCTCCAGTTCGGCGCCCCGGTCGCGCACGAAGGCAGCCTGGGCCTCCCGGCAGGCGTCGGGCGCGGCCTTGGAGGCGAAATGGTTGGAGAACACGGTGAACCCCCCGAAATTCGCGGTCTGCACCTCGATGGCGAGCGGCGGACGGTCGAAGAGCCTGCCGGACACGTCGGAGCAGTCGAGGCCCTCCGGCGCGGTCGCTGTCTTGCCGTACTGGGTAACGCCCTCGACCTTCACCCCGTCCTTGACCAGGAATCCGACGTCGATGCCGCGGTCGTCGTTGCCTTCCTCGAGGTAGGCGGTGTAGCCGCCCAGGGAAGCGGCGAGCTTTTGCAGCGTAGCCAGGTCGTAGACCTCCTGGACGGCGACGACCTCGGGCCTCTTGAGGCGGTCGTTTATGGCATCGGTGAGGCGGGCGGTCTTCTCGTCGAACTCTTCCTGGCTTACCGTCCCGCCGTCGAGCTGGCCCCCGACGGGGAAGTAGTTCTCGACGTTGAACGAGGCCACGCGGAACTGCTTGCGCCCCGAAGGCACAAGTTCGCCGTATGGATATTTGACGCCGGTATCGGCGACGGCGGGGAGTTCGCCTGGCTGCACCATGATCCTGTAGTTGTCGAAGGCGAATGCCATCGGGCCGGTCGACCCGGTCACGGTGTCGAAGAGGTCGGCTTTCACCTTGGTGGTCGAGCCGTCGGGATCGCGGTACGGGTTTTCCGGGGCCCCCGCGCCCGCGTCGGCGTCGGTGGCGATGAGGGCCGGCTCCGCGTCGGTGCGGAACACGCGATCCTGCTCCGTGCCCGGCGTCATGAACAGCTCACCGAACTTGCTGGTCCCGCCGGAGTTGGCGGTCCCCGTGGCGAGGCTCACGCGCATCCCTTCGAGCGTCTCGTAGTAAGGGCGCGTCTGCGAATCCTGCCCCTCGGCCCGCGCGGCGTCTATCTCGACGGGTTCGGGCACGGCGGCGGTTCCGATATTCACGGGCTCTTGGTCGATGGTCTCGGAGAGGATCGTCTGGCCGAACTTCTCTTTTACACGTCCGTTCACCCGCACCACATCACCGGGCTGGTAGTTGCCCCGCTTGTCCACGAAACCGACGAACACGCCTTCCGAGGTGTCCGGGTTCGAGTCCGCGTCGGCGGGTTCTTCCTGCACGAAGATGCCCGCGTCTTCGCGAAAAGTACGGATTGAGTTGCCGGTGCCGAAGCTGGCGCCGATCTCATCGTCCACACCGGTCACGACACCTTCGATGGTCACATTCTGGCCCGCTATCGGCGAAGACGCGTTTGGACCCTGTATCTCGTGGATCGGCGTGACCTGCACGGGGGGCGGCTCGGGAGTGTTTCCGCTGTTCTGCGGGTTGCCCGCCTTCGGCCCCACGAAATCGGCTGCGTTGTCGTCAGTGTCCTGACGGCCGCCGTCTCTCCGCTCGAAGGAGTTATTATCGCCGTTGGTTATAGGGAGGGTGGTAAGGCCAGCGCCCTCTTTGCACGGGTTGGTGCCGGCGCTGCCTGCCTGATCCAGCGTTGCGCCGTCGGCGGCGAGCAGGCGCGCGCCGCCCGTGTCGGAAATGCCCGTCGAGTAGTTGGCGTCGCCCGGAACGGTACCGGAGTAGCCACCGGGCGCTGTGTTGGTGAAGAGGTAGTGCTGGCCAGGAGCGAGGACGGTCCCCGCCGAAACGGTGGCGCGCGTACCTATGGTTCCGCTCGAGTTGCAGCCTTGTAGCATGTATCCGGAGATATCCACGCTGCTAGCTGAGGTGTTGAACAGCTCGACGAACTCGTCGTTGCCGCCGACGGTACCGCGAAAGCGGAACTCCGAGATCACGACGCCGTTCGGCGACGCCCCGGCCGGCGCGACCGCCAGCAGCACCAGGAGCATCGTCAATGGCAGTATCAGTTTACGGACGTTGGTTCTCATAAGCTCCTCCACGATTGCGTTAGACTCTTGCCGGTAACTCGCAGCGAGGTCAACAAATGAGTCCCCGCCCGTTGTTTACTGCGCGTAAACTTCCGGTTAATTCTCGGCGCGGCGCGGGGCTTCAGCCCGCGCCGCGCCGGAAGATATCGTCGAACGGGTCACCGGAACGGAAGCGTCCGGGTGCCCGGTTCGCCTTCGGCCTCCTGGGGGTTCCCTATGCGCGGCTCGGCCCCTCACGGTGCCGCGTAGGGGTTCCTGACGATCAGTTCGACGTTGCGATCATCCCTCCCGCCGCGGCGGTCGGAGCGCCCGTCCTCGCCGTTGTTGGCGTCGGGGTCGTTGTACGAAAGCTCGCGCGAGATCGAAGCGAGCCGGTCGACGGCCTCGCGTGTCTGGCCGGTCCCGGAGGACGGGGCCGGCGCCCCGCCGGGCTCGGGCGGCGCGGCGTGGTCCACGATGGTTCCGATGATGGAGAGGTTACCGTCCCGGTTGTCGACTAGGTCGAGGACCCTGGATTGCTGGGGCCAGTCGATGTGCGAGGCGGTCACTATCTGCCAGAAGCCACCGGCCGTATGGCCGGCGCCCTCGCGGCGCTCGACGGGCCTGATCCTGTTGTCGTGCTCGTGGCCGACGACGAAGGAGATCACGCTCGGGTGGCGCAGGAACAGGCACTTGAGGGTCTCGTCGGGGGTCGGCTCGGCGGCTGGGTCGCTCAGCGTGCACGGCGTGGGCGCACGCTCACCGAAGGGCGTCTCTCCGTAGTGGACGACCGGTGAGGGGTCACCGCCCTGATCTCCGGGCGGGAACTGGCTCGCCGGTGGATTGCTTATCGTCTCCAGCGAGTGGTGGGCGAAGACCATGACGAGTTCGCGGTTCGCCTCGGCGGCCTGTAGCTCGCGGTGAAGCCAGTGGAACTGCGCGTCCTCGATGTTGCCGTCCGATCCGCCGTTTTCCGCCATGGTGTCGAGCACGATGAAACGCAGCCCCGGCTTGGGCCTGAACGAGTAGTATCCCTGTCCTGTGGCGAGGTTCTGCGCCGTGAAGCCGTGGCCGACCGGCCTTCCGGTTGTCTTGAAGTGCTCCTGAATATACTCGATCTTGCGGAGCGGCTTTCTCCGGTCGTCGCGGGGTACGACCGTGGAGAGATCCGGCGTCGGGTTTGCCGTGGTGTTCTCCATGGCCTCGAGCAGTATGGTGTCCGCGGTCATACTCTCCTGTGGCGTCAGGCCACCCTGGGCGAGCGCTCGTAGCCGCGTCTCGTCCTCCGAAGAGAGGCCGGTGACCTTCACGCAGCCGGTCGCGATCTGCTCCAGGGCCTGGTTGCGGGGCTCGTTGCCTTGCACCAGCCCATCGTGGTTGCCGAAGATGCCGTACCAGGGCACGCCGAGCCCGAGCGTCTGGAAGGGCTTGTTCATGTCCTCGAAGAGGTTCGGGAAGTCGCGCACAGCGTTCGAGCGTTGGGCCTCGCGTTCGTTTTCGGCCTGGTTCGGCGAGTAGCCAGGCCCATCCTCGTCGTCGTTGCCCGTCTCGGCTCCGGGGCTGCGGTCTGGCTCGTAGTACTCATTGCCGCCTCGCACACCGTCGTAGATCGAGCCGTCGGGCGTCGTGCCGCAGGTGCCCTCGACGCCCGAGTTCGGGTTGATCTGGTTGCCGCCATCGAGCGCGTCGATAAACCAGCGGGCTTCGTTGAGCTGGGTGTTGTCGGAGTTATCGCCAGTGGTCATGGCGAGTTCGATCTGGCGTTGGGTTACCGGGGAGACGGTGTTGCGCAGCTGCCGGACCATCTCGTCGAGCACCTGGGACGAGAGCCCCTCCTGCGGCCGGTAGGCCGAGGTGAAGGGATCGCCGAGGCGGTCGAGATACTCCACTCGCAAAGGTGACTCTTCATCCACAACGTGGAGGTCGGTCATCTGGGCGAAGAAAATCAACTCCTGGCGCCGCTTCTCGCGGCCCTGCAGAGCCTGCCCGAGGTCGTCGCGGACGACGTAGCCCTCGCTGGGCGCCGGTTCGAGCCTGTTGTCGCGGTTGAGGTCCAGGATCGTCTGCGGCAGCGTGGTCTGTGGCCGGGCCAGGACGCCCGCGCCTGCCAGCAGCGTGGCGGCCAGCGCGGCCAGGAAAATGACGAGGCCTGCGCGTCTTGCGTTCACGATCTACTCCTAGAGTTACGCTGTGCAGGCACTGTACGCCTCTGCGGACAACTGGGCGCCTGTCAGGCCCTCGGCTGCCGCGTCGCCGAGAACGGCATCCAGGCGATCCGGGAAGTTGGTGAACATACCGTCAACGCCGAGGTCGATCAGGGCCTCCATCTCCGCCGTCTCGTTGACCGTGTAGGGATGAACAGCCAGGCAGAGATCGTGGGCCGCGTCGACGAGCGCCGCGTCAACGTCCTTCTTGTACGGGCCGATGCCGACGGCGTACTCGCTCGCGTTGTCGAGGTCGCGTTGTATGGCCTTGCTCGACCCCGCCCAGTACAGTTGGATCAGCGGCAGTGACTCATTGAGATCGTGGATCTTCTGCAGGCTTTCGGCGCTGAAGGACTGGATCAGAACCTGCCAGTTCTCCTCGGCGGGTTCGATGAGCTCGTACTCGTTCATGAGCCTGAGCAGTTCCTCTTCCATGCCGGGGGACGCTTTGGGGTTCTTGGTCTCTATGTAGTAGTTGACGCTCGGGCCATAGGTCGCGAAGACCTCTTCGAGCGTGGGGATCTCTTGCGTCGCGTAATCCGGGTCGGCGTACTGTGGGTACGCCTCGTTGAACCAGCTACCCACTTCACAGCTACGGAGCTGGGCGAGTGTCTTCTTGCTGACGAGGCCCCTGCAGTTCCTCGTCGGCTCTCCTTCAAGGGGGTTTGCGGTGCGGTTGAGGGTCTTATCGTGCATGACCACGAGCACGCCGTCCGCGGTCATCTGCAAGTCCTGCTCGATGTAGTCGGCACCCATCTCGATCGCGAGGTCGTATGAAGCGAAGGTGTGCTCCGGCGCATAACCCGAAGCCCCCCTGTGCCCGATGTTCAGTACCGGCGCGTCTCCGAGCGTGCTTGTTGACACGTTCTCAGAGGCATCTTTCGCTGGCTTCTCCGCCGACGCGGCCGTGCTAGACAGGATCAGCGCGGCCAGCGCAAGCACGCTGATGAGGACGATGGCCCCGATGGCCCCCGAACGAGTTCTTGCGTAGCTATACAAAAGTATCCTCCATTCTTCATCGAATTACGAGAAGGGGCCCACCGGTCTGCGGACCCCTTCTGGCGACTCGGTAGGGAGTACTCTCTACCGTGTCGCCTCTACGGGGTGGTGCCTGGGGAGTCGTTACCTTCTGACCGCGTGATCGCGACAGCCTTGTCGAGACCATCGCCTCCCCGATGCTGGACGTTCACGAACAACGTCTGGTTGCTGTCGCCGGTGTTCTTCGCGGTCATCTTGAAGTAGATCCCCGTCGGCTCGGCGGCGCAGTCGGTCAGGCTCGCAAAGCGCAGAACCTTTTGCGCGGGCTCGTGCGGCTGCTGGGGATGTAGGGCGACCCAGATGTCGTCGCCGCTGTTCTCAGCCTGGGCCTGGCCGTCCGGCTTGTCCTCGGTTATGTAGAGGTTGTTGTTGGCATCGAGCGCCAGGTTGTCGGGCCACTGGAACTGGGCGTCCGTGTTAAGCCCCGGCCGCACGTAATCGTAGACGAAGGCGGTGGCGTGATCTCCGGTGCTCGTCGGCTCGCGCAGGTCGACCCCGAGCACCCGATTGTCAGGCGGTCCGGTCGGTCCGGTGACCGCGACGTAGAGGGTGTTCGTGCCCGAGGCCGTGCCGACGTTGCCCGATGAGGTCGAGGTCTCGACATCCTCGGGCCGGTTGTATCCGGTCGCCCCGGCGGCGGTCGCCGCGTCGCGGGCGTCCACCTGCACCGATGCGCGGTCGAGCGGCACCCAGACCGCCTCGCCCGTGCGGTCCCCGGTCGGCTGGGTGACCTTGAGCGCGTAGAGCTGTCCCTTCGAGAGGTTGTTCCCGGTGTCAGGGACGAACCTGTAGATGTAGCCAGGGTTGGTCTCGCTGATCGAGTACAGGTTCCCCTGCGGGTCGAAGCGCATCCCCTCGTGCGACTTGGAGCCTATGGCAGGACGCGGCGCGATGCCGTCACCACCACCCTTGCGCTTGTCGAGCTTGGTCGGGTCGTTGGGGTTCAGGAAGAACTCGTACACCAGGCCGGCCTTCGCCTGGGGCACCTCCGGGTCCTTGACGGCGGCCGCGCTGGTCTCCTCGGCGGCGAGGATAGTGCCCCACGGCGTCCACACTATACCGTCGAAGCGCTCCCAATCGGCCCGCTGGGCGAGTGTCTTGGTCGTGCCGGTCTTGAGATCGGTCACCGTGACCGCGGAGTTGGTGTTTGTCTCGTGGGTGCGGTAGAGGTAGCGCCCGGCGTCGGAACCGGTCTCGTTCTGGGTGTTCATGTCAGGCAGGTCGGGGAACTGCGGCTCGCTGGCGATAACGGTCTGTGTGTACCCTGCCGGCAGGACGAACGGTTGCGCAGGGTTCCCGCCTTCCGTGCAGGTCGCCGAGGTGGGCAACGGTTCGAACTGGAACTGGCCGGCGCTTTCGGTCCTTCCCACACCCGTCATGATCAACGCCAGCACGATTGCCGTCGCTATTCCTCCCCATAACAGTAACGACCGACGGTACCGCGCCAGCCGCCCGTGCCATAAGCCCTCCAAGACTTACCTCCTCTTGTTTTGTGGGGATTTCTCCCCTTCCGATGATGGCGAAGAGTATAGGGACGCATGGAAGGCCATAGGTTAACTGTTTGGAAACTTTGCGTAAAATCTGGGTCTCTTTCAGGGAGAAATCTTCTCCGACCCTTCACCAAAGACTGCGGGGGAAGCCCGTGGCTCCCCCCGTGGTTGCCGTCTAGCGACGATCTGTATTCTTGCTGCCGCAGCGTCTTGCTACCGCAGCGGGACGTCGAGCCGGTTCAAGGCGGCTGCCTCCAGGTTGCTCATCCCGAACTTCCTCGCGCCTTCGGCCAACTCTCCGGAGACGGTGGGCGCCATATGCGCCGGAGGCGGGGCCACGGCCATCTCCCTCTAGCGGGTTGAGTTCCTGCGCGAGAACGGGCCCCAGATCGCGAAGGTCAGGCCGTCGCCCTGCATGTTCACGAAGAAGGTCTGTCCGTCAGGGGAGAAGGTCGGGCCAGCGAACTCAGAGTCGCTCTTGCGATTGCGGGCGAATACGTAGGTCTCGCCTTTGGGTGTGATCCCGACGACCCGGTTCATCATGTCGCCTTCCACGGCCTCGTCTTCGGCGAACCACAGGTCTCCCCACGGTGTGATGACGATGTTGTCAGGGCTCTCCATGTTGTTCGAGTCAGAACCCTCGTAGAAGAGTTCGAGCGTGTCGCCGGTCGGCCCATACCCGCCGCTCGGGAAGAGGCGGAAGATCTGGCCGAGCCGCTTGTCGCCGCCAACGGTGTCGTCGAACCAGAATGCCCCGCCCGCGAAATACGCGCCTTCTAGACGGTTAAAGCGTGCGGCCCCGAGGTCCTCCGCGCTCTCGTGCGGTTCCTCGGGGTTCACGTCCTTCCAGACGATCTGGAAACTATCCTCAGGGAACGCAAGGTCCACGTTGAAGTTCGGCCTCTGATCTATGGTCAAAACCTGAAGCGTTCCACCCTCCTGCAACGTGCCAGGACCACCGCTTTTGTTTTCCGGGATATAGCGGTACAGGAAGCTGACGCGGGAGCCGGTGCCCTCCTCGGTCGTCGTGAGGTCGGCGATAACCTCGGCGTTCGGATCCGGGACGACGGCCCCACGGAAGTCGTCCTCCGTCAGATAGGCGATGCCGGTGGCCGGGTCTATGTCCACCGCCTCGTGAGAGAAGAAGCCCATGCCCCGGATCGGGGTCTTCGAGAGGGTGCCTTCAGGGTCGCTCGTGTCTACCTCGAAGGCGTATCCGTGGTTGGTGGTGCGATCTTCCTCGCAGGTGATCCAGGTTCCCCATGGCGTAGCCCCGCCCGCGCAGTTGTTGATCGTCCCGGAAGAGGTAACGAAGTCCCTTATCTCCTTGCGGTTAGAGTCGACGAGGATTCCTGTCGTTCCACCCGGACCGGCAGAATCGTAAGGGTTCGTCTGGGGCACCGGGTTCGGGTCACCGGCCCTCTGCTCGTGGTTGCGTACAAGCAGGGTCGTTCCCTTGCGCAGTCCCGCGAAGGCGGCCATGCCGTCGGGGTCTCCCGGAACGACACCACCGCTGGAGAGCAACGAGCCTTCAGGGGAGATGATCCTGTACTGGAAGTCCGCCGGCAGGTCTATTACGCTGCCGGGGTCGGGAACCGTATCCCCGAATCCTGCATGCGCCGATACCCGTCCCTGGTTCAGGAGAAGCGCTGCCGCACTCGTTCCTCCCAGACCTATAAAGGCCCAGCGGCTAAGCCGCCTGTCCCAGTTGCCCGTAACACCCAAGTAGATCTACCTCCTCAGTAACAACCATTAGCAACCAATCCTTCAGCAGTCGTATTTCAATAAACGTCTGGCCTATTGTTACTGCACGGTAAACTCTTCGTTAACGTCATCAGCCTTCCGGCCCCACGGCTGGATCTTACCGTTCGGGTTAAAGCCAGCCGTTATCGACGGCCAGTACGATCACCCGCGTGGTCTGGCTCTTGTTGAAGTTGTCGTCGCTCACGAGCACGAGCGACTGCCTGCCGTCGGGCAGTACCGGCCCGAGGGTCAGCGCCTCGAAATTGTCCAGGAGGGGGTTGTCCTGGACGGCGCCGGGAGCGGCCTCCGCGCCACCCGAGGGACAATCGGACAGGTCCACGAGCAGCTCCTTCTGCACGGGCTCGATGTCCGATGCGGCGAGGCTCTCCACGCCGGAGACGTCTTCGGCCCCGGCCAGCGAAACCCAGTAGATTCTGATCGTGTTGCCCACCCCGGCCTGGAAACCACGTTCCATCACGAGCAGTTCGTCATCCGAGAGCGCCACGATGTCGACGACTCCGAGCCCGGGATCTGCCAGATAGTAGTACTCCTCTGCCGGTACGAAGCCGTCCTGGTCAGTGTTCTCATAGCGCAGGATGCGGAGCCGGTCACTCCCGTCAGCAGAGAGGTACCCCTCGTTGGCGGTGAACAAGCTCTGCCCACTTGGGCTGAGCGAGAGGCTCTCGAACGTCTGGTTGGGCTGCGCCTGTCCGTCCTGGACAAGAAAGCGATCTGGAACCGGCAACTCTCCGAGGTAGGTTCCGTCGAGCGCGAAACGCCTGATGGAAGGTTCCGTCTCGGACGATATGAGCAGCTCCCCGTTGGGCGCAAGAGCGATGCCCTCGCCATCGAAGTTCGCCCCGGTGAAAGGTTGCCCGTTCTCGTCCCTCAAAATGGTAACGTCGAGGATATGGGGCTTGCCTAGTGCATCCTCAAAGAGGGTTGTGTGTGATGGTCTATAGTTGCTTCCATGAAGCCTCCAATTTTCGTTCGGGAACTGTCGGAAAAGGAGCGCCAACGGCTCGAAGCCGGGCT
>Ga0081539_10001621_pt1 | contig 36914 bp, 31 predicted proteins | sample TabmetS4T2R2_FD_71023 | JGI IMG/M metagenome (GOLD analysis project Ga0081539, IMG submission 71023) | Tabebuia heterophylla rhizosphere microbial communities from the University of Puerto Rico - S4T2R2 | ecosystem: Host-associated > Plants > Roots > Rhizosphere ... | reverse complement strand
CCGCTGCCCGGGGCGGTGGTCAGTGACCTGGCCTGGAGCGCGGACGGCAGCACACTGACGTTCACCGCCGAGGGCCCCGGCCAGCCGCACGGCACCTGGATCTTCGACGCCTCCGGCCTGAGTCCGGTCTCCGCCGAGGACGCGGCACCCGGCGCGGTACAGCCGATCTTGCACACGTTTGCCTCGCACGACGGCCTGGAGATCAGCGGCTGGCTGTTCACTCCGGCGGGCGACGGCCCGCATCCCACCGTGTTGTGGTTCCACGGCGGACCGGAGGCGCAGCAGCGCCCCGGCCACGGCCCGCTCTTCCAGTCCCTGGTCGATCGCGGCATAGCGGTCTTCGCCGCGAACATCCGGGGCTCGTCTGGCTTCGGCCGCAGTTTCGTCAACGCCGACAACGGCCCGCTGCGCTACGCCGCCATCAAGGACGTCGAGTCGTGCGTGCAGTATCTGGTCACCGCACGGATCAGTGACCCCGCCCGGGTCGGGTGCATGGGCCGGTCGTACGGCGGATACCTGACGCTCGCCGCGCTGACCACATACCCGGACCTTTTCGCCGTCGGCATCGATGTGTGCGGGATGTCCAACTTCGCGACCTTCTACGAGTACACCGAGCCGTGGATCGCCTCCGCTGCGGTGTCCAAGTACGGCGACCCGGTGGCCGACGCCGACCTTCTACGCGACCTGTCCCCGATCACCCGGATCGATCAGCTGAAGACGCCGCTGATGATCGTGCACGGTGAGAACGACACAAACGTGCCGGTGATCGAGGCCGAGCAGGTCGTGGCGGCGCTCGCGGCGCGCGGGGTCGAGCACAGGTACCTCCTCTTCCACGACGAAGGCCACGAACTGCTGCATCGCTCATCCCGAGCGGAGTACCTCCGGCAGACGGTCGACTGGCTGACCCGGCACCTCACTCCCCTGCTGGGGTGATCCTGCCCCGGGGATGGCCGTGGATCGGCAGCTATCCACAGGACCCGACGCACGGCCGGGCTCCGCGGAAGGATGCTCTGGTGCCGAGAGAATTGCCTGCGCGGGACGCCGGCGAGTGGGATTGGATCACGTTCGAGCAGTCCGGCGTCGTCACATCCGGTCAGGCATGCCGGCTGTTAGGGCGCGGCGTCGTCCGGAGCCGCGTCCGGCAAGGCCGGTGGCGCAGCATATGCCGGAACATCGTCCTTACCGAGAACGGATGCCTGAGCCGCGACCAGCAGTTGTGGGCTGCCGTTCTCGCGGCCGGCCGGCGGGCGCGCCTGGCCGGAGCGACCGCGGCGACCGCGAACGGCGTACGCGGCCTGCGGCTCAAGCCGTTGCATGTCCTCATCCCGGCCGAGCGACCCTCAAGTTCACTGCCAGGTCGCCTGCCTCGCGATATGGCGCCGGTCCGGATCCACCGGACAGGCATCCTGCCGCCGGCCCACATGAAGGTCGGCCGACCACCGCGTACTACCACTGCCCGCGCAGTTGTCGACGCCGCGGCCTGGGCGGGCAGCGACGACCGGGCGCGCACCGTCCTGGCGGCGGCCTGCCAGCAGCGCCGCGTCACCCCGAGCGAGCTGCGCGAGGTACTGGATGTCCTCACTCGAATCCCGCGGCGCACGCTCATCCGTACGACGCTCGCGGACATCGAGGGTGGCGCGGAGGCGTTGTCCGAGATCGACTTCGTGGCGCTCTGCCGACACCATCTATTACCGCTACCCGACTTGCAACAACGCCGCATCGACAGCGACGGGCGGACGCGATACCTGGACGCCTATTGGCGAAGGAGCCGGCTACACGTCGAGGTCGACGGCGCACACCATATGGACGTACGGCAGTGGTCCGCCGACATGCTGCGCCAGAACGCGGTATGGATCCGCGGCGACCGCATCCTGCGTTTTCCGGCCTGGCTGATCCGGACACATCCCGACTTGGTGGCCGCCCAACTCCGCGCGGCCCTGACCACCGCCGCCCCACGCTGACCCCTTTCTGTTCCTCCACGCAACGAACCATGGCGAACGGAACGTTCCGAATTGCGTACTTTCCGGGGCAATGGCGGGTGCCACGGCTCGGCGGCCACGCTCGGCTTCGTCGTTGAGGGCGCCGATCGATGGCACAAATTGAGGTATATGTGTGGATTCGTCGCGGCCAACTCTATGAATCTTGAATAGCCGTGGTCGAAATACAGCCATAGTTCAACAACTTTGCATCGGGGGGAGGTGTCCGGCGTCGATGATCGGATCGAGGCGTGACACCGCAGGGATCGGCCTCGGTGGTTCGGCCTCGCCGCGACGCCAGCAGGGACCCAGTGAAAGACGCCAGCAGGGACCCGGTGAAAACGGACGGCCACGGGACCGTCGATCTCCCGTACCAATAATGATTTTCGATGGAGTGACGGGACGCACGTGTGGTCTACGCCCGTTTCGTTGCGACTCCGACGGGGAGCGACAAGGCTGGAGGACGGAAACGCACGACGACTGGAAGGCAGGACATGGCCCTGCGACCCGCCCGGGCCTGGGCTGTGTGGTCGGTTGCGGTGGCCGCCTACGTGGTGGCCGTGATGCACCGCACCTCGCTCGGCGTGGCCGGCCTGGACGCGCAGACCCGTTTCGACGTCGGCGCGAGCGCACTCGCCTCGTTCGCGGTGCTGCAACTCCTCGTGTACGCGGGGCTGCAGGTACCTGTCGGACTGTTGCTGGACCGGTTCGGCTCGTTGCGGCTGGTGCTCACCGGCGCGCTGGTGATGGCAACCGGTCAGCTGCTGATGGCTTTCGCGGACGGAGTGACCGGTGCGGTCCTCGCCCGCGTGCTGGTCGGCGCCGGCGACGCGATGACCTTCATCAGCGTGCTGCGCCTGGTACCGCAGTGGTTCCCGGCCCGGCGGGTGCCGGTGGTCACCCAGCTCACCGGCCTGGTCGGCCAGCTGGGGCAGATTCTCAGCGCGGTGCCGCTCGCCGCGTTGCTGGCCGCCTCGGGATGGACCACCGGGTTCGTCAGCACGGCGGCCGCCGGAGTCTTGGTCGGGATCCTGGCCCTGGTGGCGTTGCGTGACACGCCGGATCGGCGGATCAGCTCGGGCTCCGCGATCACCGCACGCCGGCTCGGCTCCGACCTCAAGCACGCGTGGCTGCACCCGGGCACCCGGCTCGGGCTGTGGACGCATTTCACCACACAGTTCACCGGTACGGTGTTCGCGCTGATGTGGGGCTTCCCGTTCCTGATCGCCGGCGAGGGTGTGTCACGGGCGACCGCGTCCGCGCTGCTCACCGTGTTCGTTCTCACCGGCATGGCGGCCGGGCCGGTGATCGGCGTACTGGTGCAGCGGCATCCCCTGCGCCGGTCCTGGCTGGTGCTGGGCGTGGTCAGCGCGAACGCGACCGGCTGGGGGATGGTGTTGCTCTGGCCGGGCCGGGCACCGCTGCCGCTGCTGGTGCTGCTCGTGCTGGCGCTCGGCCTGGGCGGGCCGGGTTCGATGATCGGTTTCGAGTTCGCCCGGACGTTCAATCCACCGAGTCGGCTGGGCACCGCCACCGGGATCGTCAACGTGGGCGGCTTCGTCGCCTCGCTTCTCACCATCCTGCTGGTCGGACTGATACTGGACGCGCGGACTCGCGGCACGGCGGCCTACGACCTGGATGACTTCCGGGTCGCCCTGGCAGTGCAGTACCTGGTCGGGCTGTTCGGCCTGATCGGAATCCTCCGGACCAGGCGCCTCGCGAGGCGGAAACTGGCCGAGGACGGCATCGTGGTCCGCCCGATCCGGGAGGTCCTGGCAGAACGGCGGGGTCTGGCCCCGCGGAGGTCGGTAAAGCCAGAAGGTTCCGACCAGGCGACGACAGTGAACTCGAGGAGGACATGACCGAGCAGGCACCGGACCGGATCTGGTCCGGCATCGACATTCCGCAAACGTTGGCCGGGGCGCTCGCCGCGGTCTGCGCCGCGGTGGCGGGCTCATTCCTGGGAGTGGCGGGCACGCTGACCGGGGCGGCCATCGCGAGCATCGTCGGTTCAGTGGGAACCGAGGTGTACGCGCGGTCGATCAACAAGGGTACGAGGAAGCTGCGGACACTCGCGCCGACGTTCATCAAGGCGCCGGCCGCGGTCGGCACCCCGCCGGTCGAGGCGGCGGCCGAGGAGGACTCCCCGTCACACACCACGCCCCCGCGACCACCCGTGCAGGTGCGGTGGGGTCGGGTGGCGACCGCGGCGGCGGTGTTGTTCCTGCTCGCCATGGCATCGCTGACCGTGGTGGAGCTGATGGCCGGCCAGTCGATGGCGTCCATCCTGGGGCACACGACGACCGGCAGTACGACGTTCAGTAGCGTGACCGACGGGGGCGACGCGGACGAGGACCCCGCGCCCGTGGTGTCCGGGACACCTTCCGACGAGACCACGCCGACCGACGCGCCGAGCACCGAGCCGACCGAGGCGCCGACGACCACGGAGCTCACGACGGAGCCGACCAAGGAGCCCACCACCGAGGTGCCGACCACGCAGGCACCCGAGCAGGCGCCGCCGGCGGACACCCAGACGAACCCGGCGAATCAGGGGCAGGGCCCGGGCCAGGTCAACCAGTAGGAGGAATCGCCGTGCAGCCGAACGACGTACTGATGGAGGCCTTCGGCCGCCTGCCCGATCTGGTGCACGGCGCGGTACGCGAACTGACGCCCGAGCAGCTGCGCTGGTCGCCGGTGAAGGGTGCGAACACCATCGCCTGGCTGGTCTGGCACCTGACCCGGGTGCAGGACGGCCACATCGCCGAGCTGCTCGATGAGGAGCAGATCTACATCACCGGTCACTGGGCGCCACGTTTCGGTCTCGAGCCGAGTCCGTCGGACACCGGCTACGGCTACTCGGCGGTCCAGGTCATGGCGGTCGCGCCGGAGAGCTGGCAGGTGCTTGAGGACTATTACGATGCGGTACACGCCCGGACCGTCGCCTACCTCGGCGGTCTCACGGCCGGTGACCTCGACCGGGTGGTGGACGAGTCCTGGGATCCGCCGGTCACGCTGGGCGTACGGCTGATCAGCGTCTACGACGACGACACGCAGCACGTGGGCCAAGCCGCCTACGTCCGCGGCTTGCTCTAACCCCGCCGCCGCCCCTCATTCCCCCGCCGATCTTGGACTTGTGGTGCCCCACAAAAGGGGCATTCGGCCGATACAGGCCACCACAAGTCCAAGATCGGCGGGAGGGAGAGGGGGCGGGGAGGGGGGGGAGGTCAGGCGGAGGGGGGCTCGGTTAGGGGGAGCCGGACCTCGAACCGGGTGTCGCCGGGTTTCGACGTCAGGGTTATGTCGCCGCCGTGGCGGTTCACCACGATCCGGTACGAGATGTCCAACCCGAGCCCGGTCCCTTCGCCGACCGCCTTGGTGGTGAAGAACGGCTCGAAGACCCGCTTGCGCAGTTCGGGCGGTACGCCCGGGCCACTGTCACCGACCGACACCACCGCGTGGTCGTCCTCCTTGAAGGTCTTGATGGTCAGCGTGCCGGCGCCGTTCATCGCCTGCACCGCGTTGTCGATCAGGTTGGTCCACACCTGGTTCAACTCGGCCGGGTGAGCCGGGATCTGCGGAAGGCTCCGGTCGTAGTCCTTGACCACCGTGACGCCGTCGCCGATCTTGTGAGTCAGCATGACCAGAGTGCTGTCCAGCCCGGTGTGCACGTCGATCCACTGGTGTGCGGCGCGGTCGGTCTGCGAATACTGCTTGGCCGCGGCGACCAGGTTCGAGACCCGGCTGGTGGCGTCTTCGATGTCGCTCATCAGCTGCTCGGTCTCGAGCGCATAGCCGAGCCAGTGCGCCGCCTGGTCGACCAGTCCGGGGTCGACCTTGTCCGCGATGTCCTGCAGGCACTCGACGTTCAGCCCGGCCTGTGCGAACACCGGCGCGAGATCCCAGCTACCGGTGATCTTCCGGCTTTCCATCCAGTCGGCGAGTTCGTCCTCGAGGTCAGCGGTCTGCATGGCGGTCAGCTTGGGCGCCTTGGCGGCCTTCTCGATGACCTCCTCCTGGAGATCGACCAGCGCGTCCAACTGCGCCGGCGGGACCTTGCCGGCGGCCAGCATGCCCAGCTTGTGGCGCATCGCGGCGACCCGCTGCCGTAGTACGCCGGCGGCCCGGGACGCGGCGGCGGCCGGGTTGTTCAGCTCGTGCATCAGGCCGGCGGAGAGCGCGCCGAGTGCGGCCAGCCGCTGCCGTTCACCGACCACCGCCTGACTGTTGCGTATCCCGAAAGTCAGGCCCTCCAGCAGGTGGATCGCCATCGGGAACCAGGTACGCATGAGCCAGCCGAAGTCGGCAGCCGCCAGAACGAAGAACTCCGAGTCGTCCAGGGCCCGCATCGATGCCTGGTACGTCCGCGGCACGCCGTCGTCACGTAGATAGGCCTGAGTGGCGCCCATGTACGAGCCACGCTGCTCGGTGCGGTTGGTCTCGACGTCGTCCTGCCCGACCCTGCGGCTCAGCGCTATCGTCCCGCTGAGCAGCACGAAGAAACTATCCGCCGGCTCGCCCTCGCGCAGCACGTACGAGCCCGCGGGGGCGCGCATCGTGCAGCCGTGCTCGGCGATCCACGCCAGCTGCTCGGGGCTCAGGTTCTCGAACAGGAACAGGGTCTTCAACTCGTCGGGGGTCAGCCTGCCCGGTTCACACGGTTCGAGCCTGACTTGGGCCACGTCATCAGTCATTGCGTCTCCAGGTAACGATGCACCAGCGTGACTGCCATCGCGCCCTCGCCGACCGCGGAGGCCACCCGTTTCACCGAGTTGGCCCGCACGTCGCCGGCCGCGAAGATCCCAGGAACGCTGCACTCCAGGTAGAACGGATCCCGGTCCCGATCCCATCCCTTCGGGCGTGTGCCGTTCGTCAAAAGATCCGGGCCGGTATACACGAAACCGCGCTCGTCCCGGGCGACCGCGTCGTCCAGCCAGTCGGTTCGCGGTTCGGCTCCGATGAAGACGAACAGGTACCCGCACTCGACGGTGGTCGTCACGCCGTTCTTGCTGTCACAGATCGTGATCGCCTGCAGGTGGCCCTCGCCCTCGGCGGCGACCACCTCGCATCTGGTCCGGACATGCACGTTGGCCTTCTTGTGGAGCTGCTGGATCAGGTAGTACGACATCGACGACTCGAGCGAGTCGCCACGGACCAGCAGCGTGACGTTCCTGGCGAACCGGGCGAAGTACATCGCCGCCTGGCCGGCCGAGTTCGCCCCGCCGATGATGTAGACGTCGGCGTCCCTGCACTCCGGTCCCTCGGACGCCGCCGAACCGTAGTAGATGCCGGATCCGGTCAACTCCGGCACGCCGTCGGCGACCAGCGGCCGGTACGCGACCCCGGTGGCCAGCACTATCGAATGCGCGGAAACCTCGGCGCCGTCGTCGAAGGTCAGGGTCCGGGCCGACCCGTCGGTCCGGAGCCCGGTCACCTCGCGGGTGTTCAGCACCTCGGCCTGGAACTTGCCGACCTGCAGGCGGGCCCGGGTGGTCAGCTCCGAGCCGGATACCCCGTTCGGAAAGCCGAGGTAGTTCTCGATCCGGGAGCTCTGCCCGGCCTGCCCGCCGATGGCCTGCCGTTCGACAAGGAGGGTCTTGAGCCCTTCGGAGGCACCGTAGACGGCCGCGCCGAGCCCGGCCGGTCCGCCGCCGACGATGATCAGGTCGTAGAAGTCGCGGTCCGGCGCGGTGGACAGCCCGGCCGCTTCGGCGACCTCGCTCGTGCTCGGCTGCGCCATCGCCCGGCCGTCCGCGGTGACGACCAGCGGAATCGACTCGGGACCGACGCCGGCCGCCTCCAACAGCCGGCGGCCCTCGGCGTCGTCGGTGGAGAGCCACTTGTACGGCACGAGGTTACGGGTGAGGAAGTCGCGGATCTGGTACGAGGGCTCGCTCCACCGGTGCCCGACCACCCGGATGTCTTCGATCTCCCGGTCCCCGGTCTCCTGCCAGGCGTCCAGCAGAGCGTCGAGGACCGGATAGAGCTTCTCCTCCGGTGGATCCCACGGCTTGAGCAGGTAGTGGTCGACGTCCACCTGGTTGATCGCGGAGATCGCCGCATCGGTGTCCGCGTATGCCGTGAGCAGCGCCCGGCGCGCGTTCGGGAACAGGTCCATGGCCTGCTCAAGGAAGTCGATGCCGTTCATCTGCGGCATCCGGTAGTCGGCCAGCATGACGGCCACCCGGCCGCCCCGGAGTTTGATCTCCTTGAGCGCGTCCAGGGCCTCGGACGCGGAGGACGCGCGGATGATGCGGTAGTTCTCGCCGTACTTGCGCCGCAGGTCGCGGGCTATGGCACGGGAGACGGAGAGATCGTCGTCGACGGTCAGGATCGCGGGATGGCCCATGGATCAAACCTCAACTATGCGAGTACGAGGGAGCGTGCGAGACTTCGAAGGCCACGTTGTCCTGGAAGCACCACCACCAGTTCTCCCCCGGCTCGTACGACTGCACGAGCGGATGGCCGGTGGCCCGGAAGTGCGCGGTCGCGTGTTTGTTGGGCGAGGAGTCGCAGCAGCCGACGTGGCCGCAGGTCTCGCAGAGGCGCAGGTGAACCCAGCGGTCGCCGGTCGCCAGGCATTCGACGCAGCCGTTGCCGGACGGGGTGATGTCCTGGACCTGGTTCAGGTGGCCGCAAATCGGATCGGTCATGTGGTGATCCTTTGCTGTGATGTGTCGAGCAGATCCGCGTACTCCGGGTGCCGTTCCAGGTAGCCGGCGACGAACGGACAGGTGACACGCACCGGGGTGGAGCGCGCGCGGGCGTCCTCGAGCGCCGCCGAGGCGAGCCGGCCGGCCAGCCCCCGGCCCTGGAAGGCCTGATCGATCTCGGTGTGCGCGAGCTCCACCAGATCGCCGTGGCGCCGGTAATGCAGCGCGCCGGCCGGCTCGCCGCCGAGCAGGATCTCGTACCGGGACTGCTCGAAGCTGTCCACGACGGTGGCGTCCGCGGCATCGCCGGCGCTGACCTGCGCGCTGCCCTCGACCCGCAGCTTGCGCCTGGCGCGTTCGTAGAAGGAGGTTCCGCCGAGCCGGATCACCCGGGCGGCGGCGGGCATGGGGATGATGGCGAATTCGTCGCCGGCCGTGGCATACCCCTCGACGATGCCGTCCACCTCCACTGCGAGCCGGCCGCTGCCCGCCAGCACGTCCAGCTCGAGCTGCTCGTCCAGCGAAAGCATCAGCGAGCGGTTGAACGAGGAGTGTGCGGCCGACGCGCTGACGATCAAACCCTCGACGTTGGGCGAGACGATCGGGCCGCCGGCCGAGAAGCTGTACGCGGTAGAGCCGGTGGATGTGGCCACGATGACCGCGTCGGCGGCGTAGTTGACGAAGTTCTTGCCCTCGACCGAGATGCCGACCGCGGCGAGACCGTCACCGGGCACCCGTACCAGAGCGATGTCGTTGAAGGCCGAGACTTCCTTGCCGTCGGGCAGCACCGTGCGTACCGCGGTCCGCGGCTCGATGGTGTAGCGGTGCTCGTCGATCGCCGACAATGCGCCCGGCAGGTCCGGCAGGTCCACCTCGGCGAGGAAGCCCAGACGGCCGACGTTCACCCCGAGCACCGCCGTCTTGCGGCCCTCGACCAAGCGCATGGTGCGCAGCATGGTGCCGTCGCCGCCGAGGCTCACCAGCAGTCCGGCCCGGTCGACCATCTCCGCCTGGGTGACCGGAGTCGCCGCGCAGTCGATCCGGTCGATCTCGTCGTGCAAGGCGAGCACGGTGGCATCACGCGCCTGCGCCCACGTGACGATGGCGTCGATAGCCGCGCCGCAGTCCCGCCGCGGGTGCAGCACCAGCCCGACCACCTTGACCATGCCCATTGGGCCCGCCCATCGTTCGCCGCCACCCTCGACACTCAGCCTTGCACGTCCGACCCGGCAGCGGCGAGTGGCGGCACCAAGTCGCCGGACCGACGGCACTGAACGTCACGGCGCCGCGGACTCGCTCGCCGGCCGGGTCCCGGGCGAAACACCCACCGACGCGCGACGGTGAACGGCAAATGAATTCATAGCCTCCGCAATAAGCTCCGCACGTCAAGCCATTTTCCACGCTTTGGTGCGCGGCACCCGGCGCTTTTTGCAGTTCGGAATATTTATCGGCGATCACTGTGACGGGAAGCACGAAAATGCGTTGTCGGGAATTGCCCGTAGCGGGTATCGCTTGTTCGTCATTGTCTGGCAAGACGCCGGCGCACGACGGACGGGGAACACCATGACCATTGCTCCAGAACGGCTCGAGACACCGGCTGCGCTCGCACCGGGCGAGCTCATGTCGGCACGGGAGCGTCTGCGACTCGTACTGGTGCTGGGCTTCCTGATCGCGATCGGCCCGTTGACCATCGACCTGTACCTGCCGGCACTGCCGACGATCACCGACGACCTGCAGACCACCACCGCCGCGGTTCAGCTCACCCTGACCGGCACGCTCGCCGGTCTGGCACTGGGACAGCTGCTGGTCGGTCCGTTGTCCGATGCGATCGGGCGCCGCACGCCGCTGCTCTTCGGGGTCGGCCTGCACATCCTGGCGTCCCTGTTCTGCGTCGTCGCGCCGAGTCTCGCGGTCCTCGGCACCCTGCGGGTCCTGCAGGGACTCGGCGCTGCCGCGGCCGCCGTGGTCGCCATGGCGATCGTGCGCGATCTGTTCGTCGGACTCTCGGCCGCCAAGCTGCTCTCCCGGCTGATCTTGGTGATGGGCGCCGCGCCGATCCTTGCGCCGACATTGGGCGGCATCGTGCTGGGCGTGACATCCTGGCGCGGCCTGTTCGTCGTGCTGGTGCTGATCGGCGCCGCGATCATCACGGTCACCGCGCTGGCTCTGCCCGAAACGCTGCCGGTCGAGCGGCGGCGCAGCGGCGGCGTGGCCGCGACGGTTCGCGACTACGCGCGCTTGCTGACCGACCGGACATACATCGGCCTGATCCTGGTGGCCGGCCTGGCCATGGTGGCGATGTTCGCCTACGTGTCCGGCTCCTCGTTCGTGTTCCAGGAGCAGTACGGCATGAATGAGCAGCAGTTCGGCTTCGTATTCGGTGCCGGCGCGGTCGGCCTGATCACCGCCACCCAGCTCAACGTCCGGATGCTGCGCCGCTGGACCCCCGCTCAGATCCTGATCTCGGCGCTGGCCTTCGGCGCCCTCATGGGCCTGACCCTGTTACTGTTCGCGGCCACCGGCTTCGGCGGGATCGTCGGCATCCTCGTACCGTTGTGGCTGGTCCTGGCGTCGGCCGGCCTGGCCCTGCCGAACGCGCCGGCGCTCGCACTGACCCGGCACGGCGAGGCGGCCGGCACCGCGGCGGCGCTGCTGGGCGCGGTGCAGTTCGGGGTCGGCGCGCTGGCCGCTCCGCTGGTCGGCATCGTCGGCACCGGCGCGGTCGGCATGGCGCTCGTGATCGCCGGTGGCATGCTGGCGGCGAACGCCGTGCTGCTGTTGATCGCGCGCCAGCTCAGTCAGCCCGTAACGGCCTGAACGACTCCCGGTCACCGCGGTCCGGCTGCGGCGGGATCGCCGGTGCCTGGGGTGTGGCGCGCACCTTGCCGCCGGCTGCCGCGTAGGCGACACCGGCTCGCTCGGCGAGTGCCGGTGAGCCGCACGCCTCGGCCACCTCGAGCCCCTCGCGCAGCACCCGGCGGGCCTGCGGGCGGCGGCGGGCGGCGTTCAGGACGGTGCCGAAATCCACCAGCGCCTGCGCGTACTCGTAGCGCCTCGGCGATTTCTCCAGCACCTTGACCGCCTCGTACAGCGCGGCGATCCCGCGCCCGCCCGGCACCAGCCCTTCGATGCGCAACGCGCGGCCGAGCGCGGACGCCGGGCCGGACCGCCGCGCCATCTCCACCTCGGAGGCGGCAAGCCGAGCGGCCGCCTCCGCGGTGCCGATCGAGGCCAAAATCGCGGCGGCCGACGATCGCCAGGGCAGCACGCTGGGCCGGTCGGCCTCCCGGGCCGCGAGACGTTCGCCGCAGAAGAACATGTCGGCCAGCCCTTCCCCCGGACGCCCGGTCACGGCGTAGAGGCGGCCGCGGGCATAACGCAGCGCAAGGGACCCACCGCTGTCCGGCATCTCGCCGAGGCTGTCCAGCAACTCCTCCGCGCCGGCCGAGTCGCCGCGGTCCAACCGGGTGGCGATCCGCCGGGCGAGCAGAAGCACCGCCGCGTCGGCGAGTGGATCGACACCGGCGGCGGCCAGCAGCCCGGCCGCGGTCCGGCCGTCCCGCTCGGCCGCGGCGAGATCGCCACGGCGGTGACACACCGAGGTGCGCAGCGAATGCGCCGCGGCCAGGGCCAACGCGGAGTTCCAGCGTACGGCGGCCTCGATCGCCACGTCGCAGTTCGCCTGGGCGGTGGCCAGGTCGTCGGCATCCGCCCGGACCGCGGTGAACCGCAGATACCGCGGCAGGTCGTCGATGCCGGTCGGCGGCGCGACTGGCACACGGGCACGAGGGTCGGGGCGGAAAGTGATGTTCCGGGCAGGATCCGCCAATCCCAGCCGGTCGTCACTGACGGTCATATTGCGTGTGTACCCCGTCTCGGCGACCGAATCACCACGATGCACAACCTCATCCTGGCGGCGATCGAGGGTTTTCCCAAGCTTTACCGAACCGTGACGGGAGGCCCCGTATGGGCCACACTGAAGGCCACCGAGGAGCGCAGCCACGGCTTGGCGCCCAGATGCGACGATCTGCGTGCGCACTCGGGAACGAAGGTGGGAGTGGATGCGCGCTGTAGTGGCTTTGCTCGCCGTGGTCACGGCCGGCTTCTGGGCCGCACCGGCGAACGCCGCACCCGCGAACGCCGCACCGGAGAATGCCGCACCCGCGAACGCCGCACCGGAGAATGCCGCACCCGGCGCGAGCGCCTCTTTCACCGCAAAATCCGCTAAACCGGCCCACATCGTCACGCTGATTTCCGGTGATCGGCTGCAGGTCGCCCCCGATGGGCGATCGGTCAGCCGAGTTCCCACGCCGGGCCGCGACGAGGTCCCGCTGATCTCCCGGTTCGCCGCCGGCCGCCTGCGGGTGGTTCCCGCCGACGCGGTGCCGCTGCTCAACGCCGACCGCCTCGACCCGCGCCTGTTCGATATCACCGGCCTGCTCGCGGCCGGCGACGACGGCACCCGCGGCGATCTCCCGGTGATCGTCACGTCCGACCAACCGGCGGCGGTCGCGGCCGCGGTCGGTGGTCCGGCCCGCGACCTGGCCACGATCAACAGCGCAGCGGTACGGGTGAAACTGTCCACCACCGCAAGTCTCTGGCAGCGCCTGACCGCGGGCGGTCTCCGCTCGGCGTACCGGAAAATCTGGCTGGACGGGGTGGCGCGGATCGGCATCGACGTCAGCGTGCCGCTGGTCGGCGCGCCCGCCGCCTGGGCGGCCGGCTACACCGGCGGCGGGGTCCGGGTCGGCGTGCTGGACACCGGGGTGGACGCCGACCATCCGGATCTGGCCGGCGCGATCGCCGGGACGGCCGACTTCACCACCAGCGGCGACGGCGTCGACCGGGTCGGTCACGGCACACACGTCGCCTCGATCATCGCCGGCTCCGGCGCCGCGTCCGGTGGCCAGTATCGCGGAATGGCGCCGGACGTGCGGCTCTACAGCGCCAAGGTGTGCGAGTCGTACGTCTGCACGGAATCGTCCATTCTGGCCGGAATGCAATGGGCCGCCCGGGACGAGGGCCTCAAGGTGGTCAACCTGAGTCTCGGCCGTCCCGACGATCCCGGCACCGACCTGCTCGAGGCCGCCGTCGACACGCTGACCTCGCGGTATGGCACGCTCTTCGTGATCGCCGGTGGCAACGATCACGCCAAGACCTGGTCGCCCGCCTCGGCGGACGCCGCGGTCGCGGTCGGGGCCACCACCGAGAACGACACGGTCGCCGCGTTCTCCAACCGCGGCCAGGGTGCCGGTGAGAACGGTCCGAAGCCGGACATCACCGCGCCGGGCGTCGACATCACCGCCGCCCGTTCCGGCGACTCTCAGCTTCCGGGCGGCGCTTACACCACCCTGTCCGGCACCTCGATGGCCGCACCGCACGTGGCCGGGGCCGCCGCGATCCTGGCGCAGCAGCATCCGGACTGGACACCCGCGATGCTCAAGGCGGCATTGATGAGCAGCGCCACCCCGCTGGGCGGCTCGCCGGCCGACCAGGTCGGCGCCGGCCGGTTGGACCTCGCGAGCGCGGTCGCCTCGCCGGTGGTGGCCACCCCGGCGAGTCTGTTGTTCGACCGGACAGACACCCGAACGGTCACCTATCACAACGCCGGCGACTCGGCGATCACGCTCGCGCTCTCCACGTCGGGCCAGGCGTACGCGCTGGACGCGACCAGCGTCACCGTGCCGGCCAAGGGCGACGCCTCGGTGCGGGTCAGCTCCCGTACGGGCGGAACCGGCACGCTGACCGCGGTCGATGGGGACCTGTCGATCCACACGGCCCTCGCCGGCGCACCCGCGACAGTCGACTTGACCGTCAGGTTCACCGGCCGCGCCGGGACGGCGACCACCCAGGCCTACGGCGCGGTACTCGCCGCCGACGGCACCGCCTGGGATCTCGGCGCGGACGGCACCGTCAGATTGCCGACGGGCACGTACACGCTGGACACCAAGATCTTCGAACCCGGCGGAGGCGTGACGCTGCTTACCCGGCCGGTCCTGGTGCTGGACCGGGACACCACCGTGCAGATGGACGCCCGGCGCGGTCGGCCGGTCGCCGTGGCACCGCCACAAGCCGGCGCGTCCCAGGTCTACGCGCGGGTGTCGGTCGCGGTTCCGGGTGGCGCCACGGCCGCCCTGCAGGCCGGCTCGTTCGACCGGCTGACCGCGGCGCAGATGGGCGCCGGCCGGGCGGGCATGCGTACCGAGGTGGCCGCGAGCTGGACCGCGCCCGGAGTTCTCTACTCGCTCGCCTGGCCGGTCGAGGACGACTTCATCACAGGGTTCAGCCGCGTGGTCGAGACGTCCACGCTGGCCCAGGTGCGGGCCGAGTTCGGTGCGTCCGAATCCGGTACCACCGGTCTGATGGCCCGGTGGCCGGCCGGCGGTGGCGGCTACACCTCGGCGTTCGACCTTCCGTTCCAGCGCACCGAGTATCTCGGCCCAGGTGGTGGCTGGAACAGCCGGTTCACCGAGGTCACGCCGGCCGCCGGTGTGGTGCGGGTGATGACCGCCGGCTCGCTCGAACCGATCGAGCGTTGGAACAAGGGCGTGTTCGGTCCGGCGTTCCCGCCTCCGACACCGTGGGGGAACGAGGTCAGCCGGACGGTTGTCGATCCGGCCTGGTCGGCGGACGCCGCGCACGGCGGGCCGGCACCGGCCGTGGCCATGATCGACGGTGACCGGATCACGGTGGGCGGCACGACCTGGACCTTCCCGCCATCGCGGACAGCGCTGCTGCCGCTGTCCGTGGTGCGGTTCGAGCCGCGTTCGGCGACCACGCTCGGCTTCTTCGTACAGCATCAGGTGGCCGGAACCACGACCAAGAAGCTGGACCTCGAGGTCTCGTACGACGGCCGGACGTGGCAGACCCCGCTGTACTCGCGGATCGGCGAGCGTGGCGTGATGTTCCTGCGCCCGGGCGGCGATCCCGTCTCGCTGCGGGCGACCGCGATCAACTCGGCCGGAAGTTCGGTGGAGCAGACGATGATCCGGGCCTTCGTACGCTGAGTAGGTTGGAGCCGGTGGACGTACTCGAGTTGGCGGACTACCGGGCCGCGGTGGCACGGATCTACCTTTCCGACGCCGATCTGGCCGGCTTCCGCGCCCAGCGTGACGAGCTGTTCCGGACTCATCCGCAGTCACCCATCCCCCGCGACGCGACCTTCGGCGGCCTGCGTTACTTCCCGCCCAACGACCAGGAGATCGTGGAGGTGGCCCTGAGGCCGGCGGGCGGCAATCTGGACATCGACACGGGCGGCCCGGACGGCGTGGTCCACTACGTCCGGGCCGGCGTGCTGGAAACCCCGCACGGCGAGCTGTCGCTGTGGTGGATCGAGGCCTACGGCGGCGGCCTGTTCCTGCCGGTCCGGGACGCGACGTGCGGGCCGGACTCGTACGGCGGCGGCCGTTATCTGACGGACACGGTGAAAGGGACGCACGGGCGAGGTGTCGTGGCGCTGGGCGGAAACCGCGTACGCCTGGACTTCAACTACCTCTACAACCCGTCATGCGCCTACGACGAGCAATGGCTGTGCCCGCTGGCGCCGCCGGAGAACACGGTGGACGTCGCGATCCGCGCCGGTGAGCTGAAATATCGCTGAGCATGGGAATTGGCTGAGTGAGCGCTCGCTCAGTAGAGTGCACAGGGTGAACCAGGTTCGCCGCCGGCGGGTGCCGGCGATGGCTCCCGAGGACCGCCGCGCCGCGCTCATCAGCGCGACGGTGCCCTTGCTGCACGAGCATGGCCTCGATGTCAGCACCCGCCAGATCGCCAGCGCGGCCGGGGTCGCCGAGGGCACCATCTTCGGCGTCTTCAAAGACAAGAACTCACTGGTCGTGGCCGCTCTGGCGCACGCACTCGATCCGCAGCCGACGCTGGCCGCCCTGGCCGCCATAGACCCCGCCATGGACTTGCGGTCGCGCCTCACCGCCGCCGCCGACCTGATCCATCAGCGCTTCGCGGCCAACGCCCGGCTGATGTCCGCGGCCCGCACGCTCGCCTTGTGCACCGGCAACCAGCACGTGATCGCGCTGCGCATGGCACAGTCGCGCGAGCGGCTGCAGGCCGCGATCACCGAACTGATCGAGCCCGACGCCGCAGCGTTACGCCGCTCCCCCGGCACGACGGCCCGGCTGTTGTTGATGTTCGCGGGCGCGAACACCTACGGCCCGTTCGGCGACCCGGAGGGTTTCAACGGCGCGGAGATCGTCTCGCTGCTCCTCGACGGTCTGCTGGTCGTCACCGGCAACCACGACAATCCGCTGGTCATCCCGTTCATCACGAGGGCTCCCCGTGCGGGGAGAAGGGACGAGTAGTGCTCCTGCGACTCCTCCGGGCCCATCTGGGTCCGTACCGGAAGGCGATCGCCCTGGTCGTGCTGTTCCAGTTCGTCCAGACCCTCGCGACGCTCTACCTGCCCACCATGAACGCCGACATCATCGACAACGGTGTGGTTCTCGGCGACACCGGATACGTGCTCCGGGTCGGTGGCGAAATGCTGGGCATCACGGTGCTGCAGATCGCAACGCAGATCGTTGCGGTCTACTTCGGAGCGCGTACCGCCATGGCGGTCGGCCGTGACGTCCGGGCCGGCATCTTCCGCCGGGTGCAGGATTTCTCCGCCCGTGAGGTGGGCCAGTTCGGCGCGCCCTCGCTGATCACCCGGACCACCAACGACGTCCAGCAGGTGCAGATGCTGGTACTGCTGACGTTCACCCTCATGGTCTCGGCACCGATCATGTGCTTCGGCGGGATCGTGCTGGCACTTCAACAGGACGTACCCCTGTCGTCCCTGATCCTGGTGATCGTGCCGATCCTGATCCTGCTGGTCAGTCTGATCATCGTCCGGATGCGGCCCTTGTTCCGCACCATGCAGGTACGCATCGACAAGGTCAACCGGGTGATGCGCGAGCAGATCACGGGTATCCGGGTGATCCGCGCGTTCGTCCGCGACGACGTCGAGCAGGCTCGGTACGGCGAGGCCAATGACGAGCTGACCGACGTCTCGCTGCGCGTCGGTAAGCTGATGGCGTTGATGTTCCCGGTCGTGCTGCTGGTGGTGAACCTGTCCAGCGTGGCCGTGTTGTGGTTCGGCGCGCACCGGATCGATGCCGGCCAGATGCAGGTCGGCGCGCTGACCGCGTTCCTCAGCTACCTGATGCAGATCCTGATGTCGATCATGATGGCCACCTTCATGTTCGTGATGATCCCGCGCGCCGAGGTCTGCGCCGAACGCATCGAGGAGGTGTTGAACACCGAATCGTCGGTGACGACGGCGTCGAACCCGGTGGCCCGGTTGAGCCGGCACGGTTTCCTGGAACTGCGCGATGTGGACTTCCACTACCCGGGCGCCGAATCGCCGGTGCTGTGTGGCATCGACCTGACCGCGCGACCCAGGGAGATCACGGCGGTCATCGGCAGCACCGGCTCGGGCAAGACGACCCTGCTCAACCTGGTGCCCCGGCTCTTCGACGCCACCGGCGGTCAGGTGCTGGTGGATGGCGTGGATGTCCGCGCACTCGACCCGATGCTGCTGTCCCGGACGGTCGGCCTGGTGCCGCAGAAGCCGTACCTGTTCACCGGCACGATCGCGTCGAACCTGCGGTACGGCAACCCGGACGCCGGCGACGAGGAACTCTGGCAGGCCCTCGAGGTGGCTCAGGCACGGGACTTCGTGGAGCGGATGGACGGCGGCCTGGACGCGCCGATCGCGCAAGGCGGTACGAACGTCTCCGGTGGCCAGCGGCAGCGGCTCGCGATCGCCCGAGTGCTCGTGCAGCGGCCGGAGATCTATCTTTTCGACGACTCGTTCTCGGCGCTCGACTACGCCACCGACGCGGCGCTGCGGGCCGCCCTGGACCGGCACATCGCGGACGCGACCGTGGTGATCGTGGCGCAACGGGTCAGCACGATCCGCGACGCCGACCGGATCATCGTGCTCGACGACGGCCGGGTCGTCGGCACCGGCACGCACGCGGACTTGATGGACACCAACCCGACGTACCGCGAGATCGTTCTCTCGCAGCTGACCGAGCAGGAGGCAGCAGCGTGACCGACTGCACCGAAGCGTTGCGAAGCGAAAGCGCAGGGCCAGAAGGGCACGCCGAAGGGAGCCCAGCGTGACCGCGCCCATCCGCCGACCTCCCGGGCCGCCCATGGGCGGTGGACCGGCGGCCCGCATGATGGCCGGCGGCATGCCGCCCGAGAAGCTGCAGGATTTCAAGGGATCCACCAAGCGCATGCTCGGGTTGCTCAAGCCGCAGAGCGTGCTCGTGGGCGTGGTCTTGTTGTTCGGCATCGCCAGCGTGTTCCTCTCGGTGCTCGGTCCGCGCATGCTCGGCCACGCCACGGACATCGTCTTCGCCGGAGTGGTCGGCCGGATGCTGCCGGCGAACGCGTCCAAGGCCGATGTGGTGGCGCGACTGCGGCAGCAGGGTGACCACAACCGTGCCGACATGCTCGCCTCCATGGACCTCGTTCCCGGCCAGGGCATCGATTTCACCCGGCTGTGGCACCTGCTGGCCTGGGTGGCGGTGGTATACCTGGCGGCGTCGCTGTTCGCGATGTTCCAGGGCCGGCTCACCGCCACCGTCGTGCAGACCGCCGTCTATCGGCTGCGGCAGGACGTCGAGGACAAGCTGTCCCGGCTGCCACTGTCCTATTTCGACCAGCAGCCGCGCGGTGAGGTGCTCAGCCGGGCCACGAACGACACCGACAACATCGCCCAGACGTTGCAGCAGACGTTTGCGCAGTTGGTCACGGCGCTGCTGACCATCATCGGCGTACTCGGCATGATGTTGTGGATATCCCCGCTGCTGGCCCTGATCGCGCTGGTCACCGTGCCGGTGTCGATCTGGGTGACGACCCTGATCGGCAAGCGGTCGCAGCCGCAATTCGTCGCGCAGTGGCGCACCACGGGCAAGCTGAACGGCCACATCGAGGAGATGTTCACCGGCCATTCGCTGGTCAAGGTCTTCGGCCGCCAGCGTGAGGCGGCGGCGACCTTCCAAGAGCACAACGAGGCTCTGTACGCGTCCAGCTTCCGCGCCCAGTTCATCTCCGGCCTGATCCAGCCCGCCATGATGTTCATCGGAAACCTGAATTACGTGCTCGTGGCGGTGGTCGGCGGCCTGCGGGTGGCCTCCGGATCGCTGTCCCTCGGCGACGTGCAGGCGTTCATCCAGTACTCGCGGCAGTTCAGCCAGCCGCTGACCCAGGTGGCCAGCATGGCCAACCTCGTACAGTCCGGTGTGGCGTCCGCGGAGCGTGTCTTCGCGCTGCTGGATGCGCCGGAGCAGTCGCCCGAACCGGCGCCGGTGGAGATCGAACCGGTACGTGGCCGCGTCGCTTTCGAAGATGTCTCCTTCCGGTATGTGCCGGAGAAGCCGCTGATCGATCACCTGTCGCTGACCGCAGAGCCCGGCCAGACCGTGGCCATCGTCGGCCCGACCGGAGCGGGCAAGACCACGCTGGTGAACCTGCTGATGCGCTTCTACGACGTGACCGGGGGCCGGATCACGCTCGACGGCGTGGACATCACCACCATGCCGCGCGAGGAGTTGCGCGAGCACATGGGCATGGTGCTGCAGGACACCTGGCTGTTCGGCGGGACCATCGCGGAGAACATCGCGTACGGCGCCGACTCGTTCGACATGGCGGCCGTGACGCGGGCCGCCGAGGCTGCCCACGTGGACTCGTTCGTGCGCATGCTCCCGGACGGCTACGACACGGTGATCGACGAGGAGGGCTCGAACGTCAGCGCCGGCCAGAAGCAGCTCATCACGATCGCCCGGGCATTCCTCGCCGAGCCCACCATTCTGATCCTGGACGAGGCGACGTCGTCGGTGGACACGCGCACCGAGGTGCTGATCCAGCGCGCGATGAACTCACTTCGTGCCGGCCGGACCAGCTTCGTCATCGCGCACCGGCTGTCGACCATCCGCGACGCCGACGTGATCCTGGTGATGGAGTCCGGCAGCATCGTCGAGCAGGGTACGCACGACGAGCTGATCGCGGCGGACGGCGCGTACGCCCGGTTGTACTCGGCGCAGTTCTCCCAGGCGGCGGTGGAGGTGGACTGACCGCGCACGCACGGCCGATGAAGGCATCGTCATGAGGTCGACGTGCTCGACAACGTCAGACGCAGCGCCATCACCGGGCAGCGATCCACCGCACGCCGCGCGGCACCCTCCAGCGCGCGCGGAACGGCAGGCTCAGTGGCGCCGTCCCGGACCAGCGGATAACCCCAGTCGTCTTCGGCGAGCAGCTCCGGAAGCAACTCGGCGCAGAGTCCCCGGCCGTCGCAGGCCGTCCAGTCGATGTGCAGGCGTGACTCGCTCACCGTCGTACCGCCTCCTGGGTGCAGTGCCCGTGCAGGTGCGCGACCACATCGGCATCGAAGGTCATGAGGCTGCTTCTGATCATCCGTGCCGTGCCGTCGGGGTGCCGGCAGGCACCGCGGCCGGTCACCAGCGCGGTGAGCCGTTTCACCTCGGCCGGTAGTCCCGGCTTGGCGCGCCGGTACGCGAGGTCGGTCAGGGTATCCGCCAGCCGCGGCAATCCGTTGATGCACGGGCCACACTGCCCGGACACCTGACCGGCCAGGTAGGAGGCGATCCGGGCGCTTTCGATAAGGCCGCAGGCGCCCTGCGGCAGCGCGATCACGATGCCGGCACCGGGCGACGTCCCGTAGTGAGCGAGCGCCGCCCGGCTCACCGGCAGATCGGGCCGGGCCGGCACCCACCCGCCGTGGAACCCGCCGATCAGCACGGCCTGCAACGGCGCGGTGGCACCGCCGGCCGCATCGATCAGCTCACCCAGCGGCACACCGTAGCCCGCCTCGACGACGCCGGGCTGCGCCACCGCACCACTCACTGTGGCCAGGAACGTGCCGGGCTCCTCCGCGGTGCCGGCCGACCGGAACCAACCCGGTCCGCGGCGGCCGATCAGCGCGATCTGTGCCAGCGTCTCGACGTTCTGCACCAGCGTCGGCGCACCGCCCAAGCCGGCCCGGGTGACCCGCACCCGCTTGTCGGCGGGCACTGCCGGGCGTCCGGACAGCGCCGCCACCACGGCCGACTCCTCACCGGCGATGAACGCGTCCGGCGCGATCGTCGGATTGACCGCCGCGATCGGGTCGCGGCCGGCCCGGCGACGCGCGTCCAGCACGGCGCGGATCGGGCCCGCCGCAGCGGCGGGGAGATAGAGATGCGTGCTGCGCGCACCGAGCGCGCGGGCGACCAGCTGCAGGCCGTCCAGGACCAGATCCGGATGGTACGCGAGCAGCAGGCCGTCCTTGCCGCTCGCCGGTTCGCCCTCCGCGCCGTTTGCGACCACCACCGGACCGCCCGGCGCGACGGTCACCGCCTCGAGCTTCCGCCAGGTCGGGAACCCGGCGCCGCCGCGGCCGGTAAGGCCCGCTTCCCGCAACAGGCCGATCAACTGAGTCCGGTCCAGCTCGGGCAACGGCGCGCCGGCCGGCTCGGCGAGCAATCGGTGCTGCACGCCCCTCATCGTGGCGAGGCCGTTGGTCATCGGACTTCCGCCAAGCCGTGCCGCGGCCGCCCGGTGCCGGATCCGCGGTCGCCGTCAACCGCCGCTCGATGATCGGGTACACGGCGCTTGGCGCGCTGCGGAAAGCGGGTGAACGAGGGCGAGAGCCGCCAGGCGACGGCGGCCAGCACCACCGCAGCGCAGAGACAGGCGATGGCCCGCAGCCACCAGGTGCCGCCGTCGGTACCGGTCTGCAAACCGTGCAGCAGCGCGATCGGCCAGCAGAGGTAGGCCAGCCAGTGCACGACACGCCAGGCCCGGGCGCCGATCCGCCGGCGCAGCAGGCTGGTCACCACGATGGCCAAGGCCATGTCCAACGCCAGCGTCCCCAGACCCAGCCAGAACGGGCGGTGCTGGCCGGCGAAGGGCAGAACCAGGTCGACGAACCGGAGTTGGGCGTACGGGTCGAAGTAGAGGCTGACCACGTGGCCGCCGAGGAACACGGCGGCCAGCAGCGCGGCGTTGCGGTGCAACAGGTTGACCGCGAAGCGGGGCAGAAGTGTGCCACTGCCGGCGCCCGGGATGGGCCGGCCGGACCGGGCGCCGATGCCGAGCGCGACCACGATCGTGAAGAGCACGAGCGCGACCAGCCCGCTACCGCGCCCGAAGTACCACAGGGCGTCGGTCACGACGGCCACCCGCCCAGGCGCAGCACGTCCAGGTCCGGCGTGACGAGCCGGCTGGGCACGGTGTGCAGCAGGCCGGTCGCGGCGTGGCCGCGCACGATCGCCGCGGTGCTCAGGGTGTTGGCGGCCAGACACGAGTGCGCCGCCACCGAGACCGTCCGCCACACCGGCGGTGCCGGCCTGCCGGTACGCGGATCGACGATGTGGTGCAGCAGCTCGCCGGGCCGTCCCCAGCGGCGTACGGCGGTGCTGGAGGTGGCGAGCGCGGCCCCGGCCGGCAACCGTACGATGCAGCACGGGTCACCGGGCCGGTCTTGGACCAGCACCCGCCAGCCGCCCTCCGGCGCGGGCCCGGCCGTGGCGATGTCGCCGCCCAGCGCGACCATCACGCCGATGCCGAGCCGCCGGGCGACCTGTGCGGCGGCCCGATCGGCCGCCACGGCCTTGGCGGTGGCGCCGAGGTCGAGCAGTACGCCGTCCGGCACGGTCAGCTCTCGGTCGCGGAGTTCGACCGCACGCCAATCGGGCGCCGGAAAGACCCGGACCGCCGGGGCGACCACCCGGCCGGTGATCGCGGCGAAGTCGCGGTCGTAGCCCAGGCCGTTGAGTGCCGCGCCGACCGTGGGGTCGACGTCGCCGCCGGTGACCCGGGCCGCCCGGAGCGCGGCGGCGACCAGATCGGCCAGCAGCGGACTGACCGTCACCGGCCGGCCGCCGGCCCGGCGGTAAGCGAGCGTGAGCTCGGAATCCTCCCGGAACCGGCTGCACGCGGCGTCCACCGCGGCGAGCTGCGCCGTGACGATGTCGGTGGCCCGGGCGAGATGGGCCGGGTCGGTCACCACGATCCGGGCAACGGTGCCCCAGACCGACCACTGTGCTGTGTCGTCGCCGACCGGCAGGGTCTCGATCAGCATCACGAGCCTCCGGAGGTGGCCTGGCCGGAGTCGGCGCGGCCACCGGACAACGACGGCCAATCGGTCGTGGCGGAACCCGAGGAATCGGCGGTCCCCGTGGTGGCGGAGGTCTCATCGGGCGAGGTCGCACTGGCCGAGGAGTTGTGTGTGGCGTAGGCGGCGGCGCCCACGCCGATCGTGCCGGCCACGCTCGCGGCGACCAGCGCCACGGTCAATGCGGTGACCCGCCGTAGTCCGGTGTCCCGGTCCATCGATGCCTCCTGTGGTTTGACGACTCAATGGACGGTGCCGGGTCACCCTCTCTATGGCCTGTGCCGCGCCTGAGGCGTTCCTGTGAGCTCGCGCACCCGTGCGATCTTGGAGTTTGGAGATCCCTCCAGGAAGATCGGTGCCCGGCCGCCGGGTCGCGTCGGCGCACTTGAGCGGTGCGAAAGCTGCGCCTCGGGCGGCGGCTACTCCCAGCGGAATGTGCGCGCTGCGGCCGTCAACGCGACCGCGGCCCACGCCGTCAGACTGAGCCAGATCGCCCCGGGAATCGCCGTGCCGGCGGTCAACGCATCTCGCAGGGCCTCGGCATGCGCCGCCAACGGCAGCAGGAACCATCCCGCGGCGCCCAGGTCCGGCGCGGCGAACATGATGCCGCCCGCGGCCAGCATCAGCACGTAGATCAAGGTAGCCGCGGCAGTCACCGTCTCCGGCCGCAACAGGCTGGCGATGACCATGGCAAGTCCGCAGTACGCCGAGGTCGCCAGCACCGTGATCGCCGCCGCGAGCGGCAGTTGCCCCAGGTCCGGACGCCATCCGACCGCGACGCCGACCATGGCCAGAACCAGCAGCTGAATGCCGACCAGCGCCAGGATCGCCGCGGTCTTGGCGAACAACAGACCGGGCCTGGTAAGGGGTGAGGCACCGAGTCGCTTGAGAATGCCGTAGCTGCGCTCGTACCCCGTGGTGATCGCCTGCCCGGTGAAGGCGGTGGACATCACCGTGAGCGCGAGCACGCCCGGCACCACGAAACCCAGGCGGTCGTCGGTGGGGACATTGGTGGCACGGGTGAGCCCCGCACCGAGCAGGACCAGCAGCGGTACGCCCATCGCCAGGACCACGGCCTCGCCACGGCGGGCGGTGAGCCGCAGTTCCATCCGGATCTGCCTGCCGACGATGGTGCCTCTCCGCGCCCGCCCCGGCGCGGGCACGAACGTCCCTGCGCGCCCGGCGTTCATCGCAGCGCCTTCGGCGTGGTCAAGGCGAGGTAGACGTCCTCGAGCGTGCGCCGGCGTGTGTTGACCGCGGTGACGTGCGCACCCGCCTCGGCGAACCAGGACAGCACGACGGCGATCGCCGCGCTGTCCATCGAACCGGCGATCGTGTACTCGCCCGGTGAAGACTCGCTCACCTTCGCGTCGGTCCGCTTGGCCAGCGCGGAGATCGGTAGGCCGGCGTCCGCGCGCACCTCGAGCAGGTCGATCCCGGCGGCGGCGGTCAGTTCCGCCGGCGTACCGGTGGCGGCGACCACCCCGGAACGTACGATCACGACACGGTCGGCGAGCCGTTCCGCCTCGTCGAGGAGGTGCGTCGTGAGCAGCACGGAAACGCCGTCGTCCCGCAACTCCTCGACCAGCTGCCAGGTGGTGTGCCGGGCCTCGGTGTCCATGCCGGCCGTCGGCTCGTCCAGGAACACCAGCTCCGGCCGGCCGACCAGGGCGACCGCCAGGGCCAGGCGTTGCTGCTCGCCGCCGGACAGGCGCCGCCACCGGGTACGCGCGACCTTCCGGAGTCCGAGCCGGTCGAGCAACATGCCGGTGTCCAGGGGATGCGCAGCGAACGAGGCGAACAATCCGAGGATCTCGCTCGCCGTGGCCCACGGATAGACACCACCGGACTGCAGCATGATCCCGATCCGTGGCATCAGCTCGTCGTGATCGGCGACCGGGTCCAGGCCGAGGACGCTGACCGCACCGGCATCCGGACGCCGGAAGCCCTCGCAGACCTGAAGCAGGCTCGTCTTACCCGCACCGTTGTTGCCGAGTAAGGCAAGGACACTACCGCGGGGAACGTTCAGTGAGACACCGTCGACGGCCGTGGTGGCGCCGTAGCGCACCACCACATCCCGTACCTCGACGGCGTCAGCCTGCGTCATCCCAGCCCATGGTCATACCAGCCCATCGCCTCCGCCGGATCGTCACATCCGCTCCGGCCACGATACGTGGCCTCGAGGGTCGGGTCGTCCGCGCCGTCCACCGGACCGGCGATCCGGCGCGCTCGATGCCGGCAGCGCGGCCCGGCGGCACAGCATCTGCCGGGCCGATGGGTAAGGTGCCCTGGTGACCGACCGAACCGATGTGGTGGAGATCTTCACCGACGGGGCGTGCGTGCCCAATCCCGGACCCGGCGGGTGGGGAGCCGTCCTGCGCTACGGCGCTTCCGAGCGAGACATCTGCGGTGGCGAGGCCGGCCTCACCACGAACAACCGGATGGAACTGACCGCTCCCCTTCGCGCGCTGGAGACGCTGACCCGTGCCCCGCTGACGGTCCTGTTCTATACCGACAGCATCTACGTGCGGGACGGCATCACGAAGTGGCTGCCCCGCTGGAAAGCCAACGGCTGGCAGACCTCGGCCAGACAACCGGTGAGGAACGTCGACCTGTGGCAACAGCTCGACACCGCGGTGAGCCGGCACAACGTGCAGTGGAGATGGGTCAAGGGCCATGCCGGCCATCCCGAAAACGAACGCGCCGATCGCCTTGCCGCTCGCGGCCTGGCCGAGGCCGTCGAGGCGGCGAAGCCGGCACCTGTCCCGAAGGCGATTCCGCTGACCCGCACGGAATGCGACGGCAGCCACACGCTTGTGTCCCGGCCGTACCGCTGATCTCACCGCGGCTCGGAGCGGCGAACCTTCGCTCGCGCCACCCGGTCCGGGGCCAGGCGGTAGGTCGGCGCGTGGACGAGTTCGTCGGGCACCACATGGCGACCGGGTCCGGACGGCTCCGATGTGGACGCGGGCGCATCGGTAGCCGAGTCCGGTGCCGACGCCGGCGCACTCACGATCGGCGGGACAGAGGAGGCCGGCCGCGGCGGTGCGAGACGCCGGAAGCGCGACCCCGCGCGTGACAGCGGGCGAGCGTGGGCATCGAGCGACGGGGCCGAGGCCGGCGGGTGAGCAGAGGCCGGCGAGGGCGAGGCGGGCGCCGGTCCCTCGGGCGCGCAACGCGCGGGCACCGGGGCGGTCGCCCGGACACGACCCCTGTCGCGGCGAAGACCGACGATACGGGCGGCCAGGCTGAACGTACTCCGGGCCGCGGTGTCGTAGCCGTCCCGGTATGCCTCGTCCCGGTCGAGGCCGCTCCGGTGCCACTGGTGCAGGCGACCGGCGGCGTATCCCGTACACGCGACCAGGACGGCGAGGAGCACGATGAGCACGGTGGCGTTCCCGGGGGCGGTCATGCCTCGATTCTGGCGAAGTGGATAGACCGAGAGCTATGGCCCGTTTGACGTAACCCGATCGAATTAACTCGAAAGCCGTACCGGTGATCATCTCGAGGTGGCCATGGCTGGAGATCGATGTGCGTCCGCGCCGCATCCGATGCTGCGCCGGCCGTCAGCGGCGAATAGGCTGCTGGTCGTGACCTTGGAAGAACAGCAGTCCGGCTTCGCGCTGCGGATGGCCTGGGCCAAGCTCGAGAATCGCCGTGAGGCAGAGCGCCGCATCGACGTCGCCTTGCAGATCACCGCGATCACACTGTTCTGGCTGGTCTCGCTGGCCTTGCTCATCGGCTGGGGCATGACCGGCACGGCGGGCGGCGAGCGGGACCTCGCCGCCATGCTGGCCGTCCTGGCGCCGTTCCTGGCGGCGGTCATCGCCACCCGCAACGGCCTTGTCTGGCTGGGCGGCGCGTACGTCATGCTGACGCTGGTGATGATCGTCCCGGCGATGATCGTCCCGGCGATGGGCATCGCGGGACTCGACTGATCCGGGCAGGATGAACGCATGGCGGCCGGCAAGGGCGAGGAACGCGACGGCGTACCGCTGACGAACCTGGATCAGGAGCTGTTCCCGGACGCCGGCGCGACCAAGCGGGACTTGGTCGACTATCTGGACGCGGTTCGTGATCGCATCCTGCCGGTTCTCACGGATCGCCCGTTGTCCGTGATCCGGGTTCTGCGGGGGCAGGACAAATTCATGCAGAAGAACCTGCCGAAATACACGCCGGACTGGGTTCAGCGTACCGAGGTGTGGGCGGAGGCCTCGCACCGCCAGGTGTCCTACGCGCTCTGCAACGATCGCCGGACGCTCCTCTGGTTCGGCAACCAGCGTGCGGTCGAGTACCACCCGGCGCTGATGCTCGCGGGCCGGCATCACCCCACCCACCTGATCATGGATCTGGATCCGCCGGAGGGCGGCGCGTTCTCGCTCGCGGTCGGCGCGGCGCGGCTGGTCAAGCAGGTGCTCGACGACGTGGGCATGCGGGGCGCCGTCAAGACCAGCGGGTCCAAGGGTGTGCACGTGTTCGTGCCACTCGCCGAGCCCGTGAACATCGAGGACGTGGCGGCCGCGACCCGTGCCGTCGCCGCTCGCGCCGAACGGCTCGATCCGGAGCTGGCGACCACGGCGTTCGTCGTTGAGGACCGGCACGGCAAGGTCTTTCTCGACTCCACCCGGGCCGGCGGCGCGACCGTCGTCGCGGCGTACAGCCCGCGCGTCCGGCCGGGTGTCACGGTGTCCTTCCCGGTCTCCTGGGACGATCTCGACAACGTCAAACCCACCGACTTCACGGTACGGACGGCGCTGAGTCACCTGGCCGACCGCGACCCGTGGGCCGCCGCCATGCCGGAACCGCAGCGGCTGGATCCGGGCCTGATCGACCAGGGCCACACCATCCCGATCGCCCGGGTGGCCGCGATGCACGCGGGCAAACGGCGCCGCGCCCGGGAGCGTGCCAACGAGTCGGCCGACTCAGAAAGCTGACCGCCTGCCGATCCGCACGGGGCGTACTAGCGTGATCGCATGTCGACGGATCTATGGGATCTGGTGGCGAGCTCCAACGGCGGGACGCTCGCGACCATCAAGCGGGACGGGCGGCCGCAGCTGTCCGACATCAACTACACGGCGGACCGAGAGAGCCGAGTGATCCGGATCTCCACCCGCGCCCCACTGGCCAAGACGCACAATCTTCGGCGGGATCCCCGTGCCGCCCTGCACGTTCCGGCGCCGGGCGGTCGCGGCTACGCCGTGGCCGAGGTCGAGGCGACCTTGTCACCGGTCTGCGCGGACGAGCACGACGCCACGGTGGAGGAGCTCATCGACGTGTACCGGCTGGTGCAGGGCAAGGACCATCCGGACTGGGCGGACTACCGCCGCGCCATGGTCCAGGACGAGCGGCTCATCCTCCGGCTCGCCGTGCAACGGTTGTACGGCTGGGTGCTGTGATCCTGCTGGGCCGGGATAGCCGACATCCGCCGTGGGCTGTGAATAAAGCCGGCAGACGTACGCCCGTCTGGCCCGGCCGGCAACGGTTTTGCAACCCGACCGCACCGTGCGGGACCCCTTAACACCTCAAGGACGGGCGTCCAGATCCGATCTCCCCCGTACAGCCATCTCACCTTTGGGGTGGTCCCCGCCGGAGTGGAGAACATTCTGATGGCCGCCACGAACAGTCAGCGCGCCCGGCTGAGCTGGGCGCGCGTCTGCGTGGTCGTGGCCACCGTCGTGGCCGGCTTCGGTGCCGTTCTCTCGACCGGCATAGGCGGCCCGGCCGTGTCGCAGACGATCTCCAATGTCGGCCTCTGCCTCGGCGCGATCGCCGCCGCCATGGCATGCCTGCTACGCGCCAAGTCGTTCCGCGGCCGGATGCGCTGGGGCTGGGCGCTGATCGGACTGGGCGTGTTCGCCTGGGGCTTGGGCCAGTTGGCGTGGGTCTACCTCGAGTCCTTCCGCGGCGACGACGTCCCGTTCCCCTCTCAGGCCGACATCGGCTACCTCGGCATGGTGCTGCTCACCCCGGCCGGCCTGCTGGTCCTGCCGAGCGCCGCGCAGGCCGTGGCGAACCGGGCCCGCAGCGTGCTGGACGGCCTGATGGTGGCGACCTCCCTGGTGCTGATGGCATGGATCATCATCATCGAACCGCTGATCCAGGCCGGTGGGGACAGCGCACTGGCGCTCTACATCTCGCTCGCCTACCCGCTTGGCGACGTGGTGATCGTGACCATCGTCGTCTACATGCTGGCCCTGCAGCGGCAGCGCGGGCACAACCTCGGAAACCTGGCCCTGGTCGGCGCCGGCATGGTCGCGTTCGCCATCTCCGACATCGGGTACGCATACCTCAACCTGATCGGCGGCTACGCCTCCGGCGGGGTCACCGACATCGGCTGGTTCGCCGGCTTCTCGCTGATCCTGCTGGCCGCCCGCAAGCCGGTCCGCGCCGTTGCCGCCGACGCCGAGATCCGGCCGGGCGAGGAGGGCGGCCAGCCGTTCGGCGTGCTGTTGCCGTACGTGGCGGTGCTCGCCGCCCTGCTGACCAGCGTCATCTGGTTCGCCAGCACGGGGCAGATCAGCGCCTTCGTCGCGTACACCCGTTCCGCGCTGATCCTGTTGATCGTCGGCCGGCAGTTGCTGACGCTGCTGGAGAACCGGAGCCTCACCCGCAACCTGGAGGCGCGGGTCGCCGACCGCACGGCCGAGCTCTTCGCCAGCGAGCAGCGGTTCCACGCCCTGGTGCAGCACAGCTCGGACGTGGTCACCGTGGTCGGCCGGGACGGGTACGTGCTCTACCAGAGCGAGTCGATCCAGCGTGTCTTCGGCTACTCCGCGCAGGACCTCACCGAGCGGCACCTCGACCAGCTCGTCGACGACGACTCGGGGGAACGGCTGGCCGGGGCCATGGCGTCGGTGGCCGACCGCCCGTACGCGACCACCGTCCTGGAGCTGCGCATCCGGCACCGCGACGGGCGGTGGCGGCAGGCCGAGGCCACCGTCACCAACCTGCTTGGCGACCCGAGCGTGGGCGGCCTGGTGCTGAACACCCGGGACATCAGTGAGCGCAAGGAACTCCAGGAGCAGCTGGTGCACGAGGCGTACCACGACGCTCTCACCCAGCTGGCCAACCGCGCGCTGTTCCGCGAGCGGGTTTCCGAGGCTCTCGAGGAGCGCCACGAAACCGTGGACGTCACCGTGCTGTTCCTGGACCTGGACGGGTTCAAGGAGGTCAACGACAGCCTCGGTCACCTGGCCGGCGACCACTTGCTGGTCCAGGTCGCCGACCGGCTGCGCGATGCGGTCCGCGAGGGTGACGTGGTGGCCCGCTTCGGCGGCGACGAGTTCGCCGTGCTCATCGAGTCGCCGCTGGGCTCACCGGACGCCGAGTCGGTGGCCCAGCGCATCGTGGACAACCTGCACGAGCCGTTCCGTATCGACACCCGCGACATCCACGTGCGGGCGAGCATCGGCCTGGCGGCCGCCGGCGTGAGCGGTGAGGCCGCGGGTGTGGGCCCGCTCGCGGACAGCGGCGGGGGCGGCGCCGAGCAACTCATGCGGAACGCCGACCTGGCGATGTACAAGGCGAAGTCGGCCGGCGGCAGCGGCTTCGCCAGCTACCACCCGCGGATGCTCGCGGGTCTGGTCGACCGGCTGGAGCTGGAGGCCGACCTGCGCCTCGCGCTGGAGCGCGGCGAGCTGAAGCTGCACTACCAGCCCACCATCGACGTGTCGGACAGCCGCGTCGTCGGTTTCGAGGCGCTGGTGCGGTGGCAGCACCCGACCCGCGGGCTGATCTCCCCCCTCGACTTCATCCCGATCGCCGAGGGCACCGGCCTCATCGTGCCGCTCGGCCGCTGGGTGATCGCCGAAGCCTGCCGTCAGGCGATGGCCTGGGCCACCGCCTCCAGCCAGCGCGCAGCCGGCACCTCGCCGGTCAACCGCCCGGTCAAGATGGCGGTCAACGTCTCGGTACGCCAGTTCGACCGCTGCGACCTGCCCAACATCGTCGGCGACGTCCTCGCCGAGACCGGCATGCCGGCCGATCAGCTCTGCCTCGAGATGACCGAGAGCGTGCTGATGACCGACACCGAGGAGAACCTCGCGGCGCTGGTCCGGCTGAAGGCCCTCGGCGTCTCGCTGGCCATCGACGACTTCGGCACCGGCTACTCGTCCCTGGCCTACCTGCGGCGGTTCCCGGTGGACACTCTCAAGATCGACCGCTCGTTCGTGGAGCCGCTCGGCGAGCAGACCGATGACGCCGCCCTGGCCAGCACCATCGTGCAGCTCGGCCAGAGCCTCGGCATGTCAACCGTCGCCGAGGGCATCGAGGAGTACGGCCAGCTCGCCGCGCTCCGCGACATGGGCTGCACATACGCCCAGGGCTACTACTTCTCGCGCCCCGTATCCGCCGACGAGGCCGGCCGCCTGCTGCTCGAGAGCAGCGACGCGGTGGCCGCCGCATGAACGACAGCACTGGAGCGACGTACATGACCCCCGCCCTCCTCACCGGTTCCGGTGTGCCCGCGCAGTGGCCCGCTGCGCTGGCACCGGACTACCTCGAGGTCGTCGACATGCCGACGCCGTACCTGATCACCGACCTGGACACGGTGGCGCAGCGGTTGGCCTCATTCACCCGGGCGCTGCCCGGCGTGCAAGCGTTCTACGCGATGAAATGCAACCCGTCACCGGAGATCATCAGCACCCTGGCGGCCGGTGGCGCCGGCTTCGAGATCGCCTCCCTGGGCGAGCTGCGGCTGCTCCAGCGCCTCGGCATCGACCCGGCGGACGTGCTCTACAGCAATCCGGTGAAGCCGCCGTCGCACATCGGGCAGGCATACCGGGCCGGGCTGTGGCGGTTCAGCTTCGACTCGCCCAACGAGCTCGCCAAGATCGCCGAGCAGGCTCCGGGCGCCGCGGTGTACGTGCGCCTGCGGGTTGACGACAGGGCCAGCGTCTTCCCGTTGTCCCGCAAATTCGGCGCCGAGGTCGAGGACGCGTTCGACCTGATGGTGCTCGCCCGCCGGCTCGGTCTGCGCCCGTACGGCATCACGTTCCACGTCGGCTCGCAGTGCGGCGACCCGGCCGCGTGGCGGCAGGCGATCGGCGACGCCGGGCGGCTGATGACGCGGCTGCGCGCCGAGGGCATCCAGATCGACATGCTCGACATCGGCGGCGGCTTCCCGGCGCGCTACGTCAAGGACGTGCCGGCCATCGAGACGATCGGGTCGTTCGTCATGCCGGCGCTGGCCGAGCTCCTGCCGTACCGGCCCGCGCTGCTGGTGGCCGAGCCGGGCCGGCACCTGGTCGCCGAGTCCGCGGTGATGGCCGCCGGTGTCATCGGTCGCGAGCAGCGCGGCGACGAGAACTGGCTGTTCCTCGATGTCGGTGCCTACAACGGCATGATGGAGACGTTGCAGGGGGCGTTCGGCTGGGACTATCCGCTGTGGACGTCGCTGCCCGACCACGCCGAGGTACCGCACCTGCCGTTCACCGTGACCGGGCCGAGCTGCGACAGCTCGGACACCATGTTCATCGGGGTCTCGCTGCCGGCCACCGTCGGCGTGGGCGACACGCTCTACATCGGTTCGGCCGGCGCGTACACGTTGAGCTACGCCTCGGCCTTCAACGGCTTCGACCCGCCGACACCGGTATTCGTCGGTTCGGGCCACCCCGGTGGCCGCTGACACGTACCGGCCCGGCATCCTCACCCACCGAATGCAGCGCGGGCAACACCGCGCGGGACCCGGCGGGTTGCGCCGGGCCGGCCGGTTACGCGAACTGCTCGTCGCCGGCGTGGTCGACTCGTTCGGGATGGCGCTGGGCTGGACGGTGCTCGTCCTGCTCGCGGTGTCCCGGGGCGACTTGGTCGAGGCCGCCCTCTACAACGCGGCGATGCTGGCCGGCGTGGTTCTCTCGGCGCCGGTCACCGGGTGGCTGTCGCGGCGCTTCACCGGCCGTGGGCTGCTGCGCGGTGCCGCCGGCGTCGAGATCGCGCTTCGTGCCGGCGTACTCTGGGGCTTGATCGCCGGGCTGCCGTCCTGGCTCGTCGCCACCGGTGTGGTGGCCATGCACATCGCGGCCTGGGCGGGTTTCGCCGGCATGCGTGCGGAGGTCACGGCCGTCGCCCCCGGTGCGAAAGCGATGACCAGGTACGCACTCTGCATCGCAGCCGTGGAGGCGGCCGGCACCGGCCTGGCGGCGCTCTTACCGTCCGGTGTCGACGGTTACCCGACCGGGTGGTCGCTGGCGGCGGTGTTCATCATCTATGCCGGTTCGCTGATCCCGACCGTGCTCAGCGCCCGCCGCGCCCGGGTCACGCCGGACGGCGCGGCGCTGTCCACCACGCTGGTCGGCCACGGTGTCACCCGGCCGGCGAGCCTCTCCGGGCACCCGGCCGGTACGCAGACCGCCGGCCGGTCGCCCTCCGGGCGCCGGCCGCTTGGCGTGTCGCCGCACCTGCTCGCGGCCGGCGGCGCCGTCATGCTGCTGGCCTCCGGACCGACCCTGCTGGCCGTCCCGCTCACCACCGAACTGCACGGCCGGGCCTGGGTCGCCGGCACCGCGGTCGCGTTCACCCTCGGTTGCCTGCTCGCCACGCTCGCCGTCGAGCTCATCGGCAGGATGCGGCTGCCCGCGGTGCTGCGCTGGTCGCTGTGGGGCCTCGGCATGCTGGTCGGCTGGATCTTCGCGCCCACGTACGCCGTCGCCGTACTCCTCGCGCAGTTCCTCGCCGGGCTGGCACAGACCGCCTTCGAGGGCGACATGGACGCCCTGGTGGCCGAGGAGGCCCCGCCGGAAGGCGTCACGACGGCGCTCGCATACAGCGCGTCCATCCGGGCCCTGGGCGGCTCGTTCGCGGTGAAGATCCTGCCGATGTTGGTCACCGCGCAGGCGATCGGCACGGCGGTCAGCGGCGCGGTGCTCATCCTCGGCGTCGCCGCCCTGCTGATCTGGTCGATCATGTTGATCCCCCGCTTCGGCCGGCGTGGGGTCCCGGTCCGCGGCCTTCGGCAGGCGTGAGACCTTGGTTCCCGCGCTTCGGGCGGGCGTCAGACCCGGGTGCGCGCGCCTCGGCAGGCTGAAACCCGGTCCCCGTGCCCTCGGCAAGCTGAAACCCGGTCTCCGCGCCCTCGGCAAGCTGAAACCCGGTCCCCGTGCCCTTTGGCGGACGTGGGACTGCGTTCCACAAGCCGTGTGACGCCGGGCCGGTGCGCAACCCCCGCCTTCCCGGGCTCCAGCAGCACCCATCTCGCTTCATCTGCCCCGGCGCCGGTAACCGGACGGCTGTTATGGAGCGCGGTGGCTGTTCTGAGCCCGTCAAAGCAGCCACCACGCTCCATAACAGCCGTCGCGCTCCACGGCACGGAGCTGGAAGCTCCACTGGGGAAGACGCGGTCGTCCCCACGCCGAGGGAGGCAGGCCTCTCACCGAACGGGCACCGGCCGCCGACAAAGACACGCGAAGGAACCCCAACGCCGACACAGTCGCGCGCGGGAAGGCAACCCCGCAAACACCGCCCCGACAAGATGCGTGAAGGCAACCCCCCAAAGCCGCCCCGACACAGACCTCCGACGGAAAGGCACAACGACACCCCGAGCCGAAGCTGTGCGTCATAAAGGGGTTATCCACAGGGGACCGCGGACCGCTGTCGAACCGGGCAGAGTGCGGGCATGACCCGTCGAGCGCACGTACCCCCCGAACTTGCACTCGCGCCGTTCCGCGGCAGCGAGGCCATCCGCCGCGGCCTCCTCACCTGGGCAATGCTGCGCGGGCCGACCTGGCGCAGGCTCCTGCCGGACGTCTACATCAATGCCGCCGCCTTCAATGCCGACGATCACTGGATGTGGTGCCGAGCCGTCATGGCGACGCTCGGTCCGGGCTCAGCAGTGGGTCGCCACAGCGCCGCGTTCCTCTGGGGACTGAATCTCCTCCCCATGAACGCCCCCGTCTCGGTTACGGTGCCCACGCGAATACGCTCTCGCCCACATCCGCGACGCTCGGTTACGCGGGCCGAGCTGAGCGTCGAAGACGTCGCCATGCTCGGTGGACTACCCGTGACGACCAAGGTCCGGACCGCCTTCGACCTGGGGCTGCTACCCGATCGGGACCATGCGATCATCGCCCTCGACGCGATGTGTCATGCGCGCATGGTGACCCTGCCGTGGCTCGTCCGCTACGCCGAGGCGAAGGCCGACCGGACGGGCGCGAACGTTCTTCGCGGGCGCCTGCGCCTGGTCGAGCCGCTCAGCGAGTCTCCGATGGAGACACGGGTCCGGCTGCTGCTCAGCGACGCCGGCGCTCCGAAGCTCACCGCGCAATACGAAGTCCGAGGAGCCGGTAACCGCTTCATCGCCCGGGTCGACTTGGCCTGTCCCGGCTGCCGGATCGCGATCGAGTACGAGGGAGATCACCACCGCCAGTCACGGCAGTTCCGCCGGGACGTGGCGCGGCTCAACGCGTTGCGGGCGGCCGGCTGGATCGTCCTGCGGTTCACCGCTGATGACGTGCTCCACCGCCCCACGGACGTCGGACGGCAGGTCATGCGGGCCCTGCGCGAGCGCGGATGCATCGCGGCGACGGCCCTCGAAGCGAGCTTGGGAGACCAGGTGACTGACGTCACGACGGCGGCGCTACAGCCATGCTAAGCCGACCGCAGCAAGAACGGACCGCAGCAAGCACCGACCCCAGCAAGCACCGACCCCAGCAAGCACCGACCCCAACAAGCACCGACCCCAACAAGGAAGACCGGACTATGGGCGAGCCAGACCGGATTAGGGGAGACCGGAGTAAGACTGTGGCATGGACATCCTCGTCGCCGGCGGCCACGGCCAGGTCGCCCTCCGCCTGCTCAAGCTCCTCGCCCACCAGGGCCACACCGCGCGCGGGCTGATCCGCAAGCGCGAGCAGGCCGCCGACCTCGAGGCGGTGGGCGCCGTCCCGGTGCTCGGCGACCTGGAGCGCGAGACGTCGCTGCACACCCACGTCAAGGGTGTAGACGCGGTGGTGTTCGCCGCCGGCGCGGGGCCGGGCAGCGGGCCCGCGCGTAAGAAGACAGTCGACCTGGGCGGCGCGGTCAAGCTGGTGGACGCCGCAAAAGAGGCCGGCGTACGAAGGTACGTGATGGTCTCGTCGATCGGCGCCGACCGTCCCGGTTCCTCGGGCGAGTCCATGCGCCCGTACCTTGAGGCCAAGGCGGAGGCGGACGGGTACCTGCAGGCCAGTG